>Ga0209000_1000051_pt1 | contig 163766 bp, 132 predicted proteins | sample RifGroD2_FD_183998 | JGI IMG/M metagenome (GOLD analysis project Ga0209000, IMG submission 183998) | Groundwater microbial communities from Rifle, Colorado, USA - Groundwater D2 (SPAdes) (version 2) | ecosystem: Environmental > Aquatic > Deep subsurface > Groundwater | place: Rifle, Colorado...
AAAGTTTTATTCGGCCCTGGAAAAGCTGCTAACGCTGGTGGTGTTGGTACTTCAGGCTTAGAAATGTCACAAAACTCAATGAAATTAAATTGGACACGTGAAGAAGTTGATGCTCGTTTACATCAGATAATGGTTAGCATTCACGAAGCATGTGTTAAATATGGAAAAGAAAAAGATGGCTATGTTAACTACGTTAAAGGTGCAAACGTTGCTGGTTTCTTAAAAGTTGCCAATGCTATGCTCGATCAGGGTGTTATTTAATCGCGTTTTATATATTTTGTAATTTAGGGAGCTGGAAAGCTCCCTTTTTTATGACTATTTGGCAGATATCTGTTCTTTAAATTCACATATAAACAAATGTATATATATTGGTATATTTATTGTATGTGTTTCCTAAATTAAGAAATTATGAAAGAGTTTATGTTGAAACACAAATACGGCTTATTGTTGATAATACTTGGTATTATAGCTGGTTACGCCTATTGGAAATATGTTGGTTGTACCAGAGGAACTTGTCCGATTACTTCAAATTGGCATACCATGGTTTTATTTGGCGGTTTAATCGGTTATTTTATTGGTGATATCATAGATGATTATTTTAAAAAGAAAAATTTAAAAAAGGATGAGCTTTAATGAAATAATTAACGATACTAAACCAGTTTTGGTTGATTTTTATGCCGACTGGTGTCAGCCATGTAAAATGGTAACTCCAATATTAAAACAAGTAAAAGAACAATTAGGAGATCAGGTAAAAATTATAAAAATTAATGTTGATACGAATCCATCTGTTTCTGCTAATTACAATATCCGTAGTATTCCGACTTTAATCCTGTTTAGAAACGGACGCCAGATATGGAATAAAGTTGGTGTAGCAGCTACATCAGAAATTATTAATAAAATTAAAGAAACAATTTAAATCGTAAAACAATGAAAAAGTTATTAATTCTTTTATTAATCAGTTCTATGGGAATTTCCCCGGCATGTCAGGGAAAAGAAAAAAATGGTACTGATGGAAACAAAGCAGAAATTGAAAATCCTGTTAAAAGTACAGAAAAAGCCACCATTACTTTAACAAAAGAAGATTTTAAAAATAAAGTAATGAATTACGAAATAAACAAAGAATGGAAATTTGAAGGAGATTTACCCTGTATTGTTGATTTTTATGCAGATTGGTGTGGCCCATGCCGAATAGCAAGTCCAATACTCGAAGAAATTGCAAAAGAATATAAAGGTAAGATTAACGTGTATAAAGTAGATATTCAGAAAGATCAGGAAATTGCCGGAGTATTTGGGGTTCAGGGTATTCCTGCATTTTTGTTTTGTCCCAAATCAGGAAATCCTCAAATGAGTTCCGGTATAGGAAGAACAACAGAAGAAACAAAACAGATGTTTGTTAATGCCATTGAACAGGTTCTTTTAAAATAAACATGAATACGTTTAAAATTATTAGAGAAAGCGGTAAAATTTATTTGCCGCTTTTTATGTTTATTAACAAAACTAAAATTGATTAAATTTGTTAATACTCTTAAACTAAAAAAATGGAAACAATTCGTACAACTTATATTGGGCAATTAAGAACAGAAGCTATACATGTCCAATCAGGGAACAGGCTGTTAACCGATGCGCCAATTGATAATCATGGTAAGGGGGAAACATTTTCGCCGACTGATTTATTGGCTACATCATTGGCCAGTTGCATTTTTACTATCATGGGAATAAAAGCTGAAGCCAGCGGATTCAGTATTGATGGAGCTACTGCAAAAACATGGAAAATAATGTCGGAAGACCCACGACGGGTTGCTGAAGTGAAAATTGAATATGATTTTACCATGTGTGATTTAAACGATAAGCAAAAGAAAATTTTACAAAGCCTGGTAAAAGTATCTCCGGTACCTTTAAGTCTTCATCCTGAAACAAATCAGAATATCAGTATTACGTTTAAAGATTAAACAACTACAGTCAAAATTGCAGTATAACAAAAGCCTTGATTTTTCAAGGCTTTTGTTATCGGTAAATGTATCTACGCACTTTGTGTTGGAATATCTTTGCTGATTTTTTTAAGCAAGCCTTGTAATACATTTCCAGGCCCTACTTCGGTGTATGAACTCATACCATCAGCAATCATATTTTGCATAATTTGAGTCCATTTTACAGGTGATGTCAGCTGCTTAATCAGGTTCTCTTTTATTTGAATTTCATTGCTATATGGCTTAGCATCCACATTTTGGTAAACCGGACATATTGGTTTAGAGAATTTAGTTGAATTTATAGCTTCAGCTAATTCAACGCGAGCTGGTTCCATTAATGGAGAATGGAAAGCTCCACCCACTTTTAAAGGCAAAGCACGTTTTGCTCCTGCTTCGGTAAGTTTCTGGCAGGCAATTTCTATTCCTTTTATCGATCCGGAAATAACTAATTGTCCGGGACAATTGTAATTAGCAGCTACAACAACCTCGCTTATTTCTGAGCAAATTTTTTCAACAACAGCATCATCTATTCCTATAATTGCAGCCATGGTTGAAGGTTCTTTTTCACATGCTTTTTGCATTGCCAAAGCACGCTTAGAAACTAAAACTAATCCATCTTCAAACGATAAAGCTCCATTTGCAACTAAAGCAGAAAACTCTCCTAATGAATGCCCTGCAACCATATCGGGTTTGAAATCTGTCAGTGTTTTTGCAAGTATTACTGAATGTAAGAATATAGCGGGTTGAGTTACTTTGGTTTGTTTTAAATCTTCTTCTGTACCATTAAACATTAAATCGGTAATTCTAAATCCCAGAATCTGGTTCGCTTTTTCGAAAAGTTCTTTTGCTACCGGATATTTTTCGTAAAGATCTTTACCCATTCCAACAAATTGTGCTCCCTGTCCAGGGAATACGTATGCTCTCATAATGTGATTATTGGTTTAAACTTTATATTTACAGCCGACAAAAATAGTAAAATCTATTTAAATGGCAAATCTTTTTAAATTTCACGTAAGATTCTTTATTGCAATACGTTACGAAAATATTCTAATTAAAATATGTAATGTAAAACGGTTAAGGCGTATAGGGTTTTTTAGTGTAATCTTGAGTTGATTAAATGAATAAATTCTTCGCGTGTTTTCGTGTCGCGTAAAAACGAACCTGTAAATGCAGAAGTAGTAGTAACTGAATTTTGCTTCTGAACACCACGCATTTGCATACACATGTGCGATGCTTCAATAACTACAGCTACTCCGTATGGATTTAACGTTTCCTGGATACAATCGCGTATTTGCATGGTTAACCTTTCCTGAACTTGTAATCTGCGGGCATACGCTTCAACAACATGTGCAATTTTACTTAACCCGGTTATGTATTTATTTGGAATATATGCAACATGTGCTTTACCGTAAAATGGAATCATATGGTGCTCACACATGGAATAAAGTTCGATATCTTTTACAATAACCATTTGTTTATAATCCTCACGAAAGGTTGCCGATTTTAAAATATCTTTAGGTTCAATATTATATCCTTTTGTAAGAAACTGAATAGCTTTTGCAACACGAACAGGTGTATCAAGTAATCCCTCCCGGTTAACATCTTCTCCTATTAACTCTAATATGGCTTTATAATGCTTTGCAAGCTCTTCAGTTTTCTCATTATCCCATTTGTCAATACGTGTGTATCCTACATTCTCGAATGTTTTAACCCCGTTATTTATTATTTCCATGATGATTTATTTTCCGTAATATTCAACAAAATTATTTTCTGTTTCAGTCAATTTAACACAATGTAATTGAATTCCCAAAGCATTTATTGATGGTTCAAGTTCTTCCCAAATACCAATTGCAAGATTTTCAGTTGAAGCAAGTTTTCCTTTCATAAAATCTACATCAATATTGATGTTTTTATGGTCAACTTTAATAATTATGGTTTCTTTAATAATCGCACTTAATTTTTTAATATTTACAACAAATCCGGTTTCTCGATTCAAATCGCCTTTAACGGTAACAAATAACTCGTAATTGTGTCCATGCCAATTGGGGTATGAACATTGTCCAAAGGTTTCATAATTTTTTTTATCATCCCATTCAATTCTGAATAGCCTGTGTGCTGCACTAAATCTTTCTCTCCGGGTTATAAAAATCATGAGTGTTTTCTTTATAAAATGATTCGTAAAGAAATTTATGAATCACTAAAAATAACATATTTTTTGCTATAAAAACAATATATTTGAAAAAGTAAAAGTAACAAATACTATGAAAATATTAATTGTTTCTGCAACAGAAAAAGAAATTTTACCTTTTATTCATAAGCTGGGCATAAACAAAAAGCCGGATAATAAACTTTATAAAGGGCAGTTCAACAATATCTTTATTGATATCCTTATTACCGGGATAGGTAGTATTTTTACAACCTATTCGTTAACTAAACATTTGGTTGAATTTAGCTATGATTACGTTATAAATGCAGGTATAGCCGGAAGTTTTAATTTTGAAATAAATATTGGAGATGTTATCCTGGTTCAGAAAGATCAATTTGCAGATTTAGGAATTGAAGATAAACAATCATTTTATACTTTATTTGAAAAAGGATTTATAGCTGAATCAGAGTTCCCATTCAAAGATTCTTCTTTATATAATTCTTCTGTTTTTGATTTCGGCTTTAAAACGGTTTCAGCAATTACCGTGAATACAACTCATGGGAATTCAGAAAAGGCAAGATTACTGAAAGGAAAATTTAATGCCGAGATTGAAACAATGGAAGGTGCAGCGTTTTTTTATGTTTGTTTAATGCAAAAAGTAAAATTTATTCAACTCAGGTCAATATCAAATTATGTTACCGAAAGAGACCAGGCTCAATGGAATATTCCCCTTGCTGTTAATAATCTGAATGATAAACTTTTTGACTTATTAATTGTACTAAGGGAAGAACATAAAAATTAAGAATTATGCAAAAAGTAAGCCTGGGCTTTTCCAGTTGCCCAAACGATACATTTATATTTAATGCAATGGTACACCATAAAATTGATACCGAGGGATTAGCATTTGATGTTTTTATTGCCGATGTTGAAGAATTGAATAAAAAAGCATTTAACCAGGAACTAGATGTATCCAAGATTAGTTTTCATGCATTTGCCCATATTGCCCGGAATTATTTTTTGCTTGACTCGGGAAGTGCGCTGGGAAAAAACAATGGCCCGTTGCTAATCAGCAAAAAAAAAATATACCCTGATGAGATCAATGATTTAAAAATTGCAATCCCGGGAAAAAATACAACTGCAAACCTCTTATTTAGTATTGCTTTTCCTGATGCAAAAAATAAAACAGATTATTTATTCTCTGATATTGAAGATGCTGTAATAAGTAATGAAGTTGATGCAGGCTTAATAATTCATGAAAACAGGTTTACTTACGAGAAGAAAGGATTAAAAAAAATTATCGATTTGGGAGAGTTTTGGGAAGCAGAAACCGGATTGCCTATTCCTCTTGGAGGAATTGCAATAAAACGTGACCTGAACAGGGATTTACAACTAAAAATAAATCGGATAGTAAGAAAAAGTGTTGAGTATGCATTTATGAACCCGAAATCGGCATATTCTTATATAAAAAAACATGCTCAGGAAATGAGTGAGGATGTTATGTACAAACACATTGAATTGTATGTCAATAATTTCAGCATTGATCTTGGAAACGATGGTAAAAACGCAATCCGGGTTTTATATAAAAAAGCAAATTCTTTGGGTATAATACCAGAATTGAATGAAAGAATATTTTTAACTTAGCAATCAGATTTTAATCCTGGAATTTATGATAATAGTAACCGGAGCAGCAGGTTTTATAGGAAGTAACCTTGTTCGAAAGCTAAACGATGAAGGTTTTAAAGACATCATTCTGGTTGATGATTTTACAAGAGACGATAAAAACAAGAATTTCGAAGATAAAACATTTTCACAACAAGTTCATCGCGACGAGCTGTTTAGCTGGATTGACCGAAATCAACGATTTATTCAGTTTGTTTTTCATATTGGAGCCAGAACCGATACAGCAGAATTTGATACAGCAGTTTTCGATAAACTTAACATGGGGTATTCGCAAAAGTTATGGAAAAAATGTGTTGAATATGGTTTGCCTCTGGTTTATGCTTCGTCGGCTGCAACATATGGAAATGGTGAATTGGGTTATGACGACAGGCACGATATTATAGAACAACTAAAACCCTTAAACCCGTATGGTGAATCAAAAAACAACTTTGATAAATGGGCTGTAAACCAGGTTCAAAGTCCTTATTCCTGGGTAGGTTTAAAATTTTTTAATGTTTATGGGCCAAACGAATATCATAAAGGGAGAATGGCATCGGTTATTTTTCAGTCCTTTAATCAGATTAGAGCAACCGGGAAAATGAAACTGTTTCGTTCGCATAGACCGGAATTTAAAGATGGAGAACAATTGCGTGACTTTATATATGTTAAAGATCTTGTTGACGTGTTATTTTTCTTTATGAATAACCGTAAAAATACAGGAATTTATAACTTGGGTACCGGCAAAGCACGATCATTCCTCGACCTTACAAAGAATACATTTAAAGCAATGTCTGTAAAAGAAAATATTGAATTTATTGATACCCCGGAAGATATTCGCGATAAATACCAGTATTTTACTGAAGCAAATATGAATAAGCTACGTTCAGTTGGTTATACTAAACCTTTTACCAGCCTTGAAGACGGGGTGGCAGATTATGTTAAGAACTATCTTATCTCTCATAAATACAATTAAAGAAACAGCATAACAGGTTCTTAAAACGAAAATTTTACCTGTACATTTTTTGTAAATCAACAATAAGCTGTTCGATTTCAGAATCGTTAAACCCTTTTTCCCGGGCTGCTTCTTCCAGAGTTCCCCAAACAGGCTCACCACAGGCAATACACTGAATTCCTTTTTCTGATAAATATTTAACCGATTCAGGAACTTGCTCAATAAGAGTTTCAATAAGAATATCTTTCGAAATTTTCATTTTTTACTTTAAACAAATTTAAAGCGCTTTTGTTATATAGTTTAGAAACATTCTAAATAAAATATTTTTAACAATTAAATACTCATATTATGTCATTTGAATTACCAAAATTAGCTTATGCTTACAATGCTTTAGAGCCTTATATTGATGCTATGACAATGGAAATACATCATACAAAGCATCATGCTGCATACACGAACAATTTGAATAATGCAATTAAAGATAGCGAGAATGAAAATAAATCAATTGAAGAAATATTAAAAAATATTTCGAAATACCCAATGGTTGTTCGAAATAATGGAGGTGGTTATTATAATCACAATGTGTTTTGGGAAATCATGTCGCCCAATGGAGGCGGAGAACCTAAAGGTGATTTGTTACAAGCAATATTAAAAGATTTTGGCTCCTTCGAAAAGTTTAAAGAGTCATTTAATAATGCAGCGGCTACACGTTTTGGTTCGGGATGGGCCTGGTTGGTCAATCAGAATGGGAAACTTGTTATTTCTTCAACACCAAATCAGGATAATCCTCTGATGGATGTTGCAGAGATTAAAGGAACACCAATATTAGCAATTGATGTATGGGAACATGCTTATTATTTAAAATACCAGAATCGCAGGCCCGAATATATCAATGCATTCTGGAATGTTATTGATTGGAATCTCGTGGCTAAACGATTTGTTTAGTTCATTTTTGTTTATTTTGTAATTTAGGTTTCGAAAATGCCGGGGAGTTTTCTCCGGTATTTTTGTTTTATTTCAGATTATTATACATTTTGACTTATATTTTATAAATTTGTTCTAAAGTGAAAAGGTCAAATCCCTAAAAAGCATAATATGATATTCGAATTACCTAATCTGCCTTATGCCTCCGATGCATTAGAACCGATGATAAGCAAGAAAACCCTTGAATTTCATCACGATAAGCACCATGCTGCTTATGTTACAAATCTCAATAACCTGGTTAAAGGCTCAAAGTTTGAAGAAGCCGATTTAGAAACCATTATTAAATATGCCGATGGGGGTATTTTTAACAATGGAGCCCAGGTTTGGAATCATACTTTCTACTTTGAGCAATTTGGGAAAGATAAAATTCACATGCTTAAAAATGGAGCATTTTCCGATGCTGTTTACAGGGACTTCGGTTCTTTAGATATTTTTAAAGATAAATTTTCAAATGCATCAAAAACACTTTTTGGTTCGGGATGGACATGGCTTGTTAAAAAACCGGATGGCACTCTTGATATTGTTCAAACTTCAAATGCTGCAAATCCAATGCGGGACGGGTTAAAACCTATTTTAACCTGTGATGTATGGGAACATGCATACTATATAGATTACCAGAATAAAAGAGCTGACTACATCGAAAATTTCTGGAAAATAATCGACTGGGCTGTAATAGCAAAACGGTATTAATAATCAACAGTATTTAAAATATACAATAACTTTCAAATATCAAATTATGAATAGTTTAAAAGGTACGCGAACGGAAAAGAATTTATTAAAATCGTTTGCAGGTGAGTCGCAGGCAAAAAACAGGTACGAATTTTTTGCTAAACAGGCAAAAAAAGAAGGGTTTGAACAGATTGCTGAATTCTTTATGGAAACAGCAGCCCAGGAACAACAACATGCAAAAACTTTTTTTAAGTTCCTTGAAGGAGGTGTGGTTGAGATTACTGCAACTTATCCTGCAGGAGTTATAGGAACTACTTCTGAAAACCTGAAAGCTGCCGCGGCAGGAGAAAACGAAGAATGGACAGACCTTTATCCTGAATTTGCAAAAATAGCTGAAGAAGAAGGATTTAAACAAATAGCTACCGTGTTCAAATTAATTGCTAAAGTAGAATCAGAGCACGAAAAGCGTTATTTAAAACTGCTAAAAAATATTGAAGAAGGTAAAGTTTTTGAAAGCGACGAGAAAGAACGTTGGGTTTGCCGTAAATGCGGGTATGTTCACGAGGGTAAAAAAGCATTAGAAAACTGTCCTGTTTGTGGACATCCAAAAGCATATTTTGAATTGGAACAAACAAATTATTAAGATTTTGTAAATTGGTATTAATTCAGATGGTCTATAAAAGGCCATCTTTTTTATACATAAATTTTAGTATCATGATTAAAGATTTGATTTTAAAAAACCGCAGCTACCGTAGATTTTTTCAGGAACACGCTATTCCTTTTGATTTTTTAAAGGAATTGGTAAGCCTGGCCAGAATGTCACCTTCGGGAAGAAATCTTCAACCGTTGAAATATTGGTTATCGTGTGATCCGGAAACTAACGAGAAAATTTTCCAGACACTTTCCTGGGCAGCATATTTAAAAGACTGGAATGGCCCTGGCGAAGGAGAAAAACCTTCTGCATACATTGTTATTTTAGGCGATACCAGGTTAACAACAAACTTTATGTGCGATCATGGTATTGTTTCTCAAAGTATGCTATTGGGAGCTGTTGAACAAGGGCTTGGCGGATGTATTTTTGCTTCGATTAACAGGAAAAAATTATCTGAGCTTTTAAAGCTCGATGATCATTTTGAAATATTACTTGTTCTCGCGCTGGGCAAACCAAAAGAAACCGTTGTTATTGATGATGTTAAAAATGACGATATTAAATATTACCGCGATGAAAAACAAGTTCATCATGTGCCTAAAAGATCCATTGATGAATTGATTCTAAACGAGAAATAAAACTTATCCAGGTAAGTTGCTCGGGATAAGCTGATTGCTAAAATCTATAAAAAAGTTTTATGTTAAATTCTCTAGATCCGGAAGGATATGGTGCTTCAGCCATATCGTAATCACCATAAGGCTGAATATACCTGAAATCATTGTTTAATATATTGTAAGCACCGATTCCCAAATCTAAATTTTTAGCAAACAGGTTTTTAAATAACAAATATGCATTTGCCTGTAAGCTTGGATCCACGACGGATTGTTCCTGATCATTTTCAATAAATCCATATCGCTCGCCAAAATATACTATTGATGGTGAAAATGAAATGTTTCCTGTAATATTGTAAGTTCCTTTTAAGGTAAATTTATTCTGGGGGCTTCCTTTCAAAGCATCATCCATTACATTTCCGTCAATTTCTACAGAATAGGGAACAACTTTATTTAAATTTTGTGCCGTGTAATATGAATAACTTAAATCGATTGCCCATTTTGGATATTTGGCAATGTATTGAATTTCAATTCCCTGAGTTCCTGTTTTTTTGTAATTCATATAATACTCTTCATCAGTTTCACTATCCCAGCTATATATAATAGGATCGTTTATCACGATGTAAAACAAATTAGAAGTAATAAACATATTCTCGTTTAATTTATAACCCATCTCGAGTTCTACAACGTTTGTTTTCTCTGGTTTTATTTCCTGGTTCAGGTTAATATTCTCAATAGATGGAGTTCTGAACGCGTTGCTATAAAGCAGTTTGTAATGAAAATTCTTATATACTTTGGTTAATCCAATCCTGGGCGAGAAACTGTTTCCTACTTCAGAATGTTGGTCATATCTGGCTCCCAGGAAGAAATTTACTAATTTTGTTTTGTAAGTTCCCTGAACATATAAAGAACTTGTATTGAATGAGATTTCTTTTTTACCATTGTAAAAAGTAACATCCTCATCGGGGTCAAGATCTTTTGCATATTCATATTTATATACTACTCCTCCAATAAAATCAAGTTTTTCTGTTGGCTGATATATTAAATCTACATTTCCTTTATATTGTGAGTAAGACTTTTTGTAATACCAGTCTTCCGTTACATACCAAAACGGAATCTGGTTTTTATAATTTACAGATGGTATTATTTTAAATTTATCATTAATATCAATTGTATATTTTACTTGTCCGTATATACTATGAAAACGATTACGTTCTGCCGCATCATACCCGGTTGCATTAGGTATAAAATCATCAAAAATAAAATGGGTTTCTAAATCTTTATATGCAACACCCAGGTTAAGATTAACTGTTTGGTAGTCGAAATAACCATCTGCGGAGCTGTAAGTATCGCCCCAAATATCAGTAAAGTCAATATTTGTGCGTGTTCCTGTTCCATAAAAACTTTTAAAATCGATGGCAAAATCATTGTAAGTTTTTCCCCAATTTAAACCGGCTGATTTTCTGCTTAACATATCAGAAAAAGTACCACCGGTTCCATAAATCTCAACTCCATCAATAATTGATGCTGATTTTGTAATTATGTTAATAACACCCAGTTCGGCATAGCCCCCGTATAGTGATGATCCGGGGCCGCGAATTATTTCTATGCGTTCAATCTGATCAACCGGGAAATGATTCCCAAATTGTGATGTGGTGTACATTCCTTCATTTGCTTCCTGTCCATCAAGTAAAATTAAAATTTTACCTTCGTTTGCCCAGTTTCCCCTGGAAATGAGGCCGATAACACCATCAATATCATATCCAAAATTAAATCCGGGAACTGTTTGTAAAATATCAATAAGATCTCTGGAACCATAATTTTTAATATCTTCAGACGTAATTATACTTACTATTCCCGGAGTTTCGCGAGGAGTTAAACTCGTTTTTGACGAAACGGTCATACTCATGTTTAAGAGCTCGTCTATTGATACTCCTAATTTATTTGCCAGGTAAAGTAAATCTTCGAATGGCAAAGCCAGAAGCTGGTTATAATCGAGCTTGAGAACTTCGGTACGGGTAAGGTTTTTTACATTTAAGCTGTCTGATTGTGCTTTAAGTGTATATGTTATAAGAAAAAGCAATGATATTAAGATTATGATTTTACAGTTTTTCATGTGCACTTTTTTAAAAATTTTATGTTTAAAGATAATACTGCAATTTAGATTTTTAATATTTAAACCATATTTTTTACAACATTAATTTATTTTTTCTTGTTTTCCAGTAACAGCTCGAGTCGGTTTGAAACCATTTCCCAGTTAATAACCTGTATAAAATGGTCAATATATTCAGCTCTTTTACTTTGATAACGTAAATAATATGCATGTTCCCATACATCACAAACCAAGATTGGAATACTCATCCATTGTGATAAATCCTGATGTTTTTCGGCTTGCAAAACAACAAGCTTATCTGCTAAAGGCTGAAAGGCAAGTATTCCCCAACCCGATGCTTCAACTGAAAGTGTTGCTGCAATAAAATATTTCATGAATTTTTCGAATGAGCCAAACGATTTATTGATGTAATTTTCCAGGTTGGCACTTGGCTTCGATACTCCGGGGCTCATGCTGTTCCAGTACATGGTATGCAAAAAATGTCCTGCTCCATTAAAAGCAAGTTGTTTTTCCCAGTGTTTTATTTCGCTGAAATTTTCGTTTGCGATTAGTTCATTTATTTTATCGGTTGCCGCATTAAGGCCATTTACATAAGCTGCATGGTGTTTGCCGTGATGAATTACCAATGTAAGGTGGTCGATATGTGGTTCAAGTGCATCAAAGTCGTATGGTAATGGATTCAAGAAGTATCTTCCGTTTTCATCAACAATTTTATCGAGCGATGAAAACGAATTTACTGCAAGCGGGCTTGCTGTTAATTTGTTCATGCTGATTAAACTTCCAGCACCTACAAGGGCTGATGTTTTAATAAATGTTCTTTTATCCATGATATTTTTATATGAATGAAACCAAATTTAGTTAAAAAGAATGAGAAAAGAAAGTTTTGTTTGTCAAAGATGGTATATGGTACAAGGATTCTTTATTAAATGGGCGTTCTTTTTTTATTCCTAAACATTTTGTGCCACTTACCTGTTTTTTAAAATGTAGGGCAGGGAAGTGCTTTTCGTCTTTCGCGTTTTGTAACTCCCTGGTTAAATAAATAATTAACCGATATTTCATGGGCACCACCTGTAAAACCTACCAGTTTTGAAATCGTTAAGTCGTAACTATATCCCACGCTAATTTGGTCGAGCTTAAAACCAATAAGGAAAGCAAGTGCATCATTGCTTTTTAATTCTTTAAATAATGGAATTCCCCGGTACCATATTCCAATAACCAGGGGCATTTGATACCAGTATAATCCCAAATCAAGCTGGCTATATTCATCCTGCATTTTAAAAAGGAACGATGGTGAAAGGCTTTGTCCGCTTAAAAGATTGTATTTTTCGAATACTTTGAAACGAGCTCCGCCATAAAAGGTATATTTGAATGGGTCTTTACTTGATTCGCCTGTAAGTGAACGTTCGGGCATTAACAAGTGGTCCATTGTAAATCCGAACCATATATCTTTGTTGTAAGCTAATACCGAAACAGTAGCATCAATATCGGATTTTCGTTCCAATATCGGATTTTCAATAGAACCTTCGGTATCTTCTGTTATTAAGTCATCACCAAACACGAGTTTGTCAAAGTCAATGTTTCGCTGAGTGTACATAAAATTAAGGCCGGGACGAACACTCCATTTGTTTTTAAATTTTATGTTATACGAATAAACAATACCCACGTTTGTAGTAGATAAATAACCAGAACCTGCAACATCGCGCAGAAACAATATGCCCACGCCACTTTTAAGTTTTGGGTAATAGTGATCGTACGAAAAAGTAAATGCCTGGAATGCCTTAGGTAACGATGGCCATTGATTCCTGTATGTTAGTGCAAACCTGTCGCCGTCGGTTGATCCGGCAAACGATGGTGCAAGGTACAACGGACTGGCGTAATATTGTGAAAACTGAGAATCCTGGCCAAATGCAATTTGGAGATTAAAAAATACAAGGATGCATAAAATTGCCCGCTTCACGGTTTAGTTTTTTTAATTTTCTAATTTTATGTTAAAAATAGAAATATTTTCCAATATTGTTTAATTGTTTACGTTGATTCTTATTATTTTGTTTAGAAATCAACGAATTAGTTTATAATTTATTATAAACAATTATACAGGATGTTACCATTTTTTCTCTTTAATAGAAATAATTATTACATTTATTCCTTGAATTTTTTGCAAGATTAATGAACCGCTTTTTACACGTGAAGGATTTTTTTAAGCGAATCTATTGTGCTTTGGACTTTTATTCTGTAACTTGTTTATATATTTACAATAAATCATTTAACCCCTGAATATCATGATAAAAAAACAGTTATTTATTTTGGTTATGGCTCTGGTTATGCCATTTTTCTTTAGTTGTGAAGAAGAAGTTGATTCTCCTAAAGCAGGTTTTGTAGCCGTTCAATCATCTTCAACAAGTGAAATAATATTCACTTTTGAAGATAAGTCAACGAATAGTCCTGATGAATGGTTCTGGACATTTGAAGGCGGGTATCCGTCAACTTCAACAGAGCAAAATCCAACAGTATCTTATTTTACATCAGGAACTTTTTCAGTAACTCTTGCTGTAAAAAACGATGGTGGTACTGGCGATCTTGTAAGAGATGATTATATCTGTGTTGGTGAATTTAATAATCCAACATTTACAGATATTGATATTACAGTGAATTATGTATCAAAAACAATTCCTGTTGATGGCTACGTATTATTTGCCAATATTGACAATACATCTATGAGCTACTATGCAGAAACTTATGGTGAAACAGCAGGCGGAGCACAAATAGGATTGTTAATTTATTGGGATTACACGGTTAACCTGAATGAATACAGTGCCTGGAATCTTATTGTGAATTCTGACTATGTATTTTTTAACATTGCAAATAATAGTTCATACGAATTTTACCCATTTTATGTAAATTATGGAACAAGCGATCAAACAATAGATTACATTACTATTACAAACGACGGGTATTATAAATCAACGGGTTATTACGATGCATTCGAGTCAATGGAGGTCAGGGCTGATCTTTATTCCAGCCCGGGCTATTATGCATATTGGTTAGAGAATACACATTTTAATTTACCCTGGGAATCAAATCAGGGTTTTAACCTGTATTACAATGGTAAGAACTCAGATGCGCTGGCCGGAGAAGCAAAAGTTAAAAGCATAAAAAACACAAATGCCGGCATAAGTCCGCAAACAGGAGCGAAATAGAAATTTATCGGATGGTTAAAATTTATTCCCATCTGTGATATAAAAAATATTTAAAATGAAAAGGTGTAACAATTGCTACACCTTTTCATTTTGTTTTTTTATTATACTATGAAGAGGGTTAATGCTGAAAGCTTTCAACCACTTTTGGATCGTGTTTATATTTAAAAACAATTGCAAAAATTACAGCTACTAAAAGTGAATAAGCAGCAAAAGCAAGCCAAATTCCTTTCCAGTCATATTGGATAGCATCCTGGGCGGCATCGGGGATTTTATAAAATTTGTCGATTACAATACCACTTATTCTGCTTCCGAGGAATGCTCCAAATCCATTTGTCATCATCATAAATAAGCCTTGTGCGCTTGCGCGTATTCCCGGTTCACTTTGCGATTCAACATAAAGCGAACCTGATATATTGAAAAAATCGAATGCCATACCGTAAATAATACATGACAAGATAATCATCCAAAGGCCTCCGGCTGGATCGCCATAAGCGAAAAGGCCAAATCGTAATACCCATGCGAACATACTCATCAGCATTACTTTCTTTATCCCGAATTTTCGTAAAAAGAAAGGTATTGTTAAAATAAAAAGTGTTTCAGATATCTGTGAAATCGACATGATTATTGCCGGGAATTTAACAGCTAATAAATCTTTATAAACATCCAGTTTTGCAAAGTCGTGTAAAAATGTATCGCCGTAAGCATTGGTCAATTGCAGAGAAGCACCCAGCAGCATAGCAAATATAAAGAATATTGCCATACGTGCATTTTTAAAGAGTGCAAAAGCATTTAACCCAAGAGCATTTATAAATGATTTTTTGCTTGTTCCGCCGAGAGGTTCGCATTTAGGTAGTGTAAATGCATAAATACCTAGGAATAATGATGCTGCCGAAGCTACATAAAACTGCATAGCTGATGTTTCGAAATTTGCCAGGCTAACAATCCATAATGCTGCAATAAATCCTATAGTTCCCCAAACTCTTATGGGAGGATATTCTTTTACAATATCCAGGTTTGATTTATTTAACGATGAATAGGCAACTGTAATTGAAAGAGATATGGTAGGCATGTAAAACATCATATTTACAAGCATAATCCAGAACATGGTAGAAGGATCGTTTACCAACGGAACAAGGAAAAGAATAACAGCAGCTATAATATGAAATGAGCCAAAAAGCTTTTCAGCGTTTATCCATCGGTCTGCAATAATACCTGCTATGGCAGGCATGAATAATGACGCTATTCCCATGGTTGAAAATATTGCCCCGAATTCAGTTCCCGACCATTGCTTTGTCTGAAACCAGTATGCACCAATTGTCAAAAGCCACGAGCCCCATATAAAAAACTGAAAAAAGTTCATCAATATGAGCCTGTTCTTGATATTCATTATATTCTTCATGTCTGTATTATTTCTTTAAAAATTTTCAAATGACTGTAAAAATAGTAAGAAAAACAGATTCACAAAGGAAAATTGATTTTATTTGTTGAGATATTGTTGCAAGAGTACTTGCCTGATTACATAATGGACAAGTAATGTTTTAATACTCAGGAATTAATTAGATTTCTCTATGCCCCTGAAGATTTCAAGATACTTTAAGTAATTTTTATTTTCAGGCACAGGGCTAATTTTTAAACTTTTAAGTAATTTCTGGCATTCACCCGTGAGTTCTTGTTTTTTATAATACTTATCGTGTACAAAATTCAGATATTTAATAATCCTGAAAGCATTAAACCATTCAAAGAATCTTTTTGAGAATGCCTTTACATTGGAACTATTCGCGTTTATCTCAGTTACGGTAGCAATAAAATCATTTTGTGCAAGAAAATCGGCTACGGGGAGAGGTAACAGGTATAACAGCTCATTTAGCTGCCCGGAATTAATCCTGTAAAGCTGCTCCGTGATTTTAAAAATAGCTTTTAAATCGGAAAAACTTTCGAATTGATATACAGGATAAAAGTGCTCGTTATTTTCTAACATTGCTCTAATAACCGGCCCGGTGCCAAAAGGAACCCTGTCTGATGGCCGTGGTGACGGGTAAACACAGGATGAATTTAATTCTTCTGTATTCCCAAGAGAAAAAATTTTTTGAAGAAAATAAAAATCTTCCCCGGCTTGCTTCCTGCTCATTCCTCCTTGTTTTATATAAGCTTTTGCAGAAACTGCAAAACACGAACCAATTGTATAATATGGGTAAGGAAACCCGGTATATTTTAAGGCGTGCTTAAAGTATCGTAAATACAACTCGTATCGTGTAATAGCATTGTAAACATTTGAATCAAACTCAGACCCTTGTAATGGGTGTTCAAAATAGATTGTTAATGCATTGGTTCGTGGTTTATTTTCAAAAGACTTTTCAATTTCAACAAGATAATTTGTTTTGCACAAGGTATCAGCATCGAGTGAAATAATAACTCCTGATTCGTTGTTTAGTGTATTAAAGCGGGATATAGCTTCATCCATTCCAAGTTTGCGGGCATAGCCTGCCCCGCTGTTTTTTTCTGAAATTCCGGTTTTGTTAATAACAAAAAATCTGATTTTTTGATCCAGGTGCTTACTTATCCACGTTATTACTTCATCGTGAGTTTTTTTATTTTGTTGTATTATGTTTTCGGGGGCAGAAATGGCTGAATTAATCACAACAATAACTTCAACATGCGCTTCTGGCCTTTCACAGCTCCAAAGAGAGTTGAGAGTATCAGTAATTTTTTCTTCGTTGTAGCAGGGAATAACAACAATAAATTTCAGGTTTTGTGATGGAGATTCACTTATCAGTCGAATATATTCCTTTTGTTTTTCAAGGTATTGAGTGGCAAATCCCATAAAAAATATTTTAACATTTGATAAGTAACGAAAAAGGAAAGTGGATTATTGGGAGTATTTTAAAATATCATCCAATAATCCACTTGAATATTTATCACATATTTAAAAATTAAATATGCTGAAAGATAATTGAAGACTTAGTTCTTCTCTTTTTCTTTTGCATATTTTTCGTTCAATCCTTTTAATACTTCATAAGTAATATTTAAAGAGGAATCGGTATATAATACTTGCCCGCCAAACGTGCTGCTTAAAATATATTTATAGTTATGGTCCTTATTATATTCCTTTAAATACTCAAGGATACTGTTTAATATCTGGCGGTTCATAACCTGTTCTTCTTCAGCAAGCTGCATTGCCAGGTTGTCGCGTGTAGCATATAGTTCCTGTTCTTTTTGCCCAAGTTCCTGCTGAACCATTTGAGCTTTTGCCCGGGTCATTAAGCCTTTGCTGTATTTATCCTGAAAATCCATGGCTTGCTTTTCCAGGTTACTCATTTTCATTTGTAACTCTGCTTGCGATTCATCTCTTTTTTGCATGTAAGCATCTCGCATATCAGTAAACATGTCATATTTTGAATATAAGGTATCCATATTAACATATGCTATAGAATAAGACCTGTCAATTTGTTCACCTGTTTCTTCGTTAATGGCTACATTTGATCCTGATTTATTACCGGTAAAATATAAAAAATAAAGTACTGCTACTGCAACGATTAAAGCTACATTCAACCACAGAGAAATTTTTTTCATACGTTAAAAAATTTAGTTTAAATTTTGAATAAAAAGCAAATATAGTTGAATATAATTCAAGCCAAAATAATTTTATATTTTTTTAACACCATAAACGAATCAAATAAATGAAATTCTGATGGTGACCAAAGAAGGAACTTATATATGAAATAATACACCGATAGCTCAGTGCGACTATTTTTTACTGAAACAGACTGACAAAGAATAAAAAAAGCGGTATCATAAAAATACCGCTTAATAAATGATTTACTGTATTACAATTTTTCTTACAAAAACTTTATTTTCAATAGTAAACCGGATATAATACAATCCTTTTGCAAAGTTTCCTGTATAAAGCTTTTCGCTTGTCTGGCCTGCATCTTTAATTCGTTTGTTGTATATTATCTGCCCCTGAGTATTTAACAGCTCAATAACGAGATCAACCGGTTTATAAGCATCGATAAGAATATTTAAATTCTCATTTACAGGGTTTGGATAATAATTTAACACAAAACTTTCTCCATTGATTTGCCCGTCGATACCAGTACCTATTTTAACATACACACTGTCTTTAGCCTGGCAATCAAATTCATCGGTAACTGTACATTTATACCAACCATCGGTAGTTACTGTAAACTGACGCCCTGTGCTGTTGTTCTGCCACAAATACGATTCCCATGATCCGGCATCTAAAACGTATGGATACGAAGAAACAGTAATGGTATCGTTTGTAAAACTGAAATCAGGAGAACTTATTGTTAATTCGGTTACCAGGGTATCATTGTCGTGTGTTACATCATTGGGATATGATAAAAATGTTTTCAAATCGTATGTTTTAGCAGTTTGCAATGATATTCTCCCTGCAAAAATATGATTAACTGTTGCTCCTGCATTTAAAGCTGTTGAAAGCACCTTGTTTTCAGTAACAGTTGAACCATTATCGATTTGGTAGCCTATACTTAGGCTTGTTCCTGATGCAAGATTGATATCTCCCGTATTGGTAATCTCGAGTTCAACGGCATAAGTAGTATCGCCAAGGCAGTCTGATTCGGGAGATAGTAATTCGCTTAATTCTAAGTCGGGAGTCATATTAAATAATACACGAACAGAATCTTCGGCCTCGCAACCGTAACTGTTGGTAACTGCAACAGCGTAATAGTAGTTTGCTGTTTGGTTATTCACGTTTACAGTATAAGTTCTTGTTGTAGTACCATCAAACCACAGGTAAGAACTGTATCCTGCTCCGGCATCAATGGTGTAATCCCCTTCAGTTGCATTTACATCAGGGCCTAAGTTAATGTCAGGCCTTCTAAATTCAACCAGAGTTGTTAAAGTATCATTTGTATTTACATCAATACTGTATTTTGCAAATGTTTTAATGCTATAATTCTGATATGCAGACAAATTTGCACTGGCAGTAAACGGGTATTGTACTGTTTCGTTTGGCAAAAAGTCGTCTGAAAGCACCATGTTTTCTGAAACCAGCGATCCTGTTCCAATTTTATAGCTTACTGTAATTGACTCACCCGAGGCAATGGTGTCGGCACAGGTGTTCTGAATTTCAACAATAACCGTTTCATTATTAGTGAGTTCGCATTGGCTTACAGGCGAAATAAGAGCAGTAGCTCCAATGTCTGTAGTGTAAACTGTTAAATTGTCGGTTGAACTACAACCGTTTATATCGGTAACAGTTACCATGTAGTTAAACGTTTCCGGTTTGGTTACATGTAAAGTATCGTTTTTAGTTCCCTCGTTCCATGAATAATTGTTATACCCCGGGTTTGCTATCAATAACAATGTTTCAGGTTCATCGGTATAAATATCAGGCCCAATTTCAACAGTCGGGTAACCATAGGTTTTTATACCATCATAAATACTATCATTTTCACGATAAACATCTAAATCAAAATCGGTAAATACATTTAAAGTATAAGTTGAAACAGCCGACATATTAACCTTTTGATTAAAATAATAACTTACTGTTTGTGATGGAGATAAATCTGAAGTTAATGTGAGTACTTCATTTACAGGTGTTTCCCCGTTAAAAATATAACCAACATTTATTGTTTCCCCGCTTTCCAATACATCATTGCTATAATTTTTGACATAAATTCTGACTGTTTCGCTTGAAGTATGTGAACAGGCATTTTTTGGTGAAATAACAGAACTTACTCCAAGGTTATAAGTAATAATTTGAGTTGAATCAGAATCACTTCCACAACCATGAGCATCGGTAACAGTTACAATATAATTTTCGGAATAATTATTTGTTACCATCAGCGTATCATTTGTGCTTGCATCATTCCATAAATAGGTGTTGTATCCTAAAGTTGGCAATAAAACAACGGTATCTGCCCGGGTAGTAAAAATAGTGTCGTAAGCCAGTTCAACATCCGGGTAACCCCATGTTTCGAATGTAAACTCATTGGAGTTATTTGAAACATGGGCATCTTGTTGTGCATTTATAACTAAACTCAGGGTATGCTCTCCTAATGCTGACGGATTTATCTTCGTAGGAAGAGTTAGGGTTTTATCTGTTAAAGGTGTAAAATTGCTTGTAAGTACAACAGAATCATTTACCCATCCCGTGTTATCGAAATTAAATTTGAATGGTATTTTTGTTCCGGCAGCGTACGTGTTGCCACTGTAATTGCGTGCAACAAGAACAATTGATTCGGTAGTTGTAAATTCACAATCGCTAACAGGGTTAATTATACTTTGTATTCCAAAATCATAGGTTTCAATATAGGTTGAATCTTTATCAGTACCACAAATATTATCATCGCTCACGATTACCTTATACCACTGGCTCACATTCGTTGATGGCGAAATGGTACTTGTTATTTCGGTTGTACTCCATAAATAATCGGTATAACCAGGTGTTGCAACTAGTTCGAGCGTATCGGCCTGTGACGAATAAATGGTATCATAGGCCAATTCTACAGCCACATACCCCCATGTATTAAAGTTAACAGTAGCGGTATCATCATCATGATTCAGGTCTTTTAGAAAATCTATAAACACTTTTAAGGTGTAGTTCCCGGTATTCATAAAATCTGCTTTTTGAGCAAATGTAAAATCGCCCGTGCTGCCAACTGCAATTGTTGATGTAACAAATAAAGTATCTCTTACTATTGGTAAGTTATTTATCTGATATGCAAGTGCAACGGTATCGTTAATTTCTAAATCGTTAAAACTGTTATTTTGGAACCTGACAGAAATTTCAGTTAATGCATTTCTTTCACATGAGTCAACCAGTTCGGTATAGATATGCTCCATAGCCAGGTCGATTTCGGAGTTTACCACTTCTACCGAGTCTGTTGCATTACAGCCGAAAGAATTTGTTACAGTAACTTTATACCAGGATTCTGTATTGACATATAATGTATCTTGCGGTGGAGTTACATCGGGTATTCCGTAACCTCCGTCATCCCAAACATAACCAGAATAGCCTGTACCTGCAACAAGGAAGGTATCAATCGGGTTAGCACCAATTAAATCGGGGAACGGGTTATAACGCGGCATACCAATAACAGATATGGTATCAACCAAAGTATCGTTACAAGTAGCTGAATATAAATATGGGTTGCTTTCTGCTAATGTAAATACTTCAAATGCATAATCGCCTTCATACGACATATCAACTGTAGAGTTAAAAGTGAAATGAACCGTGGCATTTGGAGTCAGATTGGATGCAAGAGTTATAGTATCCCGTTTTGTAGTACCTCCTTTAAATTTGTAACCTACAGGAATTTTAGTTCCTGTTTCTAATGTATCCAGTCCAAAGTTTTTAACTGAAATTTTCAGGTGGGTAGTATCGCTTAGTTCACATTGTGTAACAGGATAGTTTATTGCTGTAACACCTAAATCTGCAGGGGCGTCGTAAATTTTTACATCATCAATTCCAAAACCTTCATATTGTTCTGTTGAATCACTCTTGAAAACAAACCTGAATTTAACATTGCTTTGATTCCTGGTTGTAACCGGTAAAAGTTTTCTGAATGTTAACCAGGTATTATTTGTAGAATCTATACCCGGATCGTCAAGCGATTCAATTTCTCCTTCGTTATACCAGTTCCAGTTATAGTCGGGTGTTTCAGGAATACTGTTCCAAGTATCACCATCGTTAATTGTGTAATAAACAGCCATTCCGTCCATTTCGTTCTGCGATAATCCTTTACTTTTGAATTCGAAAACAGGATAATCAATCCCGGCAAAGTTAAAACAGGGGCTTTCGAGATACGAATCTTCAGCTATATTGTATGTGCCTGCTAATGAAGTAACCCATGCCTTGGTACCTGATGCAGCCGTGTTTATAATAGCTCCGGCAGGTGTTCCATAAGCCCAGCTCGAGTTTGTTCCACCAGTTCTGTAATAAGCATAATTGGTTTCGAAAGTAGTGGAATAGGGCAAAGTATAAGTTGGTGCAATAAAAATAGTTTTATTTAACCTGTTATTCGTTGCATCCTCATCGCCTGCCAGATTAGTTGTTGCATAAACATTGTTGTACCAGCCCGGGGTAGTTAAATTAACAGGTTTATCTAAAGTATAATTTATAATTCCGCCAACAGGGATGTTTGCTGAGGGAATCGTATCGTAATAAACAGTTGTTCCGCCATTAAACGAAAAACTCAATATGAGCGGCTCATTCAAAGGGTCTCCTGCAAAGTTCTTAATAGTAACTGAAACATATTCTTCGCTGGTATGTCCGCATCCATCAAGTGGTGATATCCAGTTGGTTATTCCCACGTCTTTTGAAATATAATTACCAATAATTACAACATCGTCAATATTCCAGCCTGTATATCGGTTGATATCATTTGTAGGGCCCAATGAAAATTTAAGCCTTGCTGTTTCTTGCCTTGTAAAATAGGATGATAAATTAAATTGCTGATGGCTCCATACATCATCTGTATAAAATGATTGATTTTGCCATACTGTACTCCAGCTTATATTGTTAGTTGATGCATTAATACGGACATTATCAAATAAATCGACATTTAGCCAACGATAAAAGGTTAAGTAAATATCTTTATAATATTCGCAATCAAGAGTTGGAGCTTCAGCAACATAAGCTGTATCTGTCAAATTGTTTGGATACATTCCATCGGTTACCAAATCCGTACCTATTACATAGCTCCCGCTTAGAGCTGTTGACGGATCCGGTTTACCTCTTTCTCCTATTATGCCTGCGGGTATATTTCGTTCAAATTCACCGGTATATCTCCAGCCTTTATCTGTTTCAAAATCATCATATAAAATGGATTCATAAATATACCTGGAACCTAATGGGGATTTATTCACATAGGGGTAAAGTTGATCGTTAATGTTTATACTGTAAGCATCAATTTTAGCATCAGCAATATCCCCGTGTATTTCATGGGTTGCATCTGTTTTTATGTCGTATGTAACCCAAAGGTATGAAGCATCACGAGGAATATCGTAATTTACATTATCGAAGACAACAAGCCCGCCGGTAAAATTCCCGGATGCAAGCATATTTCCATCGGTAAACGTGGAAGTTGTAGTAGCAAAAAGCTTAACCCCATTTGTGCTTATATCTTCATCTGATGTATTTAAAGATTTAACGGCAATTGAATCTAACAATAAAGAACCATCATTTCCGACAACATTCAAATCGATCCGGAGAACAGGGTTATGTTGTGTACCTGTTGCAATAAACGAAGTGGTTGGTTGGGTAAATTCAATCGATTCAAGGTATTTGGGAATAACACCCGTTTCAATAATTCTCATGGTATCTATGCAAACACCATGCCCATAGCCTGTAATACCTTCAAAAGCAATGTAATACGTGGATGAGAGGCTGCTGTCTGGCAAAAGAATGCTCCTGTTGGTCCAGTCAGTAACCGGGTCTAAATATTCCTGTATCAATACCCACGTGCTGTCTTCTCCCCGTTTGTAATAAATCTTTAATTTATCCCACCAGTCATTCCCACTTGCATACCAAATATCCTGGGCATGTGCAAACCGTAACTCGGGTTTTGATATATTTGTAAGGTTAATAGGAGGGGTTATCAATTTTGTTGTTTCTCCATTATAACTTTGGTATTGAAAAAATGCATTGTATGTTCCCTGGTATGCCTCAGGGGGATTTCCCTGGTGCCCACCGGATTGTATAATCCATGGTACAATGGTTATTCCTATTACTTTTTCTTGTGTCCAACCGGAAGGAATACTTAAACTCTCAAAATTCTCACTGAAAACAACATCTTGAGAAAATCCCGTTGAAAAACTGAAAATCAGGATTGATACCAGAAGTAAATTTTTTTTCATGTTGGTTTTTATTAATGAACAATAATGAAAAACTTTAGGTTGCGTTTTCCGTATAAAATTTTACAAACGTTAATTTTTATTACGTAAATTTAATAAAATTGTTTATAAATGATAAATTTACTTTTTAAAATATTGCACTTATGAAACGAATATACATTTTATTCATACTATTGATTGGTATAATCAATCTCACATATTCACAAACCGATCGCCAGTTCTGGTTTGTAGCACCTGCAATAACAGTCAACCATGCCGGAGAAACCCCAATATATTTCAGAGTAACAGCAGGTTCATTAGGAGCGAATATTTCTATTTCAATGCCTGCTAATTTGACTAATTTCCCGACTCAAAACCATGTGATACCTCCTAACACGACACTTACTATTAATTTATCGGCATACGTATCGCAAATTGAAAATAATTATGATTTTCTTGATGGAATAGCCGGGAAAAGCAACAAGGGAATATACATAGAATCTGATAACCCGATTACCGTTTACTATGAAGACGCGATGACAAACAACTGCGACATTTTTGCATTAAAAGGGAAAAATGGTTTAGGGACAGAGTTTTATACTGTTTTTCAAAATAAAGGGTACAATATGTCGAATAATTGGGCTGAACCAGCTACTTCGGCAATAGATATTGTTGCAACAGTAGATGGAACTATTGTAACCATTGAATCGCCATTGGCATCACAAGATATCTATTCTTACGGTACAGCAAACTTTTCTGTAAACCTGAACAAGGGGCAGACTTTTTCAATACCACCCGATTGGAATACGAATCCTCCTTCAGCCAGTTCTACATCACCAACATGTGTTACAACAAAATATGCCACAGATATTTTTGGAAGGGCAGGTGCTGATCATTTAAGTGGCTTGCATATTACTTCAAATGCAAATCATCCTATTGCTATTACGAAAAAGGATGACTCTGTCAGGTATTTTTGTATCGATGGATGGACTGGTGGTTGTTATGATTTGATTGGCGACCAGATGGTTCCGCTTGAAATTCTGGGGAAAGAATATATTGCCATGCGCGGGGGATTGTCTTCTGCACCTGAAAACGTGTATATTGTTGCTACTGCAGATAATACGGATATATTCATTGATGGCAATATTGTTCCTGTTACAACAATTAACAGGGGCCAAACCTATGTATATCAGGGGTTATGGAATCCTGTTTCTAAAAGTTCTGTACATATCCGTGGTTCTGAAAAGTTGAGTGTTTTGCATGTTTCAGGCTTTGGGTGCGAAGTTGGAGGTGCTATTCTGCCTCCAACCGATAAATGTACAGGTTCAACAAAAGTTTCTGTAACACGTTCTACTGCTGAAGGTTTCTTTTTCAACCTTATGGTTTGGAGTGGTGCTGAGGATGGATTTTACATAAACGGTGTATTACAGGATGATTCCCCTGGCACATTGTTTGGCCCTGCTGATTTTTTGGCTGTTCCGGGTACAACAAACTGGAAAATATGGAGGTCTCCTTCTTTACCTACTGCTACATTCCCGGCAGGGGGAACATTTACTTTCGAGAATACAAAAGATGTTTTTCACCTGGGATTAATTAATGGCGGTAGTTCATCGGGTTGCAGGTTTGGTTATTTTTCCGATTTTAATGAGTTACGGGTTGATGCCCAGGCTACAGGTAGTTTATCCTCATCTATCCGCGCATGCAGTTATGAAAAAATCCAGCTGTATGCCCAGGGTGGAACTGATTACAACTGGTGGCCAATAGAATACCTTGACGATCCAACAAGTTCTACACCTGTTTCTAATCCCCCTGCTGACACAATCATGTTATTTTACGTGGAGGTAAGCGGGGCCTGTGGTTTAACAGACACGGCAACAGTGAGTGTTGAAAAATTCCCAGAACTGGAAAGTCAGTTTGCAATTGATCAGGGCTTTGGGTGTTCTCCTTTGGAACTAACCATTAATGAAGTATCAACACAAATTAAGGAAAGATACTGGGATTTTAATTTTACAGGTATTGGAGGCAATATTGACAGGGATACTATTATTTATGGAGGAAGCATCAACTACGATACCGATACAGTATTTGTTCATACCTTTGTAAATACATCAAATGAACCTATTGATACTGCTCAGAAATACAGTATCCGGTTATTGGTAAAGAATACAAACGACTGTTCCGATACGTCATGGGCAAGTGTAAATGTTTATCCTGAGGTAACAGCTGATTTTTCAATTTCTGTTGTTGCCGATACCATTGGTTGCAGCCCGCACTTTGTTCAATATGTAAATAGTTCGAATAACGAAGATGCTTATGCCTGGCAGTTTGGTGACGGGGTTTCAAATTTCACAGCCAGCCCGTCGCATACGTTTTACAACATCTTAAATAGTGACACCTTATATACAACACGTTTGGTTGCCCGTTCAGATTATTTTTGCCGTGATACAGCATATATGAATTTTACTGTTCATCCATACCTTGAAAATGGATTTACAATAAATAAACATGAGGGATGCTCGCCATTGGATGTTACGTTTACCAATGGGTCTGTATTTGCAGATACCATATTCCTTGATTTTGGGGATGGAAATGACTCTGTTATGACAACTTTTACTACTGTTATTCACAGGTACACGAATACCGGTAATACCGTTGATACGAATGTCGTTGAAATGATCGTGAAAAATGACGAGGGTTGTTACGAATTTGCTTACGATACGATTATTGTTTACCCCGAAATCAGGGCTAATTACACTGTTGATGTCCCAACATATACCGGGTGTAATTCTCAACTTTTTAATTTTGTAAATACATCGAATAGTGGAGTTCATACTGCGAGTTCATATCTCTGGGCCTTTGGCGACGGGGCAACATCGAATACAACGGCAGTAAATGTTCCACATACTTATACCAATTCTACAAGTGCCGATCAGAATTATACATTTAACCTGCGGGCACAATCGCAATACGGCTGTTGGGACGATACTACACACAATATACGAATAAATCGTGCGTATGCTGATTTTGTTGTGAATACCGACAAAGGATGTTCGCCACTTCCCGTAACCATTACCAATACATCTGTTGGTACAGGGATAACAATCTGGGCATGGAATTTCGGAGATGCAACAAACAGCGCTTTGCAAAATCCCCCGGTAAAAACATATACCAATGCAACAGGAGCTACTTTGGTTCGTAATATGCAATTAACCGTAACAGGAACCGGTAGTTGCAGCACTTCTAAAACAATTCCTATAAGCGTGTATTCATCTGTTGATGTTACATTTACCCCGCTAACTCAAACCGGTTGCGATTCGCTGATTATACCATTTAATTCTACGATTTTACCAAATATTGCAGGAACAACATACGCATGGAATTTTGGCGACGGAACCTCTTCAAGCTTAGCTGATATAACACATATTTACAGAAACCTCGCCAGTGCAAGCAATGTAATTTATACAGCCCAGGTAACAGCGACTACTCCAAACGGATGTACCGATAATGCATCAACAACAATTACCGTACGCCCTTATGTAAATGCATTATTTACTGTTGATAAAGTTGCCGGTTGTACACCATTAACTGTTGATGCTATTGCTACTACATATATAGGAATACCAACTGCAAATTATGTATGGTCGTATGGTGATGGCTATAACCCTACAGGTATAACGAATCCTCCGGCACATATTTATCCTGTAAACCCTGCTCCCGGGCCAGATGATACATATCCTTTACGATTAACAGTATCAGATCCCAGCGGGTTGTGTACCGATTTTATGCAAAAAACAGTTACCGTTTATGCTGCTGCTTTAGCTGATTTTACTCCCAAAGAAGTAAGTGGTTGTAATCCCTTTACTGTTGATTTTGCTAACGCATCTTCAACAAACTCGACTTCTTTCTTGTGGGATTTTGGTGATGGAACGACCACGAATGTTTCGAATCCCGCACCTAAAGTATTTAGTAATACAACCAATGCAACGTTGCCATATCCTATCCAATTAACGGCAACTACAGCAAATGGATGTACAAACAGTACATCAGCCAATATATATGTATATCGATATGTAAATGCCGATTTCGCTGTAAATATTACAGAAGGATGCTCCCCCGTAACAGTTGGAATAACTAACAACTCCAGTGGAGGAAACTATCGCTGGTACTGGAATTCACAAACAGGAACAGGAGTTGCAGATAAGACATCTACAAATGGTACGGAGAGCTTTACTCATACCTATACAAACACTACCGGAAGCGACATTACTTATTATTTAACTGTAGTAGCCGAGAATGCCAACGGATGTTCAGAACTCTTTACAAGAGAGATATTGGTACACTCATCCATAACAGCCGGATTTACATATACTCAAACTACCTTGTGTAATCCATCGGATGCAATATTTACAAATACATCCGTTGGAGGCGGAAGCTATACTATGAACTGGGATTTTGGGGATGGTACTTCAATTGCAACTACATCGAATACAGTTAATAAAACATTCACCAATAACAGCACAAATGATGTTAATTATACTGTAATTTTATCGGCTGCATCTGAAAATGGTTGCACCGATACGTATCAGGATATTGTAACAGTATATTCGAGGGTAGATGCCAACTTATCTATTCCTGTAAGCCAGGGATGCCCTGATCCTGCAACGGAATTATTCAATGCTGCTATCGAGAATACATCCATAGGTAATGTGACAGATACTTATCAATGGTATGTGGATAATGTTGCAATCGCGGCAGCACCGAACGATAAATCAGACTTTAATTACTCATACCAAAATTCAGATCCAAATATCAGGGAATACGAAGTTAAATTAAGGGCAACCAATATACATGGCTGTTATACCGAGAAAACAGATAAGATAACTGTTTATGAATATGTGGATGCAGTGTTTATACCACTTAACCCGAATGGTTGTTCTCCCTGGGAAGTACAGTTCGATAACCAGTCATCGGCACCTGCGACAAATACAAACTATTTGTGGGAATTTGGCGACAACACCAGCTCGGGGGAATTGGAACCTGAACACCTGTTCTATAATGCAAGCCGGACTACCGATAAATCGTACCGTATTTTACTTACTGTTACATCTGAAAATTATTGTACCGATACAATAAGTGCTCCAATTACGGTTTATCATCAACCCCTGGCTAAGCTATATGCCGATCCTACATCTTCGTGTCCGCCTTTGGATGTTACAATGAACAATTTTGATTCCCGCGGATTCGATCGATTCGAGTGGCGTTTTGGCGATGGCAATACTCAATTAGTCAACAGTTCGGTTGGTGAAACAAGAACTTACTCTTATCCAAACCCATCAATAGATAATACATACAATTACACACTTAAACTTTGGGTTGAAACAGACGAGGGGTGCTGGCATATGGATTCAACTGTTCTTAATGTTTTCCCTGATGTTATTGCCGGCTTTACATACGATCCGGCAGGATGTAATCCTTTTGTTTCAGAATTTACAAATACATCTTCATCACCGGCAACCCAGTTTTTCTACGATTTTAATGATGGAAGTACTGATAATCAGCCGGATGTATTCCATCGGTTTGTAAACGACAGCTATTACGATAAAACGTTTATGGTACGATTAACAGCTTCGTCGGAATACAATTGCTGGGATACCATTTCGCACCCGGTAATAGTTTATGCACAGCCTGTTGCTTTGTTTAACCCGACACCTACAGTTCAAACTTTTCCTGAAAACCAGGTTCAGTTAAACAGTGCATCGAACAACCAACCATGGAATTATACCTGGGATTTTGATGATGGTTTAACATCAAATGCATCGAACGAATTATACCATACATACGAGCATTGGGGTGAGCGGGATATTACATTAACTTTGCAAAGTACTACAAGTAGTTGCAACAATGCAATTACCAAAACAATTGTAATTTATCCTCCGGAAGTAAATGCAGCCTTTACAGTTAGTACAGATCGTGGTTGTGAACCTTTGGATATTCAGTTTACAGCTGCAGCTTCTGTTTATTCTGAAATATATACATACGAATGGGATTTTGGCGATGGAACATCAGGAACAGGTGCTACACCAAATCATACTTACGAAACAGCAGGTTTGTATTATGTTAAGATGATTGCCCGGGGCGAAGGTGGCGAAGATTATGAATACCGAACGATTAAGGTATATAAAAACCCTGTAGCCAATTTCTCTGTTGCACCAAAACTGGGTATGTTAAATGAACAGTTACAGGCAAGGGTAGAATATTTTAATCTGTCGGAATGTAGCGATACCCTGGGTTGTACATATCAGTGGAGTTTTGGCGATGAAAATACATCAACAGAGCGTGAAGGAGTACACAATTACACAAAATTGGGTACTTACGATGTTTCTTTAGTTGTTACAACAAGCCAGGGATGCGTGGATTCATTGGTTCGTGAAAATGAAGTAACTATTATCGGCGAAGGGCAGATTGTATTTCCAAACGCATTTACCCCTAACATCGGAGGCCCGATAGGATGCAGAACCGACAATGGGTATGATGTTTACAGCAACGATATTTTCTTCCCTGTTTATAAAGGAGTAGTTAAGTATGAATTACTCATTTATACCCGTTGGGGAGAGCTTATATTCAAAAGTGATGATGTGGATTGCGGCTGGGATGGATATGTAGATGGCAAACTTGCCAAACAGGATGTTTATGTTTGGAAAGCCCAGGGTAAGTTTACTAATGGGCGGGCATTTGAAATGGCAGGCGATGTTACGTTAATCAGGTAGAAAAATTATCTTTCCAGAGGATTGCCTGCAGGGGAAAACGGGATGTAGAAATGTAATAAAATTCCACTTCCTTTTTCCCCGGGCAGAGGGAAAAATAATATTAGTGATTTTATCTGTTTTTGAAGGATGAATGCCGAATGTAATTTATTGCAAACCAACGGATTGATCCGTTGGTTTGTATTTTAATCAAGCATTTAAAGAAAAATCATAATTTATATGTAAATAATTTAGCAACTGCCTGGTGGTATTCTTTTTCGGTTAGTAAATAATCATCGTAAACCTGGTAAAAATAGCTAATTTCCATAAAGTAATCTATAGCCGAAATCTCACCAAGTTCCAGCGATTTCTTTAACAGGGCTGTATTGTTTACTGTACTTAAAACCGAAATATAATTATCCAGGTTACTTTTCAGGTTTTGTATTTTTTCAATTTGTATTCGTGTTTCTGTTGTAACTTTAACCTGAGCAAGCTGGTAATTTAAACCTGAATACTCTGATTCGAACCGGGCTTTTTTAATGGCAGAGTTGCTACCCCAAAGCGGAACAGATATTCCAACCACAAAACCCCTGAATTTTTCATCGGCAACAGTTTCTCCTGCATACCCCAGACTGAATTTAGGGAGTTGCAGATTCTTTGTTACTTTAACCATCTTCGCAGATGACTCGGTTTGCTTTATGGCAAAAAGGATTTCAGGATCAATATTCTCTTTCTCGGCAATAATCGAATCTAAATTTATATTCTCATCCATTGGGTATTCTGTAATATTCGTGTTTATATCCTGCCCGCCATTCATGGATTTTAACTGTTTTCTTACCGTGTTTAAATCATTTATAACTGTTTTAAGCTGGTTCTGAACTTGCAATAAATGAAGTTTTGATTTATTTACTTCGAGAATGTTTACATTGCCTGTTTCGAGACTTTTTGTAAAAGCCAGCAACAAATTTTCAGCATCGGTAAGCCTGTCATGCAAAAGAAAACTCATCCTGGTGAGGTAAACCGTTTCAATGAGGAATTTTTTTGCTTCGAAAAGTACCGATTGCCTTATTTGCTGGTAGCTTAAACGTTCCTGTTCAGTCATTAATCTCGATAATGCCGATTGATTCCTGTAAAAACAAGGCATCTGAAATGACTGGCTAATCTCGAAAGTTTCCTTAGGCCCTGTAGTTGATGAGTTGTCAGGAAAATATCCGTACGAAAACTCAGGCCCGTCAGGTAAAATTCGATTTTTATATTCATAGGTTTTACTTTCGAGAAGCTTTTTACTGGCAAGTATTTCATTGTTGTTCGCTTCAATGGATTTTAAAATCTCATCAACCGATTGCGATTTTATTTCTCCGGCCATAAAAAGTAAAAAAAATAAAACCAGGCTTATCTTATATTTTTCCATTTTAATATATTTTTTCAAGTTAGGTTTATGCCATAGTGTTTAAGAATCAGAACATATATTGTATATGCTAATGCAGTTAAGATTATTGATATTGTTAATGAAATCCAGAAATTATAACCATATTTTATTAATAATGGAAATGCAATAAGAAAAATATGACTTGGAATAACTGCAATAAGAACATTCCACGAAAGGGATGATACTTTTTGAGCATCATTCGTGTCGAGATAGAGCCAAATCATTGCAAGCAAGGTTGTTAATGGCAGAGATGCATAAACTGCGGCCATTATCGAGTTACGTTTACCAACTTCGGATATGGTTACAATCAAAATCGAAGTTAAAAGGACTTTAATTACGAATCGTATCATATTTTTTTCGGTTTAATGATTCCACGATTATTTAAAATACTGTAAACTATTGGTACAATATAGATATTGAGCAATGTTGAAGTAAGTAATCCCCCCAAAATAACTTTTGCCATTGGACTTTGAATTTCGTTGCCCGACAAATCTCCTTTCAGAGCCAAAGGAATTAAAGCAAGAGCAGCAGTAAGAGCTGTCATTAATATTGCATTCAAACGGTCTGATGAGCCTTTTGTTACAGTTTCATAGAGTGAGATACCCTGATTTTGTAATTTTTGATAATTTGAAATCAGAAGTATTCCATTACGGGTTGCAATACCAAAAAGGGTTATAAAACCAATAATTGCAGGAATACTTAGAATGCCCGAAGTAAACCAAATTGAAAACACACCACCAATTAATGCAAGAGGTAAATTTAACAAGATGATACCTGCTAATTTGAAGTTTTTAAATTCCTGAAACAACAAAAGAAAAATAATGAGTATTGCAATAACTGAAGTAAGCATAAGTGTACGTGAAGCTTTTGCTTCGCTTTCGAACTGACCGCCATATTCAACCCTGTAACCTTCAGGCAATCTTACATTTTCATCAATATTTTTTTGTATATCCCGAACAACACTTCTCAAATCTCGTTCTGCCACGTTTGCTGAGATTACAATTTTACGCTGTACATTTTCCCTGCTTATAGAACTTGGCCCGGAAACTGAAACAATATCAGCCACCTGTTCTAATGGAACCTTTTTCCCATCGTATGTATCAATCAAAGAGGAACGGATACCTTCGATAGTTTCTGTATAATCTTTATCTAATCGCAACACCAGATCAAAGCTCCGTTGGCCTTCGTAAATGTCAGCAAGTTTTTCGCCACCAAAAGCAATATCAATAAATTCGTTAAATTGTTCAATAGTAATGCCATATTGTGCCAGCATATCACGATTTGCACGAATCTGGATTTGAGGTATTTCAACTTGTTGGTCAACATTTACATCAACTAAGCCTTCAATATCGACAATTGCACTTTTTATTTGATTTCCGACAGAGAACATCCTGTTCAAATCGTTACCAAATAGTTTGATGGCAATATTTGCTCTCGTACCGGACAACATGTGATCAATTCTGTGGCCGAGAGGTTGACCAACAGTGAAAGCAATGCCGGGAATTCGGGATAATGTTTTTCGAACATCTGCCAGAAACTCTTGCTGACTACGTTCTTTAAGCATAAAGTTAATATCTATTTCGGCACTGTTTGTTGTTTGAGAATGTTCGTCCAATTCGCCCCTGCCAGTTCTCCGGGCAGTACTCGATATTTCGGGGATTAACAACATCTCCGTTTCGACTAAATTACCTAAATGGTTGCTTTCTTCGAGCGATACCCCGGGTTTTGTAACTACCGATAATGTTAATGAGCCTTCATTAAACTCAGGTAAAAAGCTGCGTCCCAGTGTTGAAAATGCAACAAGAGAAATTATAAATAAGCCAAGCGTTGAGATGATTACTGCTTTTTTGTGTTTTAGAGCCCACGAAAGTGATTGTTCGTAGTAAAAAGAGAGTTTGCGCACCAACCATTTTTCATTTTCGTTTCGTGCAAGGTATTTTTCATTTGTAAGCATCATCTTGCACAATAACGGAGTAAGTGTCATTGCAACAACGAGCGAAACAAATAGAGAAACTACAAATGAAATTCCAAGTGGTTGCAGCATTCTTCCTTCCATGCCTGAAAGAAAAAACAGGGGTAAGAAAGCTACCATAATGATTAAGGTTGCATTCAGAATTGATGCTCTTATTTCTTTTGATGCTTCAAACACAACAGTAAAAGACGATAGTCTTTTTTCTAAAGGTTTTTGATTATTCTGTCGAAGCCGTTTGTAAACATTTTCAACATCAATAATAGCATCGTCAACCAGCGAACCAATTGCTATTGCCATACCACCCAAACTCATTGTATTAATGGTTATTCCTAATGATTTCATTACTATAATTGCACCAAGCAATGACAAGGGAATTGCCAAAAGTGAAATAATCGTGGTTCGGAAACTTCCCAGGAAAACGAACAGGATGATGATTACGAAAATTCCACCTTCCATTAATGCGTTTTGCACATTACGAACCGATGTTTCAATAAAATCGGCCTGACGAAAAATCTTAGTATCTAATTTTACATCAGCAGGCAATGTTTTACGTAATACTGCAAGATTTTCCTCAATGCGTTGTGTAACATCAAGTGTATTTGCATTTGGCTGCTTCGATATGGAAATAATTATCGCGGGTTTTGCATTTTCTGATGCGTGTCCCATTTTTATTGCACCTCCAATTTTTACTTCTGCAACATCTCTTATTTTAATTGATTTGCCCTTGGCTGATTTGATATACGAATTACCTAAATCTTCTAAATCGGAAGTTCGGGCAATACCGCGCACCACATATTCGTTTCCATATTGTCTTACTACCCCGCCTGTTGAATTCTGACTAACACCCTTACATACGTTTGCCAACTCAGTCATTGAGACATGGTAATATTTCATTTTATGAGGATTTGCCAAAACCTGGTATTGTTTGTAATCACCACCGATAATAGTAACCTGCGAAACGCCACCGGTAGCAAGAACTAATGGTTTTACGTTCCATTCGGCAATAGTTCTTAAATCCATCATACTTGTGCTATCGGCTTGCATACCAATAAAAAATATTTCGCCCATAACACTTGATTGCGGGGCAAGAACAGGCTGGCCAATGCCTAAAGGCATTTGAGTAGAAACACTAATTAGTTTTTCTACAACAATTTGCCGTGCTTTAAAGATATCTGTTCCCCAGTCGAATTCAACCCAGACAAAAGAAAAACCTTGCGACGATGCAGATCGTACCCTGCGAACATCCGTGGCACCATTTACAGCTGTTTCAATAGGAAAAGTAACCAGCCGTTCAACTTCTTCTGATGCCATACCGTGAGCATCAGTCATGATAACTACCGTGGGTGCTGTAAGATCAGGAAACACATCAACATCCATATTTGTAACTGTTCTCATTCCAAAAACAACCAACAATACTGAACAAAGCAGAACTAAATACTTGTTGTTCAGCGAGAATTTTATAATATTATTTAACACAGTGTGAAATTTTTAATTTTAAATTATGAATTATGAATTTAAATTCATTGATATTATATGTTTTAGATAATATATTTGAATTTACTATCCAACAATTTAGTTGAGTCATATTAATTCCCTTGTGAGGTTTTAACAATGGCTGTTAGTATATTAATGATATGCTCAATTTCATCCAGGTATTCTTTTACCTATCCTTACCAGTTGACTTTTATCAATTAATCTGAGCCAATAACGAGTTTCTCGTGCTTCTTTTGAAGCAATTGACATCTTAGCTGCAAAATCTTTTTTAGAAATTGCCGCTGTTGCTTCTTCAACATTTGCACCAATGCTTGTTGCACTTCGAATTAGTTGCTTCGACAAAACATATTCATGTTGGGCTGTCATCTGTTTATATAATTCAATGATTCGCAATGCAAAATCGAAAGATTTATCAAGTATTATGTTGTCCTTTTTCATTTTAAACCAATTAACATTCAAAATTTCTAATTAGTGTACATGACCAGAATGAGCATCCAAAGTACCTGTTGCCTGAGCCAGTTTAATAAGAATAGCACCTTTAGTTACAATACGTTCGCTGCATGTTATTCCTTTTACAATTTCAGTTTTTACCCCGTCAGTACCAGCAATTTTAACTTCTTTTTTTTCAAAAAGCTCAGGCGTAATTTGTACATAAACAAAATAGTTCCCCTGTTCTTCCAATAACGCGGAATTTGGAATGGTAAGTGCTTGCGTATTGCTGATGGTTTTTAAATAGATTTCTACAAATCCTCCCGAAACGAAGTTTCCTTTATTTTCGATCTGAAGATTTACAGGAATTAGGTAATTATCACCATTAGCACTCTTTCCACACGACAAAACCTTACCGTTCAATTGTTCAAACGAGTATGTTTGATTATCGTGTAAGGTTCTGATATTCGCAGAATAAATTAAACTCAAAAGGGATGCGTGTTTCTGCTGCACTTCGGCAGTTAACATAAGTGTTTTATTTTGAGAGATGGAAGCTATTGGATAACCAGCTTCAACATACTGTCCGTTTTGAACAAATAATTGCTTCACAAACCCATTTATCGGGCTGGATACTTTTTGTCCTGATAAACTGAAATTTTTATTCAGGTTGTCGAAAGTTGCTTTAGCATTTTCGTATTGATTTTTGGCATTAAGCAAATCTTTTTCCGAAACAATCTTTTCTTTTGCAAGTTCTTGCGACCTTTCGAAATCTGTTTTTGCTTTTTCATAATTATTTTTAGCTTCAGCAAATCGCACTGAAGAATTGTCATTGGCAAGTTCGTTTCCGGAAATGGTAAACAGATCTTGCCCGCTTGAAACATTCTTTCCCTCTAATATATTTTCAGCCGGGAACATTACAATTCCATTTGTTTTTGCTGAAATTATAACCTCGTCTCCCTGAGTTGATTGCACGAGCGCAGTGGTTTTTATTACCTGCCCGAATGGTTCTTTCAGGGGAAATTCAGTGGAATAATCAATTTTCCACGACTGTTCTTTTGTAAAAACAGTCGTGTTGGTTTTTGAAACAACAGCTTTTTCTGCTGCTTCGTGGGCTTCTTCTTCTTGAGCAAAAACAGTTATTCGAGGAACAATTACCTGGAAATTCCCTTCTTCATTTTTAATATCAAAAATGATTTTACCAATGCCTGAAATTTCAGGTGTAACATCAAAACTGTAAATACCTTGTTTCAATGGTTCTGTAATTGTTTGACGAATACTTTTTGTTCCAATTATCAAGCTCATGGTAATTGAACTTTCGGGTATTGGTTTAAAATCTGCAAGCTTTGTAAAGTGGGCAAGAATATTCGATGTTTCTCCTGCTACAAATGGGTTGGCTTCGGCAAATACTTCAAACAGACCGGAGTATTCTGTCAGGTAAATCGTAATTTCTTCGCCTTCATGGCCGTGTATTTCCGTTGGATTTTTTTTGCAACTGTAAAGTGCAAAAAACAGAACAATAAAATAGAAAAATATATTTTTCATATTGATTTATTTAAAATAAATAATAAGATTGTTGTTGTAAGATGTATAAATTATTGGAAGAAAGGAGCTATGAAAGACAAGGAGGCCCGCGATGGCTTAAAGAATCTAAATAAAATTGGTTTAGTTGTAAATCGTAATTATTAACATGTAAATTTTGAATTTTTGCTAATACAGGAACTATAAAAATATCTGTATGAATAAAATCACCAGCCGAATCAACAAACTTGGTTAATGTTGTACTAATATTGAAATGGCAATGATCATGATTTTCAGATTCATCATTATGATCTGTGAGAAATTCACCCAGAAGAATCTTATCAGATGTGTTATGTTTGTTAACCGGACAAAGCGATTCACACTCGTCTTTTGATTCGTTGTGGTGATTATGTGGTATAATACTATGAGCAAAGATGATAATCCAAGCAGAAAGTAACGGAGCTAATATAATTGCCTTATTTTTAATCACGGGTCAAAGATAAATCTAAAATCAGAAATTAAACAAAATAGTGAGCTAATTTATTCCCGTATTGTTTTTTTAAATTTAAGAAGCTAGCCTTTTTGAAGTGCATCCCAAATATTGGATTCAATATTTGGGGTGCACTTCATCTTGAGATAACTTCTTTTTAATAAAATAGGATTTCTCTGTTTTTCAAATTATTTTTTTATAAGTTTTCGAACGAATTGCTTTTCATCGATTTTTACTATTATATAATACATCCCTGGAGTAAGATGGCTAATATCAATATCTTGCCCATCAAAAATTTCATAGTCAGAAATTATATTACCGATGATGTTTACAAGTTCTATACGACAACTACCCCTGTTTACAGGAACCTGGATTGTTATTTTATTGTTAGCGGGATTTGGAAATACATTAATCTTCTTAGCAAGATCAGCATCTATTCCTGTTGCGGTTATAAAAGTTACATGCAAGTCTCCATCGGAAGTAACATTACTCAAGGTGATAGTTCCATCTTGATTGTCGGTAACAGTTCCGCTGCCGCTAAATGTTGCTTCATCGAATTCATAACCTTCATTAAAAGTCAATGTAAAGATTTGGCTGCTACCATGTTCAATAGTTGCACTAATTGGCGAAATACTACCTCCCGTGTTTGCTGACGTGGTAATTTCGTATTGTTTTATAACGAATGTAATACTTAATTCGCCATCGGAAGTAACATTACTCAAGGTGATAGTTCCATCTTGATTGTCGGTAACAGTTCCACTGCCGCTAAATGTTGCTTCATCGAATTCATAACCTTCATTAAAAGTCAATGTAAAGATTTGGCTGCTACCATGTTCAATAGTTGCACTGATTGGCGAAATACTACCTCCCGTATTTGCTGACGTGGTAATTTCGTATTGTTTTATAACGAATGTAATACTTAATTCGCCATCGGAAGTAACATTACTCAAGGTGATAGTTCCATCTTGATTGTCGGTAACATTTCCACTGCCGCTAAATGTAGCTTCATCGAATTCATAACCTTCATTAAAAGTCAATGTAAAGATTTGGCTGCCACCATATTCTATGTTTGCATTGGTTGGCGAGATACTTCCTCCTGTGCTTGCTGATGTTGTAATATCTACATTTGGTAAAACATTAAATGTAACATTTAATTCTCCATCGGCTTTTAGAGTATCTATTGTAAATATGTAATTATTCGCATCAATCACTAATTGATCGGTAACATCTAATCCGTTAAACAAAACCACGTCCAAAATTCCGTTTGTATTGGGTTTTATGGTATAGGTCAGCGAATTATTTAAGTAAATACTTGTGTCTTCGGGACTAACAGTACCTCCTCCAGTAGGAACAGTTGAAGTAAGTTGATATGCCTTACAAGAAGTCCTTTCGAAAGCACCTATGTCAACTATACCAAAAGATACACGTGAATTCCCTTTTATGTCAAAATCACTTTCACTTACAATGCTATTGTTCCCTGCGTTTAAACATTTTGATGGTGGATTTACATTATCAACTCCATCATACAAATCTTTATAAAAGCTGCTCGCAAAATCATCACTGGAGATATTTACGTTGTTTTCACCTTCATACCCACCTTCAATTCCGGAGTAGCTGACACTTGTAGTACATCCTGAACTACACTTGTAAATATTATCTCCGGTTGATGCTGTATTTCCAATAAACACAGAATTAACAATGGTTGAGCTTGCATTACTATATGAGTTTATTCCTCCGCCATAACCTGTTGTAGCAGTATTGTTTACAACAGTAGAACTATAAATATTGATTGAACTATTGTAAGCATATATTCCACCTCCGGATTTGCCTGCCGTGTTATCAGCAACATAAGAACCTTGAATGGTTGCTGAAGATACATCCCTAAAATATACCCCGGCTCCATAGTCATCAGAAGTGTTGGTTGTTATCTCGCAATTTTTTATAGTTCCTGAGAATCCTTCCATATAAACACCCGCTCCTCTACCTGAAGTTTCATTACTCGATATCTTCGAGTTTTTAACAGTCCCGTCATAGAGTAAAGCGATGCCACCGCCTTCGTGGGAAGCCGTATTGCTGATAAAATAACAACTATCTATTAACCCTCCTTTGTAAAGAACTGCTCCGGCACCAATCTCTGCATTGTTATCGGTTATATAACAATTTTGGACAATACTTTGTGGTGATAATACAACTCCTCCACCAAAGTTATGTGGTGGAAGGGAGATATTATCTGCATTTCCTCCTTTAATTTCGAATCCATCAAGAATAGTTTCAACAGAATATCCTGTAGTATCAAATACTACAATATGGTACGAATTACTGTTTGTAGTAAGTACAGAGTTTCCTAGTTCTTTCTCATCAATCAATAAATGATCACGTTCATCTATTGATGTTTCAGTACCATTAAAATTTCCATATACATGAACTCCTTCTTTCATCTGAAAACTTTTCATTCTGGCATCAGTTTCGCCCGGTAAATAAGCCGAAGCATAATATGTTCCTTTGGTTACCCAAACCTGCTCAACACCCATTGCATCTATTGCTCCCTGTAAGTCAGATACAGCATTTCCCCACGATGATCCATCGCCAGTTCCATCAGGTTTAACATATACAATATGATTAGCATCGGGCTTAATAAGTTGATTATAAAAGAAATTCAATGATTTTTTGAAAATTGTATCTCCGTAAGCATTAAAAAAAACTCCATCATTAAACATTCCGTTAGTAACACCATAAAATTCATGGCCTTGATTATCGACAAAGTAGCAGTCTTTATTTGTAAATCCAAGAGAGACAAGTTGATTATTTATCTCATCGCTACCATAAGTTTCAGGGAACGATGGATAATTAAAAGGAGACCCTATTTCGAAAGGAACAATCGTATCACTTTTCCCATGAACAAGCATGGTAGGTACAAGATCAGATGCTTTAATTAAATCAGTATTTTGTACAGCACCCCATAAGCTTATTATGGCATCGGGAGTCCCGTTTTGATCGAGATTTTCTCCTGTATCATAATTTCCTAAATCAGGAGCAATGACAGTTTGGAGATAAGGAGGTTCAGCAGTTACCATATCATACGAATAACTTTCAGCTTCAGTAGGTTTTTCTGATTGCTCATTCATGTAAACGCTTTGTAAAGCAATAAAACCTCCTGCACTGCTACCCACCATAAAAATTTTATCAGGGTTTATCCCATAAGTTGAAGCATTAGCACGTAAAAACCTTACAGCGGCCCTGCCATCTTGGATGCCTCGGTAAACTGCACGCACAGCACTTTTAGAATCATCAATATTCATTCCAAGTCGATAGTCTATTGTTGCTGTAATATAACCTGTCATTGTGAATGCCTGGCAAAAGGATACCATGTCGTCGTGATGTCTGTTACCCGAAACAAATGCTCCCCCATGTACAAAAATAATAGCCGGCCTATTTTTTAATGTATCTCCTTTTGGAGAATAAATATCCATTAGTAAACTTGTGTCGGAAGTACTGCTCTCATCCAGATAGGGTGAATTCAGACGTAAAGATGAGGAATATACCACTGCACTATCTTTTTGTAATTCAGAGAAACATCCTTCTTTGTATCTAATTTGTGAGAACAATTGGAATACTATAACCAACCCAATAATTGAGAGTAAGATTTTTTTCATTTGGATTCTTTTTAATTAACAATAATCAAAAATATCAATTTAAAGATTTTAGACTGATGAACAGGGTAGGACATTTAATAAGACATTCGCGTATTAAAATGTATTATTTCATAATTGCAGTTAATACATTTAATTATATAAATGACTTTAGGTATTCATACAAATCGGCTTCTTTCTTAAGGTTCAGCTTTTTTCTCAATCGTTGCCTGTTCTTGTTTATTGTACTGTCTGATAAAGATAAAATTCCGGCAATTTCATGTGATGAAAGTTTTAAAATTAGCAAGGCACAGAGGTCTAACTCATTTTTAGTTAAATCGGGATGTCCAATTGTTAACTTGGGCAAGAAGTTTGGATATAAGTTTTGGAAATCCAATAAAACTTTTTGCCTGTTTTTTGTAGTATCAATATTTGAGTTTATTATTCCAACAAGTTCTTTTTGGTTTTTTCCATTGGAGATATCATTTTTTAGTATTTTTAAAATATCGTTTTTCTCAATATTATATGCCAGCGATTGTGCTAATTCTTTGTTTTTACTTTCAAATAGCATTTTGAGTCTTTCTGTTTCCAGAACTTCCAGTTCGTGACTTTGCTTTAAGTTCCTTCTTTTCATTAAAAAGAAAAGTACTGTAATTATTAATGTTATTAGCGATATGATTAATATAATACTTAAATATCTGATGTCTTTTTTTTGTAAATCTATTTTGTGTTGATTTTTATTTATTTCGGTTTCCTTTAATGCTAAATTATATTTAGCAGACATTTCATTTACCTTTTCGTCCATGATAGATTCGAAAATTTGTTTTTCAAGTAATCTGCCAATTGATAAAAACTCATACGCTTTATAATAATCGTTTAATAAATTGTGCGACTTAGCTAACTGCAAATATATTCGCATGAATACATCCTCATTTTCATTAATATCCAATAAATCAATTACTTCGTACAAACATTCTGTAGCCTTTTTTAATTCATTGCGCCTGATATGAATATCGCTTAGTATGATTGATGTGTTCATTGCATTTCGGTATAAGCCTGCTTTCATAAAATTATCAAATGCCATAGAACAATAATACTCAGATAATTCCAAATCCATAGATGTCAAACGATACAATGAACCTAATTCGTTTTGTGATAACCCTAATAAATAATAAAAATGATATTTTTCAGAAATTGTTAATGACAGTTCAGAATATTTTTTAATGGAATCGACCCGTTGTTTGAAAGTAAGTTCGGGCAGTACATCATATATTGCAGCTATTCTATTATATGCATATGCTCTGTTAAAAGGAGTTAATTTTGGTTTTTGTAAGATATTTTTTAATAATTCTTTTGCTTTACGAAATTCTAAATTTATACGTAAGCCTTCACATATTTTGATGTTTAAATAATCCAACAAGCTGTCAGGAATAGTATTGTCGTATTTATTTATATAGTTATATAATATGGGCAATCCTTTTGAAGCATAACCATGATCTATATATTCTATCCCTTTCTCAAAATTTGAATCAGCATAAAGACTGCTATCTATTGAGTTTGTGCCTGTTTTAATTAGTTTATTTTTTAATGCCTGAGTATAAGATTTAGATTTTAAGTAGTTTAACTTGGCTTTTTGTACATGATCCAAATTTTTCATTTGACTCAAAGTGCTTATACAGGACTCGGAAATATTAATATCGATACGTGTATTAGATACCCCATACATGTATAAGCTATCAAACTCATTTATATGTTGACAAAAAATATTTTGTGAAGTAAAATAGATTATCCCTAGTAGGTATGATCGTAATAATAATTTATTCTTCATTAATCTAACCTTCAAGATGAAGATAACATTTTTTAATGTAGTAATTTAAGCTTTTTACAAAAATATTCAAAAAGATAAAGCCAAGCTAAACAACTATGGATTTTAATCCATGGTCGTTTAGTCTCAAAAAACAACTTTTCCCAACCTTAGCCGGATATGTATTCTGATTTTATTCAACTTCTTCAATGATTTCATCTATCCCCGGGGTAGATTTAACATTAAAACGTCCTTCCTTATCACTGTAAACAAAATAAGCTTCAAGTTCGGGATGCTGGTCAATCAGCTCAATACTATTTTCTAATCCTAACACCATAAATGCAGTTGCAAAAGCATCGGCTGTCATACAATCATTTGCAATAACTGTTACACAAAGCAGCGAATGGTTTACAGGATACCCGGTTTGGGGATTGATGGTATGCGAATATTTTACTCCATCCTGCTCGTAAAATTTCCTGTAGTTACCCGATGTGGCAAGCGATTTGTTTGTTAAATGAACGATTGCCTGTAGATTTTCACCTGGCGAGTTATTGTTATCAACAGGTTTGTCGATTCCTATTTTCCAGGCTTCTTTTTTAGGATTTAATCCCAGTGTACGAACTTCACCACCAATTTCAACAAGGTAGTTTTCAATATTTTGTTTTTCAAGAAATCCGGCAACTACATCCACGGCATAGCCTTGAGCAATGGCATTCATGTCTATTTTTATTCGTGGGTCGTCTTTTATAATAGAATCGTTTTCGAGTTTTACTTTATTGTATCCTACAAATTCGAGAATACTGTCGATTTTAGCCTGAGTAATCTGTTCTTTTTTAGTAAATCCAAATCCCCAGGCATTTACAAGAGGGCCAACGGTTACATCGAATGCCCCATTTGTTAATTTTGAGATTTCCTGTGCACTGGTAAATACAGTTTTTAAGTAATCATCGGTACGATTTGATATATTGCTGTTAATGGCTGTAATAACCGAAAGTTTGTTATATGTAGAAAGAGAAGTATCAAATTCTGCAAGAAGGGTCTCGATTTCAGGCTGGTAATTCTTCTTATCTGGCGAATCGTAAGTTATGCTATAAGTTGTACCCTGGGTAAACCCCATGATATTAATATAGTCCTCATTGGTATTGTTTTTACACGAAACGAGAATGATTCCGGCGAAAAAATAAAGAAGCAGACTTCTCATGATAAAGAATTTATTTGGTTTATTTACCCGGCAAATTTAATAAGTTCTTATTATTGATTCTAAAATTATTCAGATTTTATAACTTTAGCTTTTTAAAAGAGAGATATGAGAAAAATTTTTACCCTGCAATTCCTGATAGCGTTTTTATTTATTTCAAATTTAATGGCACATCCATGGAAACCCGATCACTATGTTATTATTGATACTGACTGTGGGTTGGATGATTTCAGGCTTATAAACTTAATGTTAGAATCGCAAAATATTCGTGTGCTTGCAATAATTACTTCAAATGGTGTTGTAAATGCAAAGGATGGGTATTTAAAAGTAAAAAACTTACTAAAATCAACCCATCATGAGGGAATTTTAACAGGAGCCAACCTGAACACGGAATCACTTGCGATAGATTGCAAAGTTGCAAAAGATTTTACATGGGGAAATGAGCTTACGCGGGATGATTCATCAATCGTATTATTTACTGATGTTTTAAACAGGGTTTTTAAAAATTGTAACGAGAAAATTATTTTTATAAACCTGGGTAGCTTAAATACAATAAGCAATTATTTGAAAGAATCTCCTGAATACACTGGAAAGATCAGAGAAGTTTTATGGACATGCAACTTTAATATGCTAAAAGAAAGTTATAACTATAAGGCAGATACAAATTCATACAATTCTTTTATCGGGTTAAATATTCCGCTTACCATAACAAATGCTGAAACTATTGGCAAATATAACAGTGTAATTATTGATGATATTAAATGTATGAATACTCAACTTGGCAACGAATTATATAAAAGCCTTTCTGTTCCAAATACAACTTTCTCAGGAAGTTTTCACGATGAATCCGTTCTACTTTATTTATTAAAACCTGAACTTTTCACCTACTCAAAATCAGGAAATATAAATAACCTTAAATTGTTGCCAGTTACCGATTTTAATAGGATTCTTAAAGATTTGTTTTTTACTAACTCGGTTAGCAGAACCCAGGTTCTATCGGGTATTTCTGTTGATTCATCTGATTATTTTCAGGATGTTCAAGCCATAATGGAATCAACAATTAAAAATTATGGTAACGATGAGTGGTCAGTATGTGTATTAACAAGCGAACTACACAGGCATCTTGGAGTATATTCAATAATTGGGGCAAAAATGGGGGTGCGGGCAAGAGAATATTTTGGTGCCGGGGTTGATGAACTCAGGATTGTTTCTCTTGCAGGATTGGAGCCACCATTTAGTTGCCTGAATGATGGTTTACAGGTTAGCACAGGGGCAACGCTTGGCCAGGGTTTGATCTCGGTTAATGAAAATCTAAAATTGCCAAAAGCCGAATTTCACTATTTAAACCAGAAAATTTCAATAACTCTTAAAGATGAATATAGAGTTAAAATTGCTGACGAAATTAAGGAGTTAAGTTTTATATATGGCTTAGATAGTTCTGTTTATTGGGATTTAGTCAGGAAAATTGCTTTACGTTATTGGAAAGACTGGAGCAGGTATGAAATTTTCGATATTGAAGTTCAGAAAAATTAAAAGACCTACCATCAACACTTTTATAGGTTTAGTGTGACAATAAAAAAAAGTTGTCATACTGAGTTTATAAAAGCATGACAACTTTTTAATTGTTATTTTTAGATTTATTTATTATCCTCCAAAATCGTCGAAAGCTAACATTTCATCAGGAATACCAAGGTTGTATATCATTTTCTGAACAGCGTCGTTCATTACCGGGGGGCCACATAAGTAATATTCAATTTCTTCAGGTTCTTCGTGTTTACTTAAATATTCATTGTAAACAACCTGGTGGATGAATCCTGTAAGGCCTGTCCAGTTATCTTCTTCTTTAGGTTCTGATAAGGCTAAATAAAACTTAAAATTTGGAAATCTCTTTTCAATTTCCCTGAATTCTTCTTCGTAAAAAACCTCGCGCTTAGATCGCGCGCCATACCAATAAGTAACTTTTCTTCCAGTTTTTAAAGTATGAAACAAATGGAAAATGTGAGAACGCAACGGGGCCATTCCCGCACCGCCTCCAATATAAAGCATTTCACGTTCGGTATCCTTAATGTGGAATTCACCATAAGGCCCGGAAATCATTACTTTATCACCTGGTTTGCGAGAAAAAATAAATGATGAGCAAATACCCGGGTTAACATTCATAAATGTCCCTCTTGAGCGATCCCATGGTGGAGTTGCTATACGTATGTTTAGTTTTACAATATTACCTTCTTTAGGATAATTAGCCATAGAGTAAGCACGATAAGTCTCTTCAGGGTTTTTCATTTTTAAATCCCACATTTTAAATTGATCCCATTCTTCACGGAATTGTTCATCAACATCAAAATCTTTAAAATCGACTTCAATTTTTGGAACATCAATCTGAATATATCCACCCGATTTAAAATTAAGTGTTTCACCCTCGGGTAATTTTACTACAAATTCTTTAATAAATGTAGCTACATTCCTGTTAGAGATTACTTCACATTCCCATTTCTTAATTCCCATAACTTCTTCAGGAATTTTAATTTTCATATCTCCTCTGATTTTAACCTGGCATCCTAAACGCCATAAGTTTTGTTGTTCACGGCGGGTAAAGAAACCTGTTTCCGTTGGAAGAATGCTTCCTCCGCCTTCAACAACCTGGCATTTACACATCCCGCATGTACCACCTCCGCCACATGCCGATGGTAAAAAAATACCATTATTCGAGAGAGTTGTTAATATTGAACTTCCCGGTTCCACGACAATTTCTTTTTCATCGTTAATTGTAAGTTTCACATCTCCCTGTGGAGAAAGTTTCTGGCGTGCATACAAGAGTATTATTACCAGCGAAAGAATAATTAAAAGAAATATTGAAATACCAAGAAGGATAACTGTGAAATCTGATGTTAAAAGTATCATTTTTATTTAGCTTTTAGTATTTAGCTATTGGCAATTAGCTTCTAGCATAATATTGATTTTAAATTTTTTAACTCTTCTTTGTTATAATAAAGTAATTTAAGTACAAAATTAATTTACTGAAAATTCAGAGCTATAGACAAACAGTTTTCTTATAATTTTATTCCCATAAATCCCATAAAAGCAATACCCATTAAACCTGTTATAATGAATGTTATACCTAATCCTTTAAGCGGGGCAGGGACATTTGAGTAACGTATTTTTTCTCTAATAGCAGCTATGCCAACAATTGCCAGAAACCAGCCAACGCCTGATCCTAATCCAAATACAGTAGCTTCGCCAAGTGTATTATATGCTCTTTCCTGCATAAATAATGAACCTCCCAGTATTGCACAGTTAACGGCAATAAGTGGTAAAAAAATACCTAATGAATTGTATAGGGCAGGAGAAAATTTTTCAACAATCATCTCAACTAATTGGGTCATTGATGCAATTACTGCAATAAATATGATAAAACTCAGAAAGCTTAAATCGATATCAGCAAAATCAGGGCTTAACCATACAAGAGCACCTTCTTTTAACAAGTAGTTTTCAATAAGATAATCAACCGGTACAGTAATACCTAATACAAATATAACTGCAATACCTAATCCTGTTGATGTTTTTACAGTTTTTGATACAGCCAGATACGAACACATACCCAGAAAGTATGCAAAAATCATGTTGTCGATAAATACTGACTTTACAAATATATTTATGAGATTTTCCATCTTTTAATCTTTTATTTTCAATTATTTAGTTTCAATAAGTTTTTTGTTTCTTGCACGTTGCACCCAAATAATAATGCCTAGTACTATAAGTGCCATTGGAGGTAAAATCATTAAACCATTATTTTGGTAACCAAAAGAATAAAAACTTTCAGGGATTACTTTATAACCCCATATGGTTCCAGAACCAAGCAGTTCACGAAAGAAAGAAACAATTAAAAGAATAATACTATAGCCGGCTGCATTTCCTAGTCCGTCTAAAAATGAAGGCCAGGGTTTGTTCCCCATGGCGAAAGCTTCGAGGCGACCCATTAAAATACAGTTGGTAATAATTAATCCTACAAATACAGATAGTTGTTTGCTGATATCATAAACAAAAGCTTTTAATATTTGGTCAACCAGGATTACCATTGCTGCAATTACAACAAGTTGAACAATAATACGTATTCGTGGAGGAATCGAGTTTCTGATTAACGAAATAACCACATTTGAAACAGCCAGAACCGCCATTACAGATATTGCCATTACAAAGGCAGGTTTCATTTTTACTGTAACAGCTAAAGCGGAGCAAATTCCCAGAACCTGCACGGTTATAGGGTTACTGCTTCCCAGTGGCTCGGTAATTAGTTTAATATTTTTACTCGAAAATAAAGGTTCTTTTTCTGAGTTCATTGTATATTATTTTTTTAAAATTTTAAAATAGGATTCATAGCTACTCAGGCAATCTTTGAGCATTGCATCAACGCCTTTACTTGTAATTGTACCTCCCGAGATACCATCTACTTCGTATTTTGAATAAGGATCGGCAGTACCTCCTTTTAAAACACTTACAGATACAAACAAACCTGACTCGTTAAAAATTTGTTTCCCAATAAATTGAGCCTGGAATTCTTTTTTGTCAATCTCGGCACCAAGTCCAGGAGTTTCTCCTTTATGTGCAAAGTTAGCTCCATATATGGTTGAAAGATCGCTGTTTAGAGAAACGTACCCCCAAATCGGGCCCCATAATCCTTTTCCATAAACGGGAATTATATATTGGGTTTCATTATCAATAGAGCTGACAAAAATTGGAAGATTTCTTTCTTCAACGGGTTTTGCAAGCTCCTTTTTCATGTCAATTGTAAATGCGTCAATTCCTTCTTTTTTCAACCCCGATGGACTAATTACATAACTTTCAATGATGTACTTGCTAAAAAGTTCTTCAGCAGTTTTTGCTGTAGTTTCTATGTTTACCGATGTAAGAATATTTTGTTTATTGTTAATTTCTACATTTTTTTTCTGAAAAGGTTGAAGAACAATGGCTGCAATTGATAATAATGCTGCAACTAATATTACTAACCCCGATGAGAATAAAAAAATATAGGTATTGCTAAATGATTTCATGTTCCAATTATTTATTATTCTTGTACTTTTACTCTTTTAAGTCGTTTACTGATATTTGCCTCAATAACATAATGATCAATTAATGGTGCAAAAACATTCATTAATAAAATTGCAAGCATCATTCCTTCAGGATAGGCCGGATTAAGAACTCTTATAAGGATAGCTAAAAACCCTATTAAGAACCCATAAATAATTTTCCCTTTTGCAGTTTGTGCAGCTGATACAGGGTCGGTAGCCATAAATACAGCACCAAATGCAAAACCCCCGAGCATTAAATGTTGATAAGCAGGAACTTCCATGTATGGATTCACTGCAAAAATGTTTAGGATTAACCCCATAACTAATCCACCAACAACTGTCGAAATCATAATTCGTGCGCTTCCAACACCCGTAAAAAGCAATATTGCTGCACCAATTAGTATGGCAAGTGTCGATGTTTCTCCAATTGAACCGGGTATAAAACCAAAAAACATATCTGAAACACTGGGAAGTTTGTCGATATTACCGGCAGCGGCTTCAGCAAGTGGTGTAGCTCCTGTAAATGAGTCAATAATTCCTTCTCCTTTTATCATACCATGTGTCCAAACTTCATTCCCCGACATGTAGGAAGGATATGCAAAAAATAAGAATGCTCGTGCGGTTAGTGCAGGATTAAATATATTCATTCCTGTACCGCCAAAAACTTCTTTCCCGATTATAACAGCAAAGGCAGTTGCAAGGGCAACCATCCATAATGGAACATCAACTGGCAGTACCAAAGGAATTAGCATTCCGGTAACAAGGAATCCTTCGTTTACTTCGTGTCCGCGATATTGTGCAAAAGCAAATTCAATACCCAAACCAACAACATACGACACGACAATAATTGGTAAAACACTTATAAATCCCGTGAAAAAAGATTGCCAGAATGAAGCTTCCTGACCTGTTGCCAGAAAATGCTGATTGCCAACATTCCACATTCCAAAAAGTAATGCCGGCACTAATGCTAAAACAACAACAGTCATAGTACGTTTCATGTCATTGGCATCACGGATATGTGTTCCTTTAGTTGTTACTGTATCGGGAACAAACATAAATGATTCAAATGCTTCGAAAGTAGAATGGAATTTTTCAAATTTTCCACCCTTCTCAAATTTTGGTTTTATTTTGTCTAAATATCCTCGTAATGATTTCATTAATCGATATTTTTAATTTTTTTCTATAGTTTTTTATCAATAATTGGCAACAAGCTTATTTCTAGCTCATTTCTGCTCTTGCTAAATCAAGGCCTTTTCGAATAATCGACTGAACATCAATTTTTGATGTACAAACAAATTCACATAACGCAAAATCTTCTTCATCAACTTCGTAAATGCCAAGTTTTTCCATTAACTCAATATCCTCCGCCATTATGGCTTTAATTAAATGCACGGGATAAATGTCCATTGGAAAAACCTTGTCGTAGTCATTAGTCATAACGAAAGCCCTGTGGCCGCCATGCATATTGGTGTCTAGTTTAAATTTCTTATGAGGCATCAGCCACGAGATAAATGTTCGTGAAGCACTGAATTTTTTAATCCCGGGAAGTGCCCATCCAAAAAACTCATGGTATTTACCTTCAGGTATAATAGTTACCTGGTTGTCATAAAAACCAATAAACCCCTGGTTCAAAATTTTTGTTCCTGTTAAAACATTTCCACTGATAAACCTGTTTTCACCTGCTTTAATGTTGTTTTTTAGTAAACTCTTTATACAAGCACCATTAATTATTTTTAAATATACAGGATGTAAAACTTCGGATCCTGTAAGAGCTATAATTTTTGAAACATCGTAAATTCCCTTTTCAAATAAACGCCCGATGGCAATTATTTCCTGGGGATATGTGTACCAAATGATATCTCCTTTATTTATAGGGTCGATTTTATTTATTTGAACACCAACATTGCCTGCAGGATGGGGGCCGGTAAAATAATTTATCTGAACACCCTTAGCCCGGGTATATGCTTCGGCAGGAGGGTAGTCGGCATTTAAATTCAAATGTATTTTACCTGTTGTAAGCCTGGATAAAATATCAATTCCTTTCTGAAACAGGGTGGCTTCTTCTTTTACAATAAAATCCATATCTGGAGCAAGGGGGGTTGTATCGAATGCCGATATAAATATTGATTTTGGGTTATCTTTCGGATTCGCTATTGTAGAATAGGGTCTTTGTCTTATTACAGGCCACAAACCACTTTTTAGCAGGATGGAAATTATCTCGTCCCGGGTAAGTGTTTTTGAATTTTCAACACTAAATTTCTCGTACTCAATTTTAGTATCGGAACGAATAACAACTTCTTCAATTACTCTTCTATCTCCCCTGTTTATGGCAGTTATTTCACCACTTACAGGTGAAGTAAACTGAACTTCGGGGTGGTATTTGTCGAAAAAAAGTGGTGATCCGGCTTTTACTTTGTCCCCTGTTTTAACAACCAATTTGGGGCGTATTCCTTTGAAATCTGTGGGTTTTACGGCATAATATTCAGCAAAATCAGCTTTTTTTATTATTTTTTCTGCCGCCCCAAGGAGGTTTATATCTAAACCTCTTTTAATTTTTATAACTTTCGACATGCTAAGTTGTTCTATTGATTCTACTTTTATATTAAACAAATTTAAATAAAATATAAAATTTATTCCACTTTTTGTTTTCTTGCTATATAAACTAATTAAGAACTATTTTGTTTAAATAAACTGTTAAAAAATTAACACTAAAAAACAAAAAAATAAGACTTCCTCGTAGTACTTTATTTTGCATTCTTAAATTTTAAGAAAGTACTTTTTAAAAACTGCGTGCAAATATAATTTATTTTTTTATAAACATATTTAAATTATTAGATAAATGATTTTTATCATGTAATGATATTTATTAACAATGATGATTTAAATTTTTATATATGGCTCAGGCTATAATAATTACATGGTAAGTATATTTGTTTTAAATCATCTGCTTTTTGTTACAAGTTTTGTCTTTCATTTATTCAATACATAATTGGGAATTTTTTCAACCTGAATTTTTTTAATGAAAAACGGCATAAAGATACTATGCCGTTATATACATGTTTATGTGCTAAACTTATCCTAAAGGGATAATTGTTTTCTTAAATGTTTCATTAATAACAGTAGCAAGGGCAATAAATAAGGCAAGGCTGCCACAAATAATTCCATCAACGCCACCTAGTAATTTAAGAGTAGAATTACCTGTAAAGTCAGCAGCAGCTAGTAAGAAGAACAAGATAAGTACAGTAATAAACAGAACTCTCATAATTTTTGAAAGCGCAAAACTAGCGATTACTAAACCAAGAGTAAATACTCCCCAAACGGTTAAAAACCAACCCATTGCTGTTGCGGATGGTGTTTCACCAATACCTAATTTAGGCAAAATCATTAAAACAATAAGGCTAATCCAGAAAAATCCATACATAGAGAATGCAAGCATTCCAAACATGTTATTTTTTTTCCATTCGAATTTGCCAGCTATAATCTGGGCTATTCCACCAACAAGCAGGCCCATAGCCATAATCATTGTATCTAAAGGGAATAAACCAATATTGTGCAGATTTAATAATATGGTAGTTAAACCAAAGCCGGTTAATCCAAGCGGAGCAGGATTTGTTGTTGTGTCGGCTAAAAGAACAAATTGGGGTTTTTCAGTCATTTTAAATAGTTTTAGTTTAAATAGGCCGCAAAAATAGAAATTATTTTTACTCCGACTAAATAAGGATAAGTTATTTGTTGAATTTGAATGCTGATTGTTAGAGAAATCCTTCGGGATGCACTATTCGTTAAATTTTACCGAAGTTGCTTTAAAGCTTAGGCAGATTTCTGAACCTTCGGTAATGTTCAGTTTTTCGAGCGAAGAACGTGTAATCTCTGCAATTATATCAACACCAATATCAATAACAACATCAATTCCTGTTCGTGAAGGGATAATTTCTTTCACTTTTCCTTTAAAATTATTTAACGCGGTAGAGTCAATTTCAGCATTTGACAGGAATATTTCATTGGCACCAATCATAACAGCTCCTTCACAATCAGCACAACCTGTTGAAATAAAGAAGCTTACTTTATCACTTATTTGAGCTGTTTTATATTTTTCAGATTCATTTGAAAAGAGTTTCGCGTGAAAAAAATTCTTTATTCCAACAAATTCAGCAACAAAATCCGATTTGGGATGATGGAAAACATCATCGGTTTTTCCTTCCTGAACAATTGTGCCATTATGCATTACAGCAACCCTGTTCGATAATGAAATAGCTTCTTCGTAATCATGTGTAACATGAATAATTGTTTGCCCTTTGTTGTTTATTTTGCGAAGTAAAGAACGCATTTCTCTTTTTAATTGTACATCTAGCGAAGATAAAGGCTCGTCGAGCAAAAGAATTTCCGGCTCAAGGGCCAAAGTTCTGGATAAAACAGTGCGTTGAAGTTCTCCTCCAGACAATGTTCCCGGATATCTTTTCAGGAGATGTTTTATGTTTGTTGTTTCTGCCAGCTTCTCAATTTTATTTTTTAATTCTTCTTTTGAAAATCCTTTGTTTTTTAATGGATAAGCAATATTTTCAAAAACGGTCATATGTGGAAAAACAGCTAAATCCTGAAATACAAGGCCTAGTTTTCTGTCCTGAATACGCTGATTAGTAATATTCGCATTGTTTAAATAAATATTTCCTTTATCAGGATGTATTAAGCCTGCAATGATTTCGAGTAGTATGGACTTTCCTGCTCCTGAAACTCCCAACAAAACAAAATAATCGGATGGATTAACCGTGAAGCTGATGTCTTTTATGGAGAACTCGTTAAAATGTTTCGATATGTTTTTAATTTCCAGCATTTTTTTGTTTTGATAAAAGTCTGAGAATAATAAAAAAGAGTAAGCTCACGGTAATAAAAATAACAGAAACCGGGCGGGCGTATTTTAAACCGAAAGCTCCAAATCGTTCGTAAATAAGCACTGATGTAACCATTGGATAATATGCAACTATAACCACGGCACCAAATTCGCTCATTCCGCGTGCAAACATCATAATAAAACCAGAAATAATGCTCCGCCATGCCAGAGGCAACGAAATGGTGAAAAAAACTCTTGCAGGTGACGCCCCCAGGTTGAGAGCAGCTTTTTCCAATCGTTCAGGAACAGCTTCGAATCCGTCACGGGCAGCATTTATTAAAAAGGGTAAACTTACAAAAGCCATGGCGGCAGCTATTCCTGCCGGATTCCCGATAAAATTTAGTCCGACGGTTGCTGCTGCTGAACCTACAACACTATCACGCGAGAGAAATCCAAGTATGGCAATCCCCGCGGCTGCGTGTGGAATAACCACGGGTAAATCGATAATTCCCAAAACAAGTTGTTTCATCAGGAACTTCTTGCGTGCAAGTAAATACGCTAATGGAATTGAAAAAATTGAAAATACAAATGTCCCGGCAAATGAAACCCATAGAGTTAACCAAATACTTCCTGCAACCTGATTATCGTTAATCGTTGAAAACAAATCGTTGGGAGTAGTATGTATAAACATGCCAATAAGCGGAGCAATTATGAAAAGCAAAACAAGCCCGCCTAAAAAAATCATGATCAATTGTAAACTTCCAAATTTTTTCAAAACAAATTATTTTAATTCATCAGGAATATCAATACTAAATACAGGCTGGCCATTTCGTTCCATAATTTTTAAACCACCATCCTTACTTAAAAGAAACTTTAGAAACACTTTTGCTGTAGCTTTATTAGGGGCATTGGTAAGAAGAGTAACTCCATAAATCATTGCTTCACCTTTCATAGTTGTTTTCTCACCGGGAGTTTTTCCTGCAATATCTGTTGTGGCTGTTGTATAGCTGTTTTCAAATTCCGGATTTTTTAAATTTATTTCATCAGGCAACAGGATATACTTTAAATGATGTTGCTCGGCAACAGAACGATACAGGAAAATGTAATCTACCGTGTTGGTTTCGAGCAATGCGATTAAATCGGTTTCTTTAGGGCGGATATATTTTTTATCTTTATTTATAAGAATTTCTGCCAGATTATTTATTTTATAATAATTTTCTGCCAACTTGATTGTAAAAATTGATCGATAACCACAGGGATCAGAATCAGGATCGGATCGCCCATAAATAACATCGTTTTTCAACAAGACTTCGTGCCAGTTTTGCTGGTTAATTTCATTTGAATATTTTGATTTCTCGGTATAAACAATAGCCATTTCATTTGCCGCAAATTTTAAATTATACGATGTAAAATCAGGAATCAGTATTTTGTCTATAACCTTGTAATCGGCAGATGCCATGATATCGCAAGGACGGTTTAAATCGGTAATTTTCCTGGCACAATCTACACTTCCTGATGCTTCAAGAATAATATTCACATCAGGGTAAATTGTTTTAAAACTGTCGGCAATTTGTTTAAACGGGACAGATAAACTCCCGGCATGAAAAATGATTAAATCGCCAGAGAGTGTATTTTCTTTCTCCAAATTCTGTTGTTGTTTATTCGTACAACTTTGAAGTTGCAGGAGCAGGTATGCAATGAATAAAAAGCGAAATATGTTTTTCATATAATCGATATTTATAAAATAGTAAAACAAAAATACGAATCCATATGATTAATTGTGCATATCGAAAAAAATAATTTTTAAAACAATTCTTATAACTTAGTTGTTTGATAAATAAAATTAAAAACTCAAAAAATGATTGATTTAACCACGAAGTACATGGGTTTTAAATTAAAAAACCCAATTATTGCAGCCAGTTCCGGCATGACAGATACAGCCGGCAAAGTAAAAAATCTGGAGATAAATGGAGCTTCCGCTGTTGTTTTGAAATCATTGTATGAAGAACAGATAATGATGGAGATAGATTCAATTACAAACAAGAATCCTTATAATAATAGTTATACTGAGGCCGAAAACTATGTTTCGTTTTATACCCGCAAACACAATTTAGATAATTATTTACGATTAATTGAAGATTCAAAAAGGCAGGTAGAAATTCCGGTAATAGCCAGTTTAAATTGTTTTTCGGTAGGCCAGTGGGTGAATTTTGCCGAGAAAATTGAATCGGCGGGAGCCGATGCGTTGGAATTAAACCTGTTTATTTTACCTGGCGACCAGAAATTCAGCGGGCAGGAAATTGAAGAAATCTATTTTGATATTATCCGCGGAGTTCGAAAAAATACAAAATTACCTGTTGCTATTAAGGTGAGTACTTATTTTTCGGGTATGGCCGATAGCCTGATAAAACTTTCGAAAGAAGATATTTCGGCTCTTGTACTTTTTAATCATTTTTATAGCCCTACTGTTGACCTGGAAAAAGAACAAATAGTATCATCCCGCTTATTTAGTGTTCCCGAAGAAAATGCCATGTGTATTCGTTGGATTGGCCTGGTATCTGATAAGGTACAATGCGATTTAGCAGCATCTGGCGGAATATACGATGGCAATGATGTTATGAAAAACCTGTTGGTTGGTGCAAAAGCGGTGCAGGTAGCTTCAACTCTTTATAAAAACTCGGCACATCAAATTAGCTTTATGTTACAACAAATGGAAAACTGGATGGAAGCGAAAGGATACAAATCGCTCGATGAAATTATCGGGAAATTAAGTTATAAAAAGGTAATCAATCCAACAATATACGAACGGGCCCAGTTTATGAAGTATTATTCGGATAATAAGTAGATTAAAAAAGAATCAAAGGAAGCTGGCAAATAATTTGCCGGCTTATTTTTTTATATTTGCTTTTTACTCAAAACGGCTACATGAAAAAAATAGTAATGCTTCTCAGTTTTACGTTTCTTGTTAATCTGGTATTTGCACAGGGAATAATTCAGGATAAAATCTATAAAAAAAACATAAAAACAGCTATCCTTCATAAAGCAGGAGATGAAATATCTTTTCCTGTTATCGGGTTAAAAAGCAGCAATAAGTTAATCTTATCGTTCGACGATTTGGATGCCGACGTTAAATCATATTCCTATACAATTAGTTATTGCAATTCCGACTGGACAGTTTCAGACTTACATCAATCAGAGTATATCGACGGGTATTTTGAAAACCAGATGGATGAGTATCAATCATCATTTAACACAACGGTTAATTATACACATTATACATTATCTTTTCCTAACGAAAATATAAAACCTAAACTCTCGGGTAATTATATTTTAAAGGTTTTTGAAAATAATGACACTTCGCAAAAGGTTATTACAAAACGCTTTATGGTTGTTGAGCAAATGGTGCTAATTGAATCAAGTGTCAGAAATACGGGGCAGTCGGGGTATTTTTATAATGACCAGGAACTGGAAATAAAACTCGATTTTTCAGGTACCGAGCTTTATAATCCCGGCTCGAATACTAAGTTGGTTATTCTCAAGAACTATAACTGGGAAGAAAACATTGTTGTTTTAAAACCAGACATGATCCGTGAAAATGAAATTATTTACGATAACTACAATATTTTAAAATTTAACGGGGGTAACGAATTTCATTATTTTAATACAAAAAGTATTGAATATAATGTTGAAAATATTCAGAGTATAGATTTTATCGATAACATGTATCATTTTCTGTTAGCTCCGAATACTGATCGTACATTTAAAGATTACATTTACGAACCAGAAATTAACGGGCGTTTTAAAATTGATATTTCGGGAAGAACAGACCCGACAACAGAAGCCGATTATGCTTATGTGTACTTTACTCTGAAAATGGATGTTCCATTACAAACAGGCGATATTTTTGTTTGGGGTGCTTTAACCAATTACGAGTTTTCGAATGAAAGCAAGATGGTTTATAGTTTCGAAGAAAAAGCTTATGAATGCAGATTGTTCCTGAAACAAGGATATTACAATTACCAGTATGTTTTAGTTGATAAAGGAAAGCCCGATTATACTTACATTGAAGGAAACCATGCTCAAACCGAAAATGATTATATTATTCTGGTTTATTACCACGATTTTAGAGGAAATTGTGATAGATTAATGGGTGTAAATGAAATTAATTCGGTAATTAAATAAAAAAGCTGCTAACAAAATGCTAGCAGCTAACATCTAACAGCTTATAATCTTACAAATTCTTCTCAGGATATAACTCGTTCCATTGTTGTGGCTGATTTTTCAGTTTCATGTCGAACCACGACATAATGGTATTGTGCCATTGAATGCGTTTCTTGTAATCCAGAATCCAGTGATTTTGGCCATCAACCAATACCATTTCAACATCTTTTCCCAGCAATTTCAGGGCAAGATAATATTGAAGACTTTCCCCGACAGGTACATTGGTATCTTCATTCCCGTGCAATAACAATATTGAGTTTTTGAATTTATCTGCATTATAAACCGGGCTGTTTTCTACATAAATATCTTTTCTGTTCCAGGGATAGCTGAATTTTGCAGCACCTGTGTTGTATGTGTAACCCCAGTATCCTTCGCCCCAATAACTTGTAAGAGAACTTATGCCGGCATGCGAGATTGCCGAAAAAAAAATGTCTGTTCGGGTTTGTAAAAGCATGGTTGTATAACCGCCATACGATGCGCCAATACATCCAACATTTACAGCATCGGCAGAAGAATGTGATGCAAGGAATTTTTTTGTCCCGTCAATAATATCATCAATAGCATCGAACCCCCAACCATTAACATGCAAAGCTGAAAAATCCTGGCCAAAGCCTGTTGCCCCGCTGGGTTGTAAAACATAAACAATATACCCGTTTGCAGCCCAAGTATTTATCGGATAACGTCCGCCAAACGAACGCTCGATAGGAGAGGTGCCTCCGTAATAATTAACTATAACCGGGTATTTTTTTGTTGCATCGTAGTTTACAGGATAATAAACTCTGCCATAAATTGTTGTTCCGTTTTTATTTACAAAATTCCAGTCTTCTGTTTTGCCAAACCGGATAGTTGCAAATCGTTCTTTTTCAGGATACGAGATTAATGTGCTGACTCCTGTTTTTAAATCAAGAGCAAAAAGTTTATTTGGAGTTGAAATGCTTGTACCTGTATAAACTGCAACGGGTTGATTTTTAGCAAAGTTAATATTGTTTATTACATCAACAGATACGGGTATTTTGTTAAATTTTTTTGATTTGATGTCGTATTTAAAAAGATTTTCGTAATCTCTTTCAGTGGCCGATATATAAATTTCATTTGCATTTGTCCAGTATGCTGAGCTTACAGATGGATTAAAGTTCAGGGTAATGGGCTCTGTATTTTTAGTTGCAATATCAAAAATGTACAATTGGCCATCGTAACTGTTTGGTATTCTTCCTTCGGAAACGTTTACTCCTGCTTTGTCGAAACATTCAGGGCCACCCTGAACTAAAAGTTTTGTACCATCGGGCGAATATTGCCCGAATCCTGAATACAGCTTGTTTTCCCAAATTGTTTTTAACTCTAAGGTGTTTATGTCCATTTCATAAAGGTTTTGCTTACTGAAAGGTACTTCGTTGTAATCAATTCGGGATGTTGAGAAAAGAATTTTTAAGCCATCGGGCCTAATATCCTGTAAATCGGATGAAAGATTTCCTGCTGTAAGCTGAACAATACTTCCCGACAGTACATCAATTTTATACAAAAAAGAACGATTTCGGAAATACGGTAATCGATCATCTGCTTCATAAATCCGTTTTAAATCACCCGGGTTTTCAGCAGTTTTATATACTGAGAATATGATGTAATTTTCTGTTGGCGACCAGGTATATCCCGATAAATCTTTTATGTCTTGAGCAATGGATTTTTCAGTACCACTTATAAAATCATATAAATAGAGTTCTGATTTACCTTCAAATTCTGAGATGTATGAGATTTTGTCGGATTTTGGAAGCCATTGAATATCCAAAATATCCTTATTTCTCAAAACAGAAACATTCTTTTTATTTACTAAATCATAAATTACAGAATACTTTTTACTTTTCCCGCTTCCTTTGATTACTTCTGAAAAATCGATGATAACATATTTCCCTGAAGGAGAAATTTGAGCAGTATTGACTTTTTCGCCATCCAGTACATCGTTAATATTCTTTGTTTGCAAAGGGTTTAAAGTTGAACCGGCGTTACAATCTTTAAATTCATCAGCATACTCAAAACAACTGCTTATTTTAAGATTTTTTCCCGTGGTTAAGAGTTTAACGGTGATTTTATGCTTACCTGTTTCGAGTTTAACATCAATCCGGGTATTTTTTAAATCATTTGTAAGTTTTGATTTGATTAACTCATCATCAATATAAAATTCATAAAACCCATTGGCTGAGAAATTTATTATCCCTTTAGTCCAGCGATCAACAGTAAGATAACCGGTTAATAAAACAATATTGTTTTTTTCAATATCGGGAATTAAAATACTATCGTTGCCAATTTCAACCTGTTTCCAACTGAAAACTTTTGAACCTATGGCATACGAATCGTTTGCTTTTGGGAAAATATCTTTAATATTAACATGAAATCGGGTTAAAAGATCCGATTCGGAAAATGTATTTCCTTCAATATCTTTAACATCAGAAAATACGGGCATTGTTATTTTTTCAGGCCCTGCCATAAGCCACTGATTTATTTTTACTGTGTTTTCAGCTTGTATTAAATATGAAACACACAATAGAAGAGTAATAATTCCAACTTTTTTCATGATAGTAATTATAAGGGTTTATTTATAGACTATTAAAAGTGTAAGATGTTTAACAAAACTAAAAATAATTCAATTGAATGTGGTATTTTTAATTTTTAAATATATTAACTTCATTTAAGTTTCAAATTCAATATCCTGTTTTAAGGTTTAAAAGATGAACGAAAAGCTGATTGTTGCTCACAGGGGTGAATCATTTATTGCACCTGAAAATACCTTGTCGTCAATAAATCTTGCATGGCAAAATGGTGCAGATGCTGTTGAAATTGATATCCGTTTAACTAAAGATAATCAGGTTGTTGTAATTCACGATGCGCATACTTTCAGGCTTGCCCGAAAACTAAAATGGATAAGGAATTCATTCTTAAAAGATATTAAAAAGCTGGATGTTGGTAAGTATAAAAATAAAAAGTATAAAGGTGAGCAAATTCCAACCCTTTTGGAGATTCTTAAAACTGTACCCGAAAATAAAAAAATACTGATAGAAATTAAAAGCGGAAGCAGAGTTATTCCATATCTTGAAAATGCAATTCATGATTCCAGGTTAAAGCCAAATCAAATAGAAATCATCAGCTTTAATATAAACGTTTTAGTAGAAGTCAGGAAAAAACTTCCCGAATTTTCAGTATTTTTAATTTCAGAGCTTGATTATTACTGGATTCGAAAGGTATTTCGCCCATCAATTGACAGGTTAATTTTAAAAGTAGTTAAATATAACCTGAATGGGTTAGATTTGTGGGCAGGACAAATGTTGGATATTGAAACAATAAAAAAAATAAAATCAGCAGGTTTAAGGCTCTATATATGGACAGTCAATAACCCGGGTAAAGCCAAAATGTTATTTGAATGGGGTGTTGACGGAATAACTACAGACAGGGCAAAATGGCTGAAAGATCAGTTGAATTCTTAAATTGTATTGTGATTTATGGCAAAAATTATTATTGGTATTCATGGATTAGGAAATAAACCACCAAAAGAAACACTTCAGAACTGGTGGAAAGAAGCTATGCTGGAAGGACTGAGAAAAACCGGGAAGGATTTTGAATTTCCTGAATTTGAACTTATTTATTGGGCCGATATTTTACATGAAAAACCTTTAGACGAAACCATAACTGATAAAAAACACCTACTATTTTTTAATGATAAATATGTACCCGGGAAGGAAACTAAAGCGGGAATAAATCATCCGATCCGAAAAAAGATTTTAGACTGGTTTGATGAAGCAGCCGATAAGATTTTTTTAAATGATGATATGACCGTGAATTATTCATTTATCTCAAGTACTATAATTCACAATTATTTTAAAGACCTGGAGGCATATTATGAAAATGAGAAAATTAATCTTAACGGATCGAGTTATTTTGCACGGGATAAGATTAGAAATAGAATTATTGAAGCATTGAAAAAACACAAAAAAGATGATATTTTCCTTATTGCTCATAGCATGGGATCAATTGTTGCGTTTGATATTCTTACCTTTAATCTACCTGATTTTAAGATAAACACATTTGCTACAATAGGTTCTCCGCTGGGAATTCCTTTTGTAAGAGCAAAGATAGCGCAAGAGAAGATATTTGTTTTGAATGATTCAAAATTAAAAACACCACCGGGAGTTCAAAAGAATTGGTACAATTTTTCCGATCTCGAAGATGATGTTGCAATAAACTACAGCCTGAAAAACGATTTTGATGAAAATGAACATGGAATAAAGGCCATTGATTTTATTGTGAATAATAATTATGAAGTAGATAATGAAAAAAATCCACACAAGTCGTATGGATATTTAAGAGCACCCGAATTTTCTTCAGTATTACTTGATTTTATACAACAAAAAGAAAAAAGATTTTTACAAAAAGTAAGAGATATCTTAGGGCTGCTCAAACACTCTAAAGAATAAACTTATATTTTTTCCACTTTGCAGGCAGTTAGTTTAAAAGCGGCAATGCGTGAAAACGGGTCCAGGTCGCTTCGTGTAAGCCTGTTTACAGGTGATTCTGAATAATGCCAGGGCATAAATAATTCTCCATCGGCAACCTGATCGCTCACATTAAGCGTTGTTTCCAGTTTACCTTGTTTTGATGATACTCTTACTTTCTCGCCATCAATAAAGCCAAACTTAACAGCATCTCCGGGATTCATTAAAACATAAGATTCGTTTGCAAAATCGGTAAGTGATTTGTTTTTTCGCGACATGGTAGCTGTATGATAGTGATATAAAATTCGCCCGCTATTTAAAACAAATGGAAATTCATTCGATGCTTGCTCCGATTGTGGAATATATTGAACTGGATTTAATTTGGCTTTCCCGTTGGGAGTATTAAACTTCTCCAAAAATAAAGTGCTTGTTCCGGGATGATCTTTTGTTGGACAGGGCCATTGAATTCCCTGTTTTTCAATCCTGTTGTACGAAATTCCTGCCATCATGGGGGCTGCTTGTGCAATCTCATCAAAAATTTCAGCAGCATTTGTATATTTTCCAATGTTATACCCCATTTTTTCAGCAATAGCTACAACTATTTTCCAGTCTTCGCGGGCTTCTCCGGGTAATTCAACTGCTTTTCGAACGCGTAAAACACGCCGGTCGGAATTAACAAATGTCCCGTCTTTTTCGGCAAACGATGATGCTGGTAAAATAACATCGGCATATGGTGTGGTTTCGGTATGAAATATATCCTGTACAACCAGAAAACCAAGTTTCTTAATGGCATGTTCTGTATGATTCAAATCAGGATCGGTGAGCATGGGATTTTCACCCATGATATACAATGCTTTAATTTTCCCTTCATGTGCGGCATGCATAATTTCAACGGTGGTTAATCCAGGTTTTGCTGACAGGTTTTCATACGGGATATTCCAGATTTTGGCAACACGCTTTCGGTTTTCATCATTAATAACAGGAATATAACCCGGATAAAAAACAGGCGAACAACCAACGTCAGTAGCTCCCTGAACATTATTTTGTCCACGAGGGGGATCGATTCCGGCACGTTCTTTTCCTATTTGACCAGTGATAAGCATCATGTTTATTAAAGCAAAAACATTGTTTGTTCCAGTAACTTGCTGGCTCATTCCCATGCCGGTTGCAATCATTGATGTTTCGGCAGTTGCATACATTCTGGCTGCAGCAATTAATTTATCCTTAGGTACAGAAGTAATTTCTTCAGTTTTTTCAGGAGTACAATCTTTTACCAGGTTTTTTAATTCATAAAATGCTTCCATGCTACCATCAACACGGTTTTTTATAAAGTCTTGTTTTATTAAATCTTCTTTAATAATAATATGAATCATACCATTAAGTAAAGCTACATCGGTTCCTAGCCTGGGTTGCAGCCATATATCAGCATAACGAACCAATGGAGTCCATTTGGGGTCGCAAACAATTAGCTTTTGTCCTTTGTATTTCCCATTTTTTACATAAGTTGCTGTTACCGGATGGGTTTCAATCATATTATTTCCTGTAACAAACAGGCAATCGGTTGTTGCAAAATCTTCAATGGAGTTGCTGCCTGCTCCGTCACCAATAGATTTTAACATAGCAGTTACTGTTGATGCATGGCATAAACGGGTGCAATAATCAATATTGTTTGTGCCAAATACCTGGCGGGTAAACTTCTGAAAAATATAATTGTCTTCGTTGGTACATTTTGCCGAAGCATACCCGGCTAAAGCATCATTGCCATATTTTTGTTTAATTTCTAAAAATTTACTTGCAATAAGATGAAGAGCTTCATCCCATTCAGCTTCAACAAATTCCCCGTTTTTTTTAATCAGAGGTTTTGTTAATCGTTTAGGACTGCTGACAAAATCGTATCCAAAACGGCCTTTGACACAAAGGCGGCCGTTGTTTGGCAAAATACCTTCAACTCCGTTTGATCTGACAATTTTTCCATCCTGAATATACAATTCGAGCTGACAACCTACACCACAGTATGGACAGGTAGTGCGGACTTTTTTTTCGATTTTCTCTAATTGGATTTCTTGCCGGTGTGGTTTTTCAACCAATGCTCCTGTCGGGCAAAGCTGAACACATTCGCCACAACCGTCGCATTCCGATTCGTTCCATTTATCGAGTCCTGCAATAATGTATGAGGTAATACCCCGCTCTGAAAATGACAATACGTTTTTACCCTGTATTTCGTCGCAACCTTTTATACATCGGAAGCATTTTATGCATTTTGTAGCATCATAAGTTAGAATAGGAGAGCTGTCGTCGGTTTTATAATTTAGTTCTTTGTTAATATTCAAATATTTCCGGTTTTTAGGATCATCTAATCCATACAGTTTAACCCACTCACGAAACTCATCAATATAAGCCCCATCGTAAATCCCGTTATGCTCAGCCAGTAAATAATCAAGTGTATGTTTTCGGGTTTCTTCCAGTTCATTATCAAATGCAATAACTTCCATTCCTTCTTTTACGGATACTGTGCACGACATAACCAGCCCGTTTGTACCGTTTATTTTTGTAACACATAACCTGCATGCCCCGGTCGGAGTAAGTTTTTTATGATAGCATAAGCTGGGAATATGTATTTCATTATCATGAGCTACTTGCAAGAGGTTTGAACCTTCAGTAGTTTGTATTATTTTTCCATCAATTTTTATTGTAATTATTTTGCTCATTGCTTTTCTTTTAAAATTGATCGTTAAAAAACTGGTTAATACTTCGAATTGGTATAATGGGTGATTGGCCTAAAGGGCAAAGAGAAGATTTTGCCATGTATTCAGCTTCATAAAGCAATTTTTCGAGTATTGTTTTTCTTTCAGACACTGTTTTTTTTGAATCACTCATGATTAGTAAAAGTTGTGATGTTCCAATTCTGCATGGTACACATTTACCACATGATTCGTGTTTAAAAAACTCAAGGATTGAATGTAACATATCGAAAAGAGAACGTTCTTCGCTCATTACCATTATTGCTCCAGAGCCTAATACAGCCCCTTTTTCTTTTAATGTATCAAATCCAATTGGAGTTTCCATCACTGATTCGTCAACAAAAGTACCTGCAGCCCCTCCAATAAGGACAGCTTTAATTTTTTTATTGTTTTTTACTCCACCAGCAAGATCCCTTATAAGTTGGCGAAGAGTAACACCAAGAGCTGTTTCGTAATATCCCGGTTTATTTACGTCGCCACTAATTGTAAATATTTTTGTTCCCGGAGTGTTTGCTGTGCCTATTGATTTGTAATGCTCAGCACCATATTCAATAATGTATGGAATATGAGCAAATGTTTCCACATTATTTATCAGTGTAGGCATTCCAAACAATCCTTTTTCAGCAGGGAAAGGTGGTTTTATTCTGGGGTAACCACGTTTCCCTTCGAGCGATTCAAGTAGTGTAAGCTCCTCTCCACATAAGTAAGAACCTGCACCTAATTTTATCTCCAAATCAAGGTCAAACCCGCTTTCAAAAATATTTTTCCCTAATAATCCATTCTGATATGCTTGTTCTAAAGCATTTCGAACAATTTTAATTGAATCTGTATATTCTCCCCTGATATAAATAAAACCTTTGGTAGCACCAATAGCATATGCGGCAATCAGCATTCCTTCAATTAATACATGAGGGTCTTGTTCCATAATTACCCGGTCTTTAAATGTTCCGGGCTCACCTTCATCGGCATTGCAAACAATATATTTTTGAATACACCGGTTGCATACCGATTCATTTGTAAATTTTTCCTTCAATCCGGTTGGAAATCCTGCTCCGCCACGGCCACGTAATTTGGAATCGATTAATAAATCAATTATTTCTGAAGGATTAAGTTTATATGCTTTTTTAACATTCTTGTATCCTCCGGTTGATAAGTAATTATTAATATTTTCGGGATTATATTTCCCCGCGTTTTTTAAGGCAATTCGTTTTTCTGATATCACGGTTATTTTATATTTTGTTCGTCGAAACGAATGGTTTGAAGAATATTCTTAATTTTCTCTTTATCAAGAGCAGTAAAGGTTTTATCATTAATCATTAAAACAGGAGATTTTGCACAACGTCCAAGACATTCGGTTTCTTCAACTGAGAATAGTTTATCAGGCGATGTTTCTCCCGGCTTTATTTCAAGTGAATTTTCAATTTCCTGTAAAATTTCTTTGTTCCCAATCATGTGGCACATGGGTGATTTGCATACACGAATAACATATTTGCCCCGAGGTTTCAAACTAAACATGGTGTAATATTTTGCAACGCCATAAACCGAACTGTAAGTAATATTTAAGTAGTTGGCAACCAATTTTATATCGTCGGATGTTAAAAAATTTTGTGGATTGTTATTCTGCAAAACATGCAATATATTGAGCATGTTTTCTTTTCTGGGTTCGAATGTTTTTATAAGTAGCTTGTTATCCATTTTTCTTTTTTTGGTTCTATAAATATAAAGCATGTATCGAAATATATCAATATATAGAGATAATATAGATTGATTTTAAGTAAATCTTTTTATTTACTTTTATGTGGTTTTTAATTGTATAAAACTTAATAAACGAAATCATGTTTTTTGAAAAATCTGCCAGAGGGAATAACAGGTTATGGACTTACCTGGTAACCATAATACTTGTCATTTTATTTAGTCAGTTATTGGGAGCATTGCCATTAGGTATCGTGGTAGCTGCAAGCAAAATTGCAGGCAATGTAGCTGAAAGTTCCAATTTACTTGATCCTGTTGCATTAGGAATTGATCAGAATTTATTTTTGTTTTTAATGATTATCCCGTTTGTATTGGGTTTGCTTGGCTTGTGGATAGGCATTACGTCTATTCATAAAAAGAAACCAATACATGTACTAACCGGGCGTAATAAATTCGATTGGAACAGGATTTTCTTTGCAGCATTAATCTGGGGAATCATTTTTTTAGTTGCTGCATTTGCAAGTTATTTAAACGATCCTGCATCTTATGAATTTCAGTTTCACCCGGTAAAATTTATTATCTTACTTTTAATTGCAGCATTGTTTATTCCATTTCAGACTTCGCTAGAAGAAGTATTTTTTCGCGGGTATTTAATGCAAGGTATTTTTCTGATATTTAAAAATAAATGGGTGCCATTAATTATAACATCTGTAATATTTGGTTTTATGCACTTTTCAAATCCTGAAGTTAAAGAATTTGGAGCTGCAATAATGATTCCTCAATACATTTTGCTTGGTTTAATGTTTGGGATTTTGGTAATAATGGATGATGGACTGGAACTGGCTTTGGGTGTTCATGCAATAAATAATATTTTTGGAGCTCTTTTTATTACGAATAAAAGCTCTGCATTACAAACACCTGCTTTATTTAAAACAAATGCGGTTGATCCAAAATTTGAACTCATTGTATTGTGTTTTGCTATTGTTTTGTTCATTCTGGTTATTTCCAGAAAGTATAAGTGGGGAAGTTGGAAAACAGTTTTTAGCAAAATTAACTATAGTCCGGTTACTGAATAAAAAAGCCTTTGTATTATTAAGATTAAATATATACCCTGAAAAGAAATTAAATTTGGAATTTAACACGCAATTCGAAAAAAGATACTTCCAAGAGAGTAAAAGATTTTTTTTAGAAACTAATAGCAGCTTATGATTAGAAATAATTTTAAAATTTGATTTTTACAATTAATTTTTTTCTAATCTTTTTAATACTTCATTTTTAAAACTTCGACTAATTGAAATTTCTTTGCCTTTAATTTCTACATATTCATTTGTAAATGAATTTATACTGGCTAAAGAAACTATAAACGAGCGATGAATTCTTATAAACTCATTTTGTGGTAGCTTAGCTTCAATATTTGATATTGTTTCTCTTGTAATAACCGTTTTATCTGTTAAATGTATTTTTATATAATCACTTAAGCTTTCAATATAGTTAATCTCAGTAAAATTAATTTTTACCATTTTTCTATCGGAGCGCACAAAAATATAATCATCTTTTTCAGGAATAAATTCTTCAACTTTTTCTGTTTTTGAAAAATGATTTTCATCAAAATACTTATTAATTGCTTGAAGTAGGCGTCCATAAGAAATGGGTTTAAGAAGATAATCCACTGCTTGTAAATCGAATCCATCAACTGCGTATTCTCTGTATGCAGTAGTGAAAATTATTTTTATGTTTTTATTTATCGATTTAGCGAATGATAAGCCAGAAATCTCTGGCATATTGATATCCAGAAATATTAAATCTACTTTCTCTGAGTTAATGCTGTTAAAGGCTTCGAGAGCACTTTTGCAACTGTGTACAATACGAACAGTTTGTATTTTTGCCAGCAGGTTTTCTAAAATCTCCCGGGCTACAGGTTCGTCATCAACAATTAAACAATGAATAATTTCAGGCATTTTTAATTGCATTTATATTAAATATTGAAAGATTTACAGAATACCAATTGTCTTTTGTCTCAATATCTAATGTGTAGTTGTTTTTATAATTTAATTCAAGTCTTTTTCTTATGTTTTCTAAGCCAATTCCACCATTCCCATTGTTTGTTTCATGATTTAAAAATGAATTTCTTATGGAAAAGGTTAGTTTATTTTCTAATAAAATTATTTTTATTTCAATATTTAAAAATCCATCTTTTATATTGCCATGTTTAAATGCATTTTCAACAAATGGAATAAGCAACATGGGAGCAATCTGTGATTTTTCGTTTATTTCGTTGCTTGTGAAAAATACTTTCAGAGTATCCTGAAATCGAATTTTTTCTAATTCAATATATTCCTTTATATGAAGAACTTCCTCTTTAAGACTAACTTGGGGTTTATTTACCTGGTACAAAATGTAATCTAACAGATTCGATAACATTAGAATAATTTCTGGCGTTTGTTTCGATTGTTTTAGAGCAAATCCATAAATTGTATTAAGTGTGTTAAATAAAAAGTGTGGGTGTATCTGCATTTTCAAATACTGCAACTCTTGTTCTTTAAGTTTTAGTTGTGTTTCTAAAATTTTATTCAGAAGTTCTTTGTTTTTCGAAATTGTTTTAAAATTATGATTTAGTAAACTCACAAAACTTACTATTCCAACAACCAAATACACCATAATTAATATAAATACAAAGTTCTTACTCATTGGGGGCATTATGGAAATGTTAAAACTTAACAAATAAATTAAACAACCATAAATTATAAGTACAATAATATATGATGAAAAGATAAGGGCATAAAAACTATAAAGTGAAAAAAGAAAATATTTTTTTGTGAGTAAATACTTTGGTATTAAATAATAAACTATAAAATATGTAACAATCATAGTTAACGGAATTAAAATACTCGAAAACCATGTAACATAAGTTGTGTCATCTGAATTGTAACTAAAAAAATATACAAAGAACCCCCATACTATTATCCAAAATAGAATATGAAGTAGAATTATTTTGAATTTACTATTTTTCCAAAAAATCATTTAAACAATATTACATAAATTCTTTTAATAGATATTTTTTAATAGACCAATTACCAGTTTAATATCCTTTTTTGCATAAAAAGGTATGTAATTTCCAATTCATACTATTAAATTTGTTAAAAGGAATGCTAAATCATCCATCCATCGCAATAAAAAAATTGCAATTGAAATGCACATTACATTTGATTTAGTATTAATTAAAAACACATTCTTATGGAACAAGCAATTGCAAAATTTAACGAAGGTGGTCCGGTAATAACCTACACCATCGTACTATTACTAATAGTTATTGTTGCTTTATTTATTAAAGTCATAATAACTAAAAATGAATATAGTAAAACTATATCATTAATTTCTTCTATAGCATGGTTTGCTGTAGCATGGGGTTTTCTAGGTCGAACCTTTGGGTTGATTATTGCTTTTGATAATGTATCTGCTCATGGAGAATTAACAGTAGCCCTTCTAGCTGAAGGCTTAAAAATGGCATTGCTAGGCCCACTCTTAGGTATATTTGTTTTTATCATTGGCCGTGTTGAAATGATAATTTTAATTATTATACAAAGAAAAGAAGCTGGAATTGGAGAATAATTTAAGTTGTATTGCTTTAATTTTTTTTGCTCTTTTCTAATTAATGGTTGATTTTATGAATATAAATAATATCAATGTATACAGATGATAAATTCTTAATATCTACCTTCTTTTTGGTTGATATGATGTTATACAGTAGATAGCAACAACCCAATTTGAAAAACCAGAATATATATCTAAACAAATTTATTATGAGAAAATTACTATTATTATCAATTGCTTTTTTGTTTTGTTATAAGTTTTATGGTCAAACAAATAAAGTAAATTATTCAAATGTTTTAGAAAATTATATTAAAGAAATTGAAAACACTTTAGAAAAAGGTTCTGCTAAGGCAATCTCATTTGCATTAATTGACGGAAACAAAATTGTCTATTTGGGAAATTATGGTTATTCAGACTTTGAAAACAAAGTAAAAGCCGATTCAAATACTGTATATGGAATAGGTTCAATAAGCAAACTTATTACAGCCTCCTCGGTTTTACAACTTCACGAGAAAGGAGTATTAAATATTGATTCTTCATTTACAAAATACTGTTCAGATTTTAGTATTAAGCAAAAAATTCAAACAAACATTCAAATTACACCAAGAATGCTTATTTGTCACTATTCAGGACTTCCGTCTGATATAACAGATGGTACATTTTCGAAAAAACCAAAGCATTTTAGCTCTGTTATAGAGTCGTTAGATAAAGAATATGCTCCTTTTCCACCAAATTATGTTTATTCATATTCCAATATCGGATATTCTTTACTCGGTGTACTTATAGAAAAATCAACAGGTAAGAAGTACGAAGAATATGTTAAGCAGAATATTTTTGAACCTCTTGGGATGTATTCCGCAATTGTTGATGGTGATAATTCTACTGTTTTACTCAAAGGTTACGATGAAAAAGGCAATCAAAGGGATGAATATGGAATTTGGCCTGTACCTGCAGGCGGAATAAAGTCAAACATAATTGATTTAGCAAAATTTGCTATGACTTTTCTTCCTGAGTATAAAGGAATAAAAATTCTTGAAACAATGACTATTAAAGAAATGCTTACCGTACAAAACCAAAACATACCTTTAGACCTGGGAGAAAAACATGGAATGCCATGGTTTTATGGAAATATAAATTCAGCAGGGCAAATCTATTATCACTCAGGAGGAACGATGAATCATAGAGGCGTGGTAATAATTGCACCAGAATCAAACCTTGCTATTGCACTCCTCTCAAATTCAGTTAATGTTGGGCGTTTTCATAGGTTGTCTATAAACCTGCTTGATAGCTGTGCAAAATTAAAAGGTAGAACAATTGACTTGAAAACTACGAAAGAATTCGCTGAAATAGATACCGTTACCCTGATAAAGGATGTACTTGAAAAATATAATGGTTTGTATGCTCACCCTTCATTTGTTTTTGAAATCTTAACAAAAGGCAATCAATTATATACAAAAATTCAAGATACTGACTATTTCCTAAAACCTCTAAAGGACGGTTCGTTTGTTCCACAAATTATTAATTCAGAAGGTTCTTTAGAAATCTTGACAAATCTAAGGTTTGAATTTTCAAACATCGATGGAAACGAAATATTAATTTATAACAACATAGATATTCAGAGTAAGCAAATACTTGGAACTAAGTTCCATCAAAAAGGAATTGACAGTTTATGGCATAGTAGATTAGGAAAATATGAGATACTAGATAAAAATGAAAACGGCCATTTGTTTCTATCATATTTTGAACTAACTATTGAAAATGGAGTGTTGGTATTTAACCAAATGGAAGACTATGAAGGGAAAGAAAAATGGCAAACTGCGATAGAAATCATTAATAAAAATACTGCATTCACAATTGGAATAGGTCGTCACAGAGGGACAACATTATTATTTGAAACTGAAAATGGTAATGAAATTTTATGGTTTTCAGGATACAAACTTAAACTAGTTCAAGAAACTGATTGAGAATTATACTCTGAAAATAATAGGCAGTAGCTAAAACTATTTCAGGTAATATAAAAAATAGGAATATTAATGTAATTTAGACTATTTGAAAAGATTAATAAAAATGAAATTACCAAAAAAAACCACTATTTCTTTAAATAGTGGTTTTAAATATTATTTATGAAAATGAATTATTTATATCCGCTCTCAGCAAATAGTTCAATACTCGATAAATCTTCGGGAGTATTTATGTTTATGAATGCTTTTCGGTTTTGTTCAGTATCGGCAAGTTTGTGGTATTTCGTGTTAATCTGTTCAAGAAAACTTTGAATGGAGTATTTATCGGCTGTACCCAAAAAATCAAATAGCTGATCTTCTATTCGCTTGTTATAAATGGCATGTAATGGTTCAATTGATTTTTTAATTGCAGGGATTGCTGCATCGCATTTATGTTTTAAATAAAATTCAATTTGCTGACGGATAAGCTCCCCCGATAAACAAGGCATATCGCTTGCAAAAACGAATACAGCTTCATTTTTTGCCGCACTTAAAGCTGCATGAATTCCTCCTAATGGGCCAACATTTTTAATTTTGTCGGGAACAATAGTGAATTGCTGGCAGGTTTTAAACTCTTCAGGAGTGTTGGTAACAATAATAATATCGTTAAAGATTTCGTGAAGAGTTTTAATGGCTCGTGTAATAATACGTACACCACTAATCTGGATGTTTGCTTTTGTTTTACCATTAAACCGCTTATTCGCACCACCTGCGAGTATCGCTGCCGAAATTTTAATTTCTTCTTTTGATGGTATCATAACATTAGAGTTTAATTAATAAATTAACCTATTGTAAAACAAGAATGAAATAGAACATTTTTCTCCAAGTTAGAGATGGTCAAATTTATGAAAAAAATGAAATAAGCAAGCGATTCTTAAAATATGGTTATAAACACTCCTGTAAGATATTGACAGACTTTCTGTTGATGATGTTTTTACATGCAATTTAGAATGAGACCAAGTATAAATAGATGTTGTAAAACATAATATTTATACATAATGATTAGATAGTCAGGTAAATAATTGAAAAAACTGCAATGTTTAAATGTATGTGTTTGATATAATGAACAATAGCAGCCTGATGGTTGCTAAAAAATTTACAATCCGATTTTTTCAGCAATTTCTTTCATTGCATTCAAAGATATTTCTGCAAACTCATTTAATGGAATACCTATTTTTTCACATTCCAGTATAGTTGACCGATTTACCGATGCAGCAAATGCAGCCTGATTCATTCGTTTGGTAACCGATTTGGCTTGAACATCTTTAATTTTTCTGTAGGGATAAACCAATGCTGTTGCATAAATTAATCCGGTAATTGTTTCGCCGGCTGCTAAAGCAAACTGAAATTCAGTGCTTCGCTCCATTCCTGTTGCCTGTTCGTTATGCATCTTAACAGCATCGATTATTTCTTCATCAATTCCATGCTTCCGAAGTATTTCAACTGCTTCCAATGCGTGTCGTTTAGAATCCCCATTGGTAATTTCACTATCAATATCATGGAGTAAACCGGCTAAAGCCCATTTTTCTTCATCACGGCCCAAATGTTTTGCCAATGCCCGCAATACTGCTTCAGAAGAATAGCAGTGATAAAGCATTTTTTCATTCTTGATATATGATTTTAAGAGTTCTTCTGCTTCGATTCTGTTCATATTTAATATTATTTAATGAACATCAATTCCATGTAACATGTAAATCAGATGTTGTAATGTTTTTAGAATTTCTGTCATGTATTCATCAACAGCTTTAACGCTACCAGGTAGTGTATAAACCAAGCTTTGCCCCATAACTCCGGCAACTCCCCGACTTAGTAATGCATTTGGTTTTTCCTGCCCGTATTTCACGCGAATCATTTCCATAATACCGGGAATCTCTTTGTCGAGTAATGGTTGAACCGTTTCAATGGTTATATCTCTTGGCCCGATTCCTGTTCCTCCCGTAGTGATAATTATATCAAACATATCATTTTTTGCTTTTAAAAGGATTTCTTTAAGCTTGTCAGAATCATCGGGAATAATCTGGTGATCAATAAAAAAATCCATTTCAAGACTTTTGTAATAGGTTGAAATCATCTCGTAAATTTTGGGCCCGCTTTTATCCTTATACTCTCCTTTGCTTGCACGGTCGCTGAGAGTAATAATCTGGATTTTAATAACCCTGGGTAAATATTTTACTTCATCACCAGCTTTAATATTTCCTGTTTTTAATACTTTTGCAAAGATTCCTTCTTTAGGCATAACACATTGGCCAACTTTGCTGAAAATTTCACAACCATCACCGTGGCATTTTTTACCAATCTGGGTGATTTCCAGTTTAACATCTCCAATGTACAGCATGTCGCCAGGTTTGGTTTTGTACAAGGTAATTCCTTCGGTAGTAATGTTTTCGGCAAATTCACCATATTCAATTTTGCGTCCCAGAACGGATTCAAATTTTTCAATGCTTTCTTTACCTAATAAACTCACCTGACGATGCCAGTCGCCTGCATGGGCATCGTGTTCAACACCTCTTTCTGTTAAATTGATTGTTTCTACAGGTTTTTTTATGGTTCCTTTTTTCTCGGATATATTAACTGAAATAACTTTTATAGCGCTCATCAGGATTTAAATTTTTAAGATGCTACAAAAGTAATAAATCGGATAGATTTATCTATTGCTAAAAGAATTCAAAAAACAGTATTTTTGTAAAAATAATTTATGACTGCAATTCAAAACCAATATAAATTTACTGAAGGTGATGTTCATCTTTTTAAGATTATTGGTTTTACGGAAATTCCGGATTCTGAAGAATCATTTTTTATCCTGGAAAATCCTTTTGGAGGGAAACATCTTCTTAAATCAATTTATTACAAACAGTATAATTTAAAGATAGGTGATACGATAAATTGCACGATTGATAAAATTAATTGTAGCGGGAAAATTTATCTTGAACCGGAGAATCCTTATTATAAACAAGGTGTAATTTATGAATTTGAAGTTATCAGGATAATTGATCAAACAAATTCGGTTGGTGAAAATGAAAAAGTTATTTTAGTTAAAGATAGTTTGGGGCGTGAAAACAGGTGTTCTTTGCCCGATAATATTTCTTCTTCGCAAATCAAACAAAAAATTAAATGCAAGGTTGTTCGGATAAAGAAAGGAGTGTTGTACTTGATTTACCCTGAAATGGAATCAACCAAAAAGCTCTTGCAAGTTGGTAAGATTTATAGTTTTACAGTAAAGGAGATAAAAAACCTGGATGGTATTGATTATTATATTTTGAATGATGATTTTAACAATTCATATTCTTTAAAAGCAGATATGTATAAGCAGTATAATTTGTGCATCGGAAGGCAGGTTAATTGCACGGTTACTAAATTCAATACCGACGGACACCTTAAAATTGAACCAGAGCATCCGTATTACAAAGTTGGGAGAACCTATGCGTTTAAGTTCCTGAGAATTGAAAATGACAATAACTTACTTGATAAAGATTCGAAAGTTATTATTGTGCTTGATGTGTATGGAATTGAAACAAAGGTGAGCCCATATAAACCAGAGATATTTGACAAACCTATGCCCGAATACTTGCATTGTTTGGTGGAAGGAGTTCGCAAGGGAAAAGCGATTCTCAGTATTTTGTAGAAAAACAGAACGCTGATCTGCCTGCCTGCCGGCAGGTAACGCAGATATTCTAGCGCGGATTTACGCAGATTATTTATCAGTGATTACCTGCGATGCTTGCATCCGCATCATCTGCGTTCAATCTATTCCAAATCAGATTTTGTTTTTTCGATAAGCTTAATTTCATCAATATTCATTGATTTATCGACTGCTTTGCACATATCGTAAACTGTTAGAAGCCCCACTGACACTGCGGTTAACGCCTCCATCTCGATTCCCGTTTTCCCCGTGCATCGTGCTTCGGAATTAATTCTCACCCCGGTTTTATCAAGCGTGGCTTTTACATCCAGTTTTGTAATTTGTAAGGGATGACATAAAGGAATTAATTCGCTGGTTCGTTTGCCACCCTGTATGCCAGCAATTTCGGCAATGGTAAGCACATCGCCTTTTTTCATGGAGTTGTCCTTGATAAGCTTAATCGTTTCCTTTGTTAAAGCAATATGTCCTGTAGCTTTTGCAGCACGGTTTTGGTCAGGTTTTGCTCCAACATCAACCATATTGGCTTTTCCTTTTTCATCAACATGACTTAATTTACCCATAGTAAAAAGAATTATAAGTTATAAATGAAAATATATGCTAATAGCTGGAAGCTTTCTCTATCCTCCAATATTATAAAATTTACCTGTTAAATTTACATGCCCGCTTTGGGGTTTGTTCCCAACAGCCAGATCAATAGCTTTTTCGGCACCTAACTCACGAACATTGTACTGAATATCGCTGAACAAACAGGGTTTAATCATACCATTTGCTGTTAACCGGATACGGTTACAATTTCCACAATCACCACCTGTACCACCGTGAACAACAGAAAAGTCGCCTTTCTCAAGATTCATTTCCTGAATAAACCGAACATGCAAATTGTTTTCATCGCAAAATTTTGCAACTGTTAAGGCATCGGGTTCATGATGATCTTTCTTAATAACACAATTGATTTTTATTGGTTCCAATCCGGCATTTTTTGCTGCTTCAATGCCTGCAAATACTTTTTGAATATCACCACCACGTGTAATCTGACTAAATTTTTCAGGATCGATGGTGTCAAGACTTATATTTACTCTGTGTAATCCCGCTTTTTTCAAATCTTCTGCAAATTGATCTAAAAGAATTGCATTGGTAGTCATTGAAAAATCAGAAATCCCTTCAATTTTGCCAATCATTCTGATTAAATCAACAATTCCTTTTCGTACCAATGGTTCGCCACCGGTAATTCGTATTTTATCAATTCCCTTTTGAACAGCTATTTTGGTTACAGTTACTATTTCGTGGAAGGATAAAATATCATCGTGTTTGAGTAATGGTACACCATTTTCCGGCATACAATATACACATCGTAAGTTACACCGATCGGTAACCGAAATACGGAGATAATTTATTTTGCGGTTATAGCTGTCTAACATGAACAGTTTCTCCTTTTAAAAGGGTATCCACACCAATCGGGAAATAGATTATTCCCTGTGCAAAGGTTAAAGCATGAATGTGAGCAGACCCGTGATATTCAACAGGGAAAACTTCTCCATCCTCTATAAAAACAGGAATATATGCTTTACGATCTGATTTCTTGCGTTTGTATTCAATTCCCATGGGCATTTGTATGTCCAACGGTTGGAAAACAAGGCCCATTAATTTGTATATCAATGGTTTTACCAATAGTTCAAATTGAATGAACGATGAAACCGGATTCCCGGGTAATCCAAAACAGAGTTTTTTGCCTGCTGTTCCGAAGGTTGTTGGTTTTCCAGGTGTTACAGCGATTGAATCGAACAGGATTTCTATTCCGGCTTTTTTAAGTACTTCAGGAACAAAGTCGAACGAACCCATGGAAACACCACCGGTTAATAGTACAATGTCATTCTCAGCCAATGCTTTGCTTACTTTATCGAACGTATCTTCAGGTGTATCGTCGGCAATACCCATGTAACTTGGAATAGCTCCACAAGCTTTCACTTGTGATATTAACTGATAACCATTGCTGTTTCTGATTTGTGATATGGCTGGTTTCAAGTGTGGCTCAACCAATTCATCACCGGTAGAAATAATCCCGATTTTAGGTTGTTTGGTTACCAGAACCTGAGTATATCCAACCGATGCAAATACGGCAATATGTTGTGGCTTTATTTGTATTCCTTTTTTTAGAACTACCTGTCCTGCTTTTACGTCTTCTGCCTTATAGCTGATGTTATTTCGTTGTGTTACTTTTAAAATCTTAACAAATTTATTGTCAGTTTCTTCACAAAATTCAACCATGGCAATAAAATCGGCACCTTTAGGAACAGGTGCCCCGGTCATTATTTTTGCACACTGGTTGGGGCCTATTTCTTTTTCAGGTGTTTTGCCTGCAGGAATAACTTCAATAATTTCAAGAATATTATTTATATCAGCACGTCGACAAGCATATCCATCCATTGATGATTTATCGAAAGGAGGCATTTCTATATCAGACGAAACATCTTCGGCAAGAATTCTTCCTACAGAATCAATAAAATCAACCTTTTCTGTTTCTAAAAGATAGGCTTTTTCAAGTACCTGCTGATATGCTTTTTCTATGGTAATCATTTACAGAATTTTTAGCAAAAATAGTTATTCTTTGGTTTTATAACAGGTATTATTGGGCAAATGTTTTATATGCTTCGTAAAATTACGTGAGTTCAATTTAAATTAGTTTGTATATTATTAAGTGTTTCTCGATTTTTAGTGCCTTTGAGCCTTTGTGGCATAACTGAAAATGCCACTAAGCCACCAAGACATTAAGTTTCACAATGTGTCAATAATAAGAAGTTGGTTCTTTATCGAACTCTCTTTAAAATATGAATCTACAAGAGTTTTAACCTGATTTACCTTGTTGTTTTGCGGTAGAGTTTTTAGTATTTTTTCAAGATATTTCTTTTCGTAAAGTCGTTGAACGGAGTACTCGAAATTCAAATCGAAAAGCCATGCAATTTGCAACAGTTTAAAATCGTTCAGCGTTTTCATCGATTCTTTTAAAATTACCTTACGATTCATAATCGCATGATAAACTTCGTCAGTAATTTCGTCAGTATCAGGTAACTCAAGCTCAATGGTTTTGTTTTCTTTTTCTTCTTTTATTAGGTAATATTCGGTAATCAATCGCCAGATATCGAGTTTGTCTGCATCGCGAATCAGTTTTGAAAAGAAAATGACTTTGGGATTTATGTCGGGCTCTATTTCAGCACGATTATGGTTTAAAATGGATTTGTAAATAATTTCTTTTTGTTCTTCTGCAAGATTTTTTAACAGGTTATTCTCTTTCAGAACTTCCACTCCAAGTTCAGCATGATTCTGTGATTTTGAATCGGAAAAGGTCTTGTACTTTACATATTGTTTAAATCGTCCGATATCGTGAAAAAGCCCAATGGTTTCGGCTAAAAATGTACCTTCTTCGTTAAGCTTCAGATTTTTCGCTATGCCAATAATTTCGTCATGTACTTTTCTACTGTGGTCGGCTTTAAGCTCAATGTTTTCATACAAATCAGGATGTGTTTCCAGAAAGTGATTTATATAACTGTTAAACCATCGTGTATAGATTGTAAACGTATCAGTATAATTCATTCTTAGTTTATAGATTCAAAATAAATGTGCTGCAAAATTGCATCAAATTTTTTTAATTGAAGTAATTAAAACTTATAAGCCAACTCAAAAAGGATAAACCTACCGGGCGATAAACGTTGTTTCTTGTCGATATAAACCTTGTCGAAAATATTCTGAACATCGAGTGCAACAAAGAAATATTTGCCAATCATTCTTGATAATCGGATATCAGCAGTTACATAGTCATCAATAATCTGGATATTCTGGTCGTCGGCATATTCCTCGCCAGTATAATTCACAACCAATGTAGAGTTAACAAATTTATTTTTCCAGAATAAGCCTGCAAAAGCCTGATGCCATGGAATCTCTACCAGTTGTTTCCCGGTTAAGTCATCACCTGCATATTCCGATAAATCGAAATCTTTAATAAGCGAACTATTGTATGTGTAACTTGTTTTGATGGTTAGGTTTTTTGTGAAATCGTACTGAAAGAAAAACTCACATCCAATGATTTCTATCTGTGCTATGTTTTCTCTTGTGAATTCGGTTTGCCCATCAACATAATTGCCTGTTTCGACAAAATACTGAAAATCTTTACCCAGTGAATAATAAACTGCTGTTTTAAATTGTGCATTTTTGAATGGATTGGTATTAAAACCCAATTCGTAATTGGTTAAGGTTTGTGGTTGCAGTTCAGGATTTGCCTGTTTAAATCCCTTACTTATTTTTCGTGATGAGATTAAATCGTCGAGTTTGGGTGGCATAAAACCTGTAGATGCTGAAACATACGATTTTATTGCAGGCGATATTTCATATTGAAGCGCCAACTTAGGACTAAATGCTGTCCAGTTAGATGTTTTATAAGTATCAGAAAACGAAGTTTCGAAGCCTGTATTTGCAGTTGGTGCACCTACTTTTATCGAGCCGTCATAAAATCGGGCAAAGTCGAATCGTAAACCTGCAATTATCTTGAGTTTATTATTAAACAAACCATATTCATCCTGTAAAAATGTAGCATACGATTGCACTTTCCCTTCGCGAATGAGTGTATCGGTTGATGTAAGGTAAATATCCGACGCATCCATAAATCCCTGCTTAATATCTATTCCAAAAGTAAACCAGTTATTCTCTGAGAATTTATGAGTTGCATTCATCCAAACACCATAATCTCTTGAAACCTGATCCTGGTAATACAACTTGTAATTTCCATCGTCATTAATAGATTCGCCTAGCTTGTAGTACAACTCATTCTGAAAATAAGCATCAGCTTCTACTTTAAGTTTTTTAATTTGTCCATTATACTTAGCCCGTGCAAAATGAGTGGTGTACTTTGTGTAACCTCCGTCTTTTTCATAAACCTGAACACCGTCGCCACGTTTATCGTCGAAAAAACTGTATTCTACTTCAACTTTGTTATTATCGTTGAATTCATACCCCAGCGATGCTCCCAAACGATTTTCTTTAAGATAAATTTCTGTATCTGTTGAATCTCTTGAAACTTTAGGTTCAATTACATAACCATCACCTTGTCTGTAAAATCCATTCAGTCCCCAGTACAGATTCTTCCCTTTTACTTTTTCATTTCCTTCGATATCGAATTTACCGCCTAAAGTTGCATAACTTCCACCAAATGTTCTGATATCACCCGAAAATTGATTCTCTGTTTTTTTTGTGATGATATTGATTACTCCACCCATGGCATTATTTCCGTATAATGCAGAGCTTGGGCCTTTAATTATTTCAATGCGATCGATGCGTTCAGGCGAAATAATACTCCAGTTAATTGAACCACCTGCGGTTTTATTTAATGGAACTCCATTGTACAAAATTAAAACTCCCTGAGCAGCATCCAGGCCACGCATGGTTACTGAAGAATTCTTTGAAAAAATACCCCAGCTTCTGTTTACATTAATATTCGCGATTGATTTTAAAATATCGTCGGTGCTTGTTGCAGGATAAACATCGATTTCTTCTTTTTCAACCACTTCGTTTTGTCCGGGTAAATCATCAACCTGATGTTCTGTTAATGTAGCAGTAATAATAACCTTTTCAATCTCTATGGATGAAGAAATCATTTTTATTTCAAAAAATGGATTTGAATCTGGTGTTATATTTAGTTTAATCAGCTGGTCATCATAACCCATGAAAGATACACGAATAGTTAACTCCCCTTCAGGGATGTTTTCGAAAGTAAATTCACCATTGGAATTTGTTGATGTACCTTTTTCGAATTCAGAAATAAAAATATTGGCTCCAGCCAAAGCAAGATTCATTTCTGCATCAATAACTCTCCCTTTTATGCTGTTTTGTGAAAAAACAAAAACCGGCAGGAGCAAGGTAAAAAGAAAAGTATAAATAGACTTTTTAAACATCGGTGCAATCTTATTTTTGAATTTTTACATCGATAATAATGTACCCGTTATCTGTCCCGCTGGTACTAACTACTTTGAATAATCCTGTTCTGCTGCCCCGGACAAATGAGTAAATATCATCAGGCACAAGGCTTTTCGCTTTTCTTTTCCCGCTTTCAAAAGCAAACGAGTTTGCAATAAGAATACTATCGTTAGCTGCAGCATCAAACTCTTCAGGTGTAATGCTTAGTTTTGCAGCACTATATCGGGTTGTGTTTATGGTATCCCAGTTTGCAATTGCAAATTCACCAGGGAAAGCCGTTTCACCTATGTTTGCTCCCGGTGATGCCAGAACACATTCATCCATAGCATCGAAGTTATCATAATAATAAACAATATCGATTAGCCCGGAGTTGTTGTATGCTTCTTCAAGATTATAAACCAGTCCATTGGATAAGGAAAGGAAGCTTCCAAACCCGGTATTATTTTGTGCCCCCAGCGTAATATTCAAAAATTCATCGATTTCACCGTACTCTACAATCGGGTTTTTTGTAATTGTAAATCCAATACTGGCAGAGTGCCCGGCTTTATCACGAACAATGAATTCCCATTCTTCAATATCAGCCAAACCTTTAACTAATGTAAGTTCTTCTTCAATTATTTTGTGATTATAACCAAGACTTATATATGATTCACCATTAACATTAGCAATCAGGTTTGTCAAATAATCGGTTCCGTTATATTCCGCAGCAATTCCAACTTTTATAGAATCGCCAACAGAAATCATTGTGTCCGACGAAATATAATCAGCATTTATAATAAATTGAATTGTAGGATTTGGCCCTGATGTTTCTTCATCTTCACAACTATAAAATATTGTCAGAATAAAAGAAATTAAAATAAAAAAACGAATATGCTTTTTTATTGGATGTGTTAAGTTTTTCATATCGATATTTATAAAAATTCTATTTTATTAAATAGAAAAAATAACTATTTCCTGAGTCTCTTGATTGAATATACTAAACCTGCTCCCAATAACGCTCCGGCAAGTCCAAAAACAAAGTGTGATGCAATTGGAATAACAAACCCCCATTTAATAAATGATGATTCCATAATTCCGGTAAACATATAAATACCCAGCCTGCTTATTGGAATTACCATGTAAGTTAAACCACCAATTAACGTGAGTATTGCCAATCGGTTCGATGGGTTTCTGAAAACAAAATATAAGCTGTCTAAAACAATACCCATGAGTAAATAGGTTACAGGCAAAAAAGGGTCTTTAATACCTATAAATGGAACAAACATAATGCTTGATGCTCCAACCATTGCAATAACAGAAGCAAAAGGAATTTTTGAAACTCTGCGGCCTATGATTAAAATTGCCATAAACTCCAAACCATGACGCCCGGGAATATTTAAAGGAATTCTAAGATACGATCGGAGCATTACAGCGCTAATACCCAGAAGCAATAAAAATAAAATTTCAAGTACTGTTGAAAGTGTATTAGTTTGAAATGTTTTTGATAAACTCTTTTGATACATGCTGCCATTCATGGTTTTCATTATTTTTAGATTTTTCTACAATTACAGTTATTTCTTTATTTTGGATAACCGGACGTAACCAGTTTCCGACATCTATTCGTTCGTTATCATTAATTAATTTGCCATCAACAGACTTAATGACCTGAATATGGCTAATCTTTTTAAGTTCTGAGCCTGAAAATATTCCGCTAATTTCGCGTAATTCTTTTCCTTTTACCCAGATATTTCTTCCGTCGTTTCCTGCTTTTCGTAATCCGACAGCAGCAAGGGAACCAATAACACCAATTTTTGTCCCAGTATATCCTTCTAAGAAAATACCGGTTTCTTCAGCTAGCTTATGAGCATTTTTTTTGTAAAGAATTTCTTTTTTTGCCCGATTGCCCCAATCAATGATATGGTCATTAATTAAATCTTCTCTTGCAATGCAAAGTCCGGCATCAGAACCTTCTGCAGCTTCACGAATCAAATATTCAGAGCATAGTTTTTGTAAAGCATCGTATTTATCGGAATTTACAATTAAGCACGCCGAGCTGTTATGGGATGTATAAGGGATTTTCTCGTGTACATACAATTGATGCCGTGATATGGATTCAACATCACCGAGACCCTGCTCAACAATAAGTTTCCCCATCTCACGTGCTCTAAAACCTGTACCTCTGGAGTCTAAATTATCGGTATCATCAATTCCCACGAGAAATCTCATATACTTGTTTATGTATTCAATTTGTTAAAAAATCTTTTTGTTATTAAGTGAATAGCATCATCAAATTCGGTTAACAATTCTTTATATGCTTCGATTAATTTTTTGCCTTCAGGCGTAAGAACAGAATTTCCGCCGTGTGCTCCACCTCTATGTTTTTCAACAAGCAAGAAACCTAATTTTTCTTCAGCTTCTTTCACGTTTCCCCATGCTTTTCGATAACTTATTCCCATTTTATCGGCAGCGGCACTCAACGAACCATACTTGTCGATCATTTCAAGTAATTCGAATTTGCCATCACCTAAAATTCCATGACCCTTTGTATTCTCAAGCCATACCTTGAATTTCAGGAAAATATCATAATATTTTGAACCTTTTGAGCCTGCCATAAGATTTTGCTTTAATCAACATGAGAAACAAAACATATCGCAAAGTAAAAAAATACCATGTAGTTAAAAAAACTTCATGGCATTATTTTTATTAATTTACAGAAAATCTAACTATTTGTAAAGACAACGGTATGAAGTATCGCCATCAACTTTTACTTTGAATTTAACATCTTTAGCAACTACAAAGGTTTCAAATTCTTTATACGTTTTCCATTCGGTTTCGCCTGGTTGTTGTATAATCATTTTACCAGATGTAACAGTCATGTATTCTACTGTTGATGTTCCGAATATATATTCACCTTTTGCCATTACACCAACTGTTGCCGGACCTTCGGCTGTTTCGAAAGCAATTGATTTTACTTTTCCGTCGAAATATTCGTTTGTTTTAAACATAGCTCAAATTTTTTTGTTAATAGGTTACAAAAATAAAGATTTATAATCTTTTTTAAATGATAAAAATCTTGTTTTTAAATTAAGCGATATGCATATATTTGCATATCGAAAAATAAAATTTATTTAAACAATTTATTTATGCAACAAAGTTTATATTTTGCCCCACCGGCAAAGAACGAACCGGTAAAAACCTATATAAAAGGTTCACCCGAGAGGGAACAAATAATGAAAGCCATTGAATGGGCACGATCACATGTAGTTGATATTCCGATGATAATTGACGGGAAAGAAGTACGAACTGATAAAAAAATAGAGATTCATCCGCCACACGATCATCAGCATTTATTGGGCTATTATTACAGGGGCGACGAAAGTCATGTGAAAGACGCCATTGATGCTGCTTTAAGAGCACGTGAAAAATGGAGTACTATGTCATGGAAACAACGTGCATCTATATTTTTAAGAGCAGCAGGAATGATTGCCGGGCCTTATCGTGCCCGTATTAATGCGGCTACTATGCTTGGCCAGTCGAAATCAGTACATCAGGCTGAGATTGATTCTGCATGCGAATTTGCTGATTTTCTAAGGTTTAATGTTCAGTATATGACTGAGATATACAATCAGCAACCCAATTCAAGCGAGCTGGTTTGGAACCGCTTGGAACAAAGACCCCTTGAAGGGTTTGTGTTTGCATTAACACCCTTTAACTTTACTGCTATTGCGGGCAACTTGCCTTCAGCACCTGCAATGATGGGTAATACAGTAGTATGGAAACCATCAAATACACAAATTTATTCGGCAAGGATAATTATGGAAATATTCATGGAAGCTGGCTTACCTGATGGTGTAATTAACCTGGTATATGTTTCAGGGCCGGTAGCAGGAAATGTGATTTTCTCTCATCCCGATTTTGCAGGAATTCATTTTACAGGTTCAACATCGGTATTTCAAAATATATGGAAAGAGATTGGGAATAATATTTCAAAATACAAATCATACCCACGCATTGTTGGTGAAACAGGTGGTAAAAACTTTGTGATGGTACATGAATCAGCAAATGCAGCACAGGTTGCTACGGCATTAACCCGAGGAGCTTTTGAATACCAGGGCCAGAAATGTTCTGCTTTATCACGTGCTTACATTCCTTCAAATTTATGGGATGAAGTACTTTGCGAAATCAAATGCGATATGGATACTCTAAAGATGGGGCCTGTTGAAGATTTTACAAATTTCATGAATGCTGTAATCGATGAGGCATCCTTTAATAAACTTGCAGGTTTTATTGATCGTGCAAAGAAAGATAAAGATGTGGAAATTATTCATGGTGGAAACTATGATAAATCGAAAGGATATTTTATTGAACCAACGATTATTCTTACCAAAGATCCCCATTATATAACCATGGAAGAAGAATTATTCGGGCCTGTTCTTACAATCTATTTATATGATCCAGCAAAATTTGAAGAAACACTTGACCTGATTGATACAACATCAATTTATGCACTGACAGGATCAGTGTTTTCTAAAGACCGTTATGTAATTGAACGGGTAATGGAACGATTAAAACACGCGGCGGGGAATTTTTATATTAACGATAAACCTACAGGAGCAGTAGTGAGCCAGCAGCCATTTGGCGGAGCACGCGGCTCAGGTACTAACGATAAGGCAGGTTCATACTTAAACCTTTTACGATGGGTATCACCACGAACGATTAAGGAGTGTTTCTTACCTCCAACAAGTTATAAATACCCGTTTTTGGAAGAATAATTCAACATTAAAAATTCATCAAGTCATTCTGAGCAATGCGAAGAATCTTTTTGCAAGGTAATGAAAATCAGATTTTTTGTTTCTTTCAGAATGGCAATACAAAAAAATAAATTAATGACTACAATAGATTTTAATATTAAAGAATTACTGTTACGATTAGGAATTAAAGATATCAATTCGGGTGTAACCACCGGAACAAAATGGTTCGATGTTCATGGTGCTGTAACATCATCGGAATCGCCTATTGATGGTAAAGAAATTGCAAAAGTAAAGAATGCCACAATCGATGATTATGAAATGATAATTTCTAAAGCACAGGAAGCATTTAAGATATGGAGAGAAATACCAGCGCCCAGTCGCGGAGAAATTGTTCGCCAGATTGGACTTGCTCTTCGTGATGCCAAAGAAGATTTAGCTAAACTGGTAACACTGGAGATGGGTAAAATATATACCGAGGGTCTTGGCGAAGTACAGGAAATGATTGATATATGTGATTTTGCTGTCGGTCAATCGCGTTTGCTAAACGGATTTACAATGCATTCTGAAAGAAGAAATCACAGGATGTACGATCAGTATCATCCGATTGGTTTGGTAGGTTTGGTAACATCATTCAATTTTCCTGTTGCCGTGTGGGCATGGAACTCTATGCTTGCAGCTATTGCAGGCGATGTGGTAATCTGGAAGCCAAGTTCAAAAACACCCATCTCGGCAATTGCAACTATGAATATTATTCAGAATGTACTTAAAGCGAACAATGTTCCCGAAGGAGTTTTTAGTTTGATTATTGCAAAATCGTCTGTTTTAGGCGATAATTTTCTTGCCGATAAACGAATACCCCTGTTTTCTGTAACAGGTTCAACTGCTGTAGGAAAACGTGTTGGTAAAATTGTTGGTGAACGATTGGGAAAAACAATTCTTGAATTAGGTGGTAACAATGCAGTAATTGTATCGGATTCGGCTGATTTGGAAATGGCTATTCCTACCATTGTTTTTGGTGCAGTAGGAACAGCAGGGCAGCGATGTACATCAACGCGCCGTGTAATTGTTCATGAGAAAGTTTATGAACAGGTTAAAGAGCGATTGGTAAATGCCTACAAACAAATCGTGTATAAAATAGGAAATCCCTTAAATACAGAGACCCTGGTTGGGCCACTTATTGATATCCATTCGGTAAATGCATTTAAACATGCTGTTGAAACTGTTGAAAAGGAAGGTGGCAAAGTGATTTTCGGGGGTCAGGTTTTGGAAGGTGAAAAATATAAATCAGGGAATTATGTTGTACCAGCTATTGCCGAAGCTCAGAATCATTACCAGATTGTTCAGGAAGAAACTTTTGCACCCATTGTTTACCTGATTAAGTACACAACTTTTGATGAAGCAATTGAATTGAATAATGGCGTTCCACAAGGATTATCATCAGCATTGTTTACAATGAACATGCGCGAGAGTGAACAGTTCCTGGGCGAAGTGGGTTCCGATTGTGGTATTGCAAATGTGAATAGTGGTACATCAGGAGCCGAAATTGGTGGTGCATTTGGCGGGGAGAAAGATACAGGTGGTGGACGGGAATCCGGTTCCGACTCTTGGAAAGCGTACATGCGGCGACAAACCAACACGATTAATTATGGTACAGAATTACCGCTGGCACAAGGAATTCGGTTTGAGTTTTAATTTTTTTTAGTCTTTAAATTTTAGTTAAAAGACTTGTAAGGATTTTAATCCTTCAAGTCTTTTTTAATTTATACAAATGAATTAAATTGTTTATTTAAATTTGAAGTAAATACATAAAATGAATAGCAGCAGCAATATAAATTCTTCGTTAATTGCCCCTTGCGGAATGAATTGCGCTATATGTTCAGGCTTTTTAAGAGAAAAAAACAAATGTCCTGGATGCAATTCTGAATCAATTCATAAACCAAAATATTGTATAAGTTGCAAAATAAAAAATTGTGACTTACTCAGGGATACTAATTCTAAATTTTGTTACGACTGCAAGAAAATTCCCTGTGCTCGATTAAAGCAACTCGATAAACGATACAGAACTAAATATGCAATGAGCATGATTGAAAACCTGAACTTTATTAAAGAATCAGGGACAGACAAATTTATTGAAAGCGAAATAAAACGTTGGACATGTACTATTTGTGGAGAAACAATCTGTGTACACAGAGGATATTGCCTTACATGCAAACCAAGTAAAAAAAGAAGTAACTAGAATCTCTTTTGCATTAATATTTAAAATCAATTAATAAATCCGAAGTTTATAATAATATTTATTTCTTTTGGTATTTCATTGTTGTTTGTTTCGGAACTACAAATTTGAACTATCAAGGTTTCATTTGTATAAGTGCTGCAAACTTCAGAAACATTTAGTTCGTCGAGTGTAAATCCTTGTTCAGTAAGTACATTTGATATTTTATTGACAACATCAGATGCATTAACAAATTCCCCGGCTAATATAACGTTAGTTTCAATTTTAATACCAGCAATTGTAAGGGTTTCGTATTTATCATCAAAAGTCCTTGAATTATATGTAAAATCAACAGGGATCTGGTCTCCAAAGTCAAGTTCAGGGAATACCTTTAGAAGTTCTTCCAATTCTGTAAATAGCTCGTCTGTATGGTTTGTTTTTTCAGTGTAATATTTTAATTTTATGGTTCCATTATTCAGAAAAATACTGTCATTTTTGAGTTCAATAAGAAATATACATGAAACTCCACCCGGATAAAACAAAGTAAGTAAGCTGTCTTTCAATTGATATTCGCCGGTTTGAAATATCTTTTGATTCTTGTAATTATAAAACTCAAAACCTGCTTTTGACTCGCTAAATACGTAAAATTCAGCATCACACCCAGAAACGCATTCCCACTGGCCAATTATTGAATTTTCAGTAAGTTGATTCTTGTTTTGACTACAAGAGATAATTAAAATTGAAAGGGTACAGATTTTAAATATAGTTTTCATTTTAATCAGGGCTAAATAATATCAAAATTTAACTTGTATGGGTTTAAAATATAAAATTACATCTATTTTAAGTTATTTTAAAATTAGCAGGAATGAAAATAGCCGGTATTATTAATACCGGCTCTAACCTAATTACCCAAGAAAATTACCTAATCAAAAAGAGCAATTTATTTTTTTTCTACTTTAGTTTCTTCAGTAGTTTTGGGTTCTTCTTTAGCTTTTTTATCACATGCTGTAGAACAATCTTTAGATTTTTCTTTAGAGCAGCAACCTTCTGTTTTAGCCTTAGTTTCTGTAGCTTTTTTCTCAGGTTCTTGTGCATTTACTACTGATAATGTAATAAATGTAAAAAATACTATGGCTGATAATAATGCATAAATTCTTTTCATAATTTTATTTTTTTAGTTTTTAACTTACAGAACAAATATAAGCAGAGATATCCTGGTAATTAGTTATCCTGATGTTAATTCGTGTTAAGGCGATGTTAAAATTTGTGCAACTCGCATTTTTCTGGTTACATTTGTAGAGATGAAAAATAAGAGATTACAAATAATTCTAATTGCACTCACTGTTATTAGTCTTGTTGCACTTCTGGCTATACAGGTTTCATGGATATATAAAGCTGCTGATATCCAGGAAAAGCAATTTAGCCAGACAGTGAATCTTGCCCTAAATAATATAGTAGATAAAATATCCCAGGATGAATCGATTTGCAAAGAAGTGGTAAGTTGTATTGGTAAAGGTAATTCCATATCATGTTTTCGAAAAATGTATAATAATGACGAGTGGCATAAAGTCGATTCAATAATAAAAAGCACGCTTAAATTGTACAAGATTAATATAAATTACGAATTTGATATTGTTGATACACGTAGAGATGTAGATTACAACGTGTGTAAAAAAACCTATTTCTCTAATAATCTCGAAAAAACACTTCTTCAAAATGGTATTGAGTTAAAAATTAAATTTCCCAAGAAAAGTGAATTTATAATTGCACAAATAGGTACATTATTTATAAGTTCCGTTCTTCTCATTGTTTTAATAAGCATATCATTTTTATTAATATTAAAATATTACAGAAGGGAGAAAGCTTTATATCTTGGTACACGCGATTTTATTAATAACATAACTCACGAATTTAAAACACCAATTACAAATATTGCCCTGGCTAATAGCATGATTTCAAAAAATGAACGAATTGCTCAGGATGAAAAATTAAATCAATATTCAAACATTATAAAAGCAGAGCATAAGAAATTAAGAAACAGGGTAGAAGCGTTGCTTGATATTGCACGAATAGAAAATGGTAAATCAGGATATTGTGAAACTATTGATGTTTGCAATCTAATCAAATGCACTGCCGAATCGTACCAGGTTCAGGTTCAACAATTAAATGGTAAAATAAATTTTGAGAAATTGACAGACAAATGCTCTGTTCATGCCGATAAGGAACAATTCCAGATTGCAATCTCAAATTTAATTGACAATGCCATAAAATATTGTGATAAAGAACCAGAAATAAAAATACGTGCATACGATAAGAACGAACACATCATCATCGAAATAGAAGATAACGGTATTGGTATTAAGAATGAACATAAAAAACAGATTTTTGAAAAATATTACCGGGTACCAACAGGCGATTTGCATAATGTAAAAGGTTTTGGTATTGGATTATCAACTGTTAAGTCAATCATCGATTCTTTGAATGGAGAAATAGATGTTCAGAGTAAACCGGGGAGAGGAACAAAGTTTATTATTAAACTATTGATTTGTAATCAGGCAGAATGAAAGATAAGAAAGTAAAAATATTACTTGTTGAAGACGACACCAATCTTGGCTTTTTGTTGTTTGAATTCCTGGAATCAAACGATTTTGATGTAAAGTTATATCGTGATGGAGTTTCGGGGCTTAATGGTTTTAATTCGTCTGATTTTGATTTTTGTATTCTCGATGTGATGTTACCCCAAATGGATGGTTTTACACTGGCCGAAAAAATAAGAGAAAAAAACAAAAAAATCCCGGTTATATTTCTTACAGCCCGTTCTATGAAAGAAGACAAGCTTAGGGGCTTTCGTATTGGTATTGATGATTATGTTACCAAACCATTTGATGAGGACGAACTGTTATTCAGAATTCAATCTATATTAAACAGGGTGAGTCAGCCAGAACAAAATAAGCAACAAAGACAAATAATACAATTAGGGCAATATACTTTTGATGTTCAAAATCAGGAATTAAAAATTGGTAACGAATCAAAACGCTTAACATCAAAAGAGAGTAAAGTGCTTGCAATGCTTGCAAAATCAAAAAATACTATCGTTAACCGCGATGATATTATGAAAGAAGTTTGGGGCGAAACAGGTTATTTTATTGGCCGAAGCCTGGATGTATTTATTTCAAAACTGCGTCGTTACTTACAAGCTGAACCAGGTATTAAAATTGAAACTATTCCAACTGTTGGCATTATTCTTTCTATTACAGAATGATTTAATCTAAAATCAATAAATTTGTTCAAAATCAGTTCAACATAAATTGAATTTACAGATTGCTGAACCATGAAGGATGTATATTTGTTTTTAAGATTAGCATTAAAACAAAATGAGAAATATAATTTTAAAAAAAACCATCTGCTTTTTCTTAGGATTATTCCTGCTAATACTAATTCTATCTTTTAATTCTGTTGACATTGAAGATGAACCAATAGATCCGGTTTTAAATGAGCAAAACAATGCCGATTTTTTTAAAAACAGGAATGTAACAGATGGGCCTTATATTTTTTATGAAAGTAATAAGATTGTAGTTCGATGGATTAAAAAAAACAGGCTTATTGAAAGAACAATAACCGGAGATAATTCAAGATTGTTCAAACGGAAATTTGGTTTTGAAATCAGCTCCGGAAATTTAAAACAAGAAACACCTGATAGTACTGATTATTCTCAGAATTTTCAGAATGTTGAAAAGTTTATAGCCATAAGTGATATTCACGGGCAGTTTGATTTATTTAAAAAATTGCTTATAAATCATGGTGTTGCTGATGAAAATTTAAACTGGAATTATGGAACAGGTCATCTTATAGTTCTTGGAGATATATTTGACAGAGGTGATAAAGTTACTGAATTGTTATGGTTTGTTTATCGTGTAGAAGAGCAAGCAATACAAGCAGGAGGGAAAGTACATTATATCTTAGGAAATCATGAACTAATGATTTTAAATAACGATTGTCGCTATATTCATGATAAATATATTTCTTCGGCAAATAAAATGAATATGGTTTATAGTCAGTTTTATGATGAAAATACATTTTTAGGCAAATGGCTTCGAACAAAACCTGTTCTTGTAACTATTAATGATATTCTTTTTGTACATGCAGGAATTTCTCCTGAATTTGCTTCTAAAAGATATACTCCTGAACAAACGAACAGATTATTCCATGAAAATATTATTGGGAAATCATGGGATAATATTTTAAATGATTCATTGTCTTCATTTTTAATGGACGATTTTGGGCCAATTTGGTACAGGGGATATTTTAAATCAAATGTAAGTGAATACCAAATAGACAGCATACTTAGTTGTTTGAACACAAAACATATTGTTGTTGGACATACATCTTTGCCTAATATTATTTCATTCATTAATGGAAAAATTATTGCTATTGACTCGAACATTAAAGATGGTAATTCTGGTGAAGTTTTAATTTTTGAACATGGCGAGTTTTACAGAGGTACATCAAATGGAGATAGAATAAGACTAGATGTAAAATCAAAATAAAAGTTTGTAAGATTAAAAGCAAGTAGTTCTTATTTGGTCTTCAATAAAATCAGGTTTGTTAATTTCTTCATAAAACTCTTCGATGTAGCTAATTACATATTTCTTATTTTTTTTATCTAAATACTCACACGAATAAATAAATTCAAATATTTCGTCTTTTTTCTCAAAAAATATATCAATAACATGATTATAAGTATCATTGTTTCTACAAATTCCCCTATAATATCTTTCTGTAACATTTTTAATTGTAATTCCTTCCATTGGAGAAGCATAATGGGTATTAACAAATCCTGAAAAATCAAAATCATAAGGTATAGGAATAATTGAAGGTTTGGTGAAATCTTTAAGCTTAATAAGTTTTATATTATGCCGGCCAGTTAGAGAAAAATCGGTATTTCCAATCATATATTGAAAAAAAGTCATTATTGTTGCATTTAGAGTATCCAGATAATTATGGCTCATTTTATCCATTTTAATTGGATATGCATTCAATCTTTCTGCCAGCATGTTTTCTGGTTCAATCAGAAATGCCCATTTTGTGTAAGTCTTGTTTTTACGTCCAGTATCAATGTATTTAATTCTTGCAAGCCTCACTTTAAAGCTATAGTCTGTGATTATATTAAATAACTTATATGCAATATATTCTTTTAACAAATAATTTTCATATTGTTTAGAATTAAAACAATGGGTAACTACTTTAATTTTATTAACTTCTGATGGGAGTCTATCTTTAATTTCAGATTTCTTGAAGTTTAATAATAAGGGAGGAATATTGCAATATTCCTCTCGAAAAATTCCTCTTGATTTAACCTGTATCGATTTTCTAATCTCAACTGAATCTTCTAAAAAATAAGTAATAATCGCGGGTAAATAATCTTCAGAATTTTTGTTAATTGTAATTTGTTTAATATCAAATTCTAATTGCAACTCAAAGGTTTTTCCCTTATCAAAGAAATCAGATGGAAAATGAATGGTATCATTTATAATTGTTGGATCAGTTACTGTCTGGGCAGATAAAAAATAACTGTGAATCAGAAAACAAGATACAAACAACACAATCCTTTTTAATATTGTTTTAAGTTTAATCATTTCCTGAATTGCAGTAAAGTAATTTATTTCGTTGAATCAAAAAAACCTATTCCATCTACGTTCTTAAAATAAATGATTAATTCTGCTTTATCTCGTATTAAATCAACAGGTCCAATATCCGCTTTTTCAACATCTAAACCAAACCTGTCAGAAAGATCTTTTAACAAATCCTGGTATTTTTCAGGTTTTATTAAATCAACTCTGTCGTAAATAATTCTTTTTCGCTGAAGTCTCATTTTTGAAAAATAAACTTCGATTGTGTATGCAATTAGAATAGTTAAAAAATCGGTAATAATTAATTCGGCAAAGCTAATATTTACATTTGCTACAGCATTTTTCACTGAGATTCCGATTACCAAGAACAAATAGGTTAATTCTCGGGGAGGAATAGAGTTTGTTCTGTATCTCAATATTCCAAATACAGCAAATAGTCCAATTGCAAATCCAAATCGTAAACTTACTGAACCAAGTAAAATGCAAATTTGAAATACTATGATGCTGGCTATCATATATGTGAAGAAATATTCCCGGTCACCTTTTCTTCGAAAATAAAGAAAGTATGAAGGAATAAATACCCAAAACAAATTATACCCAAACCGGGCAATTAATTGAACAAATTCTTCGGTGTGTAAAAAATCCAAACCAAAGATTTTTGTTGTTTCTAATGTTCCGTTTAAAATACTAAGTAGCATAGCATATTTTATTTATGGTGTTTATTTTGTACAAAAAACGATTGTGTTTAATACGGGGAGTTAAAAGTATGTTGCCAAGTATATATTTACTTATTCCTAAAGGACATACCCTTGAATCTTTAAGGATTTTTGTAAAAGCGCTAATCCCTTCTGCTTTATTGCACTTTACTTCAATAATTGATAAATAGGGTAAGTTAATTTGATTAAAATTGTTTTTAAAATGTATCCCTGTATCAATTGTAATTCTTTCACAACGATTTTTCCCTGTGAGAGTTATTCGATTAAAATTGGTATAGATAGCTGGAGTAAAACCTGATTTAGGAACTTCAATATAATTGTTTAAAAAATCGATATGTTGATTGTTTAACGATGTGCAGAAATCAAATTCCTTTCTTTTTTTATCCGTTCTGATATCGTTTTTTTTCTTTTTTATTTCTAAAAATACATCCCCGGAATCAAGATATTTTCTGAATCTTATTTTATAACGAATTCTTTTTCCCTGATGGTGATCAAAATAATTTTTCATATCAGGAGTATCAAAGTATAGAGATTCGTAACCAAAAATGCGATTTCCTCCTGATGTTTGAATTTTAAAATCCGTAGATGCTAAAGATAAAATTTGTTGAAGTTGTTGAACATGACATATAAATTTAGTGTCAATTCTGTTAAGCAATCTATAATCTTCCATTTCAGCCAAACTAATCGGATCAAACAGAGAAAGTGTATCTTTGATTAATCGTGTCATAATATGGGATATTTCAATTCTAATAAAAGAAATTAGAGCAAATATAAAAATATGCTTTTTTATGGTAAATTTGATATAAAATCAAAATAAAAGAAAGACCGATTTTATTATTTGCATCGATGAAAATATGAGAACAACTTATTAATTAAAAATCAATCTAATCATGAAAGCATATTATACAATTTCTTTGACAGTACTCCTGAGTATTATTCTTAATGTTTCGAATGCGCAATTCTATAAAACAGAAGAACCATTTGCACATACTTTTTCTGTTGTAGCTATTGATCCTGTCAGCGGAGAAATGGCCGTGGGAGTACAGAGTCATTGGTTTTCCGTAGGATCAATTGTTTCGTGGGGCAAATCAGGGGTTGGAGTAGTAGCTACTCAGTCGTTTGTGAATCCTGCCTATGGCCCCGATGGATTAAAACTTATTTCAGAAGGTAAAACAGCAGAACAGGCATTACAAATGCTTGTCGAAAAGGATGCCGGAAGAGATTACAGGCAGGTTGCATTTCTCGATGCAAAAGGAAATATTTCGGCATTTACGGGGGATAAATGTGTTCAGTCGGCAAGTCATATTACGGGTGAAAATTTTTCTGTTCAGGCAAATATGATGCTTAACAACGACGTTGTACCTGCAATGGCTAAAACTTTCCGCGAAAATGCAAATTTGCCTTTAGCTGAAAGAGTGGTTAAAACAATGCAGGCTGCACAAGATGCCGGTGGTGATATTCGTGGGAAACAGTCGGCAGTATTACTTGTTTTTAACACAAAGGCAGTTGAGTTTGAGTGGATGGATAAAAAGATTGACCTGCGTGTTGATGATCATACTGCCCCACTTATAGAATTAGAACGATTATTGAATGTTTACAGGGCTTATGAACACATGAATAATGGCGATTTGGCCATTGAAGCTGGTGATATGGCTAAGGCTCTGGATGAATATGCAACTGCTGAAAAAATGTTCCCCGATAATCTCGAAATGAAATATTGGAAGGCTGTAGCTTTAACCAATAATAACAGGTTGAATGATGCGTTACCAATCTTTATGGAAATATTTAAAAAGGATAGTAATTGGAAAGAACTGACAAAAAGGCTGCCTGCATCCGGTTTATTGAATGTTTCGGATGAAGAATTGCTGAAAATTGTTGGCAAATAAGGAAATGTTCTTTTTTAGTTAAGGATAAAAATTGTAACAAATCATTGTTTTAATCGTCAGTAAATGTATTAACTCAATTAAAATAACATGAAAAAAGTTGTTCTAATATCACTTTTCATCCTGAATATAGTTTTTACAGGATTCTCCCAGGAGTTACCTGTTGGTTCGGTTTCAGCACCAATTGTTGAAAATGAAACGTTTAATCAAGATATTGCCACAGAACAATATCTGAATACATTAACATCTGAGCAAAAAGAAAAGTCAGATGCTTATTTCGAAGGAGGTTATTGGCTAAGCCTTTGGGGATTCATAATGGAGTTAGTAATTGCATTTATCTTTCTTTCTCTGGGCTTATCGAAATGGATTAAGAATATTGCCGAAAGGGTTCGTAATATTCATGTTCAATCGGTTATATACATAGGTTTCTATTTTTTGTTTTCGTATATTTTATCTTTTCCTCTTACCATTTACCAGGGATACTTTCGCGAACACAAGTATGAATTATCAAACATGGATTTTGGCGGATGGTTTTCGGAAGAGATGATAGGGCTTGCTTTAACAATAGTCTTGGGTAGCATATTTATCGCATTTCTTTATGCGGTTATTCGCAAAGTAAAACAAAACTGGTGGATTTGGGGCAGTGGAATAATGGTATTGTTTCTGGTGTTTTCAATGTTTATAAGTCCTGTTTTTATAAGCCCGTTGTTCAATGAATATAAACCTCTCGAAAACCAGGAAATAAAAGAAGAAATATTATCAATGGCCCGTGCAAACGGAGTGCCGGCTGATAATGTTTACCAGTTTGATGCATCAAAACAGAGTAATCGTATCAGCGCCAATGTAAGTGGATTTGGAAGTACAATAAGAGTTTCATTAAACGACAATTTATTAAATCAATGTTCACCTACCGAAATAAAAGCGGTTATGGCACACGAATTAGGCCATTATGTGCTAAACCATGTCTATGAAATGCTAATTTATATTGCAATTCTTATATTTATAGGGCTTGCTTTTATAAACTGGGCTTACAATAAATTAATTAATAAATTCAAAAAGAAATGGGCTGTTTCCGGAATTGCCGATATTGGCGGACTACCTTTGTTTGTATTCCTTTTTGTAGCTTTCTTTTTTGTTGCAAGTCCTGTAATGAATAATATTATTCGCTCGAACGAAGTGGAAGCTGATTATTTTGGATTAAATACAGCACGCGAGCCCGATGGTTTTGCATCGGTATCTATGAAGCTTTCAACGTACAGGAAAATCAACCCCGGAAGATTCGAAGAGATATTCTTCTTTGATCATCCAAGTGGAAAAACACGGGTTTCAAATGCCATGAAATGGAAAGCGGAACATCTTGAAGAATGATTTTAAGCTTTATCAATTTTTAAGCTGGTCATGCTTAACGAACCTCCAAGCAGTTTATCGTTAAAAAGAATAATTTTTTCATTTTTACCTTTTAATGCCAGGCTATAAAGTAATGGTAAATAGTGGTCGGGGGTTGGTATAGCTAATTTTGCAGGTGAACCTAACTTTTCATATTTAATAAGTTCTTTGAAATTATAATCAAGGATATGTTTATTAATTGTTTCTCGGGCTTCAATAGCCCAGTCGTAACCATAATTATCTTTATCGAAATTCTGAAAATCTACTAAACCGAGATTATGAATAATATTTCCACTTCCAATAATCAACACCCCTTTATTGCGAAGAGAAGAAAGTTCCTGAGCCAGTTCAAAATGGTATTGTGCCGATTTGGTATAATCAATACTTAGTTGAATAACCGGAATATCAGCCTTTGGGAATAAATGTTTAATTACACTCCATGCCCCGTGGTCGAGTCCCCATTTTTCGTCTGGTTCTATTGTTGTTTTATGTATAAGTTCTTTTGTTTCTTTTGCCAAAAGTGGACTTCCGTTGGCGGGGTATTGTACCTGATACAATTCTTGTGGAAATCCACCAAAATCATGAATGGTTCTTGGTTTCTGCATTGCAGTAACATAAGTTCCATTGGTGTACCAATGTGCCGAAATACAAAGTATGGAATTCGGTTTTGGTAATGTGTTCGCTAAAGTTTTAAACCCTTGTACAAATTCATTATCTTCAATTGCATTCATCGGACTGCCATGCCCCAGAAACAGAACAGGCATTTGTTCTGTTTTTTTAATATCACTATATGGAGTGGTTATATCTTTTAAAGTCATGATTAGATTCTTTTAATTATAACAATAATTCATCAGTTTGGTTTTGTAAATAACATATTTGCTTGATTATAAGATTGAAAATCCATATTGTTTATATCATTCATGATTTAAGAAAATCTGTTAGGATTTATGTTGAATCTTAAAATTTGTTTTTTGAATTGCAGATTTTTGCTACTTTCGGGAATAATTTAAAGAGATTACTAAAATGAGAAATTTTTATTTACTAGTTGTATGTACACTATTAATAAATAACACCTATTCACAAAAACTTAGAAAAGAACAGGTTTCTGATGATAAAGCCCGGACATCGCAAACATTTTACGTGTTAAAAGATAATCCTGATATTAAGCAAGGAGAATATACATATAAATTTAAAGGCAATGTACAGGTTGCCGGCCAGTTCGAGAATAACTTGCCAAGTGGCGAATGGGTTTATATTCCCGGTGATGATCTTAAAATAACAGGTACCTTTTCGAATGGAAAAAAGGTTGGTACCTGGAAATATTTCTTAAATGAATATTTAATTTCAGAAATGAACTACGAAAACGGAGTTCTTCAGGGGCCATCAAAGGGATATTATAAAAACGGCCAATTGGCTTGTGAATTAAACTATAAGTCAGATAAAAGAGATGGAACAAGAACATCGTATTATCAAAATGGATCGATTAAAGAGATAATAAATTATAATAATGGAAATCAGCAAGGCGAGTATAAATCGTATTCCCCTGATGGTAAATTACTATTTGTTATTCAATATAAAGATGATAAACCATTTAATTTAGAGATTCTTACTACAAATATTGATAGTATTTTATATGGAGGTGATTTAAAGAATGGAACAGGTAAGTTTGAGCAATACGTAAAAAACAAAGAAGGAAGACTTATTCGTTCAGTTAAAGAATATACAGATGGAAATCTAAACGGGCAAATTCAACTTTTTGATAGTAAAGGAGAATTATTCATCAGGGGGCAATACAAAGAAGGATACATGATAGGAATGTGGGACTTTTACATTAATAGCCCTGAAAAAAAATTCTCGGAAGTTTATAAATATTCCGATAGTTTAATTACTGATTCTACAAAATGGTTTTTAAATGATTCCAAAATCAGTTTTAGTAATGAAAATAACAGGCCCCAATTTAATGATCAGCTAACTGATGAGTTTCGAAAACATATTTCTCAATCACTTACATATCCAATACAAGCTCAAAAAAAGAGAATCTCGGGACGGGTTTTAACTGAGTTTAAAGTAAATAAGTTTGGCTTGGTGTATGATGTAAGAGTTTTAGAAAGTGTAAACGAATTGCTTGATAAAGAAGCCATCAGGGTTGTAAAATCATCTCCTTTGTGGACTCCCGGATTTCAGGATCAGATTCCTGTTGATGTGTCCTTTACTTTTCCAATAGTTTTTCAATTGTAATTTTTCATGGAAAAAATCTTTTATAACCCAATAGGTATAATTCGTACTCCTTTTAACAATATTGAAGGAATGCCTATTCAGCCTACAGGGGCAAAAGGAGTAAAAGGTGTTATTGAAATTTATCCCGAATTTACCGAAGGGCTTAAAGATTTAAATGGATTTTCCCATATTATTTTGCTTTATCATTTTCATTTATCGGGGGATTTTAAATTACATGTTAAACCATTCATGGATGATGAGTTACATGGAATATTTGCAACACGTGCACCAAAAAGGCCCAACCCAATAGGGTTTTCTGTTGTTAAGTTAAATAAAATACAGAATAATATTATCTATATCGAGAATATTGATGTTTTGAACCAAACTCCCCTGCTTGATATCAAACCATTTGTATTTGACTTTGATTCGGTAAGCAAAACAAAAAAGGGATGGCTTGAAACAAATGCACATAAAGCAAAAACAACAAAATCAGATAAACGATTTAAATAATTCTAAAAATGATAATTTATGGTTGAATTCTATTTTATAGGCATTGTTTAGCACAGTAACCCAAAAATCAACTTTGTATTTTTGTTTTCATTTTATTATATCTATTTGAATTTTAAAATAGTATAGTTAATTTTAACTGATATAATTTTGATAATTAATTCTTTTGCCAGATAGTTCCCAATTTATACAATATGGAAACAATATTTGAAACTTTAAAAAGCCTGTTCAATTCAGAAAATGAATTTTTTACTTTAGCTCGAAAAGGAAAAAGAATCACACATATTGCTTTGGCTATTCCATTGCTTATCGTTTTTTTTATAGCAGGATTCTTTGTTAGTGAATTTGTTATTTATCAGTTTGTTCTTTTACCCTTGGGAATTACAGGCGCATTCAAGGCGTTTTATACACTTACCCTTTCATTTGGTTTTGTTACATTTTTTTTATGGTTATGGGTAAGTTTTTTCGAAAAACGCTCATTCAGAACCTTGGGATTAACTAAAAATGGTGCCTTTAAAAAATACATTACAGGATTTTTAATTGGTTTCATCATGCTGAGTATTGTTATAGGATTAATGGCAATATTTGGAATACTTGGGATTAGGGAAAACGTTGAACCATTCAGTTTTAACTTTCTGGGGATTATGTTCCTTTTATTGCTTGGATATGTTATTCAGGGTGCTACAGAAGAAATTATTGCACGAGGATGGCAGTTTCAGGTTATAGGAGCTCGTTACCGGCCTTGGTTAGGTGCTGTAATTTCTTCTGTTATTTTTGCTTTATTGCATGGATTAAATACAGGCGTTTCGGTTCTTGCGATTATAAATTTACTTTTATTTGCTCTTATGCTTATTCTTTTCATATTGTATAATCAAAGTATATGGACTGCATGTGGGTGGCACACTGCATGGAATTGGGCAATGGAAAATATTTATGGTTTAAAAGTGAGCGGGACAGAAGGATTTGGTTCTATTCTAAATTTATCAGCACAAGGGCCAAACTATTTAACCGGGGGAGAATTCGGACCTGAAGGGAGCATTTTAACTACTTTTGTTCTTTTAGGAGGCATGTTAACAGCGATCTTGTTCAAAGCAAAAGAAAAAAATAAATAATTGAAAAATTACATTTCGTATCCGAAAAATCCCCGATATACTTTATAAGAAATTATGCGACGAAGCGATAGAGAAATTTCTAATCAAACAGATATTGAAACCATTATTAAAAAAGCAGATGTATGCCGTATAGCTCTTATTGATAGAGAAATGCCATATATTGTAGCCTTAAATTTTGGTTATAAAAACGGAAATCCTGCTGTTTTGTATTTTCATTGTGCAAATACAGGACGTAAAATTGATATTATCAAAAAAAATAATACTGTATGTTTTCAGATGGATGTGGATCATGAATTAATTACTGCAGAAAGAGCCTGTGGATTTTCGATGAAGTATAAAAGTATTGTCGGGTATGGTAAAATATACAAAGTAGATGACATAAATGAAAAAATGGAAGGTTTAAATTGTATTATGAATCAATATGCAGGTAAAAGTAATTTTGAGTTTGATAGTAAAATATTGAATGTTACTACAATTCTTAGACTTGAAATTAGAGGGATTACTGCTAAACAGAAAATCTGAAAATTAATAAACTCATTATTTTTTAGGAGAAAATAATTATGAAAATAACAGCATTTCAATACTTTCTTTAAGTGTTGTTTTTTTAGCTGTTACAGTTGTTTTTACTATGAATAATGGATAAGATATTTAGTTTTTGTGATGAGATAAATTGCAATTGGTTCGCTTATTACAAGATGCATTATTGCTATAAAATACAAGGGGGAAAACAATTAAGTTCTGATCTAAAAAATAAAACAGGTGTCCAGAGAATGGACCCCTGTTATTTTTTATTCTTTGGTTTTAAAATCCTTTAAATGTTGTTCCTAATGCTAATAGCACAAACCCGCCTGCCAATAGCCAGAAACTGTATTCTGTTATATACTGAATATCTACAAAATGACCTACAAGACCTAGTATTCCGATAATAAGTCCAAGAATCCAAACGATTGTTTTGGGTGCTGTTGCTTTCATAATGATTTGAATTTTAGTTAATAATTGAGTATAAAAAGATGTTATCAATACAAATGTAAAAATTTACTTTTTAAAAGTAAACCCCTATTTTATGATTTATAAATCTTAACATTATTGTTAGCAGCATTAAGGCCTGTTTCTGCTGATTTGGGTTAAATTAAACTTAATCCCAATTGATCGCTTAATTTATGAAGTTCGACTTTTGCAGAATCCAGGGTGTCAGTTTTCTTAACAGGTATAATTTCTTTATTTCTTGAATTATAAAGTATTAGTCTGTAATCAGAATCGGTAATATTAAGGGTTCGATTGCCTCTGCTATAGGCCCGCCAAACTTTTTTTGATTTTTTTATTCGAATTATCATATCCGGTTCAACACGAATCCATTTTCCGATTTTTATAAACCCAAATAGGTTGTTCGAAAATTTAATTTGTTTTTTTTCAAAATCAATGAACGTGCTTGTATATGAAAACCCGATGAATGCTCCAATAAGTACAAGGATTAATCCTAAAAACGAAAAAAAGGTTACTGCTAAACCGGCAAAAAACAATAACATGCCAGCAGAAGTTCCTACCGGCCCAAACGATTTATCGAGCTTATTATTTTTTAACATTTTTTACTTTTTTTATTAATTACAGCAATATATTGTTGTACGGGGTGTTTAGCTCACCATAACCAATTAGTTGTTAAACGGGTTTATTTGGAATTGAAAAATAAAATATTGATCCCTTTTCAGGTTCTGAATGAATCCAAATTTTACCACCATGTTTTTCCACAAAATCTTTACACAGTATGAGGCCTAATCCGGTTCCTTTTTCACCGGAAGTTCCTTGTAAAGACTCTTGTTCACCAATTAAAAATAATTTATCTATAACATCTTTACTCATTCCTGTTCCATTGTCTGAAACAGATAATTCTGTATGAGTTTCTTTTTTAATAGCTTGAATTTCAACTCTTCCTCCGGTATTTGTGTATTTAATTGCATTTGAAACGAGATTTCGAAGAATTGTTTCTAATATATTTTGGTCGGCAAATACATATATCTCTTCAGATTGAAAATAATTAATTGAAATGTTTTTGATTTCTGCAGCAAAAATTTGAACATCAATAATTGGATGAATAATTTCTGATAACAATAAAAGCCTGGGAGTAAAGCTCAATTGCCCGGTCTGCGATTTTGCCCAATCCAACAGGTTGTTTAATAAATTGAACGTGTTTTTTGCCGAAGAACTTATAAAGGAAATTAAACTTTCTGATTTTTTGAAATTGCGATTATGTATGTGTTCAATTAATAAATCAGTAAATCCTAAAATAGAATTAAATGGGCTTTTTAAATCATGTGCAATAATAGAAAATAGCTTGTCTTTTGTTGCATTCAATTCACCGAGTTCTTTTTCACTTAACTCGGCTTTTTCTTTGGCTTTGTTTAGTTTATCAATAAATGATATTCGTTCAGATATTTTCCAAACATTGTCCATAAGTAATGTCAACTGGCGAATATCAGAGTTGTCATAATCGGTTTTTTTATTAGCAACACCTGCTACTGCAACAATTTTGTTATCAATAATTACGGGTATAGTAAGAAATTTGTACAATTTTACATGGCCTTCTGGTGTTCCTTTTTTAAATGGATTCTCTGCCTGATACTCATTAATTACAATTGGTTTTCTTTGTCTTACTGCTTCGCCCCAACATCCTGTAGAATCTAAATCGTAAACTGTTTGGGTATCTATAACAGAACATTCTGTCATTACTTCTTTTGACCATGTATTTAGAATAAATTGTCGGGATGTTTCATTATAAAAATAGATGTATCCAATTTTACTTGTTGTTAATTTAATCGCTTCTTCTAATGCAAAATCCAATAATTCTTGAATTGAGTTTGTTTGGAATTGTGAAATACGAAGCAAACTTTCCAGTCGTTCGTTTTGTAATTCTATTTCCAGTTTTTGTTCTTTTATTTTGTTTTCGCCTTGTTCTGCTTTTTCTTTTGCATTTATAATTTCCTGTTCAGCATTTTTTTGTACAGTGATATCAAAAATTTCGACCAGGATATATTCAAATTCCCCGTTAAGATTATAATTTATGTTTGCATTTAATTGAACCCAGATTATATTGCCATTTTTGTGAATTATCCTGATTTGATCATCAAAACAGGTAATTACTTGTGAACCCATTTGTGTTAATGCAGTTCTGATTTTATCAAGGTCGTCGGGATAAGTTATTATTCCCATGCTTTTTTCAATCATTTCCGATAAGGAATAGCCGGTAATTTTTGAAAATGTAGGGTTTATATCTAAATATTTACCTTCTTTATTAATTAATAGGATCCCGGAAAATGTATTGGAGTATATTGAAAGGTATTTCTCTGCGCTACGTGCTAATTCATTGGTAAGCCTTTGATTTTGCAATACAAAGAACATGGTTGTCCATGTTATATCAATCACCAAACTCGAAAGGAATTGCATATTATTTATAAAAGCAGATTTAAATAAATCTCTGACTTCAGGAAATAAAACCCATCCTAAAACCCTGCTTATAAAAATAAGTGAAAACAGAAAGAATACTGTTGCCGTGAAAATATAACTGAATAGATTTTTGCCCGATTTATTTTTAAGAATTTGAAGACCTGTTATAATCGCTATTCCACTCAAAAAGATGCAACTAATAATTGTTCTCGCGAATAAGTTGTTTTGCAGGTATGTGTAACTGGAAATCAGCAAAAGAAAAACAATTATGCTTGTTGCTGAAATTATATTTAACCAAAGACTAATTTTTTGGTTAAAAAAATTCTTTAACCCATAAATTCGAGTAATACCTGCTAATAAGAAAAGACATTGAGCAATAACTATCGAAACATAATCGGGAATTAAGTTACGCTGAGAGAATAACAAATAACCAAAGGCAATAAATAAATTTGAAACAATCCAAAAGTTAATTCCCGGAAATGTTGTTTGTGTTTTTTTTATTGCAAAAGTAAATATGCCCAAAAAAAGGTTTATAACAAATAAGCAGATAAAAATGGTTTTCAAATCCATTTCAAATAAATTATTGTATTATTTTTAGTCTCCCTTTAGATTTTTTACCCAATTATTTTATATTATCCAATCCTAGTTTAAATAACTTTCTATCCAGTGCATTGCAGAATTCTGTAAATGCTTTTTCTTTAGCTTCTTCAGTATTATAACCAACTCCCTTAAAGTTTTCGGTATGCTTAGTCCAGATAAGGTTTTTGTCCTTGCCGGTAATTTTTAGTTCGCCCGATAAATATACCGAAACCAATCCTCCGGCACTTTCTCCGGGTTTTATAACATAGCTTAATTCAAAAATGTAGTCGGCATCAGCTTTCGATGTAGTTTTAAAATTGTTTTGATTCATGTTTTGGTTAAAAATGCCTGTAATACGGTTACACTCGCTTCCATTACATGTTTTATCTGCAACAACTAATGCAAATGAAGGGTTCGAAATATTTACAACTACAATGGCTGGTTTTAGGTTACGCTTTAAAATCAATCCGCGAATAAATAAGTCGTCAACAGCCTTTTGGGCAATTTCTTTAAGGTTTATTGATGCTGCTATTTGTTCAGTACTGTTTTTCGAATAGATTGTTTCTGGTTCGAGTTGTACATAACCTGTTGCATCGGAGTTTTGACGATCTTTTTTAAGATATCCTCCTGTATATGTAAATTCAACCGGAATATCCCGGGCCGGTTTGTTTTTGTAAAGAACTTTAAACAATAGGTTTCTATCAAAACTTTTCCCGCGTTTAATATTTATTTCTTTTGTTTCGGCCTCGATTGTAAGCAGGTTTATGATTTCATTTGCCGATGAATAGAGAGCATTGCCAATATCAACAGAATTTCCGTTAAGTTGAGTTGGCGTTTCTTCATTTAAATATTTTTTTATAGCTTGTAATCCTTGTAAATAAAATGCTAAAGCTTCTTTGGGTTTGTTTGCCTGTTGTTCCTGTAACCCCGACTGGTATTTAGCCAAAGCGGCAGCAATTGCTTCCCGCTTTTTCTTTTCCTTCATTTCATGATAAGTACTTTTTTCAATTTTAAAATATACCCAGTACGAATCAGGTGTTTCGTAAAATGCTACTGGTTCAAATCCCTCGAGGTAATCATCGGTAGAAACTTCAATGCGTTGATCAAAAGTTTCTGAATGCCCGTATTGTGTTTCTATAGTATGCAATACTGATGTAGCACTCACGTTCGATGATACTTCTTCTGCTAAATCGGTAAGTGCTTCCTGACGGGCTTTTGCCGTATATTCTGCAGATGTGCCAATTTTTTTTACTGAACCCACACCAACATAATAACCTTGTATGTATGGTTTTTGCTTTACCCAGTCGGGTTGCATTTCAAGCTCTGCTGCCTTTTTCTTGGCTGTACAAGACACAAAAAGGATAAATATTAAAATTAAATAACGCTGCATTATTTTTCGGGATTATATTTATTTACTTTATCTGATATTCGTTGAACCGACTGTTTTATCACTTCGTCTAACAGTTCAGTTGTCGATTTAATATCCTTTGATGCATTTAACAGATTTTTTAACCTGTTAATATCACTCTGATTATCTTTTACATTATCTTCAGGTGATTTCCTGTCTTTGTATTTCCAATACCCGGGTACGAGAGTTTTCTTTTCACCACTGAAACTTGCATAATGCATTTTATCATTATTTGTAAGGCTTACCAAATCCGATACCAAAATCTCGTTGTTTTCTGTTGATATAAGCTTAAAATTTAATTCCACACTTGCATAATTCTCTGCTTCATATTCGTAATATGTAGTCTTAAAATATTCAACTTTATCAATATCTTCGCCCTTATCGTTTTTTACTTTTCTTACTTCTTTTATATATCCTCTTTTCTCTGTTTTGTTTAATTTACCTGTATTTTCAACTACACGGGATACATTGCCTGTTAAAATTGCTTTTATCCCCGACAAATTTGCAGCTTGCATATTTAATCTTCCATCCTGGTATATGTTTGCATTAATTGCAGATACATCAATAATTTTTATAAATGGATTTTCTGATGTACTAAGCTGTGATCTTACTTTAGATGTAACGGCTTGTGATGTATTTCTGGTATATGTATTTGAATATTGGAAATCGGTTACAAGTATTGTTATTGTTCCTTTTTGTAAAGCTTCTTCTTTTAAGGTGTTTGCTTGTTTATAACCTCCGGTACCTTTTAAAATATTATCAAACGTGTAATACGCTTTTCTGTACAAACCATTGTCGAGATTTGTATTTGCTTCGCGATAAAAGGGTTCGTATTTAGCTGTAATGTACAAGTCTTTAACATCCTTGTAATTTCCATCTATTTTTTTTATTTCTTCGAAAACAAGTAACGCGGCTGCAAAATCATCCCGATTTAACTTGTCAACTCCATCGGTATATTTTTTATTGAGATAGTCATTTTTAGATTCTTCGTAATATTCTTTATAATACTCAGGAAAGTTTAACTCTACATTTACCGCTTTTATTTTATTAAAGTAATTTTCTGCATCAATGTAGTTGTAAACAGCTTTTTTGTAATCAGCCTGTTTGTAAGCAATATTAAACTCCGATAATTTCTTATCTAATGTTTGTTGGCCGGTTTTTCGTAATCCCAACTTGGCATCAACATTTGAATCTTTTTTCCTGACGGCTTCATAATAATATGCAGCAGCATCCTCGTACAATCCTGCTTCTTCAAATTTTGCTGCTTTTTTTGTATAACGCTTCGATGCACAACCTGCTATAAGTAATATTACACTTAGGAATAGTAAAATTTTTTTCATGCGAATAATATTTTTTGAATGTGAAAAATACTAATATTAATAGATATTTAAAAACGATAAAATAAAATATCAACTCTATTTACAAAATGTGTGCTATTTTGATTATAAAATAAAACTTATTTTGTTCTTTTAAATACTGATTTTATATGTTTCCAACAAACATAACTATAAAAGTAGTTGTATAATTATAAAAATAGTTATATGTTTGCGGTATGAAAGAATTAACCAAAGCTGAAGAACAAGTTATGCAATATCTCTGGGAGATCGAAAAAGGATTTCTTAAAGATATTGCAGATCAATTCCCTGATCCAAAACCTGCATATACAACTATTTCGACCGTTGTTCGAGTACTTGTAAGTAAAGGATTTATTGGATTTAAAACTTATGGGAAATCTAACGAGTATTATCCTTTGATAAGTAAAAAAGACTATACAAAAGTTTTTTTTAAAGGAATAGTAAAAGGATTTTTTAATAATTCAGCCAGCAAGCTGGTTTCGTTTTTCGCATCGGAAAATGATTTAAGCCTGATAGAGCTGGAACAATTAAAAAAACAAGTCGAAGAACAAATTGAAAAAAAGAAAAAATCAGAATAATGAATTCATTTATAATATATCTTATAGAATCAGCCATATCGGCATCTCTATTTTACACGTTTTATGAGTTATTTCTTAAAAGAGATACGTGGTTTCGGTTCAACAGGTATTTTTTATTATTCAGCTTGATATTTTCCTGCATACTGCCAATTCTTGATTTTTCAGTGTCTGGGTTTATGGTTAATTCTCAAAATCAATTTGTATTTAATGAATACATGAACTTTGGTTCAACAATTAATTCTCTTGAAACAAATACAATTGAATTGATTCACAAACCAGATTTTCTTGTACTCTTATACTTTGTATTTGTTAGCATATTTCTTATACGATTATTTTATCAACTATTTCAATTATTAAAAACTATAAATGCCAATGAAATAATAAATTATAAAAAATTTAAATTAGTGTTGTTGAATAACAGCAGTTCACCGTTTTCTTTCTTTAACTATATTTTTATTGATAAAGATGATTATGGTTCAATTGGATCAAATGAATTGCTGTTGCATGAAATTACACATGCGCGGCAGAAACATTCATTTGATGTTATTCTTCTTGAACTAGTTCTTGTTCTTCAGTGGTTTAATCCTTTCATTTACAGGTACAGACAAGCATTTAAAGAAATTCATGAATACTTGGCCGATAGTGGAGTTTTACAAGCTAATTATGATAAAATTGCTTATCAGAAATTAATTATAGGCCAAATTGAAAAGAGTTTTGATGTTCGTCTTGCCAGCCAATTTAATTATTCATTAACTAAAAACAGAATAAAAATGATGACAAGAATAAATTCAGGAAAACTAACAAAACTAAAAGGGTTATTAGTTCTCCCATTAATCGCCATAATGTTAATGGCTTTTTCAAATAATACTACAAACAAAAGTATTTTAAGAGCAAAACATTTTCAACTGAAAACAGATTCGAGTACAATCCCATCAATTTTCCCTGTAAAAATGGGTGATGGAGTAGAAGTATCTTCTGGTTTTGGAATGAGAATTCATCCTATTTCGAAAAAGGAAACTATGCATTATGGAGTTGATTTCAAAGCTCCAGAAGGAACTCCGGTTTATGTTACAGCCGACGGGATGGTTCGAAAAGTGGAGAAAGATTTCAAGCAGGGTGAGGGCTATGGTAAATATATCATTATTGATCACGCAAATGGTTTTTCCACACTTTACGCACAGCTTTCTGATTATAATGTTGTTGAAGGGAAAGAAGTAAAACAAGGCGATGTAATTGGTTATGTCGGGCAAAGCGGGTTATCAACAGGTACTCATTTGCATTACGAAGTAATGAAAGAAGGTAAGAATGTAAATCCGGCAGATTATTTTATAAAATGGGCTTTAGCCCGATCAACTGAAAGAAGGTAATATTTCTCTTACAATTTATTAATAAGTGTAACGAATTATTTTCTCATTCGTCTTTTAGAAAAGTTAAATTTTAAAAATCGAATGTTATGAAAAAATTAATATCAGTTATTATTGTAATAATGCTCTCAGCACCAGTATTATTTGCCCAGGAAACTCTTAAAGAAGTAGTTCGCGATTACCAAAGAAATAATTCTGAGTACACTTTTGTTATTCCAGGTTTCCTGATAAAAATGGGATTGGCATTTGGAGAAATGGAAGATGAAGAACGTGAAGTTCTCGAAATGATTGATGATATGAAAATTGTAATTTGTGAAAACAACTTTAAGAAAGGCGACTTTTCAGTTTTGGATAATGGAATTAAAAACGGAACTTTTTCTGAATTAATGACAGTAAATGACGGTGGTGATAAAGTTAGAATGATTATGAACCAGAAATCAAAACAAAAATCAAAACAAAAATCTGAATTACTAATGATCGTTGAAGGAGTTGACAATGAAAATGTAATGATGTTGTTTGATTTTCATGGAGAACCCGATTTCAGAAAATTTATAAGTATGACCGATTAAATACCTAATAATGAGAAAAGGGAAGCATTGCTTCCCTTTTCTCATTTTATTCAAATTTAAATTTCTTAGCTTTTGCCTGCGTTTTAATTGCTTTTAACATCACATCGTCCAATACATTTTCTTTTGCTGTTTCTGATTGTTGTTTGCTTACATACTCTTCGCGTTTTTTATTCAATTCAATAATTTCTTTTTGAATTTGCTCCCGTTCGTTTTTCTTGGCTTCAATATATTTTGTTTTTTCTTCGTCATTCATTTCTTTCATTTCTTCAGGAAGTTCTTCTTTTATTATTTTATCTATTTCGAAATCTGTTTGTCCTGAGGCATCAACCAGGTCCCACGATTCATTCTTGTACACGTGTGATGCTTTCGATACAGCACGTTTTACAGAATTAACCTGGCTAATACCACTTGCATTTACATCCTGGGCTTCCTGATTTTCTTTTTTCTGTTTGCCTTCTCTTCCGTATGTAACATAGGTATTATTTAGTTTGATATTAAGCTGCGAAATACGATCATCATAAGGAGAAGAGATATAAATGGTTCTGAAATCCTGATTTATACTCATATATTCGCCACCGGTTATTTCAGCTCCCTGTTTCCAGCTTGTGTTTATTCCTTCGTGGTAATCGCCGCAAAAGATAGTGTTAACAACAATACCCGAATTTTTTGCACGATAGCAGGCATCCCTGAAATCAACAGAACCTTGTGTAAATGGCTCATTCCCGGCAATAAATACCAGTTTTAAATCATCAGTTGAATTGCTCCAGTCTAGTTGCTCCAATGATGTTTTAATTACCTGCCCGCAGAATTCATCTCCGCCATTGGTTTTTAATTCAAAAAGTTTTTGCGAAACTAAATCCAGATCTTTTGTTAAAAAAACAACCTGTCGTATATAACCTTCGTACGGATTTAGCCAGTTATTGCCATATTCATACAATGCAATTTGTAATTCAGGTTTTGCCCCATCACAACTTGCCTTTGCAAGCTCATTCACAATAGTCCATAGTTGCGATTTAGCCTGTTCAATTAAACCATCCATGCTATTACTTGTATCTAAAAGCAAAGCAATTTTTATTGATTTTTTATCCTGATTATCAGGTGGTGTGTTTGCATTTGCACACATGGTAAGTAACGAGAGAGTAAGTAGAGAAACTAATCCCGATTTTAAGAGATTCCTGATTGCTGAACTTTGATTTTGTGTTTTCATTTTTATTTGTTTTTAATTGGTTTCTGAAGTAAAAGTATATCCAAAAAAAAGCAGAAAAAATATAAAATTAGGCAACAGCGTAACCCATTTAGTAAAATAGCCGAATAAACGAGTTAAGTGGAAAACTGGGCTTGAAAATACTGATTTATAAGGACTTTTAAGATTCGGGTGATTTTTAAAACTCGAATTTTGTTTGTACTTTTACTCTGTATTTGTTTTGGATTAAAACCAATGTGAATGAAAAAGGGAGTTTATATAGTATTTGTTTTAACTGGGCTATGCATTTCAACTTATTCTCAGTCGAAGTTAACCAGAAATAAGGTATCGGGGATATCAGAATTGCTTGATTCAGCCGAAGTCTATTCAAAAAAAGATGCTGTAAAAGCATATAATTTTATTGAAGAAGCTTTAGAATTGATTATTCAAAATGATGATAAAGGGAATGAAATAAGGGCATATTCAATTTTAGGAGATATTAACTTCTTTTCTGAACAATATGATTTATCTACTGAAAATTATATTAAAGCAATTAGCTTAGCTGAAAAAATAAATAAAAATAATTTATCGTATGATTCACGTAAAAAACTTGGTGTTGCATTTAAAGCAAATAACGATTACGACAAAGCTATTTTTTATTTTAATTCTTTTTTAACACATACTGCAAAAAATTTACCTAACAACGATATTGTTTTTATTAAAACTCATTTAGCCGAAACTTACGAGTTAAAAGGAGAGTATGCATTGGCAGAACAAACCTATAAAGAAGTGCTGTCAATAGAACAAAGCAGGAACAATAGAGAAGGAATCATGCTAATTCAGGATCGATTGGCTAATATTAATCTTCAGCAGAACAATCCTGCCGGGGCAATTCAGTATTACGAAAAATCGGAGAGAATGGCTGAAGAGTCGTCAGATAAAAGATCGCTGGCAAATGCTTTACGCGGGAAAAGTGCAGCACTTAAAAAGCAAAACAAACCAGAAGAAGAATTAAGTGCCCGTCAACAGGCCCTGGATATTAACGAAGAACTTGATGATGTTGAAGCTCAGAATGAAGATTTGGTTGAAATTGGTAAAATATATGTTGAACAAAAACAGGAAGAAAAAGCTATTCCTGTTTTACAAAGAAGCATTACTCTTTCGGATGAAACTAAAAATATTACTCAAAAAAAGGAAGCTCTTTACACTTTATCTAAGGCCTATGAACGTTCTGATATAGCCAAGGCCTTTTCAACCTATAAGGAATTTGTGAAAGTAAATGACAGTATAAATAGTATTCGTGAGCAGGAATTACTCTCGAGGCTTGAACTGGCAACATCATTAAACAGAAAACAACAACGGATTGATTTGTTGGAAAAAGACAAAGAACTGAACGATAAAACCATTGAACTCCTTATGCAGGATCAAACAATGCAGGAGGAATTTATTAAAAATCAGAAACGAACAATTTACTTTTTAATTATCATTCTGTTTATTCTTAGTATCTCATCAATTTTCATATTGCGTAGTGCAAAACAAAAGCGATTGGCAAATCAGTTGTTGGCACTTAAATCGTTGCGCAGCCAAATGAATCCGCATTTTATTTTTAATGCCTTAAATTCGGTAAATAGTTATATTGCAAAAAAAGACGAACTCTCTGCAAACCGCTATTTATCAGATTTTGCATTTCTAATGCGCTCGGTAATGGAAAACTCGAAACATGATTTTATTCCATTAACCGATGAAATTAAAATAATTGATTTGTATTTAAAATTAGAGCACGAGCGATTTAAAGAAAAGTTCGATTATCAATTTGTTGTCGATGAAAACATAAACACGGAGTCGTTTCAAATTCCTCCAATGCTGATTCAGCCCTATATCGAAAATGCTGTTTGGCACGGGTTGCGTTATAAAGAAGAAAAAGGCTTTTTAACTGTTGAGCTTAAACCGGTTGATAAGAATCTCCAGATAATAATTATTGATAATGGAATTGGAAGGAAAAGGTCGAATGAAATAAAAACTAAGAATCAACAACAAAATAACTCGACAGGGATAAAAAACATTGAATCCCGGCTGAAGATTATCAATGAAGTACACCGTTTGGGAATACAGATTGATGTTTCAGATTTAGATTTGGAAAATCATTCAGGCACAATTGTCAGTATTTTAGTTCCAATGCAGAAAAAAATAACTCAATAATGGAGAATAAACTTAAAGCTGTTATTGTTGATGATGAACTTGCCAGCAGGGAAACTCTTGCCAGTTATTTAAAAAATTATTGCCCCGATATCTATTTAGTTGCCGATGCTGATTCTGTAAAATCAGGGCTCGAAATCATAAAAAAAAATAAACCAGATGTCGTTTTTCTCGATATTGAGATGCCCTATGGCAATGCTTTTGATTTATTAGAACAGGTCGATAATATTGATTTTGATTTAGTGTTTGTCACGGCTTATAGCAATTATGCTATAAAAGCACTTAATATGAGTGCTTCGTATTATATTTTAAAACCAATATCTATTGATGAATTAATTCATGCAGTTGAAAAAATAAAGTCGGAGAGGAACAGTGGAGATATTTCTATTCATTCAAAAATATTAATAGAGAACATACAATCGGTAAATAAGCAGAATCATAAAATCGTTTTACCACAACTCAATGGATTCGATGTAATTAAAGTAAACGATATTATTCGCTGCCGGGCTAACGATAATTTTACCGAGTTTTACTTAACAAATGGTACAAGAAAATTAATATCACGAACACTTAAATTTTACGAGGATATTTTAAAAGATTTTGATTTTGTACGGGTACATAAATCACATTTAATAAATCTTCAATATGTTACCAGATATATGAAAGGCAAGGGTGGGCAGGTAGAAATGACCGATGGATCGGTTGTTGATGTTTCGGTAAACCAAAAAGCTGCATTTTTAGAAAAGTTTAAATAGCCATGAAACATAAAAAAACAGCCAAAAATGGCTGTTTTTTTATGAAAAAATGAATCTTTTATTCAATAATTAATTCGTTTGTAAATGATTTTTCGTTTACTATAATTTTTACAAAGTACATTCCTTTTGGCATTGTTGATAAATCAATGGTATGCACAAAATCAGTATTGTTCTGTAAATTTTTAATATACACCTTGCTTCCTGTTGAATTATATATATCAATTGACCCATAAGAAATATTATCAATTTCAATAGAAATAATAAAAATTCCATTTGATGGATTTGGATAAATATTGATATTGTTATTCAAACTAAGTTCATTTACAGAAGTAGATATAGTAAAGTTGACACTATAATTTTTAGTTGTTGTTTCATCTTCAGCTGTTACAATAACTAATGTTGTTCCTGGTAATGTTGTTGCATCTGTAATTGAAACATCAGCATTTGCATCTGTCGCTGTTGCAGTAACATCTGGTACAACTGTTGTTCCTGATGGTAATTCTACATTGTAAATTAAAGTAGCAGAATTAAATCCGGCAATAGTTGTTGCATTAACTTTTAAATCACTTAATGTAGCATCAGAATTTGGTGCAACAGTAAAATTAACTTCATATGTTTTTTCAGTTATTTCATCCTCTGCAGTTACAACAATTGTTGTTTTACCTGGGAGAGATGTTGCATCAGTAATATCAACTTGAGCATTATCATCAGTTGCAGTTGCTGTAACGTCTGGTACTACTGTTGTTCCATATGGTAATTCTACATTGTAAGTTAAAGTAGCAGAATTAAATCCGGCAATAGTTGTTGCATTAATTTTTAAGTCACTTAATGTAGCATCAGAATTTGGTGCAATAGTGAAATTAACTTCATACGTATTTTCAGTAAATTCGTCTTCTGCAGTTACAACAATTGTTGTTTTGCCTGGTAAAGAAGTTGCAGCAGTAATATCAACTTGAGCATTACCATCAGTTGCAGTTGCTGTAACATCTGGTACAACTGTTGTTCCATATGGTAATTCTACATTGTAAGTTAAAGTAGCAGAATTAAATCCGGCAATAGTTGTTGCATCAACTTTTATATCGTTTAATGTTGCATCACTGCTAAGGTTGTCGAAAGTAAAATATACAGAATATTCCGAAGTCGATCCGTCTTCAGCAGTTACAGTAATGGTACTTGTACCAGGTACAGATGTAGCATTGACAATTACTTTTGTTGCTTTTGAATCGTAAACAGTAGCTGTTACTGATGCAGGTATTGTAGTACCTACAGGTAATTTATACATATAATTTAATATGTTTGGATTAAAATCATCAATTGTAACTCCATCTACTTTCAAATCACTTAACAACGAAATATTACTTAATGGCCTGTATGTAAAGTTTACCAGATATATAAGTTCTGTAACCCCATCTTGTGCTGTTACTGCAATTTCGGTTGTTCCTGGTAAGGAACCTGCCGGTGTTATAACAACAATTGCGCTATCATGTGTAGCTTCTGCAACAACAGTTGGAACTACGGTAACCGAAGGCTCTAATTCTATATCGTAAGAATAAACAGAAGGATCAAAACCAAATATAGGTGATCCATTAACTTTTATTTTAGATAGTGTTGCATCTGTTGATGCTGCAACCAATGTAAATTCTATGGTATATGTTTTTAACGAACCATCTTCTGCATAAACATCAAGAGTTGTTGTACCAGGCATAGATGTAGCATCCGTTTGATCAACAAATGCATTTGCATCATCCGGAATAGCTAAAACCATGGGAACAGAAGTTGTTCCATAGGGATATTCAATAGTATAATCTAATACTTCAGGATCGAAAGTCGCAATTTCTTCACCATCAACAATAATCTTATTCAAATTATTATTGGTTGACGCACTATTTATGAAATATTCAATAATGTATAATTGTTCTGTAATTCCATCTGTTGCGGTTACTGTTATTGAATCTTTACCCGGAAGACTTACTGTTTGATTTACAGCAATACCAGCCAGTTCATTTGTTGGAACTGCTAAAACTGTTGGAACTATAGCAGTACCATAAGGTAAATACTTCGTGTACTGGTACTTTATTGGAGAAAATCCATCTATTGTAGCTCCATCAAGTTTCAGGTCTTTTAAACTTGCATCATTGTCGGCATTTACACTATAAATGAATGTTACCAAATAAGTATTTGTAGTTACTCCATCTTCGGCAGTTACATCAACAGTAGTAATACCAGACAAAGAATCTGTTTCATAAATATTAACAATTGCTTTATCGCTTTCAGCTGTTGCAGTTACTGTTGGTGCAGTCAATGCACTTGCATTCAGTACGCATGTATAATGTAATGAATCTGCCCTGAAACCGGTAATTGTTGTTCCAGAAGTGTCCAGATCACTTAAATTTGCATTGTTACTTAAAATATACAGTTCAAATGATGATTGATTTTCGCTAAAACCATCTGAAACTGTTACCGTGATATTAACGGCTCCAGATTTAACTGCAAATGGAGTTGCTTTTAAATAACGGTTACCAGTGGTACCCATTAGTTCGATAAGCGTATTATTAAGTATTGTTTCATCGGATGAAACGGCTGTAACTTCTATTTTTGATATATCAGAGTCCGTATCACTTATAGTAAATGGAATCCATTCGGTAGAAGTACCTTGTACAATTGTATCTTTATCGAATACTGATATAACCGGGGCATCATTTATAACATCAATTATTAGAGATGTTGCATTGTTGTCCATGTTATTATCAATTGCAGATGAAGCAATAATATTTGAATATGTAGTAATATTTCCTCCACCATCTTCAATAGTTCCATCTAAAATAAGATCAATACTTTCGCCTGATGCAATATATGGTATATTCCAGGTTCCTCCATAAGGAAGGAATTCTCCTTTGTCAACAGTATAATTTTCAAGCTTAAATAAACCAGGTAAAGCACTTTTTAATACAATATCACTGGAATTATTTGGCCCGTTATTAGTTAAAGTAAATGTGTAAGTTATTGATTCGCCTACATGTGGATTTGATTTATTTGAAGTTATTAAAATTCGTAAATCTGCGGTATCTGTTGGTAATTCACCATAAATCATTACCCTGTGCATATCCCTGCCATTAACATAAAGCCTTCCGTTCAAATCAAAATTAATTCCATATGGACTTCGCATTGATTTTTCACTTATACCTCCATTAAATGCTGTATTCGAATTAAAATCGGGTTGCCCTAAAACAATGTTTGCAGGAGTCCCATTCGTATCAGGTATTTTATTGTATATAAGTACTCTATTATTACTAAATTCTCCAATGGCTAGTTCACCTTTAGGTGATATAGTAACACCAATTGGTATATTCAATTTTGTATCAGATGTTCCGGAAGAATTGCTTACAAAGTCAGTTTGTCCAATAACAACGTCAGCTGATGCACCATTATGTGTTGGGAGCTCATTAAAAACAAGTACCCTGTTATTCATCCTGTCTGTGACAATCAATTTACCATCCAAAGATACGTCTGAGTACCATGGACCATTTAATTTGTTGGCAGCTATTCCGCTAGAATTACTATAAAAATCATCTTGTCCAACAACAACATCAGCAGATGCTCCATTTATTGTAGGAATTTGATTGTATATTAGTACCCTGTTATTATACAGCTCAGTAATTATTAGTTTACCATCAGAAGATATAGCAACGCCACCAGGATAATTTAATTTATCAGGTCCTATACCCGAAGATCCGGAAGTGAAATCTGTCTGCCCAATAACAACATCAGCAGGAGTATTACTAGTATCGGGAATACTATTCCAAATTAAAACCCTGTTATTGTTACCATCACTGGCAATAAGTTTTTCACCGTCAGGCGAAAAACAAACTCCTTCAACATTTCTAATATAAGAAGCTGTTGGTCCATTATTAAGTGTATAAAAATCAGGATTCCCTAATACAATATCGGCAGGAGTACCATTTGTATCAGGAATTTCGTTCCAAATTAATATCCTTCCCCTTGATTGTGATCCTACTGCTAAAACTCCTTTTGAACTTACGGCTGAATTATTTGAGCCAACTCCGGTATATTCATCCAGAGTAGTATTTTGTGTATAAAAATCAGGTTGCCCAACCACAATACTTGCAGGCATGAAATTGTAATACTTTGGTTTTTCTATAATTGCTCTTTTTCCAAAGGGTTCATTCATATTTGGATAATATTTGGCACCGCTTATAACCAAATAATCACAAGTTACTTGAATTATATTTTCAATTTGTGCAATATCTGAAACATCTACTGCAACCCAGTAGTAATTACTACCACTATTTAGAGAGGAATCAATAAATATGGCTTCGTCAAGGGTTGTCCCTTCCCAAACCAATTCTGTATTATTGAAACTGTTAACATCTTCTGTAGAGTAAATTTTAATTTTGGTAACATCAGTAATAAAATTGTCGGAACCAACAGGGTTTAATTTTATACTGTCGAGAGTATATGTAATAGGATCTAATTTGGTATTTATATTTATACCCAATATTTCATTATCTTCTGAACTTAAAAAAAGATTTGAAGTATCATTTGTAAAAATTGAAACTGCTGGTGCAATATTTAACTCATAGATTAATGTGTCATTAAGAGTATTCTCATCAGTTCCTCCATTTGGGGTTTCAGACCAGACAGTTAATAGATAGCTTGTACCAGTCTCAAAAGTATAAGAACCAAGAAGTATTTGTTCTGTTTCATTAGAAGCGAGTGTATCTGACCAGCTAACGGGAGTTTGGGAAATACCATCAATTTTCCATCCAATAGTTGAATTAAATATTGTATCGTTACCTATATTTTTTAAAGTAGCATAAATTTCATGTTCACCAGCGTAATCGTTTGTACTTATTTCGCTAATAGTAGCATCTAAATCCAAAGGGCAATTTGCTATAATTGGTATTGAAATCCCAGATGGTGTTATAGTTTTTGTGTTATCGCCATCGGTAGCTATAATACTCCCAATAGCATCTTTTATTTCATACCAGTTTTCTTCAGGCCAGTTTCCTTCTGTATAATTAGTTGTTATTTCGTCTCCTGTATTTGCATCAAAAGTATATGTGGCGGGTCCGCTACCACTAGAAAGGGTAATGTTGGTTAAAACTGCTGAGCCGTTAACATAAACAGTTAAAGAACCTCCATTCCATCCATCTCCATAAGAATCATACAATTCAACAGAAAATGAACATGCAAGGGATGTCATTTTAAATAAAAAAAACAAACTAAGTAAAAGACCTAGTTTTTTAATAAAGTAAATTTTCATCATATTCTATTTTTTTTTTTATAATATATTTGTTTTGTTAAAGTTAGCATTCTTTAAATTATATAAAAATGTATTTACCCATTCGTGTTGTATAACATAAATAAAAAATCCGCCAAAGATATTTGGCGGATTTTTTATTTATCATTTAAAGTTTACTCTGAATACTGATCAATTACATTACTTATACTTCTCTGGCAAACTTTGCAGAATACTAAATGCCGGGTGTACATGATACAATCTAACTGCGAACGGTATAAACCGTATTGTTGATATCCGGCTCCTTCGAAAGCACCAATTGCATCTTTGTACTGTTCCTTACTAAAATATTCATCTTCTTGATTGTATTGACGTAAGAACAAATCTTCCATTACTTCTTCGGGAACTTTCGCGGCTCTTAAACTATCCCGCTCTCGCTGAATTTGATATCCGTGTTTGTCGAACGCTTCTTTATTCCAAGGTGTTGGTAATGGAGTTCCTTCTGTTACAATTTCTTTCCATTTTAAATTTTCTTTATCTTTCAAAGCAGTAATATTCGTTTCCCAGGGCTCAACAGTAACAGGCATTGCCTCGTATGAAACCGATGATGTATAATATTCGTCAGCCAATGCAGCCATGTGATGCCCCATTTCGTGAATCATAATGTAATCCGAATATTTATTGTCAGATGAAACAGTGGTGTATAAATTGTAAATTCCACCACCACCATAAGTTCTTTCATTCACAAGAATAACCATAAACTCATAAGGTACAGCAGAAGCAACATTACGAATGGTTCTGTTGTCATAACTCAAAACGTAACGTTCTGAGTCAAAACTTCCATAATGTGCCGATAATGGTGTGCGTTTAAAAACTCCCGGGTGTGGTTTATGGATTCCCGATTCCTGGGCAGGTGTTTCAACCGCACGAATATTAATATTGTTTCTTTGTGTATTAAAGGGTTCAGCATTTAATAAAACGTTTCCTAACCGTTTGGCATCAGCAATAAACTTATCCATTTCTTTTGTTGAATAGCCGTCTCCTAAAATTACGATATCCAGTTTCTCCCGGGCGGGGCCATTTTCACAAATGACTGTTGTTTTTTCTGTATGAGTAATATCGGCAGGGTTTACCTGTCGTGACGCAGGATCAATTTCTGTAGTCCAGATAGTTTGAAATTTATTCTGTGAATCGCGTTTTTTAATAACTAGAGTTACAGGTTTTAATGGCCATGGAAAACGTAAAGATTCATGAAATGTTCCCCAAACTTCATCAGCTTCAGGTGTTGTTTGCCATTCACCAAATATATTGGCAAATCCCCTGGAATAAAGCAATGTATTTGATTCTTTATCTACAACTTCGTAAAAATAAGGCCCTAATTCGAGTTTATCGATTAAAATTGTTGTACTTCCACTCCATGCTCCATCAGATTGGATTTTATCAATCGCAAAATATTCTGTTTTTGAATTTCCGGTATGAAAAAAATCAAAACGCATGGTTTTATCCGTAAAATAATCGGCAAAGCTTACATTGCCTTTATTTTCAACTTTAATGTCGGTAGCTGGCAGGCTTTCATCTTTCGGGTTCTGCTTTGGCGTACAACCGAACAGAATAAAAAGAATTAAATTAATCAGGACTAAATTTTTCATGGTGGTTTTTGTTTTTAAAAGATAAAAATATTTTAAACGCGAATTAAAAGCAGAAATTTAATTAAAAATATTAAAATTCATACCTTAAATGATAATCAACAAGTTCTTTTATTGGATTTTTAATAATTAAATCGATTTCAACTGCATATTTTTTTGCAACTTCTTTAAGCTGTTTTTCAAAATAAAACCCCGTGCTTCCTAAAACACGAATCTTATACTTTTTATAATCAGGATACTTACAAATATGGTTTTTAAATAACTGGTTAAATGATGATTTAATAATAGAATCTATTTGCTCATTTTCTGAATTACCTGAAATAAACTCACAGAACGATGCTAAAAAACTGTTTGGAAAAGGTTCCCTGTAAACTTTACGCAAAATATCATCTTTTGTATAGCTAAAAGTGGTTATAAATTTCCGGGTTAAATCATCAGACAGATTATCATTTAGAAAATCAGAAATAAATAATTTGCCGATATGATCGCCGCCTCCTTCATCACCAAATAGATACCCCAGAGACTTAATGGTTTGGATAATTTCATTTCCATTATATAAGCAGGTACTGGCTCCTGTTCCAAGAATTACTGCAATTCCTTGTTCATTTTTAAACAGAGCACATGCTGCTGCCAAAAGGTCTGTTTCTACAGTAATTTCAGCATTACTAAACACCGGTTTAACACCATCAATTATTACTTTTTTCATTTGTTCCGAGGAACATCCTGCGCCATAAAAGTATATTTTCTGAATTGTTTTAATTATGAGTTCATCAGTAAATGTAGTTTTAATAATTTTTGTGATTTCTGAGCTGGTTGTGAAGAATGGATTTAGCCCAGGGGTTGCGTATGAAACGATATTCTTTTTATCTTTTATAATAACCCAATCTGTTTTTGTTGATCCGCTGTCGGCTATTAATATCATTTTTTTACATATTTTAAATTCAGTAAATTCATGGGATTACTTTCTAATCCTGAAATATGGAGATTTGTAAAAAGGATAACTTCGTCATAATATAACGGAACTACAACAGCATCGTTCATTATGAGTTTATCCATTTCTCTGTAAATTCTGTCTCTTTCTGAATCATCAATTTCATTTAATGATTTTAGATAAAGATTATCGAATGCATCATTTTTATATTGAGTGTAATTAGGGCCCGACGGGCTAAGGTTCTTACTGTAAAACAGAGCCATGTAATTTTCGGCATCGGGATAGTCGGCTATCCATGATCCCCTGAAAAATTCAAGTTTTGAGTTAGCAACCATTTCTCTATAAGTGGCACCGGTATTAACATCAATATTTATTATTATTCCAAACTGCGATAATTGTTGTTGAATATATTCGCATAAATCGAGATAATCATTTGTGGTTGTGAGTATTACTGGTTTTAAACCATTGCCATTCGGGAATCCTGCCTCTTTTAATAATTCCCTGGTTCTGTCGGGATTGTAAGTGTAATAGATAATACTATCTGAAAATGCAGGCAATCCTTTAGGAATAAAACCATTTATTGCAGGTGTTCCAATATTGTTTCGCAGGTATTTCATCATTTTCACCCTGTCGAAACCATAATTTATTGCTTGTCTTATTTTCGTATTAAAAACAGAATTTTTTGTATCGGTACTTTTCGAAGAATCAACTAAAAACCCTAAATATTCAGTATTTAAATAGGGCTGATTTATTATTTTAATTTTATCTGAATATTTCGGGTTTAATTTACCTGATTTTGTAATTAACTCGTCTTTATTTGCCGAATTTAATCCCGAAATAAAATCGATATTGCCTTTTAAAAACTCAAGAAACTCTGATTGCTTGTCGTTTATAAATGTTATGGAAATTGCATCTAAATAAGGGAGCGTGTTTCCGCAGCTGTCTTTTTCAAAATAATTGGAATTTTTAACAAGAATCAATTTTTCATTTTCTTTCCAAAGTTTAAACATGAACGGGCCGGTACCAACAGGGTGTTTCCTAAAGTCGCTTCCATAATATTCGACTATCTCCCGTGGAATAACCGAGCAATATTGCATGGTTAATAATCCAAGAAAAGCGGGGAAAGGTGTTTTCAACTCGATTTGCAGCAGGGAATCATTAATTGCAACAATTCCACCTTCTTTAACATTATTTAAAACCCAGGCTCCGGGCGAAGCAGTTTTGGAATCTGTTAACCTGGTAAGACTAAAAACAATATCCTGAGAAGTTACTTTGCGCCCTTTGCCATTTTCGAAAAGCTCATTGTCATGAAAATAAACATCTGTTCTTAAATGAAACCGGTATATTTTACCATCTTCAGAAATTTCCCACTTGTATGCAATTGACGGCTTAACATGTAACGAGTTATCCATTTGAACCAACCCATTGTACAATTGGTTGGCCGGCCAGATTAAAACCTGGCTCTTGGCAAAGGCTGGATCAAGTGTGGTTATTCCTTTTGATTCGTTATACCTGAATACTGTTTTTTGGTTATGAATATTATTATCTGAATGTGAACAGGAAAAAATTATGAATATTAAGATATAAAGAATATGTTTTTTGGATTGATGCATGTAATAAGTATTATTACGAGCAAATTTAGATAAAAAAATTGATTAGAGTAAGTTAATTCATCATGTTCAGGAGATTGATTTGATGAAAGTATTAAAAACAGGCTGGTATGAAATTTGTAAGGCGATAATTTATTAAATTAAAAAAGCCAGAAACCTGTTGTTCCTGACTTTCTTAATACCCTAAAAATTAAACCTAAAATTAAATGAAAAAACTGTTTCTGTTTAAATTTTCTTGCAGATGCTGAGTAAGTTAAACAGAGTTGTTCATTTAATTACTATAACGTTTAACTCTACTTTTTGTTTCAGTTTTGATTTAAATTTTAAGTTTGTTTTTAAAAGTTATATGTGAAATGCTCGTTTAAGTAAGATTTCAAATCGAAAAAAATTTTAAATTATTTCCATGTTATACAACATGAAAATAATACTCTTCACTAAATTTAGAATTTAAGATTAATTCCTGCAATAATATTTGTTCCTGCCTGAGGGAAATATCCATCCATCGTGTATTCTGTATTTTCATATATGTATGAATAAACCCAGGCATTCGATTCGTACTCATGATTTAAAATATTATTTATTTTAATATTGAAGCTAAGTTCCTTAATACCACTAAAGAATAGTGAATACGATAATTTTAAATCATTTACAAAATAGGAATCAAGCATTTTTGTATTGTTAGATGTATTATCGATAAATTGTTTCCCTACAAATTTTGATATTAAACCAATAGTAAAGTTTCTAAATATTTCAAATTCTATTGTTGAGTTTGCAATAATATTTGGTGAAAATGAAATATCGGTTTCTCCAAGTTCCCGTACTGTTTGTTCTCCTGTTTCCCAGTTATCCCAGTTGTCGATATACTCCGTAAAATTTTTAATTTTATTTTTGCTTAATGTTGCATTCAAATCAATATTTAGCTTGTTAATTGGTTTAAACCCAAGCGATAATTCCAGGCCTAACCTGTAACTTTTATCAACATTTGTCATAATGGGTGAACCAACATCGTTTATTTCACCTGTAAGAACCAGTTGGTTTTTATAGTTCATATAATATAAATTACCCGAAAAATAAAGTTTTGAATAATACATATTATATCCAAGTTCATAATTATATAATGTTTCATGTACAGGTTCATTTCCGGGTAATGCGTCGGTATAATTACTTCTGTTTGGTTCCCTGTTAGCAATTCCAAAAGTTGCATAAATTGATTGAATATCAGATACCTGGAAATTTACACCGGCTTTCGGGTTGAAAAATAAAAAATAGTGTTCTTGTGTAATATCTCTTAAATCGTCATCAATACCGTTTATGGTGTATCCAATTCTCCTGATTTGTAAATCAATAAATGAATTTAACTTATTAAAAAATACATACTTTGCTTTAGTATAGATGTTTAAATCACTTTTATTGCCATAATTATCGTACCAACGGTAGCGCATATTCCCGTTACTTGCATACTGAGCCCAGATTATTTCGCCAAAATGATTTCCAAGATATTGGTTCCATCCACCACCTAAAGTTAAATTCAGATTATTACGCAAATAGTCTAATGAAAAAACAAAGCCATAAAACTGGTTATCAAGCCATTTTTGTTGAACTAAATCTGTTGATGTTATTGTATCTGACGAGAGTATCAAATCGTTTAAGTTGTAATCGTTTAAATCTTTATCTTTTTTATATTGCTCGTAATAACCTTTGCCCGGTGTGTAATGAGCAGCCGTGTTTAAATGCAGATTTTTATTAAACTCGTATGAAAAAAACAACTGGTAATGATTTTGATTGTAATTATCCGTTTCATTTTCATAAGTATATAAATTATATGTCCTGCTATTGGAGTTAATTAAATTATCGTACTCTTCTTCGTCAATCAACCAATGATCCAAGTAGCGCTGCATTCCTTCATAATCGTTTTGCAACCGAACTTTCGGAACACCGTTCCAGGCCTGGTAAGTTATTTCCTTTCCTGAGATAATATTAAATTTTAATAAACTCTTGCTTGTTAAATAGGCTCCTGATAAATAAAATGAATTTAAATCTGATGATGCCCTGTCAATAAACCCGTCTGAAGTAATTTTTGATAATCTTCCATCGAATGTAAAGTGGTTGTTTATTAACCCTGTACCAAAGCTTATTGAGTTTCTAAACGAATTATATGAACCTGCAAATGAACTAATATCTGCGTAAGGGTCCCTGTTAAAAGTTTTTGTCTGCAGGTTTAATGTAGCTCCAAAAGATGCTGCTCCATTTGTTGATGTTCCAACTCCACGTTGTATCTGAATATTATCTACCGATGATAAAAAATCGGGCATATTTACCCAAAAAACCCCATGCGATTCAGAATCATTTAGTGGAATACCGTTGACAGTTATATTTATCCGGTTCATATCAGTTCCCCGAATTCTGAAATTTGTGTATCCAATGCCTGTTCCTGCATCTGAAGTTGATACAATTGAAGGTGTACCTGATATTAAATAAGCAATATCCTGTCCAAAATTATTTTCTTTTATTTCATTATTCGAAATATTGGTAAATGATACAGGATCGTTCTCTTTTACCCGGGTAGCTGTAATTATTACTTCTTCCGATAATATTTCAGACGGAGTAAGTACAAAATTTATTTTTTTAATTTTATCTAAATCAATAGTTTCTTCGATTGGGTTATAACCCACATAAGAAATAATAAAAGTGTACGTTTGGGGACTTACTTTCGATAAAGTGAATTCTCCTTTACTATTTGTAGATGTTCCTTTGAAAGATTCTTTCAATACAACATTTGCCCCTGCCAGGGCTTCTCCGTTTACATTTTTTACTGTTCCTGTAATAACAACTTGTTGTGCATCAACTTCCGATAAAAGGAATGATAACATAAAAACAAATACAATTCTTTTCATTTTTTTAAATTTATTGTTTAACATCTGAATAGTTGATGTGCTGAATTAAAAAAAAATGAATTGAGGCCTCTAAAGCAATTCATTGTTTTTATTAAATAATGATAACTATCTACCATTAGTAAACAGTACACATCAACTTAATGAAAAACAATGGGTTATTTTGATTTTTACTCTTTTCCCTATCTGGAATTACCCGGACGAGGTTCTAAGGGTTTGATCTCAGCCTGTAATTTTTAAGGCACCCCCATTGATCGGTTCAAAATTAGGCCTATTTTTGACATAAAACAAAAAAAGCCGGAATTAATTCCGGCTTTTTTTACTCTTTATTTTTAGTTATCTAAATCTACTTTTAGTACATCTTTAATAGCTTTTTGAAAAGTATCTTTAGGCAAAGCACCCATAGCCATTTGTGGTTGCCCGTCTTTGGGAACAAATAAAAGTGAAGGAATACTTCGAATTCCAAACATGGCTGCAAGTTCTTGCTGATCTTCTGTATCAACTTTGTAAACATTAAGCTTACCTTCGTATTCTTTCGATAATTCTTCAAGTATTGGAGCTACCATTTTACAGGGCTGACACCAATCTGCGTAAAAATCGATTAAACAGGGTTTATCACCTTCAAATTTCCAATCCTTATTTGCTTCAAAGTTGAAAACTTTTTCTTTAAATGTTTCTTTGGTTAAATGTTCTAACATCGTGGTTTAGTTTATGTGTTATTACTTGTATTTATTATTCTAAAGATATAAATATATGAATTTGTATATTAAATGTCAAAACTCATTCCAAACAGTATTTTTAGATGATAGAACAAAAAAAACAGCAAATAGTTGTAATTTTGTCATGAATAATAACGAATTGTCATATCTATATATGAAGAAATGTCTTAACGAGCCTGTTTTCAAAATAATATCCCGGATTGCTGATGAAAATAATCTTCCAACTTATGTAATTGGAGGATATGTTCGTGATGCAATTTTGAAGAGGAATTCCAAGGATATTGATATTGTTACTTTAGGAAGCGGAATTGAATTGGCAGAGAAAGTAGCTTTAAAGTTAGGGAACAATGTTAAAGTAAATGTTTTTAAGAACTTTGGTACAGCAATGCTCAAAACGAACGATTTGGAAGTTGAATTTGTTGGTGCCAGAAAAGAGTCATATCGTGAAAACTCCAGAAAACCTATAGTTGAGAATGGAACTCTTATAGAAGATCAGGAAAGAAGAGATTTTACAGTTAATGCCCTGGCTATTTGCTTAAACTCAGATAATTTTGGAGATTTAATTGATCCATTTAATGGTATTGAAGATATTAATAACAAGATAATCCGGACGCCTCTTGATCCAAATACAACATTCTCAGACGATCCCTTACGTATGATGAGGGCAATCCGGTTTGCAAATCAACTTAACTTTACAATTGAAGAAACAACATATAAAGCTATTCATGAAAATAAGTCGCGTTTAAGTATAGTTTCAAACGAGCGAATTATTGATGAGTTTAATAAGATACTCCAAACATCAAAACCATCGGCAGGAATAAAATTACTTGAAAATACAGGCTTGCTGGCCGAGTTTTTTCCTGAAGTAAGTAATTTAAAAGGGGTTGACGAAATGATGGGAAAAATGCATAAGGATAATTTCTATCATACCCTTGAAGTTCTGGATAATGTTTGCCAAAAATCCGACGACCTTTGGCTTCGATGGGCTGCTTTGCTTCATGATATTGCAAAACCAAGAACCAAAAAATTCATTACTGATATTGGTTGGACATTTCACGGGCATGAGTTTCTGGGTGCTAAAATGATTCATGGTATTTTTCGAAGATTAAAATTACCTCTTAATGAAAAAATGAAATATGTTGAAAAACTCGTTCAGTTGCATTTACGCCCAATTGTTCTTTCACAGGAAATTGTTACCGATTCGGCTGTTCGCAGGTTGCTTTTTGATGCAGGTGATGATATCGATGATTTGATGTTGCTTTGCGAGGCAGATATCACATCAAAGAATGAAAAAACGTATTCAAAGCACCTGAATAATTTTAAACTTGTTCGGGAAAAGTTAATTGAAATTGAAGAAAAAGATGCTGTTCGCAACTTTCAACCACCTATTTCGGGTGAGCTTATTATTGAAACCTTTAATATTAAACCGGGTAAAGAAGTTGGCATAATTAAAAGTGCGATTAAAGAAGCTATTTTAGACGGGGTAATTCAAAATAATTACGCCGAAGCTTTTCAGTTTATGCTAAATAAAGGAGATGAAATTGGTTTAAAAGCAAAAAAATAATTATTCCTGATTAAAATTAATAATTAGATAAGTGGGTAAATGATCGCTAAAACCACCTATATAACTGTAACCAGAGAAAGTTCGTTTAGGCCTGAAACCAAAATTTCCCTCGTCTGGTTCAAGTAAGAAATCAGAATTATGTATGTATATGTCGTTTTGTGTTGTATATAATTTATTGTTTGGATTTAACAATGCACCTGAAACTATCATTTGATCAAGAACACCCCATACACCTTGATACTTATGACTTCCAACATTTTGGTTTTTAAAAATTGCCGATAAATTATAAAGATTTTTATTGTTTATTTCATCAAAACTGCTTTTGGCATTTAAAGTTAAGCTTAAACTCGTGTTTTCAGGATAGTCATTAAAATCACCCATAATAACTATTTTGGCTGAATCAGAAATATTTAATATTGAATCTACTTGTAATCTTAAAACAGAAGCAACAAAAATACGGCGGTCTTCCGATTCCAGTTGTCCTCCCCAGCGCGAAGGCCAATGATTCACAAAAATATGCAGTGTATCAAGATTATTTGCCAGGCCCTTAACGTACAAGATATCACGTGTTTTATTATCTGGCTGATCGGGGTAATTTATTGGAATAGCTCTATGCATAATTGGACTAAATAATTCTGGCCTGTATAACATTCCAACATCAATACCTCTTCGGTCAGGTGAATTTTTGTGAATTATTTTGTATTCGAATTTTACTAAAGGAGTATTATTTACCAAATCGGTAAGAACTTTTCGGTTTTCAATTTCGCATAAGCCTATAATAGCAGGAGGATTCCATTCACCAATAGATACAATAACTTTGTAAATATTTTTTAATTTGCTATAATATTTATTCTTGTTCCAGAAACGTTCTCCTTCAGGAAGAAATTCCTCATCATTTACCAGGGAATCATTAACTGTATCAAATAAATTCTCCGTATTATAGAACATTATTTTATAAGCATTCTTATTCGATGGTTCATTACTTTGAGCTTTTACTCCGGTAATAATTAATGAATTAATAATGAAAACATATAGAATAAAGAATTTCATAAAAATCTAGTTTAGTTCAACACGTTCAAAAGCACCAAGGTCAGGGCCGTTATCAATTGTTCTATTGTTTAAATTTATATCAAGAGGAAATTGTTGTCCAATTTCAATTTTTCCATAGTCTTTGGCTATCGAGAGTGTATCCAATTTGTAATTATATTCATACGGGTCTTTAAATTTTGGATCTTCGTTTTTTAGAATGTTTTCAAAAAAGTCAGGATCGCTTGTATTGAAATTTGCATCAACCTTAATCAGGCTGTGATCGAAGTAATAATTAAAATCTCCTGTGGCGTTTTCATCCAGAATAATCTCGGTTTCTTTATTCCCATATATGATGCTGTTCCCAAAAAAAGCTTTATTCAGTGGACGCACCTGTGTATTGCCATGAATATCGATATAATAGTTATTTAATAATACGGATGGAGTTGAACGGGTAGAATATCCCCAGTAGTTTGCAAAAGTGCAGTGATTAAATTCATATGAACCACCAAGGGTAAGGGCTGCTGTAAATTGTCCGCAATTTGCTATCAGGGTATTAAATGCTTCAATAGTTGTACCTTGTGCATACAAACCGGTTGAAGTCATATTTTCAATTTTTGAGTTTGAAAGCATTAACGTAGGTTTATCGAGGCTGGCTAATGTATCAACCTGAATGCCAATAATGGCATTACGTATCTCGGTAAAATTAATAGCATTATCTCGGCTGCCAGGCAACATCCAAATACCATCCCATTGGCCGGGAATGTCTTCATATATTTTCTCTAGCCTGTCCCCTTCAAAAATTATGGGTGATTCAAAAGTTCCATTACAAACTAATGTTCCGGCAACATACATTCGGGATTCTTTATGGAAATGAAGTTTTACTCCTTGCTCAATAGTTAAAGTACTTGCAGTATCAACAAATAAGTAATTATATATAAGGTATGGTTTGTCATTAATCCAGGTTTCCGTTTGAATAATTTTACTATTTAGTATATGAACGTCTTGTCCCCATGAAATTAAATCTACATCCTGTACCTTCTGATTTATCGAAAATAGTATAGAATCATTAACCACCATTGGTAAGTTGTGATTTAATGGGTCGATAGTAACTTCAATAAATATATATAAACTGTCTTTTGATCTGAGCTCAATATTATTCACTTTTGTCCCGGATAACCCGTCAATATTTAACCTGTAAGGTGATGTTTCTCCTCCGGCAAGAGAAATAGATGATATTTGAACCGATTTGGTATAAGGATTTTTTACAACGAGTTTTTTTGTTGATGAACCGATAGTTGTAAAAACAGTATCGAATAATATGGTGTCGTTAGAAAATTTTAGTTTTACATCTGATGAAGTATAAAAATCATCTTTTTCGCACGAAAAAGTGAAACAGAATATAAAAAAAGGAATGATTAATTTTAAGATAAACTTCATAATTTTAGAAATGAATTATTCACGAAATAACATAAAATAAACGACAGAACACGATTTAAATTATAAGAAAATAAAATTGCTAAGTTTTTTACAAAAAATTTCAATGACAAATTTAAATATTTGTTTACATTTGTTATAATTTGAACAGAGTTCTATTTAAGAGTATCAATACCCCTTCAGATAATGAAAGTACAAAAAGCAATATCCGATAATATTCTTGAGATTATGTATTTGTTGCAACATTGCATTGAAGATTTTAATAAAAATAGTATTTATCAATGGAATGTTGCTTATCCTGATTATTTTAGGCTTTTACATGAAGTTGAAAATGGTTCGCTATTTATAATAAAACAAAAAGGTGTTTGTATTGGAACCATTACATTAAGCGAAGAACAAGATCCAGTTTTTGAAAAAGTTGAATGGGAAAATAATAATGATAAATTTATTGTGATTCAACGAATAGCGGTATTTCCAACATGGCAAAAAATGGGTGTTGGTAAAAAACTAATTGAATTTGCAGAACAATATGCAAAGGAAAACAATTATAAATCGGTACGATTGGATGTAGCCAGTTCAAGTGAAGCTCTATTTAAACTTTACGAAAGTATTGGGTTCAAGTTTACAGGCGAAGTTCACTATCCAAAACAAAAAGAACCATTTAAATGCCTTGAAAAAGTAATATAGAAAGGAAGTTTTGCAACTCCTTTTATATTTAATAAAATAAGCCCGGTAAAACCGGGCTTATCAGGAAAAGCAATCGTAATAATTAACAAGTAATCCTAAACTAAAAACGTTGAATAATTTAACCCCTAATAATTACCTAAAATTTAAAGATTTACAGTACAATTTGCTCTCCTTTATAGAAATCTAATATTTTTGATCTGAAAATATATTCGAATTTTGCTTGCAATGCATCCGATTTGGTTTTGTTTAAATTATTTTTTGCTGTTTTGTACTCTAAAATGTCAACCAAACCAACCTGGAATTTTTGTTCAGTATATCTGAAAGCTTCTTCCATAGCTTCAACAGCTTGTGAATTTGCTTTGTATCTTTCTAGTGCAGCTATAGCCTGAACTCTTGCTTGTTGAATACTCTTGTATAAGTTTTGCTTTTGCAAATCAAGGCTTAATTTCGAGTCCTGTAACATTATTTTTGATTGACTAACGCTATTCATTGTTTGCCAGTTGTTAAATATTGGAATACGTAATGCTACATAGACAAAGTGACTTGCATTATCGCTAATCTGATCCATGTATGGATACGATGAAGAATAGTTATACGTAGGTATGTAACTATAAGTATCTTCGCCACTTTGTGTTTGACCTGTTGCATAATCAGAAAGGCCAACAGAACTGCTCTCAATCCTGTTGGAAAGTTCATTGTATCTGGAACTATATTGATACCCCAGAGATATCGTTGGACTTATTCTTCCGTGTGAAATAGCCAGACTTCTTTCCGAACTTTTTAAGCTGTATTCGGCTCCTTTGATTTCAGGTAAAAACTCAATAGCTGTTCCGTAAATTGAATCTACACCTGAGAAATAACCAGCGAGATTAATTTCCAGGTTTTCAGGAAACAGAATCTCGAAATTTTCTGATGACTCAAGATTTAAAAGTTGAGAAAGATTTAAATAAGCAACTTTTAAATTATTTTCTGTATCTGTTAAAGCAGCCAATTCTCCGGCAGCCTGGGCTTCAATTTGTAAAAGATCGCCTTTTGCCGCATTACCTATTTCAACCAACCTTTTTGTTTTTTCAATTTGCTCAAGCGTTATATCGAGTTGTTTTTTTGCATTATCGCGCAATTCTTTGTTCAATAATATTTGTAAATATGCAGTTGCTACATTTAAAGTGATATCGTTTTTTACTTTATCAACACTTTCGAGCTGAGCCATTAAATCAAGTTTACTTTTTCTAATTGTATTAAAAGTTTGTAACCCGTTAAACAGGTTCACTTCTGATGAAAGTGAAATACTTCCACCCTGGAAAGCTTCATTAACATACGTATATGTTTCGTAGTTAATTGCTTTACCGGAATTTAAATAATGCTGTCCATTAGCATTTAAATTGGGTAATATTTCCATTTTCGATTGTAAATGATTTTTTTCAGCACTATAAGCCGATAGTTCTTGTCGTTTAACTTGAATGTTATTTGAAATAGCATAATTAATGCATTCTTCTAATGTCCACTCTTTTTGAGCATTAGATGGTAATGACATGGAAATAACGACCAGGAAACTGAGTACAAATTTTAAAGATTTCATTTAAAGAATTTTAAAAGATTAATGTTTGATTTTTATCACATATTATGCCAAAAACAATATTGTATTGTCTTGCAGTTTGTTAATGTATTATTTGTAAATATTTTATTATTCAGATGTGAACGAAATTGAAACAATGTATGTTCGAATCTGAACAATTCAAATATCAAATCCAAATTTCAATAAAGTTACGATAATTTGCAATTCGGATACGATTATTTATATAATCCTTACGATAAAAAAGTCATGAATTGATTTGATCCATAAATCTCTATTTTAGCAATGTTAAAATATCAGGGGATTTTTATTTTAAAACCAATGAAAAGTTTATTTCAATCAATTAAGAAAAAAATAATAATTACATCTCATTTTGATATAGGTGTAATTATCTTATTTTCAATAATTACCATTGTTTTTTTGTTTTCATTTGTTAGAATGTACTTCTAAAAAGATTTAATAAGTTATAGCTGAAAAGTAAAATGCATAAATCAATAATATGAATAGATTAACATTACAGGTAAGAGTGAAAGATAAAAACGAACTTGAATTGATAGTTCTTGGTTATAAGATTTACTCAACACCTGAAGGTATTATTCATTATTGGTCAACGAATGCGAATAGCAAATTAAGGCTTGAAATAAAGTTAGATGTAAAAGATTTTACATTACGTCCCAATATTATTACAAAGGATTTAGAAATAATAAACTCAGATATTGAAATTGCAGAGCAGTTTATTACAAAATTCTATGAAAATAGAATTTTACAAATGCAAAATGCTTAATAGTTGAATATTTAACATAATACCTGCGAAATATGTACAGATCAATATGGAAAAATTGCCAAAAATCAGTTTGCCAGCTAAGTTTTTACAGTGCATCTGGCATTAAAATTATTTCAATATCCGGGTTTAAAGTAAATGGGAATATTCTTGTTACCGATGAGTCGATATATAAAACATATAAAGCAACAGATGTTGTACTCAGGTTTGTTACTGATGATGGTTGTACAGATTCGGTTAGTGTGAAAATTTCGATGAATGAGTTAAAATGCAGGATGATTAAAAGTCTGGATAAAGAAAAGATACCATTTGCGGCAATAAATATTGATTTTGATGAATTTAAAAATATACCTTCGTTGAAATTAGATTTATCAGGTAAATTTGAAATAGGTCAGCCGATAGCAATATTTGGTTACCAGTTGGAACAAGATAATCTTGCGATAAAAACAGGTATTGTTTCATCATCTTTATTGCATGATAAAGGCTACAAGTATTTGCAAGTTGATTCTTCAATTAAACAGGGAAACTCCGGCGGGCCTGTCATTAATGCAGAAACTTGTGAAGTAGTAGGAATAATTGGACATCGTTTAGCAAATATTACTCAATCGTATAAACGAATGAAACAAATTATGAATAATAATCTTACTATTTTAAAGAAATCACAAGGCAAGTTTAATGTAGAAGAAATAGATCCAATTCAGGTTCTGATTGCAAATCAAAATCAGATTAAATACATATCAAACGAAATATACAAATCAGCAAATATGCGAATAGGTTATGCATTAGCTGTTGATCATGTACAAGAACTTTTTGAAGAATACATTGATTTTGAAGCTTCGGGATCAAATCACGGGTTTCAGATTAATGCATAGTTCCTTAATGTAAGATGGTTTAGGTTTAAAAATGTTTGGCAGGCGACTGTCAAACATTTTTTTTATGTAGTTGTTTTACTATTACTTTGTAAAATAAATAATTGATACTGCTAAAATTAATAATTATGGAAACAAATAAAATATATGATTTCATTCGTGGGATAGAACTTTTTAAAGGCCTTGACGAAAGTGAACTTTTGATACTTACTACGAATATCCAGGAAAAGAATTACTCGAAAGGACAACTACTATTTGAAGAAAATGGACCCCGAAAAGATATTTTTATTATTTACAAGGGCGAAGTAGAATTATTTAAAACTATTCATTTTGGTGCAGAAACCCGATTATCTTATTTTAGCAAGGCAGATTTTTTAGGAGAAGGTTCGTGGGCAAGTGATTCGCCTCATTCAACATCGGCCAGGGCTGTTGAAGATACTACCGTTTTTAGTATTAATAGAAAATACTTTGATGAAAATGGCCCCGCTACGGTTAAGATTTTCAGTAATATAGCAAGAGTAATATCACGAAGAATGCGTTACTCGAACAACAGGATGTTAAATGTGGCAGCACAATACGAATCGGGAAGAACAAGACGGGAGCATGATTTACTTGGCGACAGAGATGTTCCGAACGAATACTTGTATGGTGTTCAGACTTTAAGGGCTATAGAAAATTTTAATATAAGTGGTGTAACATTAAACTTTTACCCAATTATTATTCAATCATTGGCGATGGTAAAACTTGCAGCCGCGCAGGCAAATGCTGAACTTGGGATTTTAGATCAACCGATTACAAATGCTATAATCAGGGCCTGTAATGAAATCATAAATGGAAAATACCATAACCATTTTGTAGTTGATATGATTCAGGGTGGTGCCGGAACATCAACAAATATGAATGCAAACGAAGTAATTGCAAACCGGGCATTAGAAATATTAGGTTACGAAAGAGGGCAGTATGAATATTGCCATCCGAATAATCATGTTAATTTATCGCAATCAACAAACGATGCTTACCCAACATCGGTAAAAATTGCGATTATAAAAAGTAATGAAAAGCTGATATCTGTATTAAAAGAGTTAATTGACTCATTTCGCAAAAAAGCGAATGAGTTTTCGCACATCCTGAAAATGGGGCGCACCCAGTTGCAAGATGCTGTTCCGATGACACTTGGGCAGGCATTTGAAGCTTATGCGGTAACACTTGAAGAAGAAATTGAGCGTTTACAACAGAATGCAAATTTATTTTTAGAGGTAAACATGGGAGCTACAGCTATTGGTACGGGTATAAATTCTGAACCCGAGTATGCTGAAAAGGTAATTAAATATCTTCAAAAAATAACCGGGCTCAAAATTATAAATGCTAAAAACCTTGTAGAAGCGACTCAGGATACTGGCGCTTTTGTAATGTATTCATCGGCATTAAAACGTATGGCCGTGAAATTGTCAAAAATATCGAATGACTTGCGTTTGTTATCATCAGGGCCAAGAACCGGTTTTAATGAAATTAACTTACCCCCGATGCAACCGGGATCGTCAATTATGCCAGGGAAAGTGAACCCTGTAATACCTGAAGTTGTTAACCAGATTGCGTTTAAAGTAATTGGGAATGATTTAACTGTTACATTGGCAGCTGAAGCAGGACAGCTTGAGCTAAATGTGATGGAACCAATTATTGTTCAAAGTATTTTTGAATCGATAGAAATGCTTATAAATGGCATGAAAACATATAAATACAAGTGTATTGATGGTATTACGGCGAACGAGAAAAGATGCCGCGAATTAGTTCAGAACAGTATAGGGATAGTTACGGCTTTAAATCCGGCTTTAGGTTATGAAACATGCACTATGCTTGCAAAAGAAGCCTTACTGAACGACAGGAGTGTTTATGATTTGGTACTTGAGAAAAAGTTATTGTCGAAAAGTGAATTGGATGACTTACTAAAACCTGAAAACATGATTAGCCCTCAAAAGATGAAAAAGATAAGGTAATCCTGAAATCAATCGGTATGTATATCATTTAATATTTTTTCAACTTCTACTTCAGTATCATGTAATTTTTTTTTACATAATGCAATAAGCGTAGAAACATGTTTAACTTTCGAAGAGAGTTCGTCGATGTCCAGTTCTTCGTTTTCAATTTTATAAAGTATTTCTTCAATTTCGGTAACTGCTTCTTTGTATGAAATTGTTTTCTTTGTCATGTCTGTCATTGTTTAAAATTTGGAATAGTAAATTTAAAAATACTTCCTTTATTTAGTTCACTTTCAACCCAAATTTTCCCGTTATGTTTTTCAACAAATTCGTGGCAAAGAATTAAACCCAGACCACTGCCTTGTTCTTCTGATGTTCCGCTGGTTGAATAGTGTATGTCAATACGAAATAGTTTTTCAATATCTTGTTTGGATATTCCAATTCCATTGTCGATTACTGAAATTTCAGTATTGTCGCTATTTTGTTTTGCTGTTACCTGTACAATTCCTTCTGTGTTTGAAAATTTAATTGCATTCGAGATTAAATTTCTTAGAATTGCTGTAAGCATATCGGGGTCGGCAAATATGTTCAGAGATGGTGCAATTTCTGACACGAGTTTGATATCTTTTTTATCGGCACTTATTCTTTGTAAAGCAATGACTTGTGATACCAGTTCCGATAAATTGATAGATATTGGGTAGTATTGCATTTTACCTCTTTGTGTTCGCGACCAGTGGAGTAAATTCTCAAGTAACTCCAATAATTGCTCTGCCGAGTTGTGGATTATATTTATGTGTTCTTTTAGTTCATCCTGTGAGTATTTTTCGAAATTTTTAAAGATATGTTCAGTTAATCCGTAGAGTGCATTAAAAGGATTTTTTAAATCGTGAGCAATTATTGAGAAAAATTTATCTTTAGTGGCATTAAGAACTTTTAAACTCGTTTCAGATTCACGTAGTAATTTATTTGATAAGTCAATTTCCTGTATTTTTTCTTTTAATAGTTTATTTGTCCTGCGTTTAAGGATAAACTGCCTGAAAATTAATATTATAGTTATAATAGACAACAGTGATATAATGATAAGAAGATCTCTTAAATTTTTTTGTTCCTGGAGTTCAATATCTTTGATTTTCTTTTCTGTAGTAAGTTCGTTTATTTCGTTTTCTATTCGTGTAATTTCATTCTGGCTCTTTTCAATCTCAAATTTCATTTGAGTTTCGAGAATTTTTTGATTGTTTAATTGTGCCAGTATGGAATCTTTAATTATAGAATAATTTATATGATACTGAAGGGCTTTTTCGGTTTTGCCCGACTGATAATAATACTGGAATAAAGAATAATAGGCATTTTTAATAAGCTCGAAATGGTCGATATCCTGGCCAATTTCAAGTGACTTGTTAACATATTCGATACCGTCTGGTTTACCTTTTTTAAGGAGAATCTCACCTGCTTTTCGGTACGATAAAGCTAAACGAAATTGGTCGCCTGTTTTTTTGCTTAATTTGATTGTTTGTTCAAAATATTCGAGTGCTTTGTTATAATCGCCAACAGAGTTATAATAATTACCCAGTTCGTTTAAAATTTCACTAACACCTTGAGCATCTCCAATTTCATCACGCATTTTAAGTGCCTCGTTAAAATAAATAAGCGATTTTGTCCGGTCGCCCAACTCGAGATACACGTTTCCAAGACTTTTTAATGAACTGGCAATGCTCATTTTATCGCCCATTTTTTCACGTATTTCTAAAGCTTTTATATAATTTTCAAGAGCTTCATCGAACCGTTTTAACTTGATATATGTATTCCCCGAGATTTGTAAAGAATACGCGATATCTTTATCATCACCCAGTTCATTTTTTATTGAAAGACTTTTTGTATAATAATCGAGAGCTTTTTCATAATTCCCGATTCCATCATATATAATTCCAATGTTTATTAGAGATGCAGCAATTTCCGGTTTATCTTCAATTTCTTGCCTTAGTTTAAGTGAATTCAGGTAGTTTTCTAGTGCAAGATCGTATTTGTTTTGTTTCGCGTAGATACCTCCGATTTGATTTAAACAACCAGCTATATGAGACTTATTTCCGACTTTTTTTAAGTTATTTAAAGATTGATTATAATATTCGAGAGCAAGATTAAAATTATTTAAATATTTATAAACCAATGCTATATTGCTTTGTGATTGAGCAATTTCGGAAATATCGTTAAGTTTTAGCCTGAGTTCAAGAGATTTATTATAGAATTCGAGTGCTTTTTCAAAATTGTTATTTTTTAAATATACACTTCCAATATTATTAATTGAAGTAGCGATTTCTTTATTATTGCCAAGTTTCTGTTTAATATCAAGTGCTTTGGAGTGATAATCAATTGCTTTTTGAAATTCCCCTTTGTCTTTATATAAAACCCCGATATTACTTAAAATTGCTGCTTCACCATTTTGGTCATTTATTTCTCTTTTTATTTCCAGTGCTTTTTCATAATATGTAAGGGAACTATCATACTTACTTATATTCCAGTATAAGCTCCCGATATAATTTAGCGTATTTGAGATTTCTGAAAGATTCCCGGATAAATTGGACGATTTTAGTGCTTTTTGATGATATTTTAAAGCTTCGGCATAGTCTCCCTGTAGTTTGTATATAATACCTATATTATTGTATGTTACAGGTTCTAATTTTTCATTTTTATCTGTAATATGAATGTTTAATGCTTCCTGATAGTATTTTAATGCATTTTCGTAATTACTTAAAAGTTTTTCACAATGACCAATTTTGGTTAATAGAATTGGCCTGATATCTGTGTGCTTTTGTTCTGTTAATTCGCTTAATGCTTTATTATAAAATTCAATTGCCGGTTGATATCTGCTGAGTTCAAAATAGGCATTGCCAATATTAACCAAAGCAACAGTATGTTCTTTTTCTTGTTTTAGTTCTTCTGAAATTTCGAGTGCTTTTCCGGCAATATTTAATCCTGAATTGGCATCGACAGATAAATAGTATTCTGCCAGGTTATTCAGAATAGCAGCTTTTTCTTCTTTATCTGTCTTTCTAAGGATTAATTCGAGACTGTCGATTTTTGATTGCTGTGCAAAAAGAATATCTACTGATAAAATTAATAATAAACATAAACAGAAAATGTATGTATTATTTTTTATCATACTAAATTCAATTATTTAAAAAGGCCGAAAAGGGTAAGTTTATTAGTTATAAAATTACTCGCCAAGAGGTAAGGTAAAACTAAACTTACTCCCTTTTCCCGGTGTACTTTCACACCATATTTTACCATTGTTTTGCTGAATAAGCTCTTTACATAAAATTAGTCCTAATCCTGTTCCCTGCTCATTTGCTGTACCTTTTGTTGAATAGCTGTGATCAATTTTATATAATTTATCAATATCATCGGCATCAATACCTTTCCCATTATCAGATACCGAAACAATTGCTTCATTGTTTCTTTTTTGGCAAGAAATTTTTATCTCCCCGTTTGGATTCGTAAATTTTATCGCGTTACTGATAAGGTTGCGCAATACAGTTGATACAATATGTTTGTCTGCATAAACAATAAAATTATCAGGTATCGTATTAAATATTTTTATATTTTTCTTTTCGGCAGCTATGAGCAGGAGAGATGTTGTTTCATCAAGAACATCGGGTAAACTTAATTTTTCGGGTACGTATTTTATATTGCCCAGTTGTGATTTTGACCATTGCAAAAGATTGCCAAGCAGATTAAATAGATTTTGTGATGACTCATAAATTATTTTACTATACTCCTTAATTTCATCTTTATTTAATTCGGAATGATGATTATACAAAGTTTCAGAAAATCCAAGTAAAGCCTGAAAAGGATTTTTAAGATCGTGGGCAATTATAGAGAAAAATTTATCTTTTGTTGCATTTAGCTCTTTTAAGTTTTTTTCTGAACGCAATAATTTATTATTTGCATCTTTTAATTGATTATTTTTTGATTCCAGTAAAATATTTGTTTTTTTCTTTAAACTGAACCTGCTAAAAATAACCATTGCAAGGGCAAGAATTAAAACCGAAAAAGCGATCCAGTAATTTTTAATAATTTTTTGACGGCGTAATTCAGATAGATGAAGCTCGTTATTCTTTTTAAGTAATTCGTTTTCAGATTCCAGGTTTTCTGTTTCGTATTTTATTTTTGTTTCAGCTATACGATTACTACTTTCTTTTGAGAAAATGCTATCATTCATCTCGGAATATAGCTTATAATACTCGAGTGCTTTTTGGTAATTATTCTGTTCGGAGTATATAACATGTAAAAAGTCATAGGCTTCGACCAACAGGTCTTTTGCATTTATTTGTTTTGACAGCTCAATAGATTTTACCAAATCTTTTTTTGCTTCAGTATATTTTTTTTGTCGCATATATAATTTTGCCAGATTGTTGTAATTATTGGCAATATCATAGTTGCTGTTTCTTTTTATATTTATTTCAAGCGATTTCGATATATACTGGAAAGCTTTTTCAAACTCACCTAAATCAAGATAAATTAACCCGATATTATTGTGAGCAGTGGAAATTCCTTCTTCGTTATTATATTTTTTTACTAGTTCTAACGATTTGTTATAGTATTCTAAAGCTTTTGACTTGTTTTTTAGTTCATCGTAAACTGTACCTATATTATTATATGCTGCAGATTGCCGGGTTTCATCTTTAAGGTTGATTTCGATATCGAGAGATTCTTGGAAATATTCAAGGGCCTTGTTATAATCTCTAACGTTTAAATAAATAATTCCAATGTTGTTATACATTGCAGAAATTCCTGCACTATTGTTCGATTTTTTAAAAATTTCAAGTGCATCAACAAAATATTTAAGAGCGATATCATAGCTTGTAATACTTTTATATATATTTCCTATAGTATTATATAATCTGGCTATATCTTCCTGGTTATTTAATTCTTTAACAATTTTAAGTGAGATTAGGTAATGTACAAGTGCTTTTTTATAATCATCCATCAGAAGATAATTTGCACCAACAGATCGATTGTAAGAAGCAATATTTACTTTATCTTCAATTTCTTTACTTATTTCAATTGCTTTCTGATACAGTTCATTAGCTGTTTTATAATCTGCCTGCCTTGTATATATTTCTGCAATGTTTTTATAGATAATGGCTACTCCGGCTTTATCATTGATTTCTTTTCGAATCGCAATTGACTTTTGATAAAATTCAATTGCTTTTTCATATTTATCCTTGTAAAAATACACGTTTCCAATTCTATTGTACGAATCGGATAAGCCTTTTTTATCTTTAATTATATGCGAGAGGTTTAGAGCTTCGTTTGCATAAAAAAGACTGCTGTCGAGCGAATAATCCCAATAAAGCTTAGATAAATTATTATAAATATTTATTTGCTCATTTTCAGGAACATTTTTTATTTGTAACAACAAGCTATCGATAATTCTTCTATTGTCTTGAGAAATTGAATCTTTGCAAACAAATGCAACTGCGATAAACAGGATGATAATGAGTTTTAATCTGGTCATTTTTCAGGTAAACATAATGTGTTGATTTTGGGCTCAATATACTAAATTATTAATCAATAATTAACATATATGATATTGCCATTTATTTTTTATTGATTTTTTTAACAATACTTTCAATTTCGGAATTGTAAAACAGGGTTGTAATTTTATCATCAACATTAACATAATTGGCATTCTTAATAACTTTATTGTTTAAATAAGTTATAGAGAAACCTCTTTTTAAAATAGTGAATGGATCCAATAAACGCGAACTGTTTTCAAAATCCCACAGTTTATACTTTGATGTGTTGAAAAAGGTTGTTATTTTTTGCCTTGTTTTTAAATATAATTGATTAATTAGTTGTTCTTTTTGGAATACGTATTTTTTAAATATCAAATTTAAATTAGTGTTTAATATTTGGAGATTCGTTGTTGATTTTTGTATAGACCTTCCAGTAAAATACTTCAAATTATGTACTTTATGTACTATTTTATTTTTTTCTTTTAACAACGTGTTTTTTACTAAAGGAATTAAAATTGTTTTTTGATGGTCAATTATTTTATTTTGATCTGATAGTAAGTCGGACAGGGTATTGTATATTTCAATTTTTAGATTTTCAATACGAATTTCAAAATTTGCATTTATATCAGAAATAAACTCTGCAACGGCAGTAGGTGTTTTTAGTTTTGTGTGTGCTACCATGTCAGAAACGGACTCATCTTTATCATGTCCAATTCCGGTTAATACAGGTAATGGAAACTGCGCTATATTGGCAGCAAGAAGGTAATTATTAAAGCAATTCAAATCGGCTTGTGAACCACCACCTCTGATTATAACTACAACATCAAAAAAATCTTCGTATTTGAATATTTTTTCAAACGAGTTAATAATTGATTCTTCAGCCTGAACACCTTGCATTACTGATGGAAAAAGTTTTGTATAATATTTAAATCCCGATTTGTTATTCAGGAGCTGATTTTCAAAATCCTGATACCCGGCGGCTGTTTCAGAAGATATAATGGCAATTTTTTGAATTACTACAGGTAATTCAAGTTCTTTGTTCATGTTAATTACACCTTCGTTTTCGAGTCGTTTTAATGTTTCAGCTTTTTTTTGTGCCAAATCACCGAGAGTATAATTCGGATCAATATCGGTTATATTCAAACTTAGTCCAAAAACCTCGTGAAATTCGATATTAGCAAGAAAAAGAATTTTTATTCCGGGAGCAAGTTCATGGCCTGTGGTACTTTCAAAATATGGTTTAAGCATTCGAAAAGTATAAGCCCATATAGTTGAACGGTTACGTGCAATAATATTTTCATTAATTATATCTTTTTCGATTAGTTCTAAATAACAATGGCCATTCCTGTTTATTTTTATTTCACTTATCTCTGCAATTACCCAAACAGATTCAGGAAAATTGAATTTTATTTTTTCCTGAATCTGTTTATTTAGCTCGAGCAGTGAAATTTTTTGATACATAGAATTAGTCTATTTTACTTACTCTTTTTTGTAAAGAGGAGTTCCCTGAACTAACTTTTAGAATGTAAATGCCCGGTGGCAGGTTATTAATATTATTAATTTGTAAAAGCTCGGTAGTTTTAGGGGTATAAATTTGTTTATGATATACTTTTTGCTGAAGAACATTAAATAGTTCAATAGTTGTATAATTATGGATATTTGAAATATAAATTTTAAAATTATCACTAAAAGGGTTAGGGAAAATATCAATTTCAAAATCAGAATCAAGTGAAAATGGGATTGATGTAAGATTTGCCGCTTTAGCAAAATCAGGTATTCCATACCCCAGTTCGTAATCGGGAGTCGAAAAATGATGAGCACTTTGTTCGATTAATGAAATTATTTCCATGTTAGTTAAATCGGGTAATGCCTGCCATAAGCAAGCAGCAAGCCCGGAAATAATCGGGGCAGAAAATGATGTTCCGTTTCCTTTTGTAATTTGACCTGAAATATCTTGTATAACGGTTTGATACCCCATTGCAGCAACATTGGGCTTAATTCTCCCGTCGAAAGTTGGGCCCTGGCTACTAAAACTCACGTATCCTGCAAAGGCATCGACTGCTCCTACAGTTAAAACACTATCGGCATCTGCCGGAGCAGAAATATATTTCCATTCATCATCACCCAGGTTTCCTGCACTAACAACAACAAGTATTCCTTTTGAAGCTGCAATATCGGCAGCTCTTGAAATAAATGTTGAATTGCCGTCCATGGTACTGTATGTGTAATTTTGTGATGGATCATCAAATTCTGTATATCCTAATGATGTATTGATAATATCTGTACCGGCGCTATCGGCATATTCGGCTGCTGAAACCCAATTATCTTCTTCTATTGAATATTCAGAATTTACATCTTCTGAACGTAACAACAGAAAATTTGCTTTTGGTGCTGTACCTATCAGCTGACCGGGAATATTTCCTGCAATAATTGATAATACTTTCATCCCGTGGCTATTATCAGAATAAACTTCGGAATCGCCAGCAACAAAATCATAGGTATCTAAAACCTGGTTGTTAACAAATAAACTATCAAAAGCCGGCAAGATGTCACTGTTATAAAATCCAGCATCAATAACAGCAATTGTAATTCCTTGCCCCATATACCCGTTTTGATGTAATATATGGCCATTAAGCATACTAATTTGTGTTCCTGATTCTCCATAACTTAAAGAGTTATCCGATTCAGTATAATACTCAGAACATGCTGTTTTTGAATACGTTTTTGGGGGAATAGATTCCGGATAAAGCTTTTTTAGGGATTTTATAAACCCGATTTGATCTAATGTATCAATCAGTTCCTGATCGGTAGAATAAATTACAGCGGAGTTCATCCACTTTGACTGATTAAGAATAGTTAAGCCTAAAGATTTTAAACTGTCAACATAAAGCTTTGATACGGGTAAATCGTTTTCTCTTATTTCAATTCCTTGATTTAATCTCCTGTTAATAGCTTTTTCAGAAAGGAATTGTTCAGGGGCATTTATTGTATAGTTATTATTGTTTTTATCGACGAAAAATACACGATATCTATTTGGAGCTACCTGTGCATGCAACTGAAAGATAAAACATATTGATAATAATGTGATGGTTATTTTTTTTGACATTTTGAAATTTATTAACTCACATGATTAAAACTTTGTTAATATAGCAATCAATTACATTGGAGAATTTTCATTATACATTCTATTTGCAGGATCAGTAAACTTGCCTTTGTTTTTCTCGAGCTGATCAAGTTCATATTGTTCAAGTTGTTCAAGTTCTTCTTGGTTTTCAGCAACTCCGTCAATATAGTTTATTTCGCTTTTTACTTTCCCCTGCTCATCGTAGAATATCCATTTACCCTGGCGTTTATTGTTTTCGTAATTTCCTGTAGTTATGGGTGTATTGTCAATTGTATATGATAAATAAATCCCATTTAGCATTCCATCCGAATAAGTTGAACGAATCATCACATTTCCATTATCATAATAACGGATATCCTTGCCATCCTGAACACCTTTTTTCCATTCAATTTTTTCAAAAACAGCCTGATTATTGTAATATTTTATTTCTGTTCCATTTTTAATATCTAATTGATACGGAACGGAGTTTATTAATTTTTCATCTTCAGAATAATAGTTCCATATACTATCTTTTAACTTTCCAATGTAATATCCTTCTGCTTGTTTCTTCTTATTTGAATGATAAAATGTTGAATATACTTTATCGTTATCTGTGGTGTAGTTCATAATTACTAAAAGATTGCCGTTTTGATCAAATCTTTTGAATTCACCAACAGGTTTATTATTAATGAATTTACCTGTATATTGAACATTTCCGTTGGGATAATACTTTTTCCAAAAACCTTGTTTTAAACCGGAGTTATCGGTCTGGTTAAAAATAGTATCATTTTGGCCATAATGAATAATAGGTATAATCAATAAAAGAAGTAGAATTATTCTTGTTTTCATTTTAGTAGTTTTTACAAATGTAAGAAATTTATAAATGTTCATTTAGTGTAAGTGTTTTTAAAATAAAAAAGCTGTTTCAATTTTAAGAAACAGCTTTTATTTACACGGAGTGGAGTTATGTTATTTTACTTCTTCAAAATCGACGTCTGTTACTTCGCCATCAGATTTTTTCTCAGATGTTTGTTGTCCGGGGTTATGAGTTGCCTCTTGTTGAGCACCGGATTGCTGGCTTGCTTTATACATTTCTTCTGAAGCAACCTGCCATGCCTGGTTTAATTCTTGAATTTTAACATCAATAGTTGCCAGGTCCTGGTTTTTATGAACTTCTTTTAAATCAGCTAATGCTTTTTCAATATTCGCTTTTTTATCAGCAGAAAGTTTATCACCAAACTCTTTCAATTGTTTTTCGGTTGAAAAAATTAAGCTGTCGGCAGCATTTAGTTTATCAACTTTTTCACGTTCTTTCTTGTCTGATTCTTCGTTTGCTTTAGCTTCTTCGCGCATTCTTTTAATTTCTTCGTCTGTTAAGCCAGATGAAGATTCAATCCGGATGCTTTGTTCTTTATTCGTAGCTTTATCTTTCGCTGTAACATGGATAATCCCGTTTGCATCAATATCAAAAGAAACTTCAATCTGGGGTACTCCTCTTGGGGCAGGCGGAATTCCATCTAAATGAAATCTGCCTATTGTCTTGTTTCCGCTTGCAATTGGCCTCTCCCCTTGCAAAACATGTATTTCAACGGAAGGTTGACTATCTACAGCCGTAGTAAAGGTTTCAGATTTTTTCGTTGGAATAGTTGTATTTGCTTCTATTAATTTAGTAAATACACCACCCATTGTTTCAATACCTAATGAAAGAGGCGTAACATCGAGTAATAATACATCTTTTACATCACCGGTTAAAACGCCACCCTGAATAGCAGCTCCAACAGCTACAACTTCGTCGGGATTAACTCCTTTTGATGGTTTTTTACCAAAGAATTTTTCAACAATTTCCTGAATTGCAGGAATACGGGTTGATCCACCTACAAGAATTACTTCATCAATATCTTTAGTCTGGTATCCTGAATCTTTAAGCGCTTTACGGCAAGGTTCAAGTGTTGCTTGTATTAAGTGATCACATAATTGTTCAAACTTAGCCTTGGTAAGTGTTTTAACAAGGTGTTTTGGAACACCGTCAACAGGCATGATATAAGGTAAATTAATTTCTGTAGTTGATGAACTTGATAATTCAATTTTTGCTTTTTCGGCAGCCTCTTTTAAACGTTGGAGAGCCATGGGATCTTTTCTCAAATCAATTCCCTCGTCTTTCTTGAATTCTTCGGCTAACCAGTTAATTATAACTTCATCAAAGTCATCGCCACCAAGGTGTGTATCGCCATTTGTTGATTTTACTTCAAAAACGCCATCACCTAATTCAAGTATTGAAATATCGAAAGTACCACCCCCAAGGTCGAATACAGCAATTTTGATTTCATGGTTCTTTTTATCTAATCCATAAGCTAGTGCAGCTGCAGTAGGTTCGTTAATGATACGTTTTACTTTTAACCCTGCAATTTCACCAGCTTCTTTTGTTGCCTGACGTTGTGAATCGTTGAAATATGCCGGCACTGTAATAACCGCTTCAGTAACTTCCTGGCCAAGATAATCTTCGGCAGTTTTTTTCATTTTTTGTAAAACCATTGCCGAAATTTCCTGGGGTGAATATTGTCGGTCGTCTATCTGAACTCTGGGTGTGTTGTTATCACCCTTAACAACTTTAAATGAAACGCGATTAATCTCTTTTTGAACTTTATCGTATGTTTCTCCCATGAATCGTTTAATAGAAGAAATTGTTTTTGTTGCATTTGTTATCGCCTGTCGTTTAGCAGGATCTCCAACTTTTCGTTCTCCGTTTTCAATAAATGCAACTATTGAAGGTGTTGTTCTTTTACCTTCACTATTAGGAATTACAACAGGCTCGTTCCCTTCCATTACAGATACGCATGAGTTTGTAGTTCCTAAATCAATGCCAATTATTTTACCCATTTTTATTAGTTTTATGTTATATAATTAAAATATTTTTCTCGTTTGATGTAGTTGTATTCAATGATTATGCCAGTTAATTTGAATACTGACATTTTGCTAAAATGACATTTTATACTTATTGATAGATTTAAATTAAGTCATACATTAATGACAAAAAGGCAGATGGAATATTAATGGATTAAAAACATTACCCGATTAAAGAAACTAGATATTTTTGAGTTTTTTAATTAGTATTATTTGTAGTTTTGCTCAAAATATTAAATACTGCAAACTATGTCAGTACATCAAAAAATTAAACGGGTTACCACGCATGTTTTACATGAAATGAAGCTTCGTGGTGAAAAAATTGCCATGTTAACAGCATACGATTATTCAATGGCAAGGATTCTCGATCAGGCAGAAATAGATATCATACTCGTGGGCGACTCGGCATCGAACGTAATGGCAGGTAACGAAACAACTCTTCCAATAACAATGGATGAAATGATTTATCATGCAAAATCGGTGGTAAGAGGTGTTAGCAGGCCTTTAGTAGTAGTTGATTTACCTTTTGGTTCGTACCAGGGAAACTCGAAAGAAGCACTAACAAGTGCTATAAGAATAATGAAAGAAACAGGGGGACATGCTGTAAAAATTGAAGGAGGAAAAGAAATACTTGAATCAGTACAGCGTATATTATCTGCAGGAATACCTGTAATGGGGCATCTGGGTTTAACCCCACAATCAATACACAAATTTGGAACTTATATTGTTAGGGCACGCGAAGAAGCTGAGGCTCAAAAACTAATTGAAGATGCTCATATACTTGAAGAAGCGGGATGTTTTGCTATTGTATTAGAAAAAATTCCTGCAAAACTTGCTTCACAAGTTGCCAAAGAACTTACTATTCCTGTTATTGGTATTGGAGCAGGCAGGGATGTTGATGGACAAGTTCTTGTTTTACATGATATGTTAGGTATAACCCAGGAATTCTCACCACGGTTTTTACGTCGTTATCATAATCTTTTTGAAGAAATTAAAGGCTCGGTTAAATCATATATTAAAGATGTAAAAACACTCGATTTCCCAAACGAAAAAGAACAATACTAGATTTTTGTAACAGGTTACAATCACTTATTTAGGTAAAAATATTTTAATGGAAATCCTATACGAAGACAATCACTTAATTGCTGTAAATAAAACCAATTCTGATATTGTTCAGGTTGATAAAACAGGGGATGAATCACTTGAAGATAAAATCAAATATTACATTAAAAATAAATACCAGAAACCGGGCAACGTATTTCTCGGGGTTACTCATCGTATAGATCGCCCTGTAAGCGGAGCGGTGGTTTTTGCCAGAACCAGTAAAGCTCTGACACGAATGAATGAATTGTTTGTTCAAAAAGAAGTAAAGAAAATTTATTGGGCTATTGTGAAAGAAAAACCACCCCAAATTAGCGACACCCTAAAACATTATATTTCAAGAAATCAACAAAAAAATATATCTACAGCACACGACAAGGAAGTAAAAGATTCTAAATTGGCAAGTTTAACCTATACCCTACTGGCAAGTGCAGATAATTATCATTTGCTTGAAATTGATTTACATACCGGACGACATCATCAAATTCGTTGTCAGCTTTCTAAAATTGGATGCCCGATAAAAGGAGACCTGAAATATGGTTTTCCCCGCTCAAATCCCGATGGAGGAATAAGTTTGCATTCAAGAAAGATTGAATTTTCTCATCCTGTAACAAAAGAAAAAATAATCATTGTTGCCAAACCTCCGAAAGATTCATTATGGGATTATTTTCTGAATTTGATTGAATAGTTCTTTCCCAGGTTTTATAATTTAAAAGAAAATAAAAATGGATTTTAAATTAATAATTAGCGGAGCAGTTGCCTTTTTTGCCTTAATTAACCCAATTCATAAAATATTTGTCATTTCATCATTACAAAATCAATTTAATGATCCTGAACTGAGATATTTATCAATAAAATCATCGTTTACAGCCTTTTTAATTTTACTATTTTTTATGTTTTTGGGTGAACTGATTTTTAATTATGTATTTCACATACAACTGTATGCTTTTAAGGTTGCCTGCGGGGTTGTGCTTTTTTATAATGGAATTAATGGTTTGCAGAAAGGCGTATTCCTCCGGCTTGATAAAAATATTAACTTAAATGATGTGTTAACAGTACCTATTGCAATGCCAATGATTGCAGGGCCGGCAACAATCACTGCAGCTGTCACTTTCCCATCGCATTATGGCCGGTTAAATACAATATCAGCAATAATTATAGCTATTTCCCTTAACTTATTATTTATGTTGTTTGCCAAACAGATTGGTAAACTCCTTACCAAACTTAATGTTATGAATGCTCTTATTCGTATAACCGGATTAATAGTTGCAACAATTGGGTTACAATTAATTTTTGACGGAGTAGCTAATTTTATAAATACATTAAACTTATAAAAATTACATAAGAAAGTAAAACATGTAGAAGTTGAAAAAAAAGGCTATTTTTGAAAATTCAATAAAAACAGATAAATGATAATTTTATAATTATGTTAGAGTTTTTAAATAAGCCATATCCCTTTAATGATGATTTAAAGCATAACAGTAAAATTATCTTTTTTATAAGTATAGGTGTTTTGGTTTTCTTATACCTTTTTCAACCTCTTGATGTAAGCACTTTGGAAAACAAACAAAAATTCTATGTTGTTATTGGATTAGGTGTAATTACCTTTTTATCGTTAAGTTTAAATCTATTGATGTTGCCAAGCTTACTTCCTAAAATATTTCTTAAAAGGGTTTGGAATATTAAAAAGGAGATAATATGGAATGGTTGGATATTATCCACTATTTCTGTTGGTTATTATCTCTATTACAAAGCTTTGGGTATTTTTAATATTGATTTTTATATGATTGTTAAATTAATTCTTATAGCCATAATACCAATAACAGGGCTTATAACAATTAATCAGAACAGGTTATTACGTTCATATTTGAAATTGGCTAATGGGATAAACAAGAAGTTAAAAGACAATAAATTAATACATTTTAAATCTGATTATACAAAAGACAGCCTTTCAATAAAAGTGAGTTTATTACTATTTATTCGAGCTGCAAACAATTATATTGAAGTATTTTGGAAAGAAGGCGAAGTTGTTAAAAGTCAAATGATTCGAACAAGCCTTAAAAAAGCTGAAGAAATATTAAACGAGTTTAAATTTATATTTAAATGTCATCGCTCGTTCATGGTAAATATAAATTATATTGATAAGATAGAAGGCGGTATTCAAGGTTATAAATTACATTTTGACAAGGTTGGATTCTCTATTCCTGTTTCGAAGAATTTCGCGTACAAACTAAAAGATATTATTTGATTCACGTCAAAAACATAGTTCTTTCGTCCCTGTAATAAATATTTTTATCCCTAAACCGTATTTTTAACCCCTGTAGTGTTCTGTTAAACCCTTTTTTTTCTTCAGGTAGAACATAAGGCCTAGTTTTGCCAATGAATTTAAATATACTGAACACAATGAATCCATTAAAGATTGGAAATATCGAAGTTAAGCTGCCCATTGTTCAGGGAGGAATGGGTGTTGCAATATCTCTTTCAGGATTAGCATCAGCAGTTGCTAATGCAGGTGGAATTGGTGTTATTTCAGCAGTAGCAATAGGAATGACAGAACCCGATTATATGAAAAATTACCGGGAAGCTAACAAACGGGCACTTCGCAGGGAAATTCGTAAAGCAAGAACTCTTACAGACGGAGTATTGGGTGTAAACCTTATGGTTGCTGTAACAGATTATGAAGAACTTTTAACCGTGGCTTTAGAAGAGAAAATTGATGTTATAATACTCGGTGCCGGATTACCTGTAAAAATGCCTCAATATGTAACAGATAAAGGATTTAATAATATCCATACCAGGTTTATACCTAAAGTATCATCGGCTAAAGCAGCAAAAGTTATTTTTTCTTATTGGGCTAAAAATTTCAATCACATTCCTGATGCTGTTGTAGTTGAAGGCCCAATGGCAGGAGGACACCTGGGATTTAAAAAAGATGAATTACAGGATGAGATGGTTCCATTATCCAAGTTAGTTGAAGAAACAGTTCGGGAAATAAGTTTTTTCGAAAAAGAATTTAACAAAGAAGTACCTGTAATTGCCGGAGGTGGTATTTATACGGGGAAAGATATGTATAAAATCATGAAGCATGGTGCAAAAGGTGTTAAAATGGGAAGCCGGTTTGTTACTACACATGAATGTGATGCATCTTTAAAATTTAAAGAAACATATATTAATGCGAAAAAAGAAGATATTGTAATTATTAATAGTCCCGTTGGATTGCCTGGAAGAGCTATAAAGAACGAATTTATTAATCAGATTAATGCAGGTAATACAAAACCTTTCAAATGTTCATGGAAATGTTTAAAGTCTTGTGATTTTAGAGCTGTTCCCTATTGTATTGCACAGGCATTATTCAATGCTGCCCGTGGAAATATGGATGAGGGATTTGCATTTGCAGGTTCAAATGCGTATTTAGCTAAAAAAATACAAAGCGTTTCAGATGTAGTTTTGGAATTGAAAATAGATTATTATAAAATGAAATATACTGAATACATTAGAAACTATATTGGTGACAAGGTAATTCCTGATAGAATTAATTTTGAAGATTTAATCCCGGTTTTACCACGAATTAAACTCGCGTAAGTTTTATAATTATACTTTTAAGCCTTAAATCAGGAAGAGATTTAAGGCTTAAATTAGTTTATTCAACGGCTATTTTTAGAACTACTTTTCTTATTTCTTCGGATTTGTCAATAATCAACCCCGGCATGTGAACATCCTCTGGGAAAAAGATTACAAACTGATTCTTTTCAACATCAATAAAATTTAATTTACCCGTGTGCTTTTGCAAATCTTTTTCTGGATCGTACGATTCATGGGAAAAATTATTAAAAAATCCATAACCCATTCTCTCTTTCCCTGAAATCACAAGCTGGATATCGATATATTTTTTGTGACTTTCTGCAAAACTCTCGTCAATACCTTTAGAAAAATTAATATTAACTAAAGCAAATAACTTGTCCTGCTCAATTTCATATTTACCTGCAGGAAATCTTGCAAAATCGTTCTTTGTTAAATACTGGAAAGCCCTCTTAAATAAAGGATGTAGATTATAATAATTGACAGCCTGGTTTATATGATCGTGTATCATTTTATAAGGTTTTTAATCATATCAAAAATAATTTATTTTCAATTAGGAAGAAATTTTACAGTAATTTATGAACAAAAATAGGTTAATGCGCAGATAATTAGCGTATTGAATGATATAAAATGGTTGATAATATTTTAGCTTTTAAAGCTGTTTTAAGTATAACGAATTGATAAAATACATAACATTGCATTAATAAATTATAAGCGTTAAACAGAGCTTGTAATAATTATAATTATGAGAATAATTAATAAAATAGTAAAACAAATTAAATCTTTAAATGAATTCAGACAAAAGGAATGCAGAATCCTCTATATCATATGAGGAAGCAAATGTAGAACCTCCGAGTGGGTTAAACTATTTGCAAAGTATTAATTTAAAACTCACTTCTGAAAAACAGAACAAACCGGATTTCCCCGTAAATGAACAAACTCTCCGTTTTCTTCACGAAAATTTTCCCGGAACTTCAATCAGCGAATGGAATAACTGGCGTTGGCAAATCCAAAACAGCTATACAAGTTACTCGCAGTTAAAATCCATATTGCATTTATCGGATGATGAAGTAAAACCTACTGATAACGGGTTTAATCTGCCTATTCGCATAACTCCGTATTATGCCAGCTTACTTAATCCTTCCGATCCAACACAGGCATTAAGAAAAACTGTAGTTCCGGTTTTTGATGAGCTGATAACAACCCCCGAAGAAAAAGCCGATCCGCTGGGAGAAGAGAATTATAGCCCTGTAAATCATATAGTACACCGATACCCTGACAGAGTTTTGTTTCTTGTAACAGGATTCTGTTCTACATACTGCCGTTATTGCACTCGCTCGCACATGGTATCTAAAAAAGACAAATGCCATTCGAGTATCCACGAGTGGGATATTGCAATTGATTATATTCGCAATAACAATCAAGTACGCGATGTTCTGATTTCGGGTGGTGATCCATTAACATTATCTGATGCACGTTTAGAATATTTGCTTTCAAAACTTCGAGCTATTGAGCATGTTGAGATTATTCGAATTGGAACAAAAGTTCCGGTTGTTTTACCTCAACGTGTAACACCAATGCTTGTGAAAATATTAAGAAAATATCACCCGTTATTAATTAGTATCCATTTTACACATCCCGATGAGCTTACTCCTGAAACGCATTTTGCATGTACAAGGTTAGCCGATGCGGGGATACCGTTAGGTAGTCAAACTGTATTATTAAAAGATGTAAATGATAATGTTCCTGTATTTAAAGAACTTACTCATAAGTTACTTAAAGCAAGGGTAAGGCCTTATTATTTGTATCAATGTGATCCAATACCAGGGTCAGCACATTTCAGAACACCCGTTTCAAAAGGTCTGGAAATAATTCGGGGATTACGTGGATTTACTTCGGGTTATGCAATTCCTCATTATGTTATTGATGCACCAGGAGGGGGAGGTAAAATACCATTGTTACCAGAGTATTTACAGAGTATCGATGATGAACAGGTCGTTTTGCAAAATTATGAAGGGAAAACATTTTATTACCCGAATCAAAAAGATTAAGAATTCTGATTAAAGAATATTAAAATTACTTCCCGATAGAAATCTTTCGGGAAGTTTTTAACTCAATAAACTGAAAATGAAAATAGGAATAACCTACGACTTACAGAGTGATTATTTAAAAGAAGGGTTTTCTAAAGAAGAAGCTGCAGAATTTGATAAGGAAGACACCATTGAAGCTATTGACAATACGCTTAAAGAAATTGGATTTGAAACTGTAAGGGTAGGTAATGTAAAAGAACTTACCCGACGTATAGCAAAAGGAGATAAATGGGATTTGATTTTCAATATATGTGAGGGAATGTATGGTGTAGGGCGCGAAGCCCAGGTGCCTGCATTACTTGATGCCTGGAATATTCCTTATGTTTTTTCCGGGCCACTTACTCTTGCTTTAACGCTTGACAAAGCAATGACAAAACGGGTAATCCGCGATGCAGGTATTCCTACGGCAGAGTTTTTTGTTGTTGAAAAACCAGAAGATATCAATAATGTAAAAATCAAATACCCTTTATTTGCAAAACCAGTAGCCGAAGGTACCGGTAAAGGAATTTATGCCGGATCGGTAATATCAGATATTTTTCAGTTAAGAGAAAGATGTAACTTATTGCTATCGAAGTTTAATCAACCGGTTTTAGTAGAGAAATATTTATCAGGGCGTGAGTTTACTGTTGGTATTGTTGGTTCTGGTGCTGATGCAAAAGCTGTTGGTGTTATGGAAATAATTTTAAATAATAAAGCAGAACAGGGAGTTTACTCTTTTCATAACAAAGACAATTACCTGGAGTTGGTTGATTATCATTTGGCCACCGGAGATATTAAAGAACAATGTGAAAAAGTTGCACTTGACTCATGGCGGATTTTAAATTGTGTTGACGGGGGAAGGGTTGATGTTCGTTTTGACGATTTTGGTGTTTGTAATTTTATTGAAGTAAATCCTTTAGCAGGCTTACACCCTGTACATTCCGATTTACCAATTTTATCACGAATACAGGGAATAACTTACCTGCAACTAATGAGTATGATTATGAATTCAGCAATAGAGCGGTTAAAATCTGAAGGAAAGTTAAAAAAATAAATAGAATATGAAAAAAGTACTTATCATTCATAATAAAATTTCTGAAAATGCATTACAAGACGAGCTTGATGTCCTTGATCAGGCAGATGTAGTAGAAAAAGCCTTTAAAGATCTTGGATATGAAATTTATCGCGAAGATTTTGATCTTAATATTCAACGTGTTAAGGATTCAATACAAAGAATTAACCCGCAATTTATTTTCAACCTGGTTGAAACAGTTGACGGGAAAGGTTTTTTAAGCTTTATGGCCCCGGCCTTATTTGAGAGCATGAAAATACCATTCTCTGGTTCAGGTTCTCATGCCATGTATATTACCACAAACAAAATACTTACTAAAGAAGCATTTGTGAAAGTTGGAATCCCCACAGGCGAATGGTTTTCGAAAACGGATATAGATAAGTTAAATCCCAATAAGAGGTATATTGTTAAGCCATACGGAGAAGACGGTTCTGTAGGTATATCGGAAGATGCAGTTTTCAGGGGAAATGATCCTGGAATTATTGAGTTTATAAATAAAAATAAGTCCGATGGTTTTTTTATTGAAGAGTATATTCATGGCAGGGAATTTAACATATCTGTTCTGGGAGGTAAAAATGGTGCAAGAGTAATGCCTCCGGCAGAAATGAAGTATTATGATTACCCTGAAGGTAAACCGTTTGTATTAGGATACAAAGCCAAATGGGATGAAGCCTCATTTGAATATCAAAATACAATCAGAACATTTGATTTTCCTGAAAGTGATAAAAATTTACTTGAGAAAGTTAAACAAATTAGCATTGATTGTTGGAATAAGTTTAATTTAAGTGGGTATGTAAGGGTTGATATACGGGTTGACGAAAATGATAACCCTTATGTTCTGGAAATAAATGCAAATCCCTGCATATCGCCTGATGCTGGTTTTTATGTTGCTTGTAAAGAAGCAGGTTTAGAGTTTACAGAAGTTATTTCCGAAATAATTCACGATGCACAACGATGAAAAAAGAAATTAAATTCCGTTCCGATGTTTTAGCTTCAGATATTGAAGCTGTTGGAAATATTGTAAAGTCAACAGGATTTTTTAACGAAGAAGAAATTCAGATTGCCATGGAATTGGTAGGAGAACGCGTTGAAAAAGGAGAGAAAAGCGGGTATGAATTTATTTTTGCTGAAACAGACGGAAAAGTCGTTGGTTATACTTGTTATGGCAGAATAGCCTGCACAAAGCATAGTTACGATATGTATTGGATAGCTACGCACCATGATTACCAGGGATTGGGAATAGGGAAAATGCTAATCGACGAAACAGAGAAAGCGATTAAAGAACAGGGAGGTAATGGGATTTATGTTGAAACATCATCAAAAGAACAATATCATCCTACCCGGGCGTTTTATATAAAAATGAATTACATACAAAAAGCCCTTTTCGAAGATTTCTACGATAAAAACGACGGGAAAGTAGTGTATGTAAAGTTTCTGAATTAATTAAACAAAATAATCCTGAATGAATATTTAACCTTCCCATATTATTAATATCGGAAGGTTTTTTCGTGATAATACATGAAGTTCTTTATCGAATAATACTGAAATCAAAATATAATTTTTATCGTGTTTCTCGATAAAAATTATATTTTGAATTGAATAAAAATCTAAATTTGTTACTCTTAATTAAACTTTTAAATAAAAGGCAGGTCATATATTTTTTAATCTAAATATTAACCATAAAATAATAATAGCGTGAAAAAAATAATGTTTATGATTTTGGCAGTAGGTTTAGTAGTAACCTCCTGTACTAAGAAAGCTGATGTAAACCCACTATTGGCTAAATACGAGGCCCCATTTGAAGTACCACCATTTGAGCAGGTAAAATTATCACATTTTGTTCCTGCATTTGATGAGGCAATGAAACAGCATAAAGCTGAAATTGAAGCAATATTAACTAATCCCGAAGAACCTACTTTCGAAAATACAATAGAAGCATCGTTTTATTCAGGTGATTTATTAAGTAAAGCAGGTGCAGTTTTTAGCACGTTTAACAGTGTGAATATTTCAGATTCACTTCAAATTCTTGCCCAGGAAATTTACCCAAAACTTTCTGCTCATAGCGATGAGATTGGTTTAGATTCAAGATTTTGGGAACGTGTAAAAGTAGTTTACGCGAATAAAGAAAAATATAATTTAAATCCGGAACAAGCATTTCTGTTAGAAAGTGTTTACGATGGTTTTGTTCGCAATGGAGCTAATTTACCTGATGATAAAAAAGAAGAATTGAAAAAAATCAACCAGGAATTATCAACATTAACTTTAAAATTTGAGCAAAATGTTTTAGGCGAAGTAAATGATTATAAATTAATTATTGAAAACGAAAAAGATCTCGCAGGATTACCAGAATCATCTATTCAGGCTGCAGCTGAAGAAGCTCTTAAAGATAGTTTAACCGGGAAATGGGTGTTTACGCTAAATAAACCAAGTTTAATCCCGTTTTTAAATTATGCTGATAACAGAGATTTAAGAAGAGAAATTTATAATGCTTATGTGAACCAGGGAAACAATAATGATAGCAAGGATAATAAAGAATTAATGGCTCAAATAGTTAACCTTCGGGTTAAAAGAGCAAACCTGTTAGGTTATAAATCGCATGGTGCATATATGACTGAAAACAGGATGGCTCAAAACCCTGAAAGAGTTTTCGATTTACTCATGAAATTGTGGGATGGAATTCTTCCAAAAGTTAAGCAGGAGAGAGCAGATTTGCAAGCTATGATAACCAAAGAAGGCGGAAATTTTAAACTCGAACCATCCGATTGGTTTTATTACACCGAAAAACTCAGAAAAGAAAAATATAATATTGATGAAAACGAAGTTCGTCCATATTTTAAACTTGAGAATGTTCGCGAAGGAGCATTTTCTGTAGCAAACAAATTATACGGAATAACTTTTACACAAATTAATAATGTTCCACTTCCACATCCGGAAGCAACTGCTTTTGAAGTTAAAGAAGCCGATGGAACACATATCGGACTTTTATTTACAGATTTTCATCCACGGGCAAGCAAACGTGGTGGTGCATGGTGTGGCGGATTTAGAGATCATAGTATATCTAAAGAAGGTGTAGAAATTAAACCTTTAGTATCAATGGTATGTAATTTTACACGCCCGAATGGCGATACACCTGCTTTATTAAGTGTTGACGAAGTTGAAACATTATTCCATGAGTTTGGCCATGCTTTAGATGGTTTGTTTGCTAAAACATCTTATCCGGCAGGTTTTATTGCATGGGATTTCGTTGAACTACCATCTCAGATTATGGAGCATTGGGCCTTTGAACCAGAAGTGTTAAAGATGTATGCTGTTCATTATCAAACGGGCGAAATCATTCCTGATGCATTAATTGAGAAATTACAAAGTAGTGCCAAATTTAACCAGGGATTTGCTTTAACAGAAGTATTAGCCGCATCATTACTTGACATGAAATTCCACGTGATAACTGAACCTGTAGAAAATTTAAATGTTATGGAATTTGAAAAAGAATATTTAAATAGTATAGGTTTAATACCCGAAATATATTCACGTTACCGAAGTACTTATTTCCGTCATGTTATGGGTGGTTATGATGCTGGTTATTATGCATACACGTGGGCAAGCGTTCTTGATAACGATGCATTTGAAGCATTTAAAGAAACCAGCTTGTTCGATCAGGCAACAGCAAAATCTTTCCGCGATAATGTTCTTGCCATGAACGGTATAAAAGACGCGATGGAAATGTATATTGCATTCAGAGGCAGGGAGCCAAAAATTGATGCCTTGTTAAAAAGCTTAGGTATAAACTAATTCAATTAAGAGCTGGATTTTTCCAGCTCTTTTTTTATTAGAATCTAAAAAACCACCGTCTTTGACGGTGGTAATGTATGTTTTAGCTTTGCTAACTAAATTTTTTTAAATTAGTAGCATGGTAAAATATAAGAAGTTAACACATACGGTATACCATT
>Ga0209000_1000054_pt1 | contig 159072 bp, 132 predicted proteins | sample RifGroD2_FD_183998 | JGI IMG/M metagenome (GOLD analysis project Ga0209000, IMG submission 183998) | Groundwater microbial communities from Rifle, Colorado, USA - Groundwater D2 (SPAdes) (version 2) | ecosystem: Environmental > Aquatic > Deep subsurface > Groundwater | place: Rifle, Colorado...
CATAAAGCGCCAGGCGGGTTTTGCGCTCCGCCTCGCGCGCCTGGGTGTAGCGCGCGCCGGCCCGGCCGGTCTGCGCCGCTACCGCGCCGCCGGCATAGATAGGGAGGGCCAGGAAAACCCCGGCGTAACTGTTGGCGTTGCCGGGGAAGAAGTCATTGTCTTCCATGAAATACGAACCTTTAAGGTAGACGGAAGGATAATGGGCCGAAGCAGCCGTCTTAATTTCTAGTTTGCTTTTCTCCACGCTGCGGGCGGCGTAGAGCATTTCCGGGTTGGCGGCCAGCATGGCGCCGGGAATATTTTTTTCAAAAGCGGCGGCCTCGTTTATCTGCGGCATGGCGAAAGACGCGCCTACCGGCTCTTCAACGCCCATAGCCTGGCCGAGTGCCAGCGCTTTGACGTAGACCTGGTTTTCAGCGTTGGCGACGGCATCGCGCTGGGCGCTTTCGTTGGTCTGGATCTTCAGCACGTCCACCACGCTGGTCCGCCCGCCGTTATAAAGCAACTGGGCGGCTACCCGCTGCTGCGAAAGTTTTGCAAGCACGCTTTTTTGTATTTCCAGGGCTTGCGCGGCGCGCAGTTGTTCGTAGTAGGCTTTGGTCACGCTGAAGGCCAGCTCCCGGCCGGCAAAGGATACACGCTGTTTTTGCGCCTCGACGGAAACGGTGGCTGCGCGCAGTTGGGACATCAACTTCCCGCCTGAAAAGATTAATTGCTTAAGGGTTATATCCGAGTAGTAATCGTCCAGCGAAGTGCCGAAAAGGGCTTTTTTGCTGGGCAGCTGGTGGTCGTAGCGCTGATAGCTTAAGGTGGCGTCAAGCTGCGGCAGCAACGCGCCTTTAGATACGGTGTAACCGGCCTGGTTCTCGTCCAACACCGCTTTTTCCCGCAGCAGGTCCGGGCTGTTGGCCGCGGCTTTGGCCAGGCAGTCGGACAGGGAATATTCCGCGGCCAGGGCCGGCCCCGCACAAGCCGCCAGCACCAAAGCCGGCAAAAGAAGTTTTTTTATGTTCATACGGTCCGTCTAGCGCCCCTTGCCCTTTAGACCTGCGCCTTTCTTTAGAACTGCGCGGTTCTTCTGCCCGCCGCAGCACTTCTTCTTTCCTTCGCCATGGTTCCCGCAACCGCAGCCGCCGCCCGTAAGCTTAACGGTGCCACCGGTTATCTGTATGGATTTGCCTCTCACAAGCGCGTCGGCTATCTTCTGCCTGGCTGAATTTATAATATTGCCGAAAGTCTGGCGCGACACGCCCATCTTTTTGGCCGCGGCCTCCTGGTAAAGGCCCTTGGCGTCGGCCAGGCGGACAGCTTCGAACTCGTCAAGCTTTAGGTGTATCTCTCCGCCGCCATTGGCGGACTTGCCTTCCGGGCTGAAACAGGAGCAAGCGGGTTTCGCGTGGACTTTTCTGCATTTTCTGGACTCGCACATATTTCCCTCCTGAAAGCTATTGGCATATGCCAATACAGGTATTGTAGGTGTTTGCCGGCAGCGGGTCAATGGGATTTACAGAAGGACTGTCATAACGGTAAACAGCCTGACATTCTGCTTTACATCAGTAGGCGCCGGGTTTTTCTTTGCCCGGTATGCTATGGAGCGGCGCAGTAGCCCGCCCGGAGGAGAATTACTTTTATCGGAAATTTAACGGAAATTGGGCGGCAGATTATCGGAAATCGCGGCAAATTTAAAACCGCGCCTTTGACGGCGCGGTTTTTGCTGTTTCCGGAGAAGCCTTCTTGACCGGGAGTATGTTGGAAAAAATAACCGCCGGACAAGCCGGCGGTGTTTTTTTGTGCCAAATTTCTCGGGAGAAAAATTTGGCGGGGTCGACGGGATTCGAACCCGCGGTCTTCGCCTTGACAGGGCGACGTGTTAAACCAGGCTACACCACGACCCCGCGGTATTTGTATAGGATACTAAAAAATTAAATATTTTTCCACGAAATTCTGGCGCTGGCGTCGGGGGGGGAAAGAAAAGGCCCGGTCGCCCGGGCCTTTCTCGCGGGGAGCCGGGCTTACCGGCCCAGCAGCGCCCTGAGCGGGCCCAGGAAGGCCGAGAACATGGCGCGCGCGTCGTACAGCGCAACGCCCACGCCCATCAGCGACTCGCCGGCTATGATGCCGGAGCTGACCGGGATGATGTACTTTTCGGCCGCGGCGGGGGACTTCTTCTCCAGGATCAGCGCTATCAGGCCGCCGAGGAACATCGACAGCGTGTAGGAGAAGCCTATCACCATCGACAGGCCCAGGCCCATCGCGGAGGGGATGTACTTCTTGCGCTTGGGGAAGGCCAGCTCAATCAGCGGCACCACGATGCCGATGATGCCGCCCAACAGCATGCCCATGCGGGCCGCGGGGTGCAGCGACTGGATGCCGTTGGACAACAGCTTAGCCACGGCGGCCCAGACCTGGGCGGACGGGGCGGGCCACTGCTCGGTGCCCAGCACCGAGGCGTCGGGCACCAGCACGTAGAAGGCTGGCACCACCACCAGCGTGCCGGCGAAGATGCCGAGGAACTGCGCTATGAACTGCTGGCGCGGGTTGGCGCCCAGCAGGTAGCCGCTCTTGAGGTCGGTCAGCAGGTCCGCGGTGGAACCGGCGGCGCCGGCAGTGACCGAGGCGGTCATGAGGTTGGTTGTCATGTTTGTCGGGGCCAGCACGCCGAAGGTGAGCTGCGTGATCTTGCCCATCGCGCCCACGGGGGTGATGTCGGCTTCGCCGGTGGCGCGGGCCGCCACGATGGCCAGCAGGAAGGTGAGCGCCACGGCCACCAGGCCCATCCACCAGGTGGTCTGGAAGGCGTAGTGCAGCACCGCCATACAGGCCAGGCCCGACAGGGCCGTGCCGGTGACGAACCAGGAATTAGGGACTTCGATATGCGCCAGCGGGTCGGCGGCGCTGTCTTTGCGGTTGCTGAAGATGTTGGTGAGGCCGCCGAAGGCGCGCACCACGGTCTTCCACTGCAGCGCGAACATCACCAGGCTCGACGAGACCATGATGGAGGCGCCGGCCCAGACGCTCCACTTGAGGATGGCGCTGAGGCCGAGGTGGGTGGCGTCGATCGCGCCGAGCTGTATCATCCATGGCACCAGCACGAAGTAGTTTATGACGGCGCCTATCATCAGCGACCAGGCCATCTTCCAGCCTATGATGGCGCCGGCGGCCACCATCAGGGCGCTCATGTCGAAGTTGATGGTCATCTTGCTGAGGGGGTTGCCGTTGATGGCACCGGGGAACGGGATGGCTCCGGGGAACAGCGGCCCGCCTATGCCCTTGTCGCGGAAGAAGGCCACCAGGCCGCCGAACAGGCCGGCTATGCCCATGGCGCGGGCCTTGGCGGTGGCGTCGCCGCCCTTGGCGTGCAGGCTGCGCAGCGTCTCCGCCGCGGCTATGCCGCTGGGGAACTTGAGCTGCTCGATATTTATCATCTGCCGCTTCATCGGGATGGCGATGAACACGCCCAGCGCCGCCAGCGCCACGGTCCAGGCGGCCAGCACGTGCCAGCTCATATGCGCGCCGGTGATCAGCAGGTAGGCGCAGATAGCCGAGGTCATGGTGCCGCCTGTGGAGTAGCCGGCCGACGAGGCCGTGCTCTGCATGCAGTTGTTCTCCAGGATGGTCATGTCCTCCTTGAAGAGGAAGGGCATGGCTATGCGCAGGAATTTCCAGATGGCGAAGGAGAGGATGCACGACGTGATGGCCACGCCCAGGCCCCAGCCGGTCTTGAGGCCGATGTAGAGGTTGGACAGCGACATGAAGCCGCCCAGGAAACCGCCCATGATGATGGCGCGCAGCGTGAGCTGTTTCATGCTGTCGCCCTGGTAAACTTCTTTATACCACTTGAGCTCTATGTCCTCGGGGCCGCCGGAGGCTACGTGGGGGGCCTGCGCGGGTTCTTCTATAAGTTCAACTTCCTCCTCCGCCAGGGCTTCTTCACGGGGGAGGTCGTCGCGTTTTTCGTCGGCCATTGGGTTGTCCTTTAGTGGAGGGATTTAAAGTGGTGCGCGGTACAGGGCTCGAACCTGTGACATCCTCTGTGTAAGAGAGGCGCTCTACCGCTGAGCTAACCGCGCGGTAATTTCTGCGGAATCTATTCTACAATTTTTTATAATGGTTATATATGGACAAGAACGACGCTGAACTGGTGGAAAAGGCCAAGGCCGGCGACACCGCCAGTTTCGAGGCGCTGGTGAAGAAATACCAGGACAAGATCTACGGCCTGGCCAACTACGTCTGCATGGGCCTCAAGTCCGAGGCCGACGACGTGTACCAGGAAACGTTCATCAACGCCTTCAAGAACATCTCCAAGTTCAAGGGCAAGGCCGGCTTCGGCACCTGGCTGTACCGCATCGCCGCCAACAACTGCTGGATGAAGTACCGCAAGCGCAAGAGCGAGAAACTTGTGAGCATCGAGGACCTGGCCGAGCTGAAAGACCTGACGCACGCCGACGAGGTGATAAAGCAGGAATTATCTTCCAGCGTGGCCAAGGCCCTCTCCAAACTTTCGGTGGACTACCGCCTGGCCATCACCCTGGCCGACATACAGGGCCTGACCATGGAAGAGGCCGCCAAGGTGCTCAATATCACCGTGCCCGCCTTCAAGACCCGCCTCTTCCGCGCCCGCCAGGCCCTAAAAAAAGAATACGTAGAATAAAACTAGGGACAGCGCCCTATTATTTCGCGGTCCTTACATGGGACAACGCCCAATGGGAAACAGGGCGCTGTCCCTAGTTTTTTAATAGGGCGCTGTCCCTAGTTTACGGTGTGGGCGAGGAGGGCGAGGAGGAGGAACTGGGTGTCTATCAGGGTCTCGGCGGTGATGCGCTCGGGGATACGGCCGAGGAAGAAGAAGAGCAACAGGCCCAGGTAGTAGAGCATGCCGGTCAGCAGGGCCGCGGCCAGGTCCGCCCGCCAGCCGGCCCCTTTGAGCGTCACCAGCACGGCTGCCAGCAGCAGGAAGATGGAGAACAGCGTGAAGTAGGTCAGCCGAGGGCCAGCCGCCTTGTAGAAATTTTCCCGGCCCACTATCATGTCGCTGTGCGCGTGGCTGACGCCGAACAGCACCGAGCGCGTGAACACGAGGAGGAAGGCGAAGAAGGCGGCCAGCTGGGTGGGGTCGCTCATGCCGCCCTTGTACCAGAGGCCCGGCGCGTAGGCGCACATGAAGGCCCAGCCCAGGGCTGTGACCAGGTCCTTGGAAGCGGGGAAATTCCCGAACTTCTCCAGACCCAGCGGCAGTTTATAGGGGTAGAGCATGCCCACACCCCAGAAGAAGACGGTGGCCAGGAAAACCTTCCAGCCGAAAGCGGCCGACAGGAAGATCGCCAGCGCGCCGCAGAGCAGCGCCGTGAAGCGCGACTGTGCCCGGTACCTCACGAACAGCAGCTGGCGGGCCCGGTCCGGGGCGGCGGCGCCCTTTTCCACGGCGCGGTTGGCCATGTGCAGGCTGAAGGCGAACAGGCCGGCCATCAGCAGCAGTTTGCCCGACACCGGCACGCCCTGCAGCTTCATGCAGACATAGGTGAGCGCGCTGGCCGCCACGGCCGTGTACAGAGAGCCGGTGATGAAAAGTTTCCAGGCGAAGGTCAGGGCCTCGGCCAGCGGGTGCTCTCGCCGGCCGGTCAGCTCGCGCGCGCGGTCCAGCACCTTGTCCGTCATCCAGGTGGGGGTGGAGGCGCCGGCGGTGATGAAGATGCGCCTGGCGCCCTTGAAAATTTCCGGGGTCAGCTCGTCCTCTTTCTCTATGTGCACGGCCCGGCGGGCCAGCCGCTCGCAGATCTGAAACAGCCGCGCCGTGTTGGCCGAGTTCTTGCCGCCCACCACTATTACCAGGTCGGCGTCCTTAGAAAATTCCACGGTCTCGGTCTGGCGCTGTTTGGTGGGGTTGCAGACCGTGTCCGAGACGTTCAGCTCGGCGGCCACGGCGCGCGCGGCCGCGGCGGCGGCCTGGAATACTTCGGGTTCCTGGGTGGTCTGGGCCACTATGTTGGCCTTGGCGAGGCGGGGGAGGCCCGCAACCTCTTCGGGGCCGCTCACCACGTAGCCGCGGCCGGCGGTATAGCCCATCAGCCCCAGCACCTCGGCGTGGTCCTTGTCGCCTACGATTATCGTGGCGTAGCCCTTGGCGGCGTGGGCGCGGATATTCTCCTGCACACGCTTGACCAGCGGGCAGGTGGCGTCCACCACCTCCAGGTCCAGCGCGCGTATGCGGGCCTCTTCTTCCGGCGGTATGCCGTGGGCCCGTATCACCAGAATGGCGCCTTTTTCTTTGATCTCGGCCGCTGACTTCACAGCCAGGATGTTCTTTTCGCGGAGGGTCTCGATGACCTGCTTGTTGTGTATCAGCGGGCCGAGGGTATAGATGGTCTTCTGGCGCTGGGCGGAGAGTTCCAGCACCTTGTCTATGGCGTTCTTCACGCCGGGGCAGAAGCCCGCGCTCCTGGCCACCGTTATCTGCACGCGCCCTGACATGGCTAAATTTTAACATTTATGGCCGCGGGCTTTATGTTTAGTAGAATTAGGGGATGGAAGGCAGGTTCAAACTAGTGGCCCCGTTCAAGCCGGCCGGAGACCAGCCGGCGGCCATAGACGCGCTCTGCAAAGGGGTGCTGGCCGGCAAGGCCAACCAGACCCTGCTGGGCGTGACCGGCAGCGGCAAGACCTTCGCCGTGGCCGCCGCCATAGAGCGCCTGCAGCGCCCGGCCCTGGTCATCTCGCCCAACAAGGTGCTGGCGGCCCAGCTCTACGGCGAGTTCAAGACCTTTTTCCCGGAGAACGCGGTGGAGTACTTCGTCTCCTATTACGACTATTACCAGCCCGAGGCGTACATCCCTTCCACCGATACCTACATAGAGAAAGACTCGTCTATCAACGACCACATCGACAAGCTGCGGCTTAAGGCCACGGCCTCCATCCTGACGCGGCCGGACACGCTGGTGGTGGCCTCGGTCTCGTGCATCTACAATATCGGCTCTCCGGAGAATTTCTCCGAGTTCTGCCTGACCATAAAGAAAGGCCAGCGGGCCGACCGTAAGGAATTCACCCGCGCCCTGGTGGACATCCATTACGAGCGCAACGAAATGGAGTTCAAACGCGGCTGTTTCCGCCTGCGCGGGGCCAACCTGGACATCTTCCCCGGAGACGGCGAGACGGCCTGGCGCGTGCAGCTGGGCGACACGGTGGAGGCCCTGAAAGAGATAGACCCGCTGACCGGCGGTACCCTCAGGGAGCTCGAAGAGATCACCGTTTTCCCGGCCAAGCATTTCGTCACCGGCGACGCCGAAATAGAGACGGCCGCCGCCAACATAGAGGCCGAGCTGGCCGGGCGCCTGGCCGTGCTGAAAGGCGAGGGCAAGCTGCTGGAGGCCGAGCGGCTGAGCCAGCGCGTGCGCTATGACCTGGAGATGATACGCCAGACCGGCTTCTGCTCCGGCATCGAGAACTATTCCCGCCACCTGGCCGGCCGCCCCGCCGGCAGCAGGCCGGACTGCCTGTTCGACTATTACAAGAAGGGTTTCCTGCTCTTCATCGACGAGTCGCACGTGACGCTGCCGCAGATCCGCGGCATGTACGCCGGCGACCGCGCCCGCAAGCAGACGCTGGTGGACTTCGGCTTCCGCCTGCCTTCGGCGCTCGACAACCGGCCGCTCAAGTTCGACGAGTTCGAGGCCCTGCGCCCGGCCACGGTGTTCGTGTCGGCCACGCCCGGTCCCTACGAACTGGCCAATTGCGCCAAAGAAGATATCGTAGACCTCATCATCCGCCCGACGGGCCTTGTGGACCCGCAGATAAGGATACTGCCGGTGACCGGCCAGATCAAAGCGCTGACGGCAGAGATAGAAAAACGCGCGGCCAAGAGCGAGCGCACTTTAGTGCTGACGCTGACCAAGAAGACGGCCGAAGATCTGAGCGAGTATTTGAAGGAAAAAGGTCTGAAGGCTCGCTACATGCATTCGGACATGGACACGCTGGAGCGGCTGGACATACTTTCGGCCTTCCGCAAGGGCGAGTTCGACGCGCTGGTGGGCATCAACCTGCTGCGCGAAGGCCTCGACATCCCCGAGGTCACGCTGGTGGCCATCCTCAACGCCGACAACGAAGGCTTCCTGCGCAGCGAGACCACCCTGATACAGATCTCCGGCCGCGCGGCCCGCAACCTGTGCGGCGAGGTCATTCTTTTCGCCGACCGCATGACGGGCAGCATGGAACGGGCCATAGCCGAAATGAAGCGCCGCCGCGACCGGCAGACGGCCTACAACAAGAAGCACGGCATAGAGCCCAGGACCATCATCAAGAAATTCGTGGAATTCGAGGAGCTGCGCACGCAGGCCAAGCGGCAGGGCCTCAACATGGCTGAGCCGCTGCCCAAGGGCCTGCCCAAGGCCGGCATCCGGGCCATGGCGGGCGAGATAGAGAGCCGCATGCGCGAAGCCGCCGAAAACCTGAACTTCGAGCTGGCCGCCGAGCTGCGCGACCGCCTCTACGAGATCCGCGAAATGTCCGGGGTAAAGTCGAAGCCGTCCCGGCGTGGTAAAAAATGACCGATCGCTGCCCCACTTTCAGCCGCTGGGCGGGCGCCTTTGCCATGGCCAAGGCGCGGTTTTCCTATCGGGAGTCTATAGCGGTGCGGGGTGCCGTGTGGACCCTGGCCGCCTGGCTTATCGGCGGCGGTATAGCCATGCTCCTTTTTTTTGTCGGCGACGCCCTTGGCGAGGAAGGCAGGGCCGGCTGGCAGTGGGCGGACCTGTACCTGCCTTTTTTTATGGTGGTTTTTATCGGTTCGCCTATCATCGCTTTCATTATAGGTTGCGCGCTCTCAGGCCGGTCGGCCGGGTTCCTGACCGCGCTGTGGCGGGGGCTGAAGGCGTGTTTTTTTCTGATCTTCGCCCTGCTCGTCCTTGCGGCGTTAACTCTCGCCTCCTCCAGTGAAAAAGCCGGGCTGGCGGCCGCCATCTTCGCGGGTGTAGCCCTGGCTGCCGCCTTGGCCGGGCTCCTGGGCGGTTTTATGCGCTGGGTGGCCAACAGGTCGCTGCCGCCCGCTTAGGCCCCCGGGTTTCCTCCCACTTAAGTCTTGTGTCACCATAATAGGGCATAGGGGGGCTGTAAATGGTAAAATTTAGGGGTGAAAGAATTTGACGCTGTCATTAAGGCCGCGCTGAAGGAAGATATCGGGACCGGCGACGTAACTACCCGGTTCTTCGTGCCTCTGGGCACCCGTTTCTACGGTGAAATGCGGGCCAAGGACACGGGCATTGCCTGCGGCCTGGAAGTTGCCCGCCGGACTTTCGCCCTGGCCGCCCCCGGTTCCCGGGTCAAATTGATAAAAAAAGACGGCGCCCGCATCAAGCCCGGCGATATCCTGATGAAGGTGGAAGGCCCCGCCTCCATACTGACGGCCGAGCGCACCGCCCTCAATTTCATGCAGCATATGAGCGGCGTGGCCACCAAGGCGGCCCTGTTCGCCGCCGTCCTTAAAGGTTCCCGCACCAAAATTTACGACACGCGCAAGACGCTGCCCGGCCTGCGCCTGGTAGAGAAGTACGCCGTCCGCTGCGGCGGCGGCCGCAACCACCGCCTGGGCCTCTACGACATGGCCATGATCAAGGATAACCACGTGGCCTTCGCCGGCAATAGCGCGGAGGTGCTGGGCCAGCGCATGGCCGCCATGCGCAAAGCAAAGCCCGGCCTGAAGATAGAACTGGAAGTGGACACGCTGGCCCAGCTTAAAGCTTTCCTGCCCCTGGGCGCCGACGTGGTCATGCTCGACAACATGGCGTATGCCGATATGAAGAAGGCCATAGCGCTGATACGCGCTTACAAGGGCCGTCGGCCCGAAGTGGAAATTTCCGGCGGCGTAGACCTGCGGATGGCCGCCCGTTACGCCAGGCTCGGGGCGGACCGCATCTCCGTGGGCTCCATCACCAGCGGCGCCCGGCCGCTGGACATCTCTTTCGAAGCGAGGACAAAATGAAAAACACCCTTCTGGAACTGGACACCCTGCCCGGCGTAGCCAAGATAGTCTGCCTGGAGGACGTGGAGTCCACGCAGGCCGTGGGCCGTGAACTGGCGCTGGAAGGCGCCGCCGAAAAGACCCTGATACTGGCCGAGACGCAGACCGCCGGCAAAGGCCGCCTGGGCCGCGAGTGGGAGAGCGCCAAGGGCGGCCTGTACATGACGCTGCTGCTCAAGCCCGAGACCGGCGTTAAATTCCTGCCGCACCTCAGCGTGCTCAGCGGCGAGGCCGTGGCCGAGACGCTCACCGAGGTCTACGGCATAAAGACCCGCATCAAGAAGCCCAACGACGTCTACGCCTGGCACCCGCGCAGGCGCAAGTGGCTGAAGATCTCCGGCATACTCACCGAGTCCTCATCCGTCAATCAGGACGCCAGCTGGCTGCTGCTGGGCGTGGGCGTGAACCTCAACAATACCCCCAAGCTCGACACCGCCGTCAGCGTGAAAAGCATCACCGGCAAGGAAGTTTGCCGCGAGGAGTTCCTGGAGGCTTTCTTCGGTAATTTCTGGGTGGAGTATTCGGCCTGGGAGTACGGCAGCCAGGCCAAGTCGTGAGCGCCGGGCGGGTAAAGCAAACAGCCCTGGCCTGCGGCGCTACGGCGGCCGGCATTGTGCGCGCCGCCGACCTGGCCGAGTTTAAAAGATTCTCAGAGGCCGTCACCATGATCCCCGACGGTCTGGCCTACCTCAAGCGGGACCCCCTCGTAAGAAAGAGCGTGAAGAAATGGTACGGGCCCGCCCGGTCGGTGCTGGTCTGCGCTTTCCGCTACTGGACGCCCGACATGGACTACAAGGCGGCTCTGGCCGCGGCCGGCGATCCCGCGGCCTACCTCAAACGCACCGGCCGCAAAGCCTGCCAGGCGGAACTGGTGGCCGCGCCCGGCGCCAAGATCTCCCGCTACGCCCTGGGCCGGGACTATCATCTGACCGTAAAAGAAAAGCTCACGGCCATGCTGGAAACCATAAAGCTGGAATTCCCGGGTACCGAAGGCAAGACTTTCTGCGACACCTCCCCGGTGATGGAGAAAGAGCTGGGCCGGCTGGCCGGCCTGGGTTTCCGCGGCAAGAACACGCTGCTGCTCTCGCGCAGCCTGGGCAGCTACTTTTTCCTGGGCGGCATAGCCCTAAGCCTGGACCTGCAGCCCGACGCGCCGCAGGACGACTCTTGCGGCGGCTGCGACCAGTGCGTGAAGGCCTGCCCCACCAAGGCGCTAAAGGACGGCCGGCTGGACGCGGCGCGCTGCCTGTCCTACTGGACCACCCAGGCCAAGTGGCGCATTCCCGGCGAGGCGGCCCAGCGCCGCCAGGACTGGGCCTACGGCTGCGACCTCTGCCAGGAAGCCTGCCCCCAGAACAAAGCCCCCGGGCAAGTAGCCCCTGGCTTCGAACCGAATAAAGGGGACGTTCTTAACTAAAGGAATATTTGTCCACAAGTCCGGTGTTACTTTGTTAATAAATAGTCCAATAGTTAAGAACGTCCCCGCCAAATAAAAAAGGGAAGCTTGCGCTTCCCTTTTTTGGGGCTTGGCGGCTTTACGGCTTTTTCGCCAGGCCGTTCTTTACGGCTTCCATCAGGTCGTCGGTGTTGAAAGGCTTGGTCAGGAAGGCGGCTACCTGGGAGAAGCGCTGGAACATGGTGCGGGAGGGTTCCAGGGCGGACAGCACCACTATGGGCATCTTGCCCAGCTGCTCGTCCTCGGAGATCTGCGTGGCCAGCGAATAGCCGTCTATGCCGGGCAGCATCACGTCGAGCACCAGCAGGTCGGGCTTGTAGGTCCGCAGCACATCCATCACTTCGCGGCCGTTGTCGCAGACCTTGATCTGGTGGCCCAGCGACTCGAGGGTGTACTGCACCAGGCTCGAGATCTCCGGGTCGTCGTCGACTACAAGAATTTTATTCCCCATATAGGTAAATTTAACACATTCCCCGTTATTTGTAAAGCAGGTACGACGGGGCCGCCGCCCGGAACGGGGCGTTGTTCTTTTCGAAAGCCTCGAGGATAGCCGCGGGGCTGCCCCCGGCCTGCAGCATATTGTAGAGGTCGCCCGAGCCGGTCATCTTGCGCATTTCCTCCGGCTTCATCCTGAAATCCTTGCCGTTATACCGGTGCAGCCAGTAGGCCGCGTGGGCGAAGACGTCCAGCGCGCGCACGGCGGCTTTGTCCGTAATGTTAACCAGTATGCCGGGGCAATCCTTGCCCTGGTACAGGTCCTTGTCCGGGGCCAGGGTCAGCGGCGAGAACTTAACCCCCGCGAGCCCGGCCTTGTTGAGTTTTCTGGCGATCTTTTTCGCCTTCATCCACGGCGCGCCGAACCACTGGAATGGGATCTCCGTGCCGCGGCCCACCGAGACGTTGGTGGCCTCGAAGCAGCCCAGGCCCGGGTATAGCACCTCGGCGGCAATGCCTCGTATGTTCGGCGAGGGGTTGGTCCAGGGCAGTCCCGTCTGGTCGAAGAACATGCCGCGCTGCCAGCCCTCCAGCTTAACCACGGTGAGGTCCAGGTTCAGCTTCAGGTTGGCCTTGTGGAAATTGGCCATCTCGCCGGCGGTGAAGCCGTGGCGGGTGGGCACCGGGAAATAGGCGGTAAAGAAGCTCAGGTCCTTGTCCAGAACCGGGCCCTCCGCCGCGCCGCCGATGGGGTTGGGGCGGTCGAGCACCATGAAAGGCAGGCCGGCTTTGGCCGCTTCCTCCATGGCGTAGCCCATGGTGGTGAGGTAGGTGTAGAAGCGCGCGCCTATATCCTGTATGTCGAAGACCAGGACGTCCAGGTCTTTGAGCATTTCGGGAGCGGGGCGCTGTTTGCCCTTGCCGTAGAGACTGTACACCGGCACGCCGGTGGCGGGGTCTGTGGAGCTCTCGATGTAGACGCCGCCTTCCTCGGTGCCGCGGAAGCCGTGTTCGGGAGAGAAGATGGCGGCCAGCCGCACACCGGGGGCGGCGTGCAGCACGTCCACCGCGTTGGCGCCGTCCCTGTTGACGGAGGTGTGGTTGGTGATCAGGCCCACGCGCTTGCCCTGCAATTGCGCGAAGCCGTCGCGCTGCAGCACGTCCAGACCGGAAAGCACCTGCGCTGAGCAGACTCCGGAAGAGAGCAGTAACGTCAAAAAGGTAGCAGCTGCCTTTTTCATTTGGCCTCCTTGAGGAGGAGCAGGTGCAGGGTGCCGGGGTCCCACAGCTTGAAGGCGAAGGTGCGGGCCTTTTTGCCGGCGCCGGCGAAGAAGTCAACGCGGCCGGGGCCTTTTATGGCGCCGCCGGTGTCCTGGCAGAACACAAAGCGGCTGTCCTGCTTGCGGCCGAGCAAATTGCCGTCCTTGTCCACGTTCGGGGTTTCCACCCGCATGAAGGCGATGGCGCCCATGGGCACCAGGTTGTTGTCCATGGCTATGGAGCGCCAGCCGGTCAGCGGCAGGCCGTAGGTGCCGTCCGGGCCGGTCTCCGGGTCGATGTCGGTGTTGAGTTTGAAGAAGGTGTAGCGGCGGTTGGCGCTCATGATGGCGCGCTCTTTGTCGGGGTTGTCTAGCAGGTACTGCTTGCCCTTCTCGTGGCTGATGCCCTCTCGGGGCATGGCGCCGCTCTCTACCAGGGCGGAGAGCCAGCCTTTGAACTTGTGGCTGTTGGTGGCGGCAAAATTGGCCTTTATCACCCGGCCGTCCGGCAGCTGCAGGCGGCCGGAGCCCTCTATATGCAGGTCCATGATGTCGGCGCGGTCCCTGAACCAGGCCAGTTCCAGGCCCTGGCCGTCCAGGCCGCCCTGGAAGTCTATCTCGTCGCGGGTCAGGTAGGGCACCAAAGTGTTGCCCTTCAGGAGGCCGGTGAGCTTTTCGCCCTTGAACTTCTCGTTGAAGTCCTCCAGGTTGATGGAGACCATGTCGGCCGGCTTGGCGTAGATGGGATATTTATACTCGGCGGTTTTCTGCAGGCTGGCCTCCAGGGTGGGCTCGTAATAGGAGGAGAAGACCACGGTGCCGGTAGAATCGCGCCCGGCCATCTGGTAGATATCGAACCTTTCCTTTATAAGCCGGTCCAGGTCGGCCTCGGCGGGGGAGGATTGCAGTATCTTTATGAATTCTTCATTGGCCGCGTTCAGCTCCGTGCGGGTCACCTTGCGGCTGCCGAAGGTGTAGGGAGTGCCAGGGGTGGTGTTGCGCTGGAAATATTCCCGGTTGAGCAGGGCGGCCTTGAGCAGGGGGCCGCTCGCGTCGGCGTCCATGAAGACGGGCAGGGCCTCGGGGGCGGGGGTGAACATGACCAGCGGTTCGGCCGGTTTTACCGGGGGCACGGCGACCTCCGCGGGGGGCGGGCAGGGGGGGCAGGCGGGGCAGCCGGCGGTTTTCACCTTGCCGGCGGCGCAGCCGGCCAGCGCCAGGGACAGTATGACTAAAGTTACATTCTTCATGGTTGGCCTCCCGGCCTTAAAATCCCCGTTGGCCCCTTTTTTTTGCGGCCCGTCGGGGGTTGCGGCGCGCCCTGCTGGGCCGCGGCCGCGGAGTGACCGATATCAAACTTGACCGCGGTTACAAAGGGCTCTTTCTCATTGGGAAAACCAACTCCGCGGTTTTTTTATTATCCCATAAAAGTTTCATTGACACAAGGAGGATTTTCTACTAGACTTCCATTATGAGGAACAATATTCTTTCGTTATTCCTATTAGTAGCGCTGCCCGGGGGGGCTTTTGCCGCTGAGGCCAAGATTCTCTCCATGAGCGGTGCCGTGGAGGTCCGGCCGACCCGCGAGGGCCAGTGGACTTCCGCTTCCGAGAATATGGAGATCGCCGAAGGCGGCGGCATCCGCACGGGGGCCGAGGGCGGCGCCGTGGTGCTGATGCCCAACAAGACCAAGGTCTGGCTCAAAGAGGGCACCGCCCTCGAAATAGAGCAGCGCCAGACGCTGGCCAGCCGCCTGGCCCTGGTGTTCGGCAAGATCAAGGTGCGCGTGCCGCATCTTATGCGCAAGGAAAAATTCGAGGTGCGCACCCCGGCCGCCGTCTGCGCCGTGCGCGGCACCGAGTTCACCATGGGCGCCACCGAGGACGGCAAGACCGACGTGCAAGTGCTCTTCGGCGAGGTGAAGTTCAAGTTCACCGTGCCGCAGGCCAAGGGCCGCTCCGAATTCAATATACCGCAGGGCCAGGGCCTGATGTCCCCCGATGAGGGCAAGCCCGCCAAGCCCGTGCTGCTGACCGCCAAGCAGGAGCGCGCCGCCATGGAGAGCTGGAACCCCGGCCTCTCCGCCGAGCAGCGCCAGGAGGGCCTGCTGCAGAAAGAGAACGACAGGGCCCAGATCAAGGACTTCGCCCGGGCCACCGCCAGCGCCGAGAACGCCGTAAAGGGCTTTCTCAACGTGGTCAAGGAGAGCGACCTGGAAGCGGGCCGCACCCTGCGCGACGTGCACGGCAACGTGGTGCGCGTGGACCAGCGCCTGATGCGCCCCGACGACCGCACGCTGCAGTTCTTCAACCTGGTCAAGCGCCCCACCTACGCCGACTTCACCGGCCCGGCGGGCGGCTTCACCTATAACGGCGACGCCATGACCGAGCGCCTGGACATGGCCCGGCTGGAATTCGTCTTCAACAAGGACCTGCCGCAGCGCATAGAGGAATGGCCGGGCTTCTTCGACGGCAACGACGTGCGCGCCGACCGCTCCGCCTTCATCTTCGCCAATAAATCGCAGGGCGACGACTATATCTTCACCATAGCCGAGCTGTACAAGTACGACGCGGCCCGCGACGAGCTGGTGAATAATATAAAGGTCGTGGATCCCAATGCCACGCTGACCGCTACTACCGACCGCGACGTGGTCATTACCGGCTTCACTGACGCCGCCGGCCTCAACAAGATAGCTGCAGGCGACGTCGTGGACACCGGTGTGGGCGGCGGCCTAAAAGACGGCGCTGCCAACCCCTTGACCGGCCTTAGATGGGCGATAAAGTATACCCCTCTGCCTGGCGAGACCGGCTACTATGAGCAGGTGGGCGATCCGTTATTGTATCAGTACAGCGCCGACGCCTATGTGTTAGGTGCTGGCGATTCTACTAACGCTACTAATATTATTTGGTTGGCCAGGGAAAACTATGTCATCGATAATAGCGGCGGCATAAAGACCGTGGACGACTTCACCTCCTCCGGCCTGGACCCTTTCTCCGTGCTCAAGGAGACAGCCGGCCAGACCATTATGTACGTGAAAAAGTCTCTTACTGGCTCGCCGAGCTGGATCAGCAATGCTGCCGCGTATGAGGCCATTAGTGATGCTGATTATTTCACTACTTTGGGAGCACCTCCTTATGGCACCGGCACCAATATCGACCTGGTGATAGTGCCCGACCTGGCCCTGGCCGCGGTACAGCGCATGCTGCCCGCCCTGAGCTCGATGAACGAATAACAGGGGATAAATAATGAAAAGGCTGATCTTAATCCTTTTGGGTCTTTTTTTGGTCAAAAGTCCCGCCTTTGCCAGCATAGACTGGGAATCCAAAGGCATGCAGATGGTAGGCGAAATAATGGCCAACCCGGCCGGCTTCTTCTACGACTTCCAGCAGGACCTGGAAGGCACCACCCCGCTGCCCCCCGGCAAGCGGTTCGGCGTGCAGACCTCGCTGTTCCCGACCACCATACCGATGACGTATACCAACGTCTCGGCCAAGGTGCGCCTGCACGGCGAGGGCCGCATAGCCCCCGGCGTGCCGCAGCTGGACCTCATCGGCGGCTACTGGGACATGCTGGCGGCCAAGATGGCCACCAAGGACTCCGACACCATAGACAGCGCCAAGTTCGGCGGCTACTATGCCGGCGCCATCATGAGCACCTCGGTCAGCCCGCGCGTGCGCACGTTCTGGGGCTATAAACACAGCGTGCTCAAGGCCAAGCTGGACTTCAAGGCCGGCGAGGAGCCCGAGCTGCTGGGCACCCAGGTAAACAGCTTCGACACCGGCTTCAAGGACGACTTCTTCGTGGCCGGCATAGAGACGCCCAAGGGCATAGGCAAGCTGTGGAGCATACAGCTCAACTACGGCCTCAAGACGCAGACCTTCTCGAGCAAGGTGAGCTGGTACGGCAAGTACTTCGAGCTGGGCCTCAACATCTTCCCGGAGGGCGTGCTGGTGTTCCACCCCGTCTGGAATTTCCACCTTAACTTTTAAGGGATAAAACATGAAAAAACTGATCTTAAGCGCTTTTATAGCGGCAAGCATGGCCGGCGGGGCCTGGGCGGCCGTGGCCGAAGATTCCAAAGTCTTCACGCCTTTCTTCGACATGACCCTCTCCGAGGCGGCTTTCCTGCCCTCGGAGGGCAATATCTTCAGCGGCGGCAACATCAATACGCAGGTGGGCCTGCTGGCCAATGTGTCGCAGAAGGACCAGCTGTTCGGCCTGTACAACTTCGGCTACGTCGGCCAGAGCTTCACGCCGCAGGACAGCAAGCAGTTCACGGACCGCTCCATGTCCCACGGCTTCAACCTGGAGTACCGCCGCGCGCTGGGCGAGAAATTCCGGCTGCGCCCCGGCGTGGCCCTGACCAAGGAATACCGCCGCAGCGGCGCCAACGAGGCCTGGGAGACCGGCCTGTACAACATGGACTCGGCGGGCGGCCAGCTGGCCGCGGACTACACCTTCGACAGGGAGCGCAACGGCTACGTGACGCTGCAGTACCTGTACCGCAAGGTGGAATTCCCGAACTATACCGACCTACTGGCGGAGTTTCAGAGCGCCGGCAGCCAGGGCAATATCGACGGCGGCCTGAACGACCAGACCATGAGCCAGGTCAGCCTGCGCCCGGCCTGGAACAAGTTCTTCGGCGGCGTCACCTACACGATGCAGAACTACAAGAACCAGAAGGTCGTGGAACTGACCGGCGTGTACGGCGACACCAAACAGGAGGACACCGACACCATGCTGGACTTCGGTTTCCACCACCGGCTGTGGATCTTCGAGATCTACCCCATGGTGTCCTACACCATGCACAAGTCCAACCAGAACTTCATGAAGTACAAGTTCCTGGGCGACACCCTCCCCGAGGCCGCCGAGAACTACTACAGCTTCAAGGAGATGAACCTGAGCGTGCCGGTGGACCTCAACATCACCAGCAAGTGGGCCATAGGCGGCTCGCTGAACCTCACCCGCCGCGCCTACGACGCGCGCCTGGCCCGCGACGCGGACAATAACTTCACCACCGAGAAGCAGGTGAACACCATGAGCACGCTGACCGGCTCCATCCGCAAGCGCATCAACGAAGTGGCCATGGTGCGGCTGTTCGGCTCGATGATAGTGGCCAGCTCCAACAGCAAGTTCGAGAAGTACATGCCTTATAACTATACCGGCAACAGCTTCGGTATCGCCTACAGCCTGTCCTACTAGGGAAGGCCGAAGGGGGAAGGCCCGGGACAGCCCGGGCCTTCTTCATTTCCCCGGAGAATATAATATAATCTAGGTTCCGTTATGAGCATCACAATGCGAGGATTGCTGTTGACCGCCGCCTGCGCCCTGGCGGCCGGTTCCTCAGCGGCCGCAGGGCCGGGCACCACCGCGGCTAATTTCCTGAAGATCCCGGTCGGCGCACGCGAGACCGCCCTGGGCGGGGCCATGACCGCCGCAGCGGCCGGCCCCGGGGCGGTCTTCTATAACCCGGCCGGCCTGGGCTCGCTGACGGCTCCCGAAGTCTCGTACTCCTACAATAATTATTTCTCCGGCCTCTCGCAGCAATGGCTGGCCGCCGCGTACCCGCTGAAGTACGGCGCGCTGGGCCTGGGCCTGAACTATTTCAACGTAAAGGCTTTCCCGGCCTATGACGGCGCTGGCGCCGGCATAGGCTCGGTCTCGGCCTACGACGCGGCGGCCTACCTGGGCTACGGCGCCGGCCTGCGCACCGGCCTGGGCTTCCTGCCGGACATACGCCTGGGCGCGGCCGTGAAATATATACGGAGCCGGCTCGACGACGCCTCGGCCTCCGGCTACGGCGCCGACGCCGGCCTGGTGCTGTTGCCCGCCCTGCGCGGCCTCAGCCTGGGGCTGGGCGTGGAAAATCTGCTGGGCAGCCGCATGGAATATATTGATGCCGGCGCGCGACCGGCCCGCAAGGTAAAAGCCGGCGCCGCCTACCTGTTGCGGCGCCTGCCGATTTCCGCCCTGCTCACCGCCGACTTCAATTTCCCCGAGGACGGCGGCAGTTACCTCTCCGCCGGCATAGAGAACACGCTGTACGGCGCGCTGGCGCTGCGGGCCGGCTATACGGCTTTCGGCGACGTTTCCAACGGCCTCAGTTTCGGCCTGGGGCTGGCCCTGCCGCGGCGCTACGCCGGTGACATGACCCTGGATTATTCCTACGGCTCCACCTACGACCTGGGCAATGTGCATAAATTCGGCCTCTCCTACCGTTTCGCCCGGGTCTCAGGACCGGCACCGGCGCAAGCCGAGGCGGCGCCCGCTGCCGCCTCAGCCCCCGCGCCTGTCCCCGAACCCGCGGAGCCCCGTGATTTCAACCTCAGCCTGGAAGCCCTGTACGGGCCGGACCCGGCCGCCGCCATGGCGGCGGCGGAGGCCATAGCCGGCGAACCCCGGGCCCTGGAACATTTCTCGGCCCTGCTCTCCTCAGGCAAGACGGAGTGGCGGCGGACGGCCGTGGCCGGCCTGGCCCGCAGCCGGGACCCGCGCGCGCCAGCCGAACTTATCAAGGCGCTGGGTGACCCCGAGCCCGAAGTGCGCGCCGCGGCGGCCCTGGCGCTGGACGGGCGCGGCGGCGCGGCCGCGGCCGAACGCCTGCAGGAACTGCTGCGCTCGGAAGAGTCTGAAACGGTAAAGAACGCTTTTATGGAGGCGCTGGGCAAGGCGGGCGGCCTATGAAATTAAAGAGTGCATCTTGTTGCCTGTTGGCCGCCGCCCTGGCGGCGCTGCCGCCGGCCCTGCGCGCTGCGGCCATGAGCGGCGGTTCTTTCACCGTGCCGCTGGTCTTCTCGGTTTCCGGCGGCGCCCCGTCCGCGGGCGGGGCCTTCTCGATTTCTGCCGTGAGTATGGGCGGCCCCGTGGCCCCGTCCGCGGCCCTGACCGGCGGCTCTTTCAGCCTGGCCGCCGGCGGCGCCCCGGCCGTGGTCATCATAGAAGCCGCCAATGCCACGCTGGGCGCGGCGCACTGCTACCCGGTGCCCTTCAAGCCTTCGGCCGGCCACACGCGTATAACATTTACGGGCCTCACGCGCCAGGCTCGGGTGCGGGTCTACACGGTGAGCGGCGAGCTGGTGCGCACGCTGGAAAAGAACGACGGCGGCGAGACTCTGGACTGGGATGTGCGCAATTCCCGGGGACAGAACGTGGCCAGCGGCGTCTACGTCTTTACGGTCAAGAGCGGCGGCGAGTCCGCCACCGGCAAATTGATGGTGATCTGGTGATCCTATGGAGAGACTTATGAAAATCAAAGCCCTTTATCTCGCGCTGGCCTGCGCCGCGCTGCTGCCCTTTCTCCCGGCCGACCTCAGCGCCGGCGCCCCGCTTAAGATAGGCTTCCAGGGCCGCCTTGACGAGAGCGGCCAGCCGGCCGAAGGCACCAAGAACTTCGTATTCAAGCTCTACGACGCGGTTTCCGGCGGCAATTTGGTCTGGACCGGCGACGCCCAGGCGGTAGCACTGGCTAACGGCGTGTTCAACGCCACCCTCGCGGCCGGCACCCCGGCCCTTTCCACCGCCGCTTTCGCCGGGGCCAGCTACATAGAGATAACCGTGGACGGCGTGCCGCTCTCGCCGCGCCAGGAGCTCGTTTCCGCCCCTTACGCTATGGTGGCGCAGGCGCTGGCCCCCGACGCGGTTTTCTCCCTTTCCACGGCTTCCGTCACCTCCGGCAAGTTCGGCGACGACCGAGTGCAGATCAGCACCGCGGTCATCAGCGGCCTGGGCTCCATGGCCCTGGCCGGCTCCGAAACGGACCCGCTTTTCGTGGTCAGCGTTTCCTCGCTTATAGTCGCCGGAGATATAACCAACTGGGATAGCGCCTATGGTTGGGGGGACCACGCTACGGCAGGGTACGCCACTGGCGGCGACATTACTGCCGCCCTGGCGGACTATGAGACCACTGCCGCCCATCAGGCCGACCTGGCCTCCTACGCGGCCCTGGCGGCCACGCAGGCTTTTACCGGCGCCAATACCTTTACTTCAAGCGCCGCTTTCACTTTCCAGCACGCCACCGCCCCGGGCGTCAGGGTCTCCTCGGGCCTGGTGGTGGCCGCCGGCCGCACCGGCCTGGGTACGGCCTCGCCCAATTCGATCTTGAGCGTCAACGGGTCCTTGTCGCTGGCAGTAAAGACCATTACTGTCGCGGATAGCCCTTACTCGCTTACGGACCAGGACAGCACCGTTCTGGTGGACGCTGCGGGCGGGAATGTGAATGTAGTTCTGCCGCCGGCCGCTGGCGTAACCGGCCGGGTCTATACCGTTAAGCGGATAGACCTTGGGGCTACTTTTGTGACTTTGCTTCCCTATGGCTGGGATATCCCGTTGAACGAGACCATTGAGGGACAAGACAATATGGACTTGAGCGGCCAATTCCAGTACGCCATGGTGCAGAGCGGCGGATTACTGGACTATGATGGCGATACTGTCGCGACCCCCGTTTGGGTGATACTGGCGAGCAATTAGGCGCAGGCCTTCGCGGCGGCGCGGGCCCGGGCAGACACCCGGGCCTTTTTATTTATATAATTGTCTTTCTAGCGTTCCCGCCAGGCAGGCGGGAGCGGCCGATTTTGTATTACTCACCCAAGGGGAACTCTTAAATGTACCTCAAAGCGCTTGAAATCTACGGTTTCAAATCCTTCGCCAACAAGGTGAAGATGCCGCTCAAACCCGGCATTACCTGCATAGTCGGCCCCAACGGCTGCGGCAAGTCCAACGTGGTGGACTCGCTGAAATGGTGCATAGGCGAAATGAGCTGGAAGTCGCTGCGCATGCCGTCCATGATGGACGTCATCTTCGCCGGCACCACCAAGCGCCAGCAGCTGAACATGGGCGAGGTCTCGATGACGTTCGACAACGACAGCCGCAAGCTGCCGCTCGACTTCAGCGAGGTCACCGTGACCCGCAAGATCTACCGCTCCGAGGAGAGCGAATATTTCATCAACAAGGTGCAGTGCCGCCTCAGGGACATCCGCGAGATGTTCCTCGACACCGGCATCGGCACGGACGGCTACGCCATCATCGACCAGGGTGAGGTGGAGACCGTGCTCTCCGCCACCGCCGAGCAGCGCCGCGAGCTGTTCGAAGAGGCCGCCGGCGTGAGCAAGTACAAGGCCAAGCGCGAAGAGGCCGGCCGCAAGCTCGAGAAGGTGGAGGCCGACCTGAACCGCCTGGCCGACAGCATGATCCTGCTCGACGAGCAGATCAAGAAGCTCGACAAGGAGGCCGCCAAGGCCCGCCTGCAGCAGAAGTACAAGGAAGAACTGACCGGCGCCGAAGTGGCCCTGCTGCTCAAGGAAGGGGACGCCTTCGCCGCCCGCAGCGCCGAGGCCTCAGCCCGCCTGGAGCCCGTCAAGAAGGAACTCTCCGAGATAGCCGTGGCCATCACCGGCCTGGAGGGCGAGATCGCCGCCCTCAACCTGACCCTTACCCAGAAAGTGGAAGAGCAGCGCGTGCTCAAAGAGGCCGTCACCAACGTCAAGATCGACAAGAACCAGGCCGAGGGCAAGATCGTGGGCGGGCAGGAGATGCTCGCCGAGATAGCCCGCAACCGGGCCCAGCTCGAGACCTCCGAGCGCCGCAACGCCGAGCAGCTGGCCGCCATCGAGCCCCGCATGGCCGAGCTGCGCGCCAAGCTTTCCTCCGACGAGGGCGGCCTGCCCGCCCTGCAGGCCGAGTGCGACGCCGCCGCGGCCGCGCTGGCCGAGGTCAGCACGCAGATGCAGGCTACGGACGCGGAGGTGGACAAACTGGCCGCCGAGATGAACGCCGCCTACACGCGCGAGATGGAAATTTCCAGCAAGATAGCCGTCACCGGCTCCAACATCGGCCATTTCAACGACGCCAAGGCCGGCCTGGAGAAGGACATAGCCGACATCACCGGCGCCGCTACCTATATCGGGGCCCGCATAGCCGAGCTGAAGGCCCGCTCCGCCTCGCTGACCGGCGAGCTCAACGCCGAAAAGGAAAAGGCCGCCGCTGCCGAGGCCCAGGCCGGCACCCTCGCCGCCCGCCTCGAGGAGATAGACTCCCGCCAGGCCAAGATCCGCGAGGAGAAAGCCTGGGACCAGAGCCGTCTGGAGGCCATCCTGGCCCAGGGCGAACACGATTCCTACTGGGTGGGCATCAACGGCGTGCTGAATTCCGGCGTCGCCGGGGTCAAGGGCACGCTGCGCCACCTGCTCTCGATACGCAAAGAGGACCGCATGGCCGTGGACGAGGCGCTGGGCCGCTTCCTGGATTCCATAGTCTGCGAGAACGAGGCCGCCGCGCAGGAGGCCATAGGCTACCTCAAGCATATCGGCAAGGGCCGCTGCCGTTTCCTCATCCTCGACAAGGCCCCGGCGCAGGGCGCGCAGGCCGAAGGCTGGACGGCCCCGGGCGCGCAGCGCGTGCTGGAAAAAATTTCCTGCGAGCCGCAGTACCTGCCGCTCGTGACCGCGCTGCTGGCCGGGGTGTACGCCTCGGGCGGCTCGGTGCACGGGCCGTTCTGGGTGACCGGCGGCGTGGACGAGATCGTCTCCAACGAGCCGTACTGGGAGGAGGCCGACGACCTGAAGGCGCAGATCGCCAGGTTCGACGAGGAAAGCGCCGCCCTCGAGACCGAGAAGGTTTCGCTGCTGCCGCAGCTTGAAGGCGCCCGCGCCGCGGCGGCCGCCGCCGGCGACAGGGCCGCCGCCCTGAACGTGGATTTCCATAAGAACGAGACCGAGGTCTCCGGCGCCGAGGACGGCCTGCGCGTCAAGCACGAGAGCCTGGCGCTGTCCCAATCCGAACTGGAGAAGGCCGAGGCCGGCATAAGGCAGGCCGAGGCCGAGTTCGCCGCGCTGGTGGAGGACAAGGCCGCCGCCAACGCCGCCACCGAGTCCCGCCGCGCGGAGCAGGCCGCGCTGGGCGAGAAGAAGGACGCGCTGCATCAGGACTACGCCCACAAGAAAGAGGAAGTGGGCGCCCGCCGCGCCAACCTGGAGAATTACCGGGCTACCCTGGAGGCGCTCAAGAGCGAGCTCGCCCGCGCCGAGGGCGACCTGGCCGCGATCACGGAGGAGCGCTCCCACTTCGAGGAGCGCCGCGCCGAATACGCCGCCCGCGAGGCCCGCTACAACGAGGAGATCTCCTCGTTCCGCGGCCGCCTGGCCGAGCTGATGCACGACCTGGCCGAGAAGGAGATCATCGACCGCGCCATGGAGGACGAGCTCAACGAGATGCGCGGCACGCTGGCCCGCCTGGGCGCGAACCTGCGCGACAACCGCGACGTGGCGCAGGAGAACGAGCGCTCCCGCTACCAGATCGAGACCGAGCTGGCCACCATAGCGGCCCGCGCCGAAGAGACGGCCCGCCGCATGGCCGAGGAATTCAACCTCACCCCGGAGGAGGCGCGCGAGCGCTACGCCGGCATCGAGACGGACCACGACCGCGTGCAGTTCCTGCGCCGCCGCGTCAACGAGATGGGCAACGTCAACATGACCGCTCCCGAGGAGTACGAGGCCCTGACGCAGCGCTACAACTTCATGAACTCCCAGGTGGAGGACCTCAACCGCGCCAAGGCCGACCTGCGCTCGGCGATCAACAAGATCAACGACACCACCCGCGAGAACTTCAAGAACACCTTCGACAAGGTGCGCGGCTACTTCAAGGAACTCTACTCGCTGCTGTTCAACGGCGGCGAGGCGGACCTGGTGCTGACCATGCCCGAGAACCTGCTGGAGACCGGCGTGGAGATCCTGGCCCACCCGCCCGGCAAGAAGCTCGTGAGCATCTCGCAGCTGTCGGGCGGCGAGAAGGCCCTGACCGCGCTGGCCCTGCTGTTCAGCTTCTTCCGCGTCAACCCCTCGCCCTTCTGCGTGATGGACGAGGCCGACGCCCCGCTGGACGAGGCCAACGTGGAGCGCTTCGTGCGCCTGATCAAGGAATTCTCCGCCACCACGCAGTTCATCGTGATCACGCACAACAAGCGCACGATGGAAGCGGCCGACACGCTTTACGGGGTCACGATGGAGGAGCTCGGCGTCAGCAAGCTCGTCAGCGTGGACCTCAAGCGGGCCGCCCATATGGTGAACAACGAAGAGCCGGTGGGGGTATAGGCTGAACTTGTGAGATACGGCGTTTTCTCCGACGTGCACGGGAACTACGTGGCCCTGAAGGCCGTGCTGGCTTTCCTGCGCGCCAACGGCGTGGAGAACTTCGTCTGCTGCGGGGACATCGTGGGCTACGGCCCCCAGCCGCAGGAATGCGCGCAGGAGCTGATGGCCATGAAGAACCTGACGGCCGTGATGGGCAATCACGACGCGGCCGCCGTGGGCAGGATGGACGTGAAGTGGTTCAACCCCAACGCCGCCTGGGCCATAGATTTCGCCCGCAAGCAGCTGAGCGGCCAGGCCATGGACTTCATCGCCCGCCTGCCGGAGCGCGCCGAGAACGCCGATTTCACGCTGGTGCACGGTTCGCCGCGCAAGCCGCTGACCGAATACCTGCTCAGCGAGGGCCAGTTCACCGACAATGCCAAAGGCTGGCAGGTTTCGCCCTGCTTTATAGGCCACAGCCATATGCCTCTCTATTTCAGGGAGGGGGAATTCGGGGTCCCCGAGACCGATTTCCTCAAGCCCGCGGTGAAGATCTTCGTGAAGGGCAAGCTGATGCTCAACCCCGGCTCCGTGGGCCAGCCGCGCGACGGCGACACCCGCGCCGCCTGCGGGATCTACGATTCGCAGATGAAATGTTTCGAGCTGTTCAGGGTCTTTTACGACGTGGGAGCCGTCCAGAACCTGATGGCGGGGCTGAAGATGCCCTCGATACTCGCGGAGCGGCTCAGTTTCGGATTTTAACTATGCCCATGACCATACTGATAGTGGACGACGACAAGAATTTCATAGAGACGCTGGAGGACGGCCTCAAGCTCAAGAACGTGGAGGCCGTGGTGAAGGTGGCCAAAAGCGCCCGGGAGGCGCTGGACCAGCTGGCGGCCGTGCTGCCCTCCGTCATCATCCTCGACATACAGCTGCCCGACATGCACGGCGTGGAGTTCCTGCGCCTGATCCGCGAGTCGGCGCGGCTCAAGAAAGTGCCGGTAGTCTTCATCTCCGCCAAGTACACGGAGCCGGCGGACCGCTCGGAGGCGATGCTGGCGGGCGCCGGCGCCTTCTTCTCCAAGCCCATAGACATCGATGAGCTCTGGAAGGAGCTCAGCTACCTGCTCGGCCGCTCCGGCGGCGCCGGGCTTGACAATAAAAAATAAGTCTTATACCATTAGGCTGTTCCCTTACAGCCGGCGATCCAGAGAACTATAAAAGCGAGGCCAAACATGTCAAACGAGATACAGGTTACCGATGAGAATTTTGAACAGGAAGTGATCAAGAGCGCGCAGCCCGTGCTCGTGGACTTCTGGGCCCCCTGGTGCGGCCCCTGCCGCATGATAGGCCCCGTGATAGAGGAACTGGCCAAGGAGTACGCCGGCAAGGTGAAGGTCTGCAAACTCAATACCGATGAGGCGCAGGACACCGCCGGCAAGTACCAGATCTCGGCCATCCCCACCATCCTGCTCTTCAAGGGCGGCAAGGTGGTGCAGCAGCTCGTGGGCCTGCAGCCCAAGGAAGAGCTGAAGAAGCACCTCGACGAGCTGATCTAAGAAGTTCCCGCGGGCCCGCCGCCGTAAAACGCGGCGGGCCGTTCCCCTCTCCCGGTCCCCTATAAAAAATGCCGACCAAGCGCGTTTTCATCATAGACGCACACGCCTTCCTGCACAGGAGCTACCACGCCCTGCCAAAGTTCTCCACCTCGAAAGGGGAGGAGGTGGGAGCGCTGTACGGCTTCACGCGCGTGCTGCTGAAGATCCTGCGCGAGCGCAAGCCGGAGTACGTGGCCGTCTGCTTCGACTCCAAGGGCGGCACTTTCCGCGACGAGATGTTCGCCGAGTACAAGGCCAACCGCAAGGAGACCGAGCCGGGGCTGGTGGGCCAGCTCAACACGGCGCGCGACCTGGTATCGGCGCTGGGCCTCAAGGGCGTTTACCTGAAAGGCTATGAGGCCGACGACATCATCGCCACGCTGGCGCGCCGCGCCGCGGCGGCCGGCCTGGAGGCCGTGATAGTTTCCGGCGACAAGGACGCGGCCCAGCTGGTGGGGGAAGGAGTGAAGATGTGGGACGGCAGCGCCCCCGACTTTTCCGGCCCCGAGGCCGTGGAGAAGAAGTACGGCTTGCCGCCCTCGCTGCTGCCCGACTATTTCGCGCTGACCGGCGACTCCTCCGACAACGTGCCCGGCGTGGCCGGCGTCGGACCCAAGAGCGCGGTAAAACTTATACAGACCTACGGCCCGCTGGAGAAGATCCTGGCCGCGGCCATGGACCCGGCCCTGGCGGCCGCCGACAAGGCCCTGGCCAAGGTGGCCAAAGACATGGAGAACGCCAGGCTGTCCCGCCGCCTGGTCTCGCTGGCCGCCGACGCGCCGGTGGAGGAGGGGCTGGACATCTTCAAGCCCGCCGCTCCCGGGGGGCCGGAGCTGGAAGAGATGGCCCGCCGCCTGGAATTCAAAGAGCTGCTGGCGCTGGCCGGCGGCGCCCCGGCGGAGCACAAGGCCGCCCCGCTGCCGCCCCTGCGCACTCCCGAAGAGGCGCTGGCCGACTTGAAAGGGGAAGCCGCTTTCGCCGCTTTCGCCGACGGCCTGGCCATAGGCAACAAGCACGGCGTCTGCGTGCTGCGCCCCGGCTTCTTCGGCCCCGAACAGGCCGCCCTGGCGGTGAAGCTGCTGGAAGACAAGGCCCTCCCCAAAGTCACTTTCGGCCTGAAGGCCGCGCTGCGCCTGCTGGACCTGCCGGCCGGCTTCGTCCCCGTGAATTATTACGACGCCGACACGGCCGCCGCGCTGCTGACGGCCGGTACGCGCCGCACCGAACTGCCGCAGCAGCTCTTCGAGCGCCTGGGCCTGCCGCTGCACCTGCCCGGCTCCGACGAGGAGAAGGCGCAGGCCTGCGCCGGGCTGCCGGCGCTGTGGCACCTTTTGAAGGCGGAGCTGGAGCAGGCCGGGATGCTGGGTGTCTACGAGGGGCTGGAGCTGCCGCTGCTGCCCGTAGTCTACTCCATGGAACGCACCGGCGCCGCCGCCGACACCGCGCTGCTGGGCGAGCTGTCCACCCGCTTCGAGCGGCAGATGGCCGAACTGCAGGCCGAGTCGCAGCGGCTCACCGGGATGGAAGTGAACCTGAATTCCCCCAAGCAGGTGGCCGCGCTGCTCTACGAGAAGCTCAACCTCGGCCTGGGCGAGGCGCAGAAGAAGCAGTTCAAGACCAAGGACGGCTATACCACCGGCGAGGAGGCCCTGCAGTACCTCAAGGCCGCGCATCCCGTGGTGCCGCTGCTGATGGAGTTCCGCGAGGTCTCCAAGCTCAAGTCCTCTTTCGTGGACAATTTGCTGGCCGCCGCCGGCCCCGACGGGCGGCTGCACACCACTTTCGACCAGTTGGGCGCGGCCACCGGCCGCTTCTCCAGTTCAAAACCCAACCTGCAGAACATCCCGGTGCGCTCCGAGGCCGGCCTGCTGGTGCGTAAATGTTTCGTGGCGCGAGAGGGCTTCGAACTGCTGAGCGCCGACTATTCGCAGATAGACCTGCGCGTGCTGGCGCACCTCTCCGGAGACCGCAACCTGACCGAGGCCTTCCGCAGCGGCGAGGATATACACCAGCGCACCGCCTCCGAGATCTTCCACTGCGCGCCGCAGCTGGTGACGCCCGAGATGCGCCGCGCGGCCAAGGCCATAAATTTCGGCATAGTGTACGGCAAGACGGCGCAGGGCCTGAGCCAGGACCTGGGCATCAGCCGCGCCGAGGCGGCCGGCTACATCAGGCATTATTTCGAGGCCTGCCCCGGCGTGAAGGAATGGAGCGAGCGCACGGTGGCCGAGGCCAAGAAGACCGGTATGGTCGCCACTTTCACCGGCCGCCGCCGCCACCTGCCCGAGCTGACGGCCACCAACCCGCACCTGCGCAGCTTCGCCGAGCGCGCCGCCGTGAATACCCCGGTGCAGGGCGGCTCGGCCGACATCATCAAGAAGGCGATGATAGGCCTGTTCCGCGAGTTCCTGGGCTCCAAGGACGTATTCATGCTGCTGCAGGTGCACGACGAACTGGTGTTCGAGGTGCGCAAGGGCCACCTGCGTCAGGCCGCAGCCGTCATCAAGCGCGGCATGGAAGGCGCCTACGCCCTCTCGGTGCCGCTGGTAGCCGACTTCAAGTCCGGCCCCAACTGGCGCGACATGACCAAATATGAAGTATAGCGGGACGAAATCGTGGGTTCCGCCGGGACGGACGGCTCGGGTTAGCAAAACCCTGTCGGAGGCCGAGGCTTGCGTAAGCGCCGAGGCCGAGACGGGGAGTGGCGAGCACGGTGTGCGAGACCACGTTTTTGCGTTCCGGGCCGTCCGGCACGGCAGGAGCGTGCGATGAGGCTAGGTGCTGCGCCGCTGAGGGAGTTGCCGCCGGTGACGCGGTGGCTGGCGGCGGCTTTCCTGGCCGGCTGGGTATTGAAGCTGGCCTTCGGCTTCAAGGTGAGTTTCTATTTCGGCCTGGTGCCGTACCAGTTCCTGGGCGGCTGGCTGTGGCAGGCTTTCACCTACATCTTCCTGCACGCCGACTTCTGGCATTTCCTGTTCAACGCCTTCATGCTCTGGATGCTGGGCAGCGCGGTGGAGCAGGTAATGGGCTCGCGCCGTTTCCTGCTCTATTTCCTGGGCTGCGGGGCCGCCGCGGCGCTGCTGACCGTGGCCTGGCAGCCCGGCTCCATCAGGCCGGTCATAGGCGCCTCCGGGGCGGTCTTCGGCCTGCTGGGCGCTTTCGCCTTCCTGTTCCCTGACGCCAAAGTCTATTTTTATTTCCTTTTCCCCATGAGCGCCAGGACCATGGCGGCGCTGCTGGGCGGGCTGGAACTGGTGATGACGCTCTCGCGGCCCGGTTCCGGCATCTCCAATATCACCCACCTGGGCGGGCTGGCGGCCGGCCTGGCCTGGCTGTGGGCCGAGCGCCGCTGGCAGGAGCGGCCCGCGCGGCCGGAGCGGGAAACGCCGGACCCCGCGGCGATAGAGCGCGAGGAGATAGACCGCCTGCTGGAGAAGATCTCCAGGCAGGGGCAGGGGGCCCTGAGCCGCGCCGAGCTGGAGCGTCTCGACGAGTATTCCAGGCGCGGGGGCAGGGCATGAAATTCCGGGTACCGCGGGGCAAGACCGTCATAGGCCTGACCGGCCCCATAGCCTCGGGCAAAAGCCTGGCGCTGGAGCTCTTTATTAAGGAGGGGGCGCTGGGCCTCTCGGCCGACGCTGTTTCAGCTTCCTTATTGACAGAACCCGCCTGCTATAATAAAATATTAAGGAAGTTTAACCCTGGTAAAATCCTCACAAACGGAAAACTGGACAAAAAGAAGCTGGCGGCCGAAGTCTTCGGTTCACCGGCGAAACGCAAATGGCTTGAAGCCTTGCTGCACCCGCGGATCCTTAGAAGAATTCACTCCCTAATAACCAGCTCCCCCAAAAAGATAACGGTTGTCGAGGCGCCCCTGCTGTTCGAAGCGGGACTCGAGGAGTGTTTTACGTTCACGGTCTGCCTGTCCGCCCCCGAGCGGACGCTGGAAGAGAGGGCCCTGGAAAGGGGCTGGAGCAGGGCGCAGTACCTGGAGCGGGCGAGGGCCCAGCTGCCCGCCGCGGAGAAATACGCCAGGGCGGACATGACGCTGGATAATTCCGGCGCGCCGCGCGAGCTGGCGGAGAAGATAAAATTCATCTGCCGTTTCCTGAAGGAGACGGCTCAAGGAAAAAAGACATGAACGGACAACAGCAGGACGAGAAAAGATTTCAGCGAAATCAGAATATGGGGCCTAACGGCGGGCAGCGCGGCAACGGCGGCGACCCACGGCGGGACGAGAGGGGAAACCAGAAAATGAACGATAACAGACAGCCCAACGGGGGCCAGAACCAGAATCAGAACCAGGGCCAGGGGCAGAACCAGAACCCAAACCCCAACCTGCCCAAGCTCGATATAGCCGGCATGACCAAGATGACCGTGGCCGAGCTGGTCAAGATCGCCGAGCAGTTCAACATGGAAGGCGTGGCCTCCCTGCGCAAGCAGGAGCTCATCGGCAAGATCATGGAAGCCCAGGCCAAGGCCAACGGCGTGGCCCAGGGCGAGGGCGTGCTGGAAGTGCTGCCTGACGGCTTCGGCTTCCTGCGCTCCCAGGAATACAATTACCTTTCCAGCCACGAGGACATTTACGTCTCTCCCTCCCAGATCAAGAAGCTCGGCCTGCGCAAGGGCGACGCCGTCAACGGCCTCATCCGCCCGCCCAAGGACGGCGAGCGCTTCTTCGCGCTGCTGCAGGTGAAGACCGTCAACGGCGTGGAGATAGAGAAGATACAGCACCGCCCGCTGTTCGAAAATCTCACGCCGCTGCACCCCAACAAGCGCTTCCTGCTCGAGACCGGCAAGGGCGAGATGACCGGCCGCGTGATCGACCTCATCGTGCCCGTCGGCAAGGGCCAGCGCCAGCTCATCGTGGCCGCCCCCAAGACCGGCAAGACGATGATCCTGCAGCGCATCGCCAATTCGCTCGCCACCAACCATCCCGAGATAGAACTGATCGTGCTGCTCATAGACGAGCGCCCCGAGGAAGTCACCGACATGAAGCGCTCCGTGCGCGGCGAAGTGCTGGCCTCCACCTTCGACGAGCCGGCCGACCGCCACGTGCAGGTGGCCGAGATCGTCCTCGAGAAGGCCAAGCGCATAACCGAAATGGGCAAGGACGTGGTGGTGCTGCTCGACTCGATCACCCGCCTGGCGCGCGCCTACAACACCGTGGCGCCCTCCTCCGGCCGCGTGCTGTCCGGCGGCCTCGAGTCCACCTCGCTGCAGCGGCCCAAGCGCTTCTTCGGCGCGGCCCGCAATATAGAGGAAGGCGGCTCGCTGACCATCATCGCCACCGCCCTCGTCGAGACCGGCAGCCGCATGGACGACGTCATCTTCGAAGAGTTCAAGGGTACCGGCAACTCGGAAATTTACCTGGAGCGCAAGCTGGCCGACCGCCGCGTGTTCCCGGCCATCGACATCAACCGCACCTCTACCCGCAAGGAAGAGCTGCTGATGAGCGAGGACGAGCTGAACAAGGTGTGGATCCTGCGCAAGGTGCTCGCGCCCCTGTCCCCGATAGACTCGATGGAGCTGCTGATCAGCAAGCTCAATTCCACCAAGTCGAACAAGGACTTCCTGAAATCCATGGAGATAGGTTCGGGCCGCTGATGACGGGAGGGCGCTGGAAGATAGCCGCGGGGCTGGGGGTGCTGCTGGGAACGGCGGCGCTCTCTTCGGCCGTGGCGCCCGGCGTCTCGCCCTTCTACTACGCCCGCTTCTCCGTGCTGACGCCCCCGGGGCCGGCCGAGCCGCCCCCGGAGGCCTTCCGCCTCATCCCCCGCCTGATCCACGCCCGCCACAAAGTGGCCAAGGGCGACAACGTGCGCGCGCTGGCCTCGGCCTACGGCACGGACGTGCGCTCCCTGCAGAGCACCAACTCCAACGAGTTCATCTTCATGAGCCGCGGCGGCTACATCCGGGTGCACAACGGCAAAGGCCTGCTCTACGAGGTGACGGTCAACGGCGAGAGCCTGAACTCCATCTCCTCGCGCTACGTGGGCAAGGGGCGCGACCTGCGGGCCTTCAGGGCCGAGATCGTGGAGGAGAACGGCCTGCCGCCCTCCGCGCTGCTGCTCAACCACAAGTTCAAAAAAGGCGACAGGGTGTACCTGCCCTCGGTCTACGTGGACCTGGACACCTACCGCATGCCGCTGCGCAGCTTCGGCCGCATCAGCGGACGCTTCGGTTCGCGCTACCACCCCGTGCTCAAGCGCCGCATCTTCCACAACGGCACCGATATCCCCATGCCTATCGGCACCCCGGTGTACCCTTCCCGCTCGGGCACCGTCACCTTCTCCGGCTGGCGGGGCGGCTACGGCAATCTGGTGGAGGTGCAGCATAAGGACGGTTCGCGCTGCCGCTACGGCCACCTGTCGGTGCTGAAAGTGACCGCCGGCCAGACCGTGCAGAAGTCAAAGACCCTGCTGGGCAAGGTGGGTTCCACCGGCATGTCCACCGGGCCGCACCTGCATTTCGAGATCCTGACCCCGTCCGGCAAGTCGGTCAACCCGCTGGCCAAGATAGGCAAGAAATAGGGGGGCGGGCCGGAAACGGCTGAACAAGCGCCCCCGTTTATGCTATAATTTATATTCGGAAGCAACTTTAGAGGAAGGCTATGAAAAACGACATACACCCCAAATACACTCTCTGCGAGGTCTCCTGCGTCTGCGGTAACGCTTTCCAGACCCGCTCCGTGAAACCCTCGATCAAAGTCGAAATGTGCTCCGCTTGCCACCCGTTCTACACCGGCAAGCAGAAGATGCTCGACACCGCCGGCCGCGTGGAGCGCTTCAACAAGAAGTTCGCTTCCACCGAAGGCAAGATGGTAGAGCGCAAGGCCAAGAAGATAGCCGTGAAGGCCGTCTCCCCGCGCCACACCGTCAAGCGCAAGCTCTCCTCCGCCGCCACCGTGGCCAAGAAGGACGAGAAGCCCGCGGCGAAGGCCGCTCCCAAGGCCGCGCCGAAAGCCGAGACGAAGTAGCTTCGCTCCAGAAACGGGCGTTCCATTGCATGGGGCGCCCGTTTTTTCATATTAGGGGACGCTGCTTCCTATCTTCCTAACTCGGTAGGAACAGCATCCCAATGGACGCAGTAAAATCTAAGTTAGGAAGATAGGAAGCAGCGTCCCCTCTATGCTTGAAAAAGAGTTGGAAGCTATAAAGCGGGAGTTCGCCGAGATAGAGGCACGCCTGGCCTCGGGCGGCCTGCAGCCCTCCGAGATAGAAAAATTCTCCCGCCGCCACTCCGCCTGCCGCCAGATCCTCGACACCTCCGCCGCGCTGGACAAGGCCCTTAAAGAGGCCGAGGACACGCGCCAGATGTGCTCCAATACGGACCCGGAGATGGCCGCGCTGGCCGCCGCCGAACTGCCCGGCCTGGAGGCGAACGCCGCCGAGCTGGCCAAGCGGCTGCAGCTGCTGATCATCCCGCCGGACCCGGCGGATTCCAAGAACATCTTCCTCGAAATACGCGCCGGCGTGGGCGGCGACGAAAGCGCGCTGTTCGCCGGCGACCTGCTGCGCATGTACACCCGCTTCGCCCAGGTCATGGGCTGGCGGGCGGAGCTGCGCGACATGGCCACCACCGGCCTCAAGGGCATCAAGTACGCCGTGCTCTACATCTCGGGCCAGGACGTGTTCGCCTGGATGAAGTACGAGGGCGGCGTGCACCGCGTGCAGCGCGTGCCGGCTACCGAGGCCAGCGGCCGCGTGCATACCTCCACCGTCACCGTGGCTATCATGCACGAGGTGGACGAGGTGGAGATCAAGATAGAGGCCAAGGACCTTAAGATGGACACCTACCGCGCCAGCGGCGCGGGCGGACAGAACGTCAACAAGGTGGAGACGGCCGTGCGCATCACGCATCTCCCGACCGGCATCATCACGGCCTGCCAGGAGGAGCGCTCGCAGGGCAAGAACCGCGCCAAGGCCATGGCCATGCTGGCCGCGAAGCTCGCGCAGCTGAGCGAGGAAACCCAGGCCCGCGAGAACGCCGGCGCGCGCAAGGCGCAGGTGGGCACCGGTGACCGCTCCGAGAAGATCCGCACCTACAATTTCCCGCAGAACCGCGTGACGGACCACCGCGTGCAGATCTCCTGGCACAACATGCCGGAGATCATGGAAGGCAATATCAGGAACATCCTCGAAGAGGTCAGGCTGAACATAGGGAGAAAAAGTGAAAACAACAGCGGGCCGGATACTGACTGAGGCCGCCGCCCGCCTGACCGCGGGGGGCGTGGAAGAGCCGGCGCTGAACGCGCAATGGCTGCTGGCCGACGCTACGGGCGTGGAGCGCCTGCGCCTGCTGGCCGAGCCGGACACGCAGGTGGCGCCCGCCGCGCTCAAGAAGTTCAAGGCGGGGCTGCTGCAGAAAGAGCAGGGGCTGCCGCTGGCCTATATACTGGGCTGGCAGGATTTCATGGGGCTGCGCATCAACGTCGACAAGCGCGTGCTGGTGCCGCGCCCCGAGACCGAGGAGCTGGCCGGCCACGCCGCCGACTTCCTGCTGGGCAGGAAGGGCGAGCTCTCGGCGCTGGATTACGGTTCCGGCTCGGGCGCGATAGGCCTGTGGCTGGCGCGCCGCTTCCCGGCGCTGCGGGTGACCGGGGTGGAGATCTCAGCCCGCGCCATAAACTGCTCCGCCGACAACGCCCTGCAGCTGGGCCTGGCGGACAGGGTGAAGTTCGTGAAGGGCTCCACGCTGGCCGCCGTGCGCGGGCCTTTCGACATTATAGTTTCCAACCCGCCGTATATCCCCACCGGCGTGATCCCGGGCCTGGCCCCGGAAGTGCTCAGCGAGCCGCGCGTGGCGCTCGACGGCGGCGGGGACGGGCTGGACGTGGCGCGCATGCTGGTGCGCCTGGCCCCGGCGCGGCTCAAGAAGGGCGGCGCGATGATCATGGAGCTGGGCGGCGGGCAGGCCCCCCGGCTGCTGGCGGCCATGCCGGCCGCCGTCTGGACCGGCAAGAGGACTTTCAAGGACCTGTGCGGCGTGGAGCGGTTCCTGTTCGCGAGGAAAAAATAAATGGATAACTTCATCATACGCGGCGGCCGGCCTTTGAACGGGCAGACCACGATCAGCGGCTCCAAGAACGCCGCGCTGCCTATCCTGGCCGCCACGCTGCTGACCCGCGAAAAATGCGAGATCAAGAACGTCCCGGAACTGATGGACATCCGGTCCACCTTCGAGCTGCTCAACTACCTGGGCAAGAACTGCTTCTACGGCTACGGCAACTTCGTGGCCGAGGAACACGCGCAGCTGAAGCTGCACGCCCCCTACGACCTGGTGCGCAAGATGCGCGCCTCCATGCTGGTGTCGGGCCCGCTGCTGGCCCGCTTCAAGAAAGTGCGCTTCTCGCTGCCCGGCGGCTGCTCCATCGGCATGCGCCCCATCGACATACACCTGGAAGGTTTCAAGAAACTCGGCGCGGTAGTTTCCTATGAGAAAGGCGACGTGATCCTCACGGCGAAGAAGCTGAAGCCCGGCCGCGTTAAATTCCGCTTCCCCAGCGTGGGGGCCACCGAGAACCTGATGATGTGCGCCGCGCTGATAGAAGGCGTGACCACTCTGGAGAACTGCGCCCGCGAGCCGGAGATAGAGGACCTCGCCAACGCGCTGACCAAAATGGGCGCCCTGGTGGAAGGCGCCGGCACCCCGACGATAAAGATACACGGGGCCGCCTCGCTGAAAGGCCTTAAATATTCAGTGATGCCCGACCGCATAGAGGCCGGCACCTTCATGCTGCTAGCCGCCGCCGTAGGGGGGAAGATAAAGCTGCTCAACGCCGCCCCCAAAAACCTGGACGCGCTGATCCGCGCCATGAAGAAAGCCGGCATCAAGATCACGGCTTACAAGGATTCCTTGGAAGTAGAGGCGCCCCGCGGGCGGCCCAGGCCCGTGAGCGTGGTCACCAAGCCGCACCCCGGTTTCCCGACGGACCTGCAGGCGCCCTGGATGGCCTTTATGGCGCGCGCCAACGGCACGAGCGAAGTGCAGGAGCATATTTTCGAGAACCGCTTCATGCACGCGCCGGAACTGGTGCGCATGGGCGCCGATATCACGGTGACGGACAAGAAGGCCGTGGTGCGCGGCGTGGCGGAGCTGCTGGGCGCCCCGGTGATGGCCTCCGACCTGAGGGCCGGCGCGGCCCTGGTGGTGGCGGCCGCCGCGGCCAAGGGGAAGACGCTCATACGCCGCATATACCACATAGACCGCGGCTACGAGAAGCTGGAGCATAAGCTTAAAGACCTGGGCGTGGACGCGAGCCGGGTGAAAGCCTGAGTCATGACCTTTAAAGAAGCCGAAAAGCTGCTGGTCTCGCGCCAGGACTTCGTCAAGAAGGACGGGTTCGGCCGCGTCTGGGCCTGCCTGGGCAAGCTGGGCAACCCGCAGCAGCGGCTCAAGACCGTGCACGTGACCGGCACTAACGGCAAGGGCTCGGTGTGCGCGCTCTACGAGGCGGCCGCCCGCGCGGCCGGGCTGAAGACCGGCCTGTTCATCTCGCCCCACCTGCTCAGCATGACCGAGCGTATACAGGTCGGCGGCGTCAATATAGGCGAGGAGACTTTCGCCGCGCTGTTCGAGGAAGTGTTCGCGGCCGGGCCGGACCTGAGTTTCTTCGAGCTGCTCACCTGCATGGCCTTCCTGCATTTCGACCGGGAGCGCACCGACCTGGCGGTAGTAGAGGTGGGCATAGGCGGGCGCTACGACACTACCAACGTGCTGGCCAAGCCGGAACTTTCGGTCATCACCTCGGTGGACCTGGACCACGTGAAGTTCCTGGGCGGCACCATCGCCGAGATCGCCGCGCAGAAGGCCGGCATCATCAAGCCCGGCGGCATCTGCGTGGCCCCGCTGCTCCCGGCGGAGGCGCGCGTGGAGATCTCCAGGGAAGCGGAGCTGCGCGCCGCGCAATGCCATTTTTTCGCGCCGTCTTTCGAGGTCGCGAACCGCGACTGGGAGAAGAGCCGCCTGCTGCTGCGGCACAAGAAGACCGGCGAGCTGTTTTCCTACGGGATCATGGGCGAGGGCCAGGTTTCCAACGCCACGCTGGCCTGGGAAGGGCTGGAGATCATGCGCGGCCTGGGCTGGCCCATCAGCCGCGCTCACGTCTCGGCCGGTTTCGCCGCCGTGCGCTGGCCGGCCAGGTTCCAGGCCGTTCGCGCCGGAGCGGAGTTCGGCGGCGCCCTTTTCGTCATAGACGGGGCCCACAACGAGGAGGCGGCCAGGGCTTTCGCCGCCACCTGGCGGGGGTCGCCGTTCGCGCGGCGCCCCGCGGCCTTCGTGCTGGGCATGCTGCAGGACAAGGAGCGCCGCGGCATACTGGAACTGCTGGCCCCGCTGGCGGCCAAGTTCATCCTTACGAAACCGGACTCGCCGCGCGCGGCCGATCCCTGCGCGCTGGCCGACGAGATTGCGGCCATCCGGCCGGACGCGGAGATAGAGGTGCAGGAGGATATAACGGCCGCGCTGGCGGCGGCCGCTCCGGGCGGCACGGCCGCCGTGGTGGGGTCCTTCTACCTCGCGGGCTCAGCGCTGAAAATACTCGGGGAAAAACAGGAGAGACCATGCTAGGCATAGGTATAGACATAGGCGGGACCAATACCAAGCTCGTGGTGGTCAACAAGGCCGGCAAGGCCCTGGCGCACGAGCGCTTCAAGACCGAGGCCGACAAGGGCCCGGCTTCCTTTATTAAGCGGCTCGGCGCGGCGGTGGACGGCCTGCGCCGCGACTACGGCCGGCAGCTGGTGTCGGTGGGCATAGGCGCCGCCGGCGACGTGGACCCCGAACGCGGCGTGCTGCGCTTCGCGCCCAACCTGGGCTGGCGCAACGTCAAGCTGACCGCGCCGCTGGAGAAACTGACCGGCCTGCCCTGCGCCATGGAGAACGACGCCAACATGGCCGCCTGGGGCGCCTACGAGATAGAACTCAAGCGCAAGCTCGACGACGTGCTGACGCTCACGCTGGGCACCGGCATAGGCTCGGGCATGGTGATAGACGGCAAGCTTTACCACGGCTCCTCCGGCTGCGCCGGAGAAGCCGGGCACATGAAGATAGTGCCCGACGGCAGGCTCTGCGGCTGCGGCGGCAAGGGCTGCCTGGAGGCCTATTGCGGCAGCGGCGCCATCATGCGGCGCGCCCGCGAGCTGGTTAAGAACGAAGCCGCCTACGTTAAAAAATTCGCGGACCCGGCCCGGCCCAGGTTCAACACGATCTGCCTGACCCGGGCGGCGGAAGCCGGCGACCCCGCCGGGCGCAAGGTCTGGGCCGAGACCGGCCATTACCTCGGCATGGGTCTGGCCGGCCTGATACTGTTGATCAACCCCGGCTGCGTGGTCCTGACCGGCGGTGTGTCCAGGGCCAGGAAATGGTTCCTGCCCTCCATGCTGGAAGTGCTGAAAGACCAGCAGATAAAGACCCCCTTCGCCAGGGTGAAGGTGAAGATCTCCGACGACGCCGACCTGGGCTCCCACGGGGCGGCCCTGTTCGGCCTGGAGCGGGCACTGAAATAAGGCTTTACTCTAAGTGAAAAACCTCCTGGCCGCCCTCCTGCTCGCCGCCGCCGCTCCCGCGGCGGCCTACGAGCTGCCGTCCTCGACCGGCGCGCACCGCGTGCGCTTCGAGGCGGACCAGGCCGGCTTCAACGAATATACCCGCGAGATACAACTGCAGGGCAACGTGCGCCTGGAGGAACTGTCCGAGGAGGGCAAGCAGCTCAAGCTGGTGCGCGCGCATGAGCTGAACGTCAGCATGTCGAGCCGCACCGTCTCGGCGCCCTCCGACTTCGTGATAGACGACGACACCGGCACCGCCTACGGCAAGAGCGGCTTCTTCAGCTACGGCGAAAATCACGGCTACATCAACGACGGCCGCTTCCAGCACGGCAACTTCATCTTCCGCGGCCGCTCCATCAACTTCGACAAGGACGGCTACGTCTACAAGCGGGCCAGCCTGACCAGCTGCGACGAGGACCCGCCGCATTACCGCATCAGGGCCTCGCGCATCCACCTCGCCCCCGAGCGCTATTTCGTGGCCTACAACACCGTCTTCTTCCTGGGGCGCGTGCCTATCTTCTACCTGCCGGTGCTCTACAAGCCGATGGGCCGCGGCACGCCTTTCGTCACCAGCCTGTTCCCCGGTTACGACGAGCGCAACGGCGCCTTCCTGAAGTCCAACTACATGTACCGGGTCAACCCGCACATGCGGGTGAAGGCCTACCTGGACTATTTCTCCAAGCGCGGCCTGGGCACCGGCGGCGAGTTCGACTACCGGCAGGAGGGGAAGAACATCACCAACCTCTCGGCCTACCGCATCCGCGAGCATGGTCAGGCTACGGACCGCTGGGGCATGAACGGCGGTTTCTGGCACGCCTTCAACCGGTTCAGCGAGTCCGACCCGGCGCAGTATTACGGCCAGTCCTTCTTCCGGCTGCTCTCGGACCCGTCGTTCAACAACGATTTCTTCCGCACCAACCCTTTCGCCGTCAGCCCGGACAAGCAGGCGAGCCTCGCCTTCACGCGCAAGACCAATTACACGGTGACGCGCGTGAGCGCCTACGGCCGCGACGAGCGCTCCGCGGCCGACCAGGAGAAGTTCGTGAAAGCCTACGAGTCCGCGCCGCGCCTGGACTTCAACACGGTGCCCTTCGCGATCCCAAAGGTGCCGGTGCTCAACACCTTCTCCGGCTATTTCGAGAACGTCCGGGAATACGGCACAGGTTACTACCAGAAGAAGGGCCGCGCCAACTGGGGCGTGTCCAAGACGGTGCCGCTGAGCCGCCGCGTGATACTTTCGCCCTCGGCCTTCTTCGACCAGTCCGTGGCGCTGTCCACGGCGCCGGCCGCCGGGGATATCTGGACCGGGCGCTACGGCGGCGCGGTGAACCTGCGCTACGACCGCCTGTGGGGTTCCCTGGACCTGCGCTACGCCTCCACCCGGCGCATGCGGGAGAATGACTTCTCCGTGGACCTGAGCTCGACCGACAAGGGACAGGAACTTGAGTCTTTCTACGCCGACCTGTTCATCATGCCGCGCCATAACGTTTATTTCCGGGCGCGCACCTCCTACGACCTGCGCAATTACTACACCGCCTCTTTCGCGCGGCGCCTGTCCCCGCTGATCGCCGAGGCCTATTATTCGCCGCGCCCCACGCTGGACCTCTACGCGCAGAATTCCTACAGCTTCGCCACCGGCAACCAGGGTTTCGTCGGGCAGGCCACGGTGGGCGGGACCGGGTCCTATTTCAGCGCCGGCGTGGCCAATTACAGCACCGACCCCGAGGCCTGGGTGATCAGCAACACGCTGGGCTTCAAGCCGTGGCGGACCTCCAAGTGGCGGGCCGAGGCCGTGCTGCGCTACCGGTTGGTGCCCGACGGTTTCGGCAAGCTAGAGAGTTTCAGGTTCTTCGAGAAGGCCGTGACGCTGTTCCGCGACTTCCACGACTTCCGCACCAGCTGGGACTTCAGGGTGCGCTCCGGCGGCGTGAAGGAGTTCTTCTTCTTCGTGAACCTGAAGATGAACGACCCCGACCGCTACGACACCCTTGAGCAGAAGTCGCGCGCCTACTGGCACCCCTGGCGCCGCAGCGACGCCGTCCGGGACTGATATTGTCTTTTCGGGGCTGACGAGGGGATGCCAGAAGGGGGCCGCCGAGGGTACGCCCTCTCCGGGTACGCTCGGCCAGTCACGGATAAACCGCATAGCGGTTTTTCGCGACCCCGGCAAGAAAGTGTCGCTGCGCTCCACGCGGCGGTTCCGCTACGCAGGGAACGCCTCCGCCCTTGCGGACCGGACGCGAGGCATAATTATGCCTCGCTCTTCGCCGGTCCTCACCGTGGCCTCGCTCTTTCACTCAGGCTCGGCGCTGCGCAAGCCTCGCCTACGCGAGGCCCCTGCGAGGGCATACCCCCGGTGGCCCCGGGGAGAAGGTGCGCTCGGAGGCCTTGGGGCGCTTCAACGTGGAATTTGAAAATGATAAACTTTAGGGAGAGGGAAGGATAATATGACAAAACCGCTTTGGCTCGTTACCGGCGGGGCCGGGTTCATAGGCTCCAACATAGTGGAAGAACTGCTGCGGCGCGGCTGCCGCGTGCGCGTGTTCGACAATTTCTCCACCGGCAAGGAAGAGAACCTAGCCCCGTTCAAGGGCAAGTTCGAGCTGGTGCGCGGCGACCTGCGCGAGCCGGCCGACCTGAAGAAGGCCATGCGTGGCGTGACCTACGTGCTGCACCAGGCCGCCTTCCGCTCCGTGCCCAAGTCCGTGGACAACCCGCGCGCCGCCAACGACAATAACGCCACCGGCACCCTGAACGCCCTGATGGCAGCCAAAGAGGCCGGCGTGAAGCGCTTCGTCTACGCCGCTACCAGCTCCGCCTACGGCGAGTGCAAGGTATTCCCGCAGACGGAAAGCCTGCCCACGATGCCGGTTTCGCCCTACGCCGTCAGCAAGCTGGCCGGCGAGAATTACTGCCGCGTCTACGCCCGGACCTTCGGTCTGGAGACCGTGGCGCTGCGCTACTTCAACGTGTTCGGTCCCCGCCAGAACCCGGAGTCGATGTATTCCGCCGTGATCCCGCGCTTCATGGAGCTGCTGGTGCAGGGCAAGCCGCTGGAGATCCACTGGGACGGCAAACAGTCCCGCGACTTCACCTACGTCGCCAACGTCGTGGACGGCAATATCCGCGCCGCCCTGGCTCCGTCCAAAGTCTCCGGCCTCACGATCAACGTGGCCACCGGCACCAATATCTCGCTGCTCGACATAGCCCGCGAGCTGGAGAAGATCACCGGCCGGAAGACGGCAAAGCTCTTCTCGCCCAAGCGCAAGGGCGACATCCGCAAGACCTATTCCGACATCACCCTGGCCCGCCGCCTGCTCGGCTACAAGCCGCTGGTGAAGTTCCCCGAGGGGCTGCGGCTGACCTGGGATTACTTCTCGGCCAAATGGGGGAAGAAATGATATTCAACGTCTCGGCTTCTTCCGGCTGGATAGAAGTTGTGTGCGGCAGCATGTTCTCGGGCAAGACGCAGGAACTGATACGCCGCCTGAAGCTGGCGAACATCGCCAAGCAGAAGGTGCAGGTGTTCAACTCGCACCTCGACGTGCGCTACGCCAAGGAGCATCTGGTCTCGCACGACAAGTCCACGCTGGCCGCGCACCCGGTGAAGAGCGCCAGGGAGATCCTCAAGGCCGTGGATAAGGACGCGCAGGTGGTGGGCATCGACGAAGCTCACTTTTTCGGCCCCGAGATAGTGGAAGTGGCCCAGAAGCTGGCCAATTCCGGCCGCCGCGTCATCGTGGCCGGCCTGGACCAGGACTACCGCGGCGAGGCTTTCGACAACATGGCCAAGCTGATGGCGGTGGCGGAGTTTGTCACCAAGAACCTGGCCATCTGCATGGTCTGCGGCAACCCGGCGCATTTCAGCCAGCGCCTGACCGATTCCGGCAAGCGCATCGTGGTCGGCGCCGGCGACAAGTACGAGGCCCGCTGCCGCAAGTGCTTCCAGCCGGAAAAATAAAATGTACCGCTCCGAAAAATTCAACCCCACGCTGTTCGGCAAACTGTTCCACCTGGGCTCCAAGCTGGCGGAAGGCAACCGCTGGCTGCGCCTGGCCGAGGCCCTGCCCTGGGAGCGCCTCGACGAGGAATACGGCAAGCATTTCGCCGCCGGCCAGGGCCGCCCCGCCAAGGATTCCAGGCTGGTCTGCGGCCTGCTGGCCGTCAAGCAGCTCAAGAACCTCTCCGACGAGGACGCCGTAGCCGAGTTCATGGAGAGTCCGTACATTCAGGCTTTCTGCGGTCAGGAGTATTTCGCGGTGGAGGACGTCACCAACCCCGGCATCCTGTCGGAGCGGCGCAAGCGCCTGGGGCCGGAGTTCCTCGCGCTGCTGGAGGCCGAGCTGGCCGCCGCGCTGAAGGCCAACCGCGACCTGAAGTTCCGCTCCGCCAAGGCCGCGCAGGAAGGCGGGCTCTGGGCCGCGCTGCTGGAAAAACTGCGCTCTTTCTTCCCCTGAACGCCCGGTCCGGGCAATAAAAAAAGCGGAACGCCTGTTCCGCTTTTTTTGCGTCCCGCCGGCGCCCTTACGGGCCCCAGTTCGGGGTGAAAGAATTCCCCTTCATGTCGGTCAGAGGGTGCGGGGCGCTGCCGTCCGCGTCCATGACGAAGATCTCGCGCTTGCCGCGCCGCGTGGAGGTGAAGGCGATGAACCTGCCGTCGGGGGACCAGGACGGGTCTTCGTTGTCGCCGGCGCCGCTGGTAAGGCGGCGCACCTGGCTGCCGGTGGGGTCGGTGACGAAGATGTTGAGCTTCTCCTTGCGGGTCTCGCGGCCGGCGAACACTATCCACTCGCCGGAGGGGGACCAGGACGGGGAGTCGCACCAGTTGAAGCGGGTGAGCTTGCGGGTCCTGCCGGAGGCCATCTCCAGCACGAAGATCTGCGGGTTGCCGGCGCGGTCCGAGACGAAAGCCGCCTCCTTGCCGTCGGGGGACCACGTGGGCGAGGAGCTGACGCCGAAGCCCTTGAGCAGTTTCTTGGCCTTCTTGGTGACGATGTCCAGCGCGTAGATGCTGGGATCGTCTCCGCGGGACATGGTCATCAGCATTGTCATGCCGTCGGGGGAGACGCCGCCGGGGATATTGAGCCCCTGGAAGGTGGTGAACGGCTTTATCTTGCCGGCCTTCAGGTCTATCTCGAACATGTCCGGGTTGCCCCAGCGGTAGGTGGTGAAATAGATGCGGTTGCCGTCCTGCGACCAGCGCGGCAGCAGGCTGATGCTGTTGTCGGAGGTGAGCCGGGTCAGGCTTTCCCCGTCATAGTCGGCCATGTAGATCTCTTTGCGGCCGGTGGAGTTGTTGGCGAAGGCCAGCTTGGAGGCCGCTATGCCGCGCTTGCCGGTCAGGCGCAGCACCACGTCGTCGGAGAACATGTGGGCGGCGCGGCGCAGGGCGCGCTTCTCGCCCTGATAGAACTTTTCCGTCAGTTTTTTGCCGGTGGAAAGGTCGTAAAGGACGGCGGTGAGGGTCCAGATATTCCCGGCGTCGCGGACCCGGCCGGTAACAAGGTGGCCAGCCAGCCCTTTCCACCAGGCCAGCGACTCCTTGGAGGCGTCGAGGTTGGCGGGGGACAGGGCGTCCTCCTTGAGGTCGAAATAGCGGGAGTAGAGGAGGTCGGCGCGGATGATGTCCCTGAAGGTCTCTGCCAGGGCGAGGTCCTCGGGGCTCTGCGGCCGGGCCGGGAGGAACTGCGCCAGGCCCAGCGCGGCCTTTTTAGTTTCCTGGCCGCCGGCGACGCCTATGTAGACGTCCGCTCCGGCCGCGGCGCCTGGAGCGGCCGCGAGCAGGGCGGCGAGCAGCAGCGGCCTGAACATCAGCCTTTCTTGGCGGGGGCCTTGGCCGGGGCTTTAGCCGGAGCCTTGGCGGGGGCCGCGGGCTTGGGGGTCAATTTGGCTATCTGGTCCTTGGCCGTTTTGGCTTCCTGGGACTGGGGGAAATCCTTTACCACCGACTTCAGGTATTTGAGGGCTTCGTCCTTCTTGTCTTCGGGCAGCTTCAGCAGGGCCATGGCGTACTTGAGGCGCGCGGCGGGCACGCGGGGGCTGGTCGGGAACTTCTCGAGCACGGTGGCGTAGGCCAGCGCCGACTCCTGCCAGTGCTCCTTGAGGTAGAGCGATTCGCCCAGGTGAAAGTAGGCGCCTTCGGCCATTTCTCCGCCGGGGAACTTGGCCAGGTAGGCCTTGAAGCCGGTGGCCGCGCCGTCGAAGTTATTGTTGAGGAAGGCGTTGTAGGCGTCGTTGTAGAGCTTGGCGGGCAGCAGCGAGGCTTCCACCTGCTCCTGCTGTTTGCGGATGGTCTGGCCTATGGCGTTGACCCGCTTGCCCATGGACGAGTCCATCTCGTCGAGGCGGGCGCCGAGGCGGTCCATCTGGCCGGAGAAGTCCTTCATGCTCTCGGAGGAGGAATTGAGGCTCCTGGAGAGCTCCTCCATCTTTACGGCCAGCTCGGCCTGGTTCTTCTGCATGTTGGTCAGGCTGGTGTTGAGGTCGTCCATCTGGCTCTGCATCTGCAGCATGTCCTGCTGCGTGGCTACGCAGCCGGTGGCCAGCAGGCAGGCCGGGATCAGGAATAAGACTTTTCTGAAGGACATTTAGTTGCCCTTTACCTTGGTTTCGGCGCGGCGGTTCTGCAGCCAGCAGGCGTCGGAGGCCTCGTCGCAGACCGGCTTTTCTTCGCCGTAGGAGATGGTGCCCATGGCGCTCTCCGGCACGCCGAGGCGCGCGTAATAGTCGCGCACGGCCTTGGCGCGCTTCTGGCCCAGGGCGAGGTTGTATTCCACGGTGCCGCGGTCGTCGCAGTGACCTTCCACCAGCACGGTCCAGCCCTTGCGGGCCTTGATCAATTCCGCGTTGGCCTGCAGCACGGCGCGGGTCTCGTCCGAGAGCTCGTGACGGTCGTAATCGAAATTTACGGTCTTGATCGTCTCAATGGAGGCGAACTCGCCGCCGCGGATGTCGCCTTCGGTGGAGGCGTCGGCCCCTTCCTGTATGTCGAGCGTCGGGATGGTGGCGGTTTCGGCGGTCATGTCCGGATTGTCCCCGGCCGCGCCCTTTACGTTCTTCTTGTTGCAGGAAGACAGGGTGAAAGCCGCGAGCAGCGGCAGGGCGAAAGCGAGGAGCAGGTGCTGTTTCTTCATTACTGGGACCTCCGTAAACTTTGTATCAACCTATAATCTATAATAATTTTCGCGCCTTTACAATAAGGAGTAGTTTCAGGCCGCTATGTAGAGACCGGCGGAGAGCAGCAGGCCGAAGACGGCCACCAGTTTCCCCGTTTCCGGTACCAGGACGGAATAGTCCCCGCGCGCGGCCATCCGGAACAGCCGCAGGGCCAGCGGCACCGAAACCGCGCAGAAGACCGGGGGCCAGATGCTGCCGAAAGTGAGGGAGAAGAAATAGGGCAGGGCTATCAGCGCGTAATAGAATTTCAGCGCCCCGCCCGGCCCCAGCGCCGCGGCCAGGGTGGTAAAGCCGGCTTCGCCGTCGCCCCTGGCGTCGCGCATGTTGTTGGCGTGCAGGATGCCCACTATCAGCAGGCCGAGCGGGATGGAGGCCCACAGCGCCTCGGGCAGGAAGGCCCGCGCCTGTATCAGGGCCGTGCCGGTAACTATGAAGGGGCCGAAAGCGAAAAAGATGCCGATATCCCCGAGCGTCCTGTACTTGTAGGCGAAGCCGGTGCCGGTGTAGAACCAGGCCAGGGCGAAGCCGGCCGCGCCCAGCCATACCAGGCCGGGCACGCCGTTCTTGAAGGCCAGCAGAAAGCCGATGGCGCCACCGGCGGCGAACAGGCCGAGGGCCGTCAGCAGCATGGCCCGGGGCGTCATCAGACCGTCCACCAGGCCGCGGTCGTCCGCAGTTTCGGGGCGGTCCACGCCGTTCTTGAAGTCGAAATAGGTGTTGGCCAGGTTGGACGCCGAGTGCACGACGAAGGCCGCGACGAAGGTCAGCGCGAAATCCAGCCAGGAGAACGCGCCGTGGCGCCAGGCCACCACCGAGCCGAGAACTACCGGCGCCAGCGAGGCCGGCCAGGAATAGGCGCGCAGTATGATGAACCATTTCTTCATATTCGTAGTCCTCTTTATATATGCGGAATTAAGCGGTGCGCGCGCAGAGCGCGGCCAGGAAATCCTTGAGCGCGGCCCCGCCCTCCGGGGAGGGAAAGCCGTCTATGACGGGCGCCAGGTCGGCGATCTTGCCGGCCGCCGCCTGCCTGGCGGCCGCGGCGAAACCGCCCTTGCGAACCAGATCGGCCAGCGCCAGCGCCGGCGCCAGGTCGGCTCCGGACCCGGCTCGCGTGGCGGCAAGCAGCCGCTCTGCTTCGGGGCCCGCGGCGGGGTCGTTGAGGGCGAGGATAAGCGGCAGGGTGAACTTGCCTTCCCGCACGTCCTTGAGGGTTTCCTTGCCGCAGGCTTCGGCGTCACCCTCGAAATCCAGCACGTCGTCTATGATCTGGAAGGCGCAGCCGGCTTCCTCGCCCACGCGGGCGCAGCCGGCCAGCAGGGCCGGCTTGTCGGAGAGCCGCCCGGCGGCCAGGGCGCACCAGCGGAACAGGGCACCGGTCTTGAGCGTCACTATGCGCTCGGCGGCGGCGGCGGAGATCTTTTTGCCTTTGGAGGCTTCCTCTATGAGCGCGCCCTCGGTCATGCGCCGTACGGCCTGCATCAGGCTTTCGCCGAGGTCGGGAGAAGCCAGGCGCGCCGAGTCCATGGCCATGGCTATCAGCAGGTCGCCCACCAATATGGCGGAATTGACGCCGGCCTGGTCGTAAAGGGTAGGCAGCCCGCGGCGGTAGCGGGCTTCGTCTATGCAGTCGTCGTGGAGCAGCGAGGCGGTATGGGCCAGTTCGGCGGCCGCCGCGGCCTTTTCGGCCCTGGCGGCGTCGGAACCCAGCGCGCCCGCCATCAGCAGCGTGAAGCGCGCCCTGGCGGCCTTGCCCAGGAAGCTGAAGGGGTATTTGCCGAAGTCGAAGATCTCCTTGTCCACGGCGGCCAGCTCGGCGGCGATGGCCGCCTTCACCAGGCGCAGGGACTCTTCGATATTTCCGACAGTTTTTGTCATATAACCACGATATTCTAGCATTAAAATTAATATAATCCCTATCATGGAAAACACCGGCGGGCATCACTGCGAACACCACCATGAAGACCCCCACGGGCACGGTCGCAAGGACCGCCATGAGCACCGGCGTGAGGAGCTCCACGGGCACGGCTGCGCCCATGGCCACGTCCACGGGACGGGCGCGCAGCGCGGCGCCCTGAAAGCCGCCTTCTTTATCACCGCCGGCTTCATGGTGGCGGAGGCCGCCGGCGGCCTGCTGACGGGCAGCATGGCCCTGCTCAGCGACTCGCTGCATATGATGACCGACGCCGCCGCCCTGGGCATGAGCTTTTTCGCCTCCCGGCTGGCCTCGCTGAAGCCGGATTCTTCCCGCACCTACGGCTACCGCCGGGCCGAGGTGGTGGCCGCCCTGGCCAACGCCATGCTGCTCTGGATCCTTTCAGGCTATATGCTGCGCGAGGTGTACGAGCGCTTCCATAACCCGGTGGCCGTGCTCTCCGGCCCCATGCTGGCGGTGGCCGTCCTGGGCCTGCTGGCCAACCTGGCCAGCGCCTGGATACTGCACGGCCACAGCGCCGACAATATCAACATCCGCGGGGCCTTTCTGCACGTGGTCAGCGACCTGGCCGGCTCGGTGGCGGCCATAGCGGCCGGCCTGATCATCTATTTCACCGGCTGGTACCGGGCTGACACCATAGTCTCCCTGCTGATAATAGCCCTCATCCTCTTCAGTTCCACCCGCCTGCTCAGGGAGGCTTTCCACATCCTCATGGAGGGGGCCCCCCGGGACCTCTCCCTGCCGGAGCTGGAAAAAGCCCTGCGGGGCATAGACGGGGTCTCGGACGTGCACGAACTGCACGCCTGGAGCCTCTCCACGGGTTTCAACGCGGTCAGCGCCCACCTGGTGGTCCGGGACCCGGCCAGGCAGCAGGCCGCGCTTAAGGCCGCCACCTGCGGCGTGGCGGCCGCCTTCGGCATACGGCATACCGTGTTCCAGGTGGAGGCCGAACCTGTGGAAAACTCCTCCTGCGACATCTGCTCCTGAACCGTATCATAAGTCACATACTTTCGGATTGACTTAGTCCTACATCAAACCTATAATCTTGGTAATGGTTAAGGGGACCTTTTTCGGCCCGCCCCGCGGGCTATATCGTGCTATACAGACAGGAGTTCTTATGCGTTATCTATTTTCTTTGATACTGCTGGCCGCCCTTTGTCCCGGCCTGCGCGCCGCCTACATAGACTCCGTGCGCGGCAACGTGGACCTGAAAAAGTCCGGCGCCCCGGACTGGACGCGGCTGGCCGACGGGGAGAAGACCCGCCTGGCGCCGGGCGACGAGCTGCGCACCGCCCGCGCCTCTACCGCCGACATCTTCATGGACGACGGCTCGCGCGTGAAACTGGCGCCGCTCTCCGCCTTCAAGATGACCGCCGAGAACAAGGATTCGGTCTCGCTCGGCCTGTATTTCGGCCGCGTGCGCTCGTGGGTGAAGAAGTTCTCCAAGAAGTTCGAGGTCCGCACCCCGTCGGCCGTCTGCGCAGTGCGCGGCACCGATTTCATGGTGTCGGCCGACGCCGACGGCAACAGCCGCGTGGAGGTTTACGAGGGCAGCGTGCTGGCCGGTGACAGCCGCGGCAACACCGCGCTGGTGCGCGAGGGGCAGTTCTCCGACATCCCCAACGGCGGCAGCATGCGCGAGCCGGGCGACAACCCCAACGAGCCCGGCGACATGAACTCCGCCGTAGGCGACCCCCGCCAGGCGGCCCGCGCCGAGATCTACGGCGAGATCTCTAAAGAGGACGTGCTGGCCCGCGCGCAGGAGGAGATGCAGTCTGCCGAGTACCAGATGCGCAAGACCGCCATCGACGCCTTCGGCAACCGGGTACGCATGGAGGAGTACACCATCCGCCCCGCCGACAACCAGTTCAAGTACGTGGTGCTCAACACCCGCGGCGACCGCTTCGATTTCGGCAAGATCCTCTTTACCTTCAACGCCGCTCTCCCCGCGGACCTCTCGCAGGCCACGGCCAACATGATCACCTCGCCCGGCGCCACGGCCCCGGCCTGGTACCTGACCGAGATGAACAGCGTGATGAGCAACACCCTCGACAAGGTCACCGAGGACGCCGCGGGCGGCAGCATGGAGTATAACGGCAGTCTTACCAACCCCGCTTACAACCTGGTCTTTAATAATTATTCCTTTTACGCCGCCGGCCCGGCCGAGGCCAACGACAACGGCGGCCTGGGCAAGTGGCTCTGGACCAAGACCAACTACAACGTGGGGACCAACACCACGGGCGGGCTGACCTACCTGGGCCAGCCGACGGCCATAATCACCGACCAGTCCTCGCCCTCCGGCTCCGACGTCTTCCACACCTTCACCAAGAACACCTACGGAGACGGCACCTGGATAGGCGCGCAGGACTTCGTGCTGTTCGACGACGGGGATATCCTTTCCCTGGGCGACTTCAGCAGCGGCCTGGGCGCGGGGGAGACCGTGGACCAGGTCACCGACCGGCTCAATTTCGAGCGCGTCTATACCAGCTCGCTGTTCGGCGGGCGCACGATAGACGTGATGTACTCGGCCAAACTGCTCAAGGACGCCGGCCTGCTGCGGTTCGAGTGAGCCGGACCGCTTTATAAGGATATAACCGTAAACTTATGATAAAGAACCTTAAACTCTCCGCCGCGCTCCTCGCCTGCTGCCTGTCGCCCCTGCAAGCCGAAATGAAGATCACCCCCGTGGCCAGCGTCAATTTGCTGGGCGGCAAGTATTTCCTGGATTCCGACGCGGCCTCCTTCCAGGGCCGCGTGGACGCCTTCGTTTCCCCGGTGATAAACCTCGCCGAGGGCCGCGACCTGATCCCGGTCTACTCCGGCAACTACTCCGGCACGCAGGATATACAGGAACTGGCGGGCGGCGGCGTGCTGACCCGCAAGCGCCAGACGCATACCTTCTCGCTGAAGTACGTGCATACCAACGAGTTCAATAAGTACAAGCCCCGCCTCTCCTACTCGCTGGCCCGGATCAAGGAGACCAACGACGAGGATTGGGGGGACGGCCTGTTCGACTATAACACGCTGTCCGCCGGCTTCGAGGCCGAACAGGAGCGCCCGCACGGCACCTTCACCGAGTCCTACGACTTCTACAGCGTGGCCTACCCCAACTACAGCACGCTGCTCAGCGACTCGCAGTCCGTTTTCAACGACACCACCACCTTCAACGAACTGTCCACCAACGCCGGCGAGAACCCGATGGACAACATGAGCCACCGGCTGGCCTTCGGCTACGCCTGGTTCCCGGAGCCGCTCAATATGAAGGCCGGCTACGATATCACTTACCGCACCTACGGCGACCAGGCCGTGACGGCCAGGCCCGTCACCGGTCAGTCGCCGTTCAAGAGCGACACGCGCGCCGACATAGCCCAGAACTTCAGCCTGAAGGCGGCCCGCGTGGTAAAGCCGCTGTTCCTCAACGTCGGGGCCAGGGCCGGCTGGCTGAGCTCCAACCAGGGCTCCTACGATTCGGCCCGCAGCAAGTACATGGAAGACTATTACAGCTACGTGGACGTGCAGGTGAGCCCGTCGATGACGCTGGCCCTCAAGAACGGGGTGCAGTTCGGCTTCAGCCTCGACTGGCGCCGGGTGTTCTACCTGGGCCGCCTCAAGCAGGACGCCGCCGGCAATTACGGCTCGGACGAGATAGACCAGACCTACTGGCTCACCTCCATCTCGGCCAGGTACCCCCTTTTCAGCAGGTTCTTCGCGCGCGCGGCGTACAACTACCAGGTATCTTCTTCCAACATGCGCTACGAGGACAATTACAGGTACAACTACCGGGCCAGCACCTACCTGATGGGCCTGGAGTGGGAGTTTTAAGCCGCGGGGCTGTCACTAGCGTCGTATACGAGGCAAGTTAGCGGTCGTACGGAGACTATTATGCTCAAGATGAACAAACTTTCTATTTTTCTGGGTGGCCTGCTGGCCCTGGCGCTGTCGCCCTCGGCCGCGCTGGCCCAGATGCCCGGAGCGCTGAACATGCAAGAGCTGGCCAACGGCTCCACGGTCTTCCTGACCCCGGCCTATACCTGGCAGAGCGACGACTGGAGCAAAGAGAGCAATATCGTCCGCGACCCCGCCGGCAACGTCTACCTGGCCGGCACTTTCTCGCCCGACGGCGGCAGCACGCAGCGGCCCTTCATACGCAAGATCTCCCCGGCCGGCGTCACCCTCTGGACCAGCACGGTCTCCAATACCGCCAATCCCTCCAGCTACGCCGATTACGGCCGCGGCGTGGCCCTGAGCCCCGATTTCGCCTACGTCTACCTGCTTAGCGTCAGGGACAACTCCGGCAACGTCGAGGTTGTGGTCAATAAGTATTCCGCCGCGGGCGTGGAGCAGTGGGCCGCTGGCGGTGTGGTTTACAATTCCGATTGGGGCAACAACGCCTACGACATCACGGCCGACGCCGGCTACGCCTATGTGGCCGGTACCAGCAAGAACGACATCGCTATCTTCCAGTTTCCGGTAGGCGGCGGCGCCGCATCGGCTACTATTTTTAACGGCGGCGACAACTTCAACACCGCCTACGCCATACACCAGAACACGGATTATCTCGCCGTGGCCGGCACCGTCTACGACGGCAAGGACTATAACGACCCCGCCGACCTGGAGTACGGCAACGAGATCTGGGTGGCCAAGTACCAAAAATCCAATATGGCCCAGGTGTGGGCCAGCACCTATACCTCCGCCAGTCACCCCGAATGGGGCTACGACGAGGCCCATGCCGTGAAGATAGACTCGGTGGGCAACGTCTACGCTGCCGGCTTCTACTATAGCTACGACTCCGGCTCCGACATCTGGCTGGGCAAGTTCGACTCCGCCGGCAATTTGGTTTTCGCCAAGACCAAGAACGGCCTCTCCAACGGTTACGACAAGGCCTTCGGCCTGGCGCGCGACGCTGCCGGCAATATCTACGTTACCGGCAAGATGGAGGCCTATACCCTTAACCAGGGCGACAACGTGTGGCTGGGAAAATATTCGCCCGCCGGCGCGCTCCTTTCCGAGGTAACGACGCACCGCAACCAGGAGACGGGTTACGACGTGGAGGCGGCCAGCGACGTAGTGGTGGTGGGCGGCGCCTTCGACCAGGATTACGGCGTGCTGGTGGTGGCGCAGGAGCAGTTCGGCGCGCCGCAGCAGCTGATGGCCGGCCCCGGCTGGTACACCGGCTCTGTCAACCTGTTCTGGACCTTCGACAGCCCCGGCGACTATGACTACAGGGTGCAGTACGCCACCTACCCGGCCTACGCCTGGAACGTGAACACCCCCGGCCTGCCCGCCGGCACTTTCACCGGCATGACCGCCGGCCAGACCGTAGACACGCCCGTGAACGGCCTGCCGGTGCGCCTCGACCATACCGTCTGGTCGAATACGCCGGAACCGGTATATTATTTCAGGGTCTGGACCAGCCCGGCCGGGGCCAATACCTGGACCGCGCTGACCAATACGGCCAGCGCCGCGCCCAACGCTCCTTATAACTATTGGAACTATAGTTCCCGCGGGCAGGACAGTTTCTGGGTGTTCAACAGCGCCCTGGCCCCTTCCGCGGCCATAGCCAGGGACGTTTCCAGCAACACCTATATCGCCTACGGCAACAGCATGGGCGGCGTGGCCATAGTCAAGATGGACCAGTACGGCTCCGCCCAGTGGACCAGTTTCTACAACCACGCCTCCATCAACGGCCGCTTCGTGGTCAACCGCCTCAAGCTCGACCTCGACGGCAATATCTATGCCGTCGGCATGATAGCCGACCAGATGACGCCAGACCAGCACGACGCCTGGATAGCCAAGTTCAATCCGCTGGGCGTGAAGGTCTGGGACGACGTGATGGCGGGCTTTGCCGGAGAGTCCGACAGCTTCTCCGCCATCGCTTTCGACTCGCTGGGCAAGGTTTACGCCGGCGGTGAAAAAGCCATGGATGCGGGCGACGACGACGCCATGGTGCTGGCGAAGTACGAGCCGGCCCGCATGGCCCCGGCCCCGCAGATCATCGACAGCATTACTTACAAGGGGTCCACCCCGGCCGGTTCTCCCGCCTCTATCTGGGGCCTGGCCGTGGACGGCTCCGACAATATCTACGCCGGCGGCTATTTCTCTTCGCTGAGCGGCACGGCGATCGACCGCGACGCCGCCATAGTGAAGTTCAATACCTCGCTGGGCATAACCGGTACGGCCTCCTACGCCAACGCGCAGAACGCGGACGTGGAGGGTTGGGATATCATCGCTGACCTGCTGGTCAACGGCTCGGATATCTACGTGGCTGGCCAGAAGAACATGAACGTCGCGCTGTCCACCACCAGCTTCTGGTTGGCCAAGCTCGGCGCCGCGTCGCTGGATACGATAGCCTGGAGCGACGCCTATAATTCCGCCGACGACCTGGACGCCGCCGCTTACGGCCTGCGCCTGCGCAACGGCTACCTGTACGCGGCCGGCTACGAGAACCGCCTGTACCCGCCTGACGGCCAGAAGAACATGGTGCTGCGCAAGTACGACATCGGCAACCTCGCCGGCGGCGCCGTCTGGACCAAGGCCATAGACGGCACCTACCAGAACGAGAGCGCGCTCTCCTACGGCCTGGAAGTGGGGGGCGACGGCTACTTCTACCTGGCCGGCGTCTTCAATATCTGGGGCATGAACGACGAAGGCAACCCAGGCATAGCCAGGGTGACCGAGCCGCAGAGCGGCCTGATGGCCCAGCCCGGTTATAAGCCCTCCTCCGTGCGCCTTTCCTGGGTGGCCGAGGCCGAACTGCCGCAGGGCACCACGTTCTACGTGCACTATGCCACCTATTCCGGCGTGGCCTTCAACGCCGCCGCGGCCCAGTACTCCTTCTATACCGACTACACGCTGTTCAACGGCGACTACCTGGACCGCATCGTCCCCGGCCTGGAGTCCGGCAACGGCGCTCCCGTGCCCGGTGTGAACAACATGGACTCGCCGGTGCATTACTTCCGCATCGGCTTCCGGCGCCCCGGCGAGGGCTCGGTCACCGAGGTGGCCGCCTCCACCTACACGGTGCCCAATACCCCCGGCGCCTGGGACCGCAGCGACCGCTATCCCAACGGCAACCTGTTCCTCATCAACAACGCCCACGGCGGCAGGAATCCGCTCGTCCGGGACGCCGACGGCAATATCTACACGGCCGGCACCTTCAGCCCCTGGGGCCAGGGGTCGGCGGTGGCCTTTGTGCGCAAGTTCACGCGCCTCGGCCTGCCGGTGTGGACCCGCTTCTGGTCCGACCAGTACGAGAATTCGCAGCCGGTCATCAACGCGCTGGCGCTGGACGCGCAGGGCAACCTGTACGCGGCCGGCACCGCCGGTTCCGACGGCTACGTCTATTACCCGGTCTACAGGCCCGAATCCGAGACCAAGCGCGACGCCCTGCTGATAAAGTACAACGCGGACGGACGCATGGTCTGGGCCAGGACCTACGACCTGGAGAATTCCAAGGGCAACGACGAGATCAACGGCGTGACCGTCGGGCCGGATTACGTCTATGTCGCCGGCAAGTTCCAGAACGTCTCCAATACCACCGAGGACGGCATAGTGGTCGCCCTGACCCCGGCCGGCGTTCCCGCTTACTCTTTCTTCACTGATCTGTCCGGCGACGACGTGTTCCACGCCGTGGCTTTCGACAGCGTCAATAACTGGGTTTACGCCGGCGGCCGCTACCATAACGGCGCGGACTTCGACGGCCTGGTCAAGAAACTGAATATCAGTATGGGCGACACGACCGACGATATTATCGTGTCCAAAGGCTACGAGGACGAGATCTACGACGTGGAGGTGGACACCGCCAACGCCAAGCTCTACCTGGCCGGCGCTGTTTCCGACGATAACCTGGCGCAGGACGCCTGGCTGGCCAGGTACACTGCCGGCGTGAAGGACTGGGAAAGCCGTTATAATTCCGCCAATGAGAACGACGACGAAGCCTATGGCGTGGCGCTGGACGGCCTCGGCGGCGTCTACCTGGCCGGCGTGGAATCCCGCTACGATATCAACCAGGGCAAGAACGTCTTCCTGCGCAAGCACAGCGCGGAGACCGGCGACCTGATCTGGTCGCAGGCACTCAACAGCTCCGGCAGCAACGACGACAACGCCGGCGGCATAGCGGCCGACTCCATAGGCGGCGTTTACGCCGCCGCGGACGCCGGGGCCATGATGACCGCGGTCTCTTACAACACCTATGACACTATAAACGGGGCAGGCTTCTTCAAGCATACCCAGTTCAATATGAGCGTGACCAACCCGCGCCTGACGGTGCGCGTCAACAGCGGGCCCAACGCGGGCCTGCAGGGCGTGCGCGTGGCCGTGATGGGCTTCAGCTCCACCGGCGGCATAGACCCCAACGGCATATCGATGAACGTCACGGACTCCTCCGGAGCCTATACGTTCTCCCTGCCCGGCGGCAAGTCCTACTTCGTGGCGGTTTCCAGCCATAACATGGTCCCCACCATCAAAGACCAGTTGTCCGACCCTGGCGCGAACTTCTTCGTGGACCTCAACGCGGACACTACCCGGCAGTACTATATAACGCCCCGCGCGGCCGCCGCGGACGCTGTCTACAAGATGACCCTGAACGTCTCTACGTTCACCGGCACGGTAGAGGCCGGCGACTACCTGATGGGCGAGGTGTTCATCATGCAGACCGGCGAGCGCGTAGCCTACAGCGTGATCAGGGCCGTGGACGCGCTGATCAATCCCATGGAGATCTATAACCTGCCGGCCGCCGCCGACGGCGTCTACGGCATGGCCGTCAGCGTGCCGGCCAGGAACAAGGTGCTGCAGCTGTTCATGAACGGGCCTTTCCCGTCCACCAGCACCTATCTCGCCGACATGTCGCTGGCCTCGCAGCTGGCCGCCTCTTTCGAGGTGGGCGGTTCCACCGTGCCGCCCTCAGTGGCCGGCATGGTTCTGGACGCCAACTGGTCCCCGCTGACCGGCGCCCGCGTGCGCCTGGAACGGTGGACGTGCACCGAGTATAGCGATCCGCCGACCAATACTATGTGCAGCCAGTCCCAGACCGTCTTCAGCAAGGAGACACTGACGGACGCCGGCGGCAGTTTCTCGTTCTATAATGTGCCCTATTCCAACTGCGCCAATATGCTGGCTTTCCCGGCGAACTGCACGCCTTCAGAACTGATGAACATGAATTACAGTCTGAACGTGGGCAAGGCCGGCTACGAGAGCGGCTACCGCAACTTCCCGCTGCCTGAAGGGACCCCGCTGCCCTACATGGGCGACCCGATGAACCCCGGTATGTCCACCACCTTCAACCTGGCGGTGGCCACCTATACGCTCACCGGCATACTGAAGTACAACGGCGTGCCGCTGCCCAACGCCACCATCATGGTCAACCCGGACTGGAACAGTTACAACTACGACAGTATCAGCGCCACCGACTCCTACCGGCAGGGAGAGTGGGGCAACGGCCTGGGCATACGCTCCAACGCGAGCGTGCGCACCGCGGCCGACGGCAGCTTCACCGTGACCGGCCTGACGGACGGCAACGCGCGCATAGAGGCCGCCTTCGAAGGCGGCTGGCGCTCGCTTAACGAGGGCAACGATCCGGAATCCTGGAGCGACAATATACGCGTCACGATCTCCTCGCAGGGCGCGAGGGGGCCCGGCCTGCCTTTCAACAATGCCTGCCGCCCCGGCCGCGTCTGGGTGATCAACAGTTCCGGCACCTGCGTGACGGCCGGCAACGTGGCCTTCAATATAGTGCCCGAGGGCGCCAACGGCGCCGGCCTGCTGTACGGCGACGTGATGTTCATAACCACGTATACCGTCAGCGCGCTGGAACCGCTGGTGATCTCCACCTCCTCGCCGCTGACGCTGATGGCGCAGGAGCGCTGCGACGGCGACTGCAAGAACCAGCAGATGAGTTTCACCTCGCTGGCCGGCACGTTCACGTCCAACACCACGAGTTACTCGATGGTGCTGTCCACCGGCGTCTCTTACTACACCCGCATCTTCTCCACCGCCTGGGCCAAGGCCAACTCCTTCGAGTCGGAGGTCAGCCCGTCAGAGGAGGTGCCCACGGTGCGCCAGGACATGTCGGTGCTGCGGGCCGGCGGCCTGCGCGGCGTGCTGAAGATGCCCGACGGGACCAACTTCAAGCCCTCCTGCAACGAGAGCGGCTGCGCCTACTCGGCCGATGTGCAGGTGAACGGCGTCAACGTGGACTTCAGCGACGGCCGTAACGTGGACGATTACGGCGAATTCAACTTCCCCAACATCGCCCCCGGCTCCTACGAGGTGACGATACGCCCCGATGGCGACGGCTTCGTCTGGGTGGTGGCCAACCCGCCCACAGTTTCCGTGACCGAAGGCAGGACCACCGAGGTAAAACTGCAGCTGGAGGCCGGCCTGGCCGTCAAGCCGCAGATCTATGGCCTGCCCGAAGTCTCCACCCCTACCTGGCGCTACCTCATAGTGGGCGTAGAGTCCGGCACGGAAATGAACCAGAAATCCGTGACGGAACTGTTCTTTGATAAGGACCTGGACTACGCTTTCGAGTACAGCACCAGCACGGGCTGGAACACCATGTACATGCCGCCCGGCCAGTACGACTTCTACCTGCTGCTGGCCTCCAGGTACAATCCCGGAGACGGCAACGAGGATCCCGAGAGCTACGACCAGTTCGGCAACTTCATCGGCCGCGTCAAGGGCGTGGCGGTGCAGAAGTCCGACAGCAACCCCCTGATCGGCACCCCGGCGCAGCCTATCGCCATCAACGTGCTGGGCGCTGTGGGCCAGGGTGAGCTGACCGGCACGGTGCAGGGCTCCAACATCTTCACCGACTCCGACCTGGACCGCATCTTCGCCAGTTTCGAGGAGATATACCCGCTGATCCCGGCGGTAATGCTCTACGACTCCGCCGGCGACCTGCGGGGCTTCACCAACGGCATGCCCGACCAGGACGGCTTCCCGGCGTTCTGGGCCGCCATCATGAACCGCGACAAGCAGGCCATGCGCGACTACCTGGCCGCCAACCCGCTCGGCTACGGCGTCTGGGGCCTGCCGCCCGGCCGCTACACCGCGGTCTTCAATAATCCCAACTACCCGCCCGTCGCGAAGGAAGTGCTGGATATCACCGCCCCCGGCGCCGATATCACCGCCTTCAACTTCGACAACGAGGAAGTGGTGACGGCCGGCATCTCCGGCGTGGTGAAGAGCAGCGCTACCGGCGAGGCCCTGTCGGGCGCCCGGGTGTACCTGCGGCACCGCACGGTGGAGAAGTTCACGCTGACGGATTCCTCCGGCGCGTTCTCCTTCTCCAACCTGCCTACCGGCATCTTCCGCCTGGAGGTTTCGCGCAACGGCTACGTGACCGCGGGCCGCAAGACCAGCCTGGCGGCCAATGACGCCGAGGCGTTCACGCTCTACATGCTGCCCTCCGAGTCCAAGATCACGGGCCGCATCTTCATGAGCAAGTTCCCGACGCAGGTGACCCGCGAAGGCGTGGACATAGTGGTCTACGACGAGACGCTTAACGTCCAGGCCCCGGAGTCCTACCTGCCCAAGACCGAGTCGCAGACCGACTCCGCCGGCAACTTCGAGATCACCGGGGTGGTGCCCGGCCATATCTACAAGCTGTCGGCGTTCTACTCCGGCAAGCTGCCCGAGGTGCTGGAGGTCACGGCGCAGGAGGGGAATACCGTCCTGAGCGACCTGACCCTCAAGGACATCCCGCCGCAGATCTCCATAAAGGTCAAGCGGTCGGCCGATTCCGCCAGCAAGGTTGACGTGGTCATCAAGTCGCCCAAGCAGCTGATCACGGCGCCCAGCTGCAGCTATAACCCCGGCGAAACGTTCAACGAGACGAGCGCCGTCACGCTGGCGCTGGTGCCGGGTCCGAACCGCACCTACCTGGGTCAGTTCACCGTGAGCAGCAGCCAGCAGTACTACACGGTAAAGGTCACGGCCGGCGACGCGGGCAACAAGATGGAGAAGCTCTTCGTCTACGATCAGGTCAGCAACGCCAAGACCGAACAGTACATACAGCAGGAGTCGCTGGCCGGCGGTTCCGTGCAGATGGATAAGGAAAGCGAGGAATACTCCGGCATCGAGCTGGACCCCGGCGCCCTGTCCTACTCCACGGTCACCGCGGGCGCGGTGGACTACTCCAACCTGGTCGGCGGCTTCTTCAGCGCGCTGCCGTCGGTGCGCACCGTCAAGACGGATAAGGGCAGCCTGACGATCAGCGCCGCGATACAGGACCTGATGGCGTCCGAGGTCTACAACATGGACCTCTCCAACGCCTCGGCCAACAAGCCGTTCACGCTGACGCTCAAGTACGACAAGGAGCGCGGCGCGGCCCACAGCCAGCGCCTGCGCATCTACCAGCAGGACGGCAACGGCAACTGGAACGAGGTGCCCGGCAACTACACGGTGGACCCCATGCTGGGCGTGCTCAGCGTTGACGTGGCCAGCCTTACCAACGCCACGGAAGGGACCAGCGCGGCCTCCACGCCGCTGGGCCGCAAGCGCTACGGCATGAGCGCCGTGGTCAACGGCCGCTACCGGCCGTCCACTACCGCCGCCACCAGCCAGTCGGGCAAGTTCGCCGTGTTCACGGCCAACCCGCCCACCGGCGTCGCGGCGTACGGCACGGGCTACGAGGTGGTCAACCTGCCCAACCCGTTCAGCCTCAAGAGCAAGAACGTGGACCTGAGCACGGACATCGGCACCTCCGGGGTTTCCGACCCCTACCCGACCAACGGCACGGTGATCAAGTACAACCTGCCGGCGGGCAAGTCCGGTAGCCTGAAGTTCGTGATCTACAACCTGGCCGGCGAGAAGGTGCGCACCATCGACGAGGGGCACCGCGACGGGAACCAGATCCTGTACTCCGAGTGGGACGGCAAGAACGACGCCAACCAGGACTGCGCGTCCGGCGTCTACTTCATGCTGACCTACCTGGACGGCAAGAAGCTGGGCAACAAGGCCCACAAGATGGCGATCATAAAGTAGAGCCCGCTCCGGGCCGCGCCCAGCGCGGCCCGGAAGCGGAACTGCGGACAGCCTGGTAGGCGAGAGGTACTTATGAGAAAATCAATTTTAATAGCGCTGCTGGCGGCCTTGCCGGCCGGGGCTTACGCCTCCGGCGCCGGCACAACGGCCGCGCCGTTCCTGAAGGCGGCCATGAGCCCGCGGGCGGTGGCGCTGGCCGGCGCTTACAGCGCCATGGCCGACGACTCCGGCTCGGTGTTCGTAAACCCGGCCGGCCTGGCGCAATTCGAGGAGCAGGAGGCCGCGCTGGACTTCAGCACCTACCTGCAGGACGCTAAAATGGGGAATTTCTCCTACGCCGGGCGGATCAAAGAGAACCGCTTCGGCCTGGGCCTGACCTTCATGACGGTTGGGGGGATAGAGCGGCGCGGCCTGACCGACTCCGTGGGCTACGTGCCCGAGCTGGGCTCCTTCGACGCCAGCGACATGGCCGTCACGCTGTCCTACGCCCGCAGGGAGATCTCTCCGGAACTGATGCCCCGCCTGGACGGCGGTTTCTCCGTAAAGTTCATACGTTCCGGCATCGACGACGAGACGGCTTACGCTTTCGCCCTGGACGCGGGCGCCATCTACCGCGCCACCGAGCGGATGAACTTCGCCATGGCGGTGCAGAACCTGGGCACCAAGATGAAGTTCGTGGAGGAATCAGACCCGCTGCCGCTCAGCATCCGCGCCGGCGGCGCGTTCCGGGTGTCCGACCGGTTCACGGTGGCCGCCGAGATCAACGAATACCTGCAGGACGAGAAGTTCTATCCCTCGGTGGGCGCCGAATACTGGTTCCGCGACGCGCTGGCGCTGCGCGGCGGCTACAAGTTCGGCTACGACACGTCCAACCTGGGCGGCGAGGTGGGGATGAGCCTGGGCTTCGGCATAAAGGTGCAGGGGCTGGGCATAGACTACGCCTTCCTGCCCTTCGGCGACCTGGGCAGCGTGCACCGCTTCGGTATGTGGATGCAGTTCTAGGTCCCCGCCGGCAGGCAAAGAAGAAGGGCCGCCCGCGCGGCCCTTCTTCTTTTTACCTGAGGAAGTCGTCGCCGGGCCAGTCGCCCGGAGTTCCCGGCACCGAGTTGAGCCGGGGGTCTTCGGTAGCGGGGGCGTTCATCTTCTGGAAGGATTCCTTCAGTTCGGTGAGCGAGATGTCTGATTTCTTGATGCGCATCAGTACCAGGTACCCGACCGCCCCGGAAACCAGGCCGACCGGCAGCACGTAGGTCCAGGCCGCTGCCTTCAGGGTCAGGATCAGGACCGCGCAGAGAACGATCCAGAATGAAACGGTCATGCTGACCCCGCAGAGGGTGTAGCCGACTATGAGGTTGACCTCGTCGCTGCGGGGCATGGCGAGGATGATGGCCAGCAGGGCTATGTTGATCAGCGTCAGGTACAGGGCGCGCGTGACCCAATTGCGCCAGCGGTACTTGGAGAGCACTATGGTGCCGTAGACCGGGTGGTTGACTATTTCCGCGTCCTCGAACGTGACTTCCGCGGGCGATGCTTTTACTTTCTCCGCCGCGGCGGCGCCGGGATCGTAGTCGAAGGTCTGCTCCTCCGCCCTGGAACCCAGTTGGGCGGAGGCGGGCGCGGGCAGCAGGGCGGCCAGGGCCAGGCCGGCGGCGAGCAGCGGGAGGGCCTTATTCATCGTCGCCCAGCCTCGGCATGGCGGGGAGGGTGTCCTCTTCCATGCGGTAATATTTGGTGGCGCCGGAGCGAAGCCTGGAGGGGGATAACTGGGTGTCCCGCAGTTTCTTGATCTCCGCCTCTTTTGTGAGATTACTCTTGAGCTTTATCTTCTGCCTAACCGAGATGCGGTCCTGGAAATGCCAATAGGAGGAGACGAACCCGCCTATGCTGCAGGCGATAACCACTCCCGCCAGGAAGTAGGTGGTCCTGTCCTGGCGTATCCAGAACTTGGGCGCGCTCATCCCAGCTCCTCCAGGATGGCGGTCAGGCGCGAGATCTTGCCGCCGCATTCCTCGGAGCGGGCCTTGATCTTGTCGATCTCGGCCTTGGGGGCCCGGGCCATGAAGGCCGCGTCGCCCAGGCGCTGCCGGCACTGGTCGCTGTCGCTGCGGGCCTTGTCCAGCTCCTTGGCCATGCGGACCTTTTCCTTCTCCAGGTCCACGGTGCCGTCCATCGGCACGTAAAGGTTGAAGGCGCCGGCGATGGCGCTGATGGCCCGGGGCGGCTTGGGCAGGTCCCTGCCCACGGCGAGGTCCTCCACCTTGGCCAGCAGGCTTACGTAGGCCGCGCCGGCCTTGAGGCGGTCCAGCGCGGGCGCGTCGCCCGAGACGGCCAGGGCTGTTATCAACTTGCCCGGCGGGATCTCGAACTGGGAGCGCACCACGCGCAGCTGCGTGATGACGCCCATCAGCTCCTGCATGGCCGCCGTAGCCGCGCCGTCGGTGGCGGGGGCTTCGGGCCAGGCCTCGTTGAGCAGGTAGCCGCCGGGCTTGGGCAGGTAGACCTTAAGGCTGGAGTAGAGCTCCTCGGTGACGTAGGGCATGAACGGGTGCAGCGCCTTGAGCGCGCCGGTGAACAGCTCCAGCATCAGCGCGAGCACCTTGTCCTTGTCCGGGCCCTGCAGGCGCGGCTTGGCCAGCTCCAGGTACCAGTCGCAGAACTCGTCCCAGATGAAGCCGTACAGCGCGTCCTGAGCCTTGGGCAGGTCGTATTCGGCCATCGCGGCCCGCGACTTGCGCAGCGCCTCGGCGTAGCGCTCGGTGATCCAGCGGTCGGCCAGCTCGGCCGGCTTGGCCGCAGTAACGGGCGCCGGGGTTTCGGGCAGGTACATCTGCATGAAGCGCGCGGCGTTGTAGAGCTTGTTGACGAAGTTGCGTCCGCCGACGATACCTTCCTCGGAGAAAGGGATATCGCGGCCGCCCATCGTCTGCGCCATCAGCGAGAAGCGCAGCGCGTCGGTGCCGTACTTGTCGACCATAACGAGCGGGTCCACCACGTTGCCCAGCGACTTGGACATCTTCTTGCCGTGCTTGTCGCGCACGATGCCGTGCACGTAGACCTGGCTGAACGGCGGCCGGCCCATGTGCTCGATGCCGCTCATCACCATGCGGGCGACCCACAGGTAGAGGATCTCGTAGCCGGTGACCAGCACCGAGGTCGGGTAATAATAGTCCAGTTCCTTCGTTTTCTCCGGCCAGCCGAAGACGGAGAAGGGCCACAGGGCCGACGAGAACCAGGTGTCGAGCACGTCGGGGTCCTGCAGCAGGTCGTGGCCGCCGCACTTCGGGCAGGAGGACGGCTTGTCCTGCGAAATGACGGGCAGCGCGCCGTCCTCGAAAGAGACGCGGGACAGCTCGCCCTTGTCGTCGAACTTCATGCCGGCGCCCGAGCAGGCGCGGCAGTACCAGACGGGGATGCGGTGGCCCCACCAGATCTGCCGTGAAATGCACCAGTCCTGTATCTTGCCCAGCCACTGCGTGAACGGCTTCTTCCAGGAGGCGGGGTAGAACTTCACGTCCTCTTTTTCCGCGGCCGCGATGGCGGGGGCGGCCATGTCCTTCATTTTGACGAACCACTGCTCGCTGACCAGCGGCTCTATGTGGCTGCTGCAGCGGGAGCATTTGCTGACGGAATGCTTGTAATGTTCCTCTTTCTCCAGCAGGCCGGCGGCGCTCAGGTCCTCCACCACGGCCTTGCGGGCGGCCTGCACGCTTAAGCCCGCGTACTTGGCGGGGCAATTGACCATCTTGCCCTCGTAGGAGATCACGCGGAGCACTTCGAGGCTGTGGCGCTCGCCTATCTCGAAGTCCAGCGGGTCGTGCGCCGGGGTGATCTTCACCGCGCCGGTGCCGAAATCCTTCTCCACGCCCTCGTCGGCCACCAGCGGGATGACCCTGTCGGTGAGCGGGAGTTTGAGTTTCTTGCCGTGCAGCCCTTTGTAGCGGGTGTCCTCCGGGTTCACGGCCACGGCCGAGTCGCCCAGCATGGTCTCGGGGCGGGTGGTGGCCACCGTGACGGAGCCGGTGCCGTCCTCGAAAGCGTACTTGATATGCCAGAGCTTGGACTTCTCGTCCTCGTATTCCACCTCGATGTCGGACAGGGCGGTGCCGCAGCGCGTGCACCAGTTGATCATGCGCTCGCGGCGGTAGATCTGGCCCTTCTCCCACATGTAGCGGAAAGCTTCGAAGACGGCGGCCGCGCGCGGCTTGTCCATCGTGAAGCGCACGTTGCTCTTGTCGAGGTCGAGCGCGCAGCCCAGGCGCCGCAGCTGGCCGAGTATGGTGCCGCCGCATTCCTCGTACCAGGCCCAGGTGCGCTTTATGAATTCCTCGCGGCCCAGGTCGTGGCGGGTCTTGCCCTCGGCCTTGAGCTGCTTCTCCATGACGTTCTGCGTGGCTATGCCGCCGTGGTCGGTGCCGGGCACCCAGTAGGCCTCGCGGCCCATCATGCGGGCGTAGCGGATCAGCACGTCCTGCAGCGTGTTGTTGAGGGCGTGGCCGATATGCAGCGCGCCGGTGATATTGGGCGGGGGGATAACCACCACGAAAGGCTTCTTGTCCGGGCTGGGGGTGGAAATGAAGAGCCTTTCTTTCTGCCAGGTATCGGCCCACTTGGCCTCTACCGGCTTGGGGTCGTAAGCTTTGCTTAGCATGATGTCCTTTGATTTACACGAATTCGCGGAAAACGGCGTTGGAGACGTAAAGGCGGTCCTCTTTGATCCGGATGACGGGGCCGCTTTTCTCTATGAGGCCGGCCTGCAGCAGCCGGTCTATCTCGCCTCTAAATTCTATAAATATATCGTCCGGCAGTTCAATTCCGGCCGTCCGGCGCAGCCCCAGCATTATCCTCTCGGCGTCTTTGGCCCGGCCTTCCAGCTTTTCGCTGTACTGGAGGGGAATGCAGCCGCCGGCAGCCGCCGCAGCGACATATTCCCCTGTGGAGGCCGTGTTGGCTCGGCGCTCGCCGCCCAGGTAGGAGGCGGCCGCCGGGCCTAAACCCAGGTATTCGCCCTGGTCCCAGTAGTTGAGGTTGTGCAGCGACTCGCGGCCGGGCCGGGCGAAATTCGAGATCTCGTAGCGCCGCAGGCCGGCCAGGTCCAGCGCCGCCGCCCCGGCCTCGTACATGCCGGCGGCCGCGTCCGGCTCTTCCTGCACGCCGGCGGCCGAGAAGGGGGTGCCGTCGTGCACTTCCAGCGCGTAGAAGGAGACATGCTCGGGCTTGAGCGCCAGCAGCCAGTCCAGCGAGTCCGCGAAATCTTTCAGCGATTGCCCCGGCAGGCCGCACATCAGGTCCGCGTTGATGTCGCGGAAGCCCGCGGCCCGCAGCTGCCCGTAGGCGCGCAGGAAGTCTTGCGGTGTCGCTATCCTGCCCAGTTTTTTGAGCAGCCGCTCCTGCGAGGACTGCAGGCCGAGGCTGACGCGGTTCACTCCGGCCGCCTTCAGCAGCGCGGCTTTCTCCGCGTCCAGGCTTTCCGGGTTGGCCTCGAAGGTGCTCTCCCGCAGGCTCTCCAGCGGGCCGGTCAGGGTTTCAATGATGCCGCACAGCCGCCGGAGCTGTTCCGGCGAGAGCAGGCTGGGCGTGCCGCCGCCCGCATAAAGGGTGTCGAAGCTGCCCGCCAGGGCGTCGTAGCGCGCCGACTCCGCCGCCAGCGCCCCCAGGAAAGCGTCGATCTCCGCCGGCGCGCCGGGGGCGGAGGCGAAGTCGCAGTAGCCGCATTTGGCCCTGCAGAACGGGATATGTACGTAAAGTCCGCGCATGGTCCTATTATAAAAAGAAGGGGCGGCCGGGCCGCCCCTTCCGTCGGCGGCCGCGCCGCCTAGTTCTGGCTCTTCTTGAGGAACTGGCTGATCATGTCTATCGGTATCGGGAAGATGGTGGTGGAATTCCTCTCGGTGGCCACCTCGGTGAGCGTCTGCAGATAGCGCAGCTGTATGGCGGCCGGCTCGCTGCCGATGATCTTGGCCGCGTCCGCCAGCTTCTGGGAGGCCTGGAATTCGCCCTCGGCGTGGATGATCTTGGCGCGGCGCTCGCGCTCGGCTTCGGCCTGGCGGGCGATGGCGCGCTGCATTTCCTGGGGCAGGTCCACGTTCTTCACCTCTACGCTGGACACCTTGATGCCCCAGGGCTCGGTGTGCTGGTCGAGGATCTGCTGCAGGTTCTGGTTGATCTTGTCGCGCTGCGCGAGCAGGTCGTCGAGTTCCTGCTGGCCGAGCACGCTGCGCAGCGTGGTCTGGGCCAGCTGGCTGGTGGCGTACATGAAATTCTCCACGTTCAGCACGGCCGACTGCGGGTTGACGACGCGGAAGTAGACCACGGCGTTGACCTTGACCGAGATGTTGTCCCGGGTGATGATGTCCTGCGGCGGCACGTCCATGACCACTACGCGGGTGCTGATGCGGAACATCTGCTGCACGCCGGGGATCAGGATGATCAGGCCGGGGCCCTTCACGCCGGTGAAGCGGCCGAAGGTCAGCGTGACGCCGCGCTCGTACTCGTTAAGCACCTTGATGCTGGCGAACAGGATGACCACTGCGATTATTATTAAAGGAGCGAAACCCATTTGAACCTCCGTATGCTTGCGCTTTTCCCTTACCTGTGGCTAGTCTACAAAAGACGGAGCGCCGTGACAACATTTTATACCCGTCGTAAATTTAGTATTATATCCGTGCAAGGTCTTTTTAAATTATGAGCAAAAGAAGATTAGCGAGGGAAAACTGCCTGCAGTCGCTGTACAGCTCGGACATCTCCAGTCTCGAGCCGTCTTCCGTTCTGGCCAGTTTCCAGATGGAGGAGTTCGCCCTCGAGGAAAAGGTCTTCGATTTCTATAAATCCCTTTTCACCTCCACCGTAGCCAACCGCCAGAAGATAGACGAGATCATCAAGAAGACCAGCCTGAACTGGGAGATGGAACGCATGCCGGCGATAGACCGCTCCATCCTGCGCATGGCCGTCTGCGAGATGATGATCCTTTCCGACGCCCCCGTGGCCGTCATCATAGACGAAGCCATTGAACTGGCCAAGAAATACTCCACCGAAAAATCGGGCAAGTTCGTCAACGGCGTGCTCGACAGCATAGCCAGGCAAAACAACCTTGTAAAATGACCCGCTCCCCTAAAGAGGAGATAGAGGCGCTCAGGGCCGAGATACTGCGGCACGAGCGCCTCTATTACGTGGACGACACGCCCGAGATCCCCGACGGCGAGTTCGACGCGCTGATGAACCGCCTGAAGGCGCTGGAGGCGGCCCATCCCGAGTTCGCCTCCGGCGACTCCCCTACCCGCCGCGTCGGCGGGGAACGCTCCAATACTTTCGCCCCGGTGCCGCACCGCGTGCCCATGCTGTCGCTCGACAACTGCTATTCCCCGGAGGAGTTCCTGGAGTGGCACGAGCGCGTTAAAAAGGGCCTCAAGGACGAGCCCTTCGAGATGATAGTGGAGGCCAAGATAGACGGCCTCTCCTGCTCCATCGAATACGAGAACGGCCGGCTGGTCCGGGCCTCCACCCGCGGCGACGGGGAGACCGGCGAGGACGTGACGCTGAACGTGCGCACCATCAAGTCCGTGCCGCTCCGGCTGGACCTCAGCCGCCCGCCGGCCGCCTTCGAGGCGCGCGGCGAAGTATACATGGACAAGAAGGATTTCGAGGCGCTGCGCGACGCGGCCCTCAACGAGGGGAAAAAAGACGTTCCCGTGAACCCGCGCAACGCCGCCGCCGGCTCGCTGCGCCAGAAGGACCCCGCCGTGACGGCGGCCCGCAAGCTGCGCTTTATCGTCCACTCCTACGGCTACCTCGAGGGGATGGTGGAGCCAGACTCCCACTGGGAGTATCTCAATATTTGCCGCGGCCTCGGCTATAATATTTCCACCATAGGCAACAGGCCCTGCCATAGCGCCGGGGAAGTGCTGGCCGCCTACGCCGAGTACGCCGAGAAGCGCTTCCAGCTGCCTTACGAGATAGACGGCCTGGTGATAAAGGTGGACTCCTTCCGCCAGCGCAAGCTGCTGGGCTTCACCTCCAAGAGCCCGCGCTGGGCCATAGCTTTCAAATATCCCGCCCAGCAGGCCACCACCACGCTCAAAGGCGTGCAGTTCTCCGTGGGGCGCACCGGCGCCATCACGCCGGTGGCGGAGCTGGAGCCGGTAAAATGCGGCGGCGTCACCATCTCCAGCGCCACGCTGCACAATTTCGACGAGGTGGAGCGCCTGGGCCTGAAGATCGGCGACCGCGTGGTCATAGAGCGCGCCGGCGAGGTGATCCCCAAGGTTGTAAAGGTGGTGCCCGGTGCCCGCACGGGCGCCGAGCGCGACATAGTGCCGCCGGCGGCCTGCCCCTCCTGCGGGGCCGAAGTGTTCCGCGACGAGGAAGAGGTGGCTTACCGCTGCGTGAACCCCTCCTGCCCGGTGCAGTTCAAGCGCGCCCTGCTGCACTTCGCCTCGCGCGACGCGATGAACATCGAGGGCTTCGGCGTCTCGTCCGTGGAGCAGCTGGTGGACAAAGGCCTCGTTAAGGGCTTTACCGACATCTACCGCCTGCGCAGGGAAGACCTGCTGGGTCTGGAGCTTTTCAAGGATAAGAAGGCCGACAACCTGCTGGCCCAGATACGCAAGAGCAAGGAACAGCCGCTCTCGCGCCTCATTTACGCCCTCGGCATCCGCCATATCGGAGAGAAGAACGCCCGCACGCTGGCGCAGCATTTCAGGACCATGGACGCCTTCATGGCCGCCGGGGCGGAAGAGCTCGCCCGCGTCAGCGACGTCGGCCCAGTGATAGCCGAGGCGGTAGCCGAATTCTTTAAATCCGAAGCCACCCGCCTGATGGTGCGGGACCTGGGCGCGCTCGGCCTGCGCCGGGACGAGCCCGAACGCGCCGCCGGCGGCCGGCTGGAAGGCAAGTCTTTCGTCTTCACCGGAGAACTTGAAACGCTTACCCGCGACGAGGCCCAGGCCAAAGTGCGCGAGCTGGGGGGGAAAGAGACCTCTTCCGTCTCCGCCAAGACCTCCTACGTGGTGGTCGGCGCCGATCCGGGTTCCAAGTTCGCCAAAGCGCAGAAGCTCGGCGTCCAGGTGCTCACGGAAGAAGAATTTATAAAATTGATCTCCTAAGTCTTTCCGGATAAGCCGCCCGGCGGGCCGACAAAATAATCATGGACAAGACCGCTTACCTGAGCGTTTACGACAAGACCGGCGTAGAGGACTTCGCGCGCGGCCTGGCCGAGCTGGATTTCGAGATCTACGCCTCGGGGTCCACCTATAAGCTGCTGGCCGAGGCCGGCATAGAGGCCGAGGAGGTGAAGTACTCGCCGCCCGTGCCCTCGGCCGTGCTCAAGGCGCTCGCCGGCCGTTTCCCTGCCGTCTCCGAGAACGGCGTGGAACTGCCGCGCTTCCGCGTGGTGGTCGCCAACCTTTACCCTATAGCCGCCGTCATGGGGCAGCCGGAGTTCGCCATAGAGGAACTGCCCGGCTATCTGGACCAGGCCAACTCCGCCGTGCTGCGCGCGGCGGCGCGGGATTTCGTCAGCGTCATCTCCGTCTGCTCGGCGGCCGATTACGCCCCCGTGCTCGCCGCGCTCAAGGAAGCCGGCGGCCTGGAGCCGGGCGTGCAGAAGCAGCTGGCCGCCAGGGCCTGGCAGTACCTGGCCGCCTACGACGCCACCGTGGCACAGTACCTCTCCGAGACCGGCAATTTACTGGGCGACGAGGTGGTGATGAGCCTGCGCAAGGTGGCCGACCTGGACTACGGCGAGAACCGCCACCAGAACGCGGCCTTCTACGCCCTCAGCGGCGCGCGCCCCCGCGGCCTCAACGCCGCCCGGCTGCTGTCAGGCGGCGACTTTAATTTCAATCATTACCTGGACCTCGACACCGCCTTCGAGCTGGCGCAGGAATTCGAGGAACCGGTCTGCGTCATAGTTAAGCACGACCGGCCGGCCGCGGTCTGCTGCGGCAGCACCCAGGCCGAGAGCCTGCGGGGCGCGTTGCGCAGCGAGCCGGCCGGTTCGGTGGGCGGCACGGCCGCTTTTAACCGCCAGGTGGAGCCGGAGACGGCCGCGGCGCTGGCGGAGACTTTCATAGAGAGCGTGGTGGCCCCGGACTACGCGCCGGAGGCGCTCAAGGCGCTGAAGTCCAAGGCCGGCCTGCGCGTGGTGGCGCTGCCGGCGCCGGTGCTTTCGCCCTACGAGGTGAACCTGCGCTCGGTGGCGGGCGGGGTGCTGATAGAGTCCAGGGACAACCGGCTTTTCTCGGCCGAGCCCGCCTGCGCTACGAAGCGCAAGCCCACTGAGGCCGAGGCGGCCGCGCTGCGGCTGGCCTGGAAGACGGTGAAATACGCTAAGACCTACGCCGTGGCGCTGGCCGAAGGGCGCTGCGTGACGGCGATCAGCGCCTCCGAGAGCTCTACCTACGACGCGGTGCGCAACGCCTTGTGGAAAATGCGCGAGAAGCGCTCCATCCTGCCGGGCGCCGGCCCGCTGGTGATGGCGGCCGACGCCGCGCTGCCGCTGAAGACGCTGCAGGCCGCCCTGGCCGGCGGCGTGACGGCCGTGATACAGCCGGGGGGCTGGCAGGACGACGAGGACTGCGCCCGGTTCTGCGACGAAAGGAATGTCGCCATGCTGTTCGCCGGTATCCGCCATTTCCGGCACTAGCTTTCAAACCATACGCGGCCTGCCAGGTGGCCCGGAGCGCAAAACGCGCAAGAAAGTGTCGCTGTGCTCCACGCGCGCACACCGTGCGCTCGCTCATCAATCGGGCAAGAAAGTGTCGCTTCGCTCCACGCGGCGAATTAACAAGCCTCGCTCGAGAAAGTGTCGCTGCGCTCCACGCATGAAGGTTTTGCTAACCCGGGCCCCCTGTCAGTCCGCAGCGGCCCTTGGCCCTGCGCCCTAAAATCGCTCACGGCAAGCCGGGCCATGCCGGCCGCCCTCACGCAGTTGGCCTGAAACTGGCGGAGGGGAAATTGTTATAATTAACATATGGAAAACACGGAGCCCAAGAGCAACTTTATTCGCGAGATTATCGATAAGGATATGGAGAGCGGCCGGTTCGACGGCCGGGTGCATACGCGCTTTCCCCCGGAACCCAACGGCTACCTGCATATCGGCCACGCCACCTCCATCATCCTCAATTCCGGCATAGCCGCCGCCTACAAGGGCAAGTTCAACCTGCGCTTCGACGACACCAACCCCGCCAAGGAAGAGCAGGAGTACGTGGATTCCATCGTGGAGGACGTGAAGTGGCTGGGCGGGAACTTCGAGGACAGGCTGTTCTTCGCCTCCGACTATTTCCCGCAGATGTACGACTGGGCCATGCAGCTGGTGAAGGCCGGCAAGGCTTTCGTCTGTGACCTGAACGCCGACCAGATCCGCGAGCACCGCGGCGCCCCCGGCACGCCCGGCAAGGATTCCCCGTTCCGCAACCGCTCCATAGAGGAGAACGTCGATCTTTTCGAGAGGATGAGGAAGGGCGAGTTCCCCGACGGCAGCCGCACGCTGCGCGCCAAGATAGACATGGCGCACCCCAACATCAACATGCGCGACCCGGTGATGTACCGCATCCTGCACGCCGAGCACCACCGCCAGGGCGATAAGTGGTGCATTTACCCGATGTACGACTGGGCCCACGGCCTGGAGGACTCCATCGAGGGGATCACCCATTCCATCTGCACGCTGGAGTTCGAGGACCACCGCCCGCTTTACGACTGGTACCTGGACCAGCTGGGCGTTTATCACCCGCAGCAGATAGAGTTCGCCCGCCGCACTCTCGGCAACACCATCACCAGCAAGCGCAAGCTGCTGGAACTGGTGAAGGAGAAATTCGTGGAAGGCTGGGACGACCCCCGCATGCCTACGGTCTCCGGCTACCGGCGCCGCGGCTATACCGCCAGCGCCCTGCGCGCCTTCTGCGACGAGATCGGCATCACCAAGGTGCCCGGCATCTCGGACATCTGGGTGCTGGAGAACGCGCTGCGCAACGAGCTCAACGCCGCCGCCCCGCGCGCCATGGCCGTGCTCAAGCCGCTCAAGGTCGTGCTCACGAATTACCCCGAGGGGCAGACCGAGGAGATGTGCGCCGCCAATCACCCCGATAATCCCGAGGCCGGCACCCGCAAGGTGCCGTTCTCCCGCGAGCTCTATATCGAACAGGGCGACTTCATGGAAGTGCCGCCCAAGAAGTTCTTCCGCATGACGCCCGGCCAGGAAGTGCGGCTGCGCGCCGCCTATATAGTGAAGTGCGAGAGCGTGGTGAAGGACGCCGCCGGCAACGTGACCGAGGTGCATTGCACCTACGACCCCGCCACCAGGGGCGGAGATGCCCCCGACGGGCGCAAGATCAAGGGCACCATCCACTGGGTGTCCGCCAGGCACGCTCTGCCCGCCAAGGTACGGCTCTACGACGCGCTGTTCACGGTGCGCAACCCCGAGGACGTGGCGGAGGGACACGATTACAAGGAGAACATCAACCCGGCCTCGCTCGAGGTCATAGAGCGGGCTATGCTGGAGCCGTCGCTCGGCGCCGCGGCCCCCGGCACGCGCTGGCAGTTCGAGCGCCTCGGCTATTTCTTCGCCGACCCCAAGGATTCCGGGCCCGGCGCCCCGGTGTTCAACCGCACCGTGACGCTGAAGGACACCTGGGCCAAGATAGAACAGAAGGCCCCCGGCGCTAAATAGCGCGGGGCGGTAAACCTATGAAGCGGATCAAGAGCGTAGTTCTTTTTTACAACTCCAAGCGGCGCAAGGCCATCTCCTGCGCCTCGGCCATAGAGCGGCGCCTGCGCGCCGCCGGGGTCAGGGTGCAGAAGGTGTGCGTCAACGACCCGGCCTGCGAGATCAGGCAGGCCGACGCCGCGGTGGCGGTAGGCGGGGACGGCACCGTGCTCTACGCGGCGCGCCACGTGATCAAGCTGGGCATCCCGGTGCTGGGCATCAACGCGGGGGGGCTCGGTTTCCTCAGCGGCATGGAGCAGAAGGATTTCCTCAAGAACACGGAGCTCTTCCTCGCCGGCAAATTCCACAAGGAGAAGCGCAGCCTGCTCTCGGTCAGCGTGCGCCGCGCCGGCAAGACCGTCTTCGGCCCGCAGCCCGCGCTCAACGACTGCGTGATGCGCAACCCGGAGGCCCGCGCCTTCCAGCTGCGCGCCTCGCTCGGCGGGCAGTTCCTGTCCGACTATTTCGGCGACGGGCTGATAGTCTCCACTCCCAGCGGCTCCACGGCCTACAGCCTGGCCGCCTCCGGCCCCATAGTGATGCCGGACCTGGAGGTGTTCCTCCTGTCGCCCATCTGCCCGCACACGCTCACGCACCGCCCGATAGCGCTGTCGGCGGCCAAGGAGCTGGAGGTCGCGGTGCGCCCCGGCAACTACGCGCCGCAGGCCCTTTCGCTGTCCATCGACGGTCAGGAGAACTTCGGCCTGGAGCCGGAGGATTCCGTGCTGGTGTCCCGCTACCCGCGCTCCTTCGAACTGCTGGTGCCGGCCGACTTCTCCTATTTCGACATCCTGCGCCGTAAATTGAGCTGGGGAGAAAGATAGTGCTCAAAAAGCTGTCTATCAGGAATTTCGCGGTCATCGACGCGCTCGACCTGGAACCGGGGCCGGGGCTGAACATCTTTACCGGCGAGACCGGCGCGGGCAAGTCCATCATCATCTCCGCGCTGGGCTTCCTGCTGGGCGAGCGCTCCGGCGCCGACATCCTGCGCCCGGGCGCCGCCTCGGCCGAGGTGGAGGGGGAGTTCTCCGCCGACAATTTGCCGCCGGCCCTGGCCGAGCGCTGGGCCGTGAAGGGCAAAACCCTGAAAGTGCGCCGGCAGGCCGATCCCAAGGGCCGCACCCGGGCCTCCATCAACGGCGCGCCGGCCGCGCTGGCCCAGCTGTCCGAACTGGGCGGCTACCTGGTGGATTTTCACGGCCAGAACGAGCACCAGAGCCTGCTCAAGCCGGAGACCCAGCGCGACCTGCTGGACCGGTACGGCAGGCTGGAGAAAGAGGCGAAGGCCGTGGCCGAGGCCTGGGCCGCCGCCCGCGCCCTGGAAGAAAGCCTCAACGCCGTCTCCATGTCGGAGGAAGAGCGCGCGCGCCTGCTGGACCTCTACAAATTCCAGCTGGCCGAGATAGAGGCCGCCCATTTGAAACCCGGAGAGGAGGAGGAGCTGGAAGCCCTCTGGCCACGCCTGAAGAACTCCGAAAAACTTTTTACGCTGTCCGGCGAGGCCCACGGCCTGGCGGACGACGCCGCGGGCGGCGCCGAGAAGGCGCTGGAGCGCCTGAAGTCCCTGGCCGCCATAGATCCACAGGCCGATCCCCTGACCGCCAGAATGGCCTCCGCCGCTATCGAGCTGCGCGATCTGTCCGGAGAACTGCGGGCCTACGGTAAGGGCGTGCACAGCGACCCGGGCGAAGTGGACCGCGTGCTGGGCCGGCTGGAAAAATTCAAAACGCTCAAGAAGAAATACGGCGTCGACATCCCCGCCGTGCTGGCCAGGGCGGAGGAACTGCGGGCCAAGGCCGACGCGCTGGACGGCCTGACGCTGGACCGCTCCGAGCTGGAGCAGAAGCTGGCCGCCGCGAGGGCGAAGCTGGAGCGGCTGGCGCTGGCCCTGCACGATAAGCGCGAGGCCGCCGCCAAGAAACTTTCGGCCGAGATATTGAAAGAGGCGCAGGGACTGGGCTTCAAGGAAGTCCGCTTCGCCGTGGACGCCGCCTACGACGAGAACGCCATCTCCTCCTTCGGCGGCGACTCGGTGGAGTACCTTTTTACGGCCAACCCGGGCTATCCGCTGCGGCCGCTGCGCTATACCGCCTCGGGCGGCGAGATGGCCCGCATCATGCTGGCCCTGAAGACCGCGCTGTCGCGGGCGGACCGCATCGGCGCGCAGGTGTTCGACGAGGTGGACGCCGGCGTGGGCGCCGTCACGGGCAGGCTGGTGGGCGAGAAACTGGCCCGCCTGGCCGCCGACAAACAGATCTTCTGCATCACGCACCTGCCGCAGGTGGCGGCTTTCGGCTCGGCGCACTTCTTCGTGGAGAAGGACGTGAAGGCCGGCGTGGCCGCGGCCGCGGTGCGGCGCCTCGACGAGCCGGCCCGCGAGCTGGAGATAGCCCGCATGCTGGGCGGCAAGAAGCAGAGCACCGACCTGGGCCTCAAGCACGCCCGCGAGCTGCTGGCCGAGTCCCGCAAATAACCGCTTAAATCCGGAGTAAAGGAAACACAAATGGAAGTCAGGACCAGATTCGCCCCCAGCCCGACGGGCTACATGCATATCGGCAACCTCAGGACCGCGCTGTACGCCTACCTCTACGCCCGCAAGAACAAGGGCGTCTTCATCCTGCGCATCGAGGATACCGACCAGGCCCGGCTGGTGGGGGACAGCGTGCGGGTGATCTACGAGAGCCTGGCCGTGACAGGCCTGGAACACGACGAGGGCCCCGACAAGGGCGGCCCGGTGGGGCCGTACGTGCAGAGCGAGCGCAAGCCTATCTACCGCGAGTACGCCGACAAGCTGCTGGCCTCCGGCCGCGCCTACCGCTGCTTCTGCGAGAAGACCGAGAAGCAGGAGGAGCCCGGCGAGGAGCAGGACGGCCCGATACTGGGCTACGACGGGCGCTGCAGCCGGCTCTCCGAAGCCGAGGTGCGGGCGAACCTGGCGAAGGGCCTGCCTTTCGTGGTCAGGCAGAAGATAGACCGCGAGGGCAGCACCACGTTCAAGGATTTCGTCTACGGCGACATCACCGTGGACCACAAGCAGCTCGACGACCAGATCCTGCTCAAGCGCGACGGTTTCCCGACGTATAATTTCGCCAACGTGGTGGACGACCACCTGATGGGCATCACGCACGTGATGCGCGGCTGCGAGTATATCTCGTCCACGCCCAAGTACCTGCTGCTGTACGGCGCTTTCGGCTGGACCGCCCCGGAGCACATCCACCTGCCGCATATCATGGGCGCCAACGGCAAGAAGCTCTCCAAGCGCGAGGGCAGCGCGGCGCTGTCGGACCTGCTGAACAAGGGTTTCCTGCCCGAGGCTATTCTCAATTACATCGCGCTGCTGGGCTGGAACCCCGGCACCGAGCAGGAGTTCTTCACCAAGGCCGACCTGATAGAGAAGTTCGACATCGCCCGCATCGGCAAGGCGCCGGCCATGTTCGACGAGACCAAGCTGGCCTGGCTCAACGCCCAGCACGTGAAGGCGCTGCCGCCCTCCACGGCGCACGGGCTGTTCCTGCAATTCTATCCCGAGGCCGTAGTCAAGGGCTTCGACGCCGCTAAACTGACCGGCTATATACAGGGCAAAGTGGAGAAGCTGGCCGATATCCCTGCCATGGTGGCTTTCCTGACCAAACTGGACGAGCAGTACTCGGCGGAACTTTTCGTCCACGCCAAGAACAAGACCACGCTCGAGAGCAGCAAGGCGACGCTGGCGGACCTGCAGGGCGTACTGTCCGACCTGCCGGCCTGGGATTACGCCTCCATACTTGCGGCCGTGAAGGGCTACGCGGAGGCCAAGGGCGCCAAGCTCGGCCCGGTCATGTGGCCGCTGCGCATAGCCATCTCCGGCCAGGCCGTCACGCCTACCGGCGCCGTGGAAATAGCGGAGCTGCTCGGCAAGCCCGAAACCCTCCGCCGCGTCTCTGTAGCGCTGGGAAAGCTCTAAATACTGATATCCAAGCGTTCGGCGGCTTACCGTGCAGGCAGGAACGCAAAATCGGCGTCGCGCACACCGTGCGCGCGCCTGCCGCTCTCGGCCTCGGCGCTTACGCAAGCCTCGGCCTCCGAGGGGCTTTTGCTAACCCTGCCAGCACGGTTTCCGCCAAGACCCAGAAACATTTCTGTAAAAAGTCGCAGTTATAATCTATATGTGTGGATTACGGAAGTCTGGTTTCTGAAGGCGTACCCTTGCCGCCCTCCAGGGCACCCTGTAACAAATTTTCTACATCTTTGTATCAAATCCAACATTGGGTAGTGGTAGAATTTCCATAGCGACTACTATGAAATACTGGTTCTACTCCGAAGGCAATATCCTAGGCCCTTATGAGCCGGCAGAAATGCTGGCCCTGCCTGCTTTTGCCGACGAGAGCCTGGTCTGCCCCGAGAGCGCCACCGGCGATAGCCCCGGCGACTGGCGCCCCGCCTCCCAGGTGGCCGAGATAGCGGCCGCCCTCAGCGTGGGCGTGGGTCACACCGTCAGCGCGGGCGCCATGACCGGCTCCTACGAGTACGAGACCGGCTTCAGCTCCTCCGTTAACTATTTCGACAACCGCGAGCCCGCGGCCGGCGCCAGCTACGGCGAACTGCTCGACACTATAGACAACATACTGGGCGCCTATAAAGAGGGCCCCGCAGCCCCCGGCAAGCCCGCCGAGACCGATTACGACCTGGCCGAGAAATTCGACATCCGCCTCTCCCGCATACAGGAAGAGCTGGAGGCCGCCCGCTGGGAAAAGAACCTCCTCCTCGAGAAAATGCGCATGAAGGAGATGGAGGAGAAGAAGAACAAGGCCCGCATAGAGGAACTTGAGGCCCGCCTCAAGGGTGAGAAGGAAAAGCTGGCCGGCAGCGTGAAGGAGACCGCGCAGGCCCTGCACCTGGCCGATCTGAAAGACAAGGCCGAAACCCTGCGCCAGATAGAAGAGATCAGAAAAGAAGAACTTTCGCTCAAAGAGGACGAAGCCCGCAGGCCCGCGCCTGCCCCCGCCAGCGAAGCGGCCGCGGAGGCCGTCACCGAGCCCGCCGCCGAGCCAGAGCCGCCCGCCGCGGAGCCCCGCGTCTTTAAGGCCGAGCCCCTGTCCGCCGCGGCTTTCCCCGAGACGGCCCCCGCCGCCGAACAGCCCGCCCCCAGGATAGAGACCCGCTCCTTCAAGAGCATCAAGGCCGGCGCCGAGATAAAGCTTGCGCGCACCGTGGGGGACGAGCTCAAGGAAGAGGCTGAAAACGCCGGCCTGACCAAGCGCCAGTTCAAGAGCCTCGGCCAGACCCAGCCCCCGGCTTACGTCTACGGCTCCCATTACGACAAACCGCTGCCCGGCCCCGAGGCCGCGCCCGCCGGCGCTTTCAATCCCGAAGCCGCGTCCGAGCCCCTGCCCCAGCAGGCCGGCGGCATAGTGTACGACTTCACGGTGGTCACCACCAGGCCCGCGGACGTGCAGCAGTTCAAGATCGAGGCCCGCCAGGAGCAGCCCATAGATTACAGGCCGGTCAAGCCGCCCACCTACGATATGGGCATACAGCAGGCCGCCCCCGCCCAGCAGGCCCAGCCCGCGCCCCAGGCCCAGCCTCAGTTCCAGCCCGTGCAGCCCGTGACGAGCCCCGCGCCCGCTCCGGCCCAGGCGCAGCCTTTCCAGTTCCAGCCCGCGTACCAGGCGCCCGCCCAGGCTCCCACCCCTACTTTTCAGCAGGCGGCCCAGGCCCAGCCCGCCTACCAGTTCCAGCCCGGCGCCGCGGCCCGCCCCGCGCCGGCCGCCGCCCCAGAGGCGCAGATAGCCCCGGCCGCTGTCGCGCCACAGGCCGCCGCCGCTCCGGCCGCAGCGCCCGCGGACGGTCCCGATTCCCCCGATAAGACCGTACGCCTGGCCATGCCCGCGCAGAAAGGCAAGCCGTCGGTGAAAGTGGACGAAAAGCCGCGCAAGAAGGGGGGCCGGACGGCTTTCCTGGCCATACTCGTGATCTTCGGCTCCATAGCCGCCGGCGGCCTCGGTTACTTCTTCCTCGGGGAGGGAGTAAGCTTCTCCGAATTCTCGATGCTGAGCCTGGGCGGCAAGAAGAAGCCTTCCACCCTGCCCAGCCAGCTCGATCCCCAGGCCGGCGAGGAACCCGCCGCCCAGACCGCCGCGCCCGAAGCGCAGCCCCAGGCCGAGGCCCAGCCCGCGCCCGTCCAGACGCCCGCTCAGCAGCCCGTCAACGAGAACATCAAGAAGGCCATAGACATAGTCAAGAACTACAAGCTTTCCGGCGGCCGCGGCAACATAGCCACCTGGTTCGCCAATTCCTTCCTGTCCAATACCGGCGGCGCCAACGAGGAATGGACCGCCACGCCGCTGCACGGCGACATCCTGGTGGTGCAGTACCGCCTGCTGCGGCCCAAGCAGGAGCCGCTGGTGTACCAGTTCGAGGTGGATTCGGCCAAGCAGGACATCGTGCGCGGCATCAACAACAACGCGCTTGACCTGCTGGACTTCGCCGCCAAAGAGAAGAGCGTGAGCGCCGCGCCCGCGAAAAAGGCCGCCCCCAAGCGGCCCGCGCGCAAGGCCGTCAAGCGCTCCGAGCCGGACCTGCTGCCGCTGCCCGACGCCCCGGAGGCGGAGGCCGGAGACCAGGACCCGACCGGTTTCGAGAACCCAGGGGCCGATTCCGAACAGGTCAAATACCTGAAGGCGCAGGAATCCGACGAGGAGCTGTTCTAGGGCCGTGCGCGGCATGACTCTTGTCAATCGGCGCCGTCTATTTATAGTATTATATAGTGTCCAAGCGGGGGGGCCTGCGCCGTGGTGGCGCGGGCCTGTTCCGCTTTTCCGACTATGGCAGAGAAAGGCATAGCTGTAAACATTTCAAGGCGCCTCGGGGAGATGCTTGTCTCCGCGGGCCTCATTACGGCCGAGCAGCTGGCCGAGGTGCTGGAGATGCAGCGCACCAGCGGCGGCAAGCTGGGGCAGCTGCTGGTGCACAGGAAGTTCATAGACGAGCGCAAGCTGCTGGAGTTCCTCAGCAAGCAGTTCGGCATCGAGTTCGTGGACCTGCGCAATCTCGAGATCAAGCCGGACATCCTTAAAGTCATTCCCGAAAACATCGCCCGCCGCTACGGCCTGGTGGCCGTGGACAAGACCGAGAACAGACTGAAGGTGGCGATGGAGGACCCGCTCAACATCGTCGTCCTCGACGACCTGAAGATGATGACGGGCTTCGACATCAAGCCGGTCTTCGGGGCCGAGTCGGACATCAACGCCGCGATAGACAAGAATTACGGGATCAAGACCTCCAAGGAAGCCCTGGATGACATCCTCCGCAAGACCGTCAACGGCACCACCGAGGTGTCGCTGGTAGAGGAGGACGCCAATAAGGGGGGCGGCGACGACCTGATCTCCCTGGAGGCTACCGGCGAGGCCGCGCCGATCGTGAAGATGGTAAACCTGATCATCTCGTCGGCCATCAAGGCCCACGCTTCGGACATCCATATAGAGCCGACCTACAAGGAGACCAAGGTCCGCTTCCGCATAGACGGCGTGCTGCACGCGCAGCCCTCGCCGCCCAAGAAATTCCACAACGCCATCGTCAGCCGCCTCAAGATCATGTCCACGCTCGACATCTCCGAGCGCCGCCTGCCGCAGGACGGCCGCACCAAGCTCAAGATAGAGGACCACGAGATAGACCTGCGCGTCTCCATCCTGCCCTGCGGCCCGGGCGAGAAGGTGGTCATGCGTATCCTGGATTCCTCCGGCCTCAAGCTGCGCCTCGAGGACCTGGGCATGGAGCCGGAGAACCTGGCCATTTTCGCCAAGTGCCTCAGGGCCCCGCACGGCATCAACCTGGTCACCGGCCCCACCGGCTCCGGCAAGTCCACCACGCTTTATTCCGCCCTCGCCACTCTCAACGAGCCCGACGTCAACATAGTCACCATCGAGGACCCGATCGAGTACCAGCTGGAGGGCATCAACCAGGTGATGGTCAACAACGACGTCGGCCTGACCTTCGCCGCCGGCCTGCGCTCCTTCCTGCGCCAGGACCCGGACGTGATCATGGTCGGCGAGATCCGCGATTTCGAGACCATGGCCACCGCCATCAACGCGGCCATGACCGGCCACCTGGTCTTCTCCACTCTGCACACCAACGACGCCCCCGGCGCCATCACCCGCATAGGCATGATGGGGGTGGAACCCTTCCTGACCTCCAGCACCCTGCTGATGGTGGTGGCGCAGCGCCTGGTGCGCTGCATCTGCAAGAACTGCAAGGAAACCTACGAGGTGGCGCCCGAGCTGCTGGTCAGCCTGGGGGTGCCCAGGGCGCTCCTTGATAATAATATTAAAAATGGTAAAATTACCCTGTCCAGAGGGAAGGGGTGCGACATCTGTGCCCAGACCGGCTACAAAGGCCGTATGGGTATACACGAGATCCTAGAGGTCAACGACGTAATCAGGGCCCTGATCATAGAGAAAGCGCATACCTCCAAGATCAAGGAGGCCGCGCGCAAGAACGGCATGATAACGCTGCGCGAATCGGCCCTCCGCAAGCTTTTTTCGGGAGCGACCACGGTGGAAGAAGTCATCCGCGTCACCGGGTCCGACGTGGATTAAATCAGGCATTCCCTACAGGAGCACATACAAATGGTAACAATGAGCGAACTGTTCATAATGATGCACGAGAAGAACGCCTCGGACATCCACATCACCGCCGGCGCCACCCCGATGCTGCGCATCGACGGCGACCTGATCCAGACCCCTTTCGAGAAGCTCACCCCCGAGATGTGCCAGACCCTGATCTTCTCGCTGATGACCGACGCCCAGCGCCAGCGCTTCGAGGCTACCAACGAGCTCGACTTCGCCTTCGGCATCAAGGGCATGGGCCGCCTGCGCATGAACGCCTACCGCCAGCGCGGCGTGGTCGGCGCGGCCATCCGCTCCATCCCGAGCAAGTACAAGACTTTCGAGGAATTGAACCTGCCCCCGGTCGTCTACGAACTGATGAAGATGACCAAGGGCCTGCTGCTCATCACCGGCCCCACGGGCTCCGGTAAATCCACTACGCTCGCCTCGATGATAGACTACCTCAACGAGCACCGCAACTACCATATCATCACCGTCGAGGACCCGATAGAGTACGTGCACACGCACAAGAAGAGCATCGTCAACCAGCGCGAAGTGGGCGCCGACACCGAGACCTTCGGCGCCGCGCTGCGCCACGTGCTGCGCCAGGACCCCGACGTCATTCTCATCGGCGAGTTGCGCGACCTGGAGACCATCGGCGCCGCGCTGAACATCGCCGAAACCGGCCATCTGGTGTTCGCCACGCTGCACACCTCCGACGCCGCCCAGACCATCAACCGCATCATCGACGTCTTCCCGCCGCACCAGCAGGAGCAGATCCGCGTGCAGCTGTCGTTCGTGCTGCAGGGCGTGTTCGCGCAGCAGCTGCTGCCCCACGCCAGCGGCACCGGCCGCACCCTCGCCTGCGAGGTGCTCATCGCCAATTCCGCCGTCCGCAACCTCATCCGCGAGCAGAAGATCGAGCAGATCGCCACGATCATCCAGACCGGCGGCAAGTACGGCATGGTCACGATGAACCAGTCGCTCGTCGAGCTTTACAAGAAGCAGAAGATCAGCTACCAGGAAGCCGTCAACCGCTCCACCGACCCCGAAGACCTCAAGAAGCTCCTGCAGAAGTCGCTGTCGGTCACGGGTTGATGAACGATGCAATTCGCCTATAAAGCCAAGGACAACAACGGCAAGCTCACCGAAGGGACGGTGGAGGCGCCGGACGAGAAGGCGGCGATCGCGCGCCTGCGCGGCCAGCGCCTCTCCGTCACCGAGATCAAGGCCGGAGGCAAAACCGGCAAGCAGGGCAAGAAGGGCGGGAAGATCGACAACAAGGACGTCGTCATCTTCTCGCGGCAGCTCTCCACGCTGGTGTCCTCCGGCGTGCCTATCGTGCAGGGCCTGACCATCCTCAGCGAGCAGGCCGAAGCCCCCAATTTCAAGCTGGTGCTCGGCGCGCTGCGCACCGACATCGAGGCCGGCCTCTCTATCGCCGACGCGATGAAGAAGCACCCGAACGCCTTCACCGAGCTGTACGTGGCCATGATCCGCGCCGGCGAGGTCGGCGGTATCCTCGACACTATCCTCGAGCGCCTGTCCGCCTACCTGGAGGCCAACGAGGCCCTGAAGGCCAAGGTCAAGGCCGCGATGATGTACCCTATCGTCGTGTTCAGCGCCGCCGGCCTGATCACCATCTTCCTGGTCGTCTTCGTGATCCCGATCTTCAAGGACATCTTCGCCGGCTTCGGCGCCGAGCTGCCCTTCATCACGCAGATGCTGATCAACATCTCCGACTTCATGCGCTCCAAGATCCTCTATATGCTGCCCATCATCGGCGGCGCCGTGTGGGGGGTCAAGCGCTGGATGAAGACCGAGAAAGGGCAGTGGAAGGTGGACGAGATCTCCCTTAAACTGCCGGTCTTCGGCATCCTCCTCAAGAAGGTGGCCATCGCCAAGTTCAGCCGCACGCTGGGCACGCTGATCAAGTCCGGCGTGCCGATCCTGCAGGGCCTCGAGACCGTGGCCAAGACGGCCGGCAACAAGGTCATCGAGGCCGCCATCGACAACAGCCAGAAGTCCATCAAGGAGGGCGGCCGCATCTCCGACCCCCTCAAGAAGGCCAATATCTTCCCGCCGATGGTCATCCAGATGATCAGCGTGGGCGAGGAGACCGGCGGCCTCGACAACATGCTCACCAAGATCGCCGACTTCTACGACCAGGAAGTCGACACGGCCGTAAAGGGCCTCACCTCCATGCTCGAGCCGCTGATCATGATCTTCCTGGGCGTCGTCATCGGCACCATCGTCATCGCCATGTTCATGCCGATGTTCAGCCTGGGCGAAATGGTCGGCTAGCGCCGCCGCCCGAGAAAAAGCCCGGCCCTCGCCGGGCTTTTTTATTTTCCCGCCGGGGCGGCATATCAAGAGCGGTCCCCTATTTGTTATCATTTAGACCGCGCCGGCCTTTGTCCGCCAGCGCTCCGGGGGAAAGGGGGGACAATACGCAACAGCTCTTCCTCTTTCCCGCAACACAAATCCAGAAACGGCGATAATCGCGGCCGGCGATCGCCAGATAGAGGTAAATGATGCACAACTCCTTTAGGGTACTCCTTGCCTTCCTCGTTTTCTCTTTACCCCTCGACCTGGCCGCCGCGCCCCACGATTACACCGATCCGTTCTCCAAGTTCCAGACCGCCGTTAAAGCGGTCAAGGTCCTGCCCGACGGCGCCGCGCAATGGAAGTCCCTCGCCGCCGGCCTGGCGGCGGACCCGCTCTTCGCCTCGCTCGGCCTCGACAAGCTCACCTACACCGGGGGCAACCAGCTCGCCTACGACTTCGACCTGAGACTGGGCGAGATAGACCTGGACCTGAAAGGCACGCTCACTTTCGACTCGGCGGCTCCCGACGGGCGGCCCGTGGCCACCCTGACCTCCGCGGCCCAGTCCCGCACCGCCTCCGACCTGGTGGACATAGGCGCGCTGCACGCCACCTCTGCCAGTCTGGAAGCCGCCGTCTATAAGGAAGGCGGCGCCTACAGGATATACGCCCGCGTCATACCGCGGTTCACCAATTACAACAGGCCTCCGCTGCCCTCCCTGCTGCTGTCCAAGGGCAAAGGCGGCCTGGACTATACCGTGGTCGGCGGAAATCTGGCGCTGAAGGATATCTTCCCGTTCGCGGCGCAGCTCCCGCTCTACAAGCAGTTCGCTTTCGAGAGCCTCTCCAAGAGCGGCACCACGCTGTCGGTCAAAGGCTCGGTCGGCGGCCGCGCCGTGACGGCTGCCGGCGACACCGTGAAGGACACGCTGCTCGTGACCGGAGACGGCCTGACGGCCGCCGATTTCTACCCTGAAGCCGCGGCCCTGCCCCTGCTGAACGGTTTCGCTTTCGACAGCTTCTCCCTGACCGCCGCGGGCGAGGCCGTGAACGGCCGGCTGAACGGCAAGAAAATCTCCGTCTCCCGCGGAGCCGACAAGAAATCCTTCGCCGTGACCGGCGACGATATCAAACTGCAGGATTTCATTCCCGCCGCCTCCCAGGTGCCCTGCGTCAACGCCCTGGCCCTGGACAGCGTGCTGGGTTCCGACACCGAGCTGGCTATCGCCGGCAAGGTCAACGGCAAACCGGTGTCCGTTTCCGGTTCCCTGGCCGAAGACAAGGTGGAAATGAGCGGCCCCGGCCTGAGCCTGCCCTCCTGCATCCCGCTGTCGCTCAACCTGCCCTTCCTTAAACTCTTCAGCTTCGGCGGCCTGTTCCATTGGCCGGACCGGCTGGAAGTGGACGGCACGGTGAACGGCAAGGACGTCAGGGTGGTGTGGATCTTCGCCCCGAACACCGTCACCGTGACCGGCGAGAGTATAAAGCTCGGGGACATCCTCCCCGCGGCCGCCAAGGAGCCCATGCTGGAAAGTTTCTCTTTCCTGAGCCTGGAATACTCCAAGGCCGCTCTCAAAGTGAGCGGCAAGGTCAGCGGAAAAGCCATGACCGTGACGCAGGACAACGCATCCAAGACCTTCACGGTCTCCGGCGCCGGCCTGACCCTGGCGGATTTCATCCCCGAAACCGCGGGCATAACCTACCTGCGCAGGTTCGACCTGAACCTGGTGCGGCAGCGCCCCGGCGGCGTGCTGGTGGCCGGCGACGTGGCCGGCAAGGCCGTAACGGTGGAGAGCGACAGGACCGCCGGTTCTTTCACGGTGACCGGCGACGGGCTGAAACTGGCCGACTTCGTGCCTGAGGCCGCGCAGATAACTTTCCTCGACGCTTTCGCGCTCGACGGCGTGCGCAGTACTCCCGACGAGTTCGTGGTGACCGGCAGGATCAACAATAAGGCCGTGTCGGTGGACGACCACCTCACCAGCAATATCTTCACTGTGACCGGCGCCGGCCTGAAACTCCAGGACTTTTTCCCGGAGAGCAAGGACGTGCCCGCGCTCAACAACTTCGCTTTCGAAAGCCTGACCCATACCGCCGACGGGGTGACCGTCACCGGCAAGGTGAACGGCAAGGCCGTCCTGGTCGCCCGCGCCGCCGGGGCCGATACTTTTACGGTCAAGGGTGACGCCCTGAAGCTGGCGGACTTCGTGCCCGCCGCGGCCAAGGTGTCTTATCTGGGTAATTTCGCCTTCCTCTCGCTGGTCTGGCACCCCGGCAACCTCGAAGTGGCCGGCACCGTGAACGCGAAGAACGTCACGGTCACGCTCGACAAAGAGGCCAAAACCTACACCGCCTCCGGCTCGGGGCTGCAGCTGGCGGACTTCGTGCCCGAGGCGGCCAAACTGCCCTACCTCGCCCGTTTCGACCTGACCAAGGTGCAGGAGCGTCCCGACGGCGTGCTGGTGGCCGGCGACGTGGACGGCAAGGCCGTGAGCGTGGACTATAACAGGACCGCGGCCTCTTTCAGAGTGACCGGCGACGGCCTGCAGTTGAAGGATTTCGTCCCGCAGGCGGCCGGGGTAAGTTATCTCGACAACTTCAAATTCGAAGGCCTGCTTTATTCGGCCGCCGGCATAGAAGTGACCGGCCGCGTGAACGACAAGGCCGTGACGGTGAAGAAGGCCCTGGGCGCCCCGGACTTTTCAGTCACCGGCGACGGCCTGAAACTGGCGGACTTCGTCCCCGGCACCGAGCAGGTGCCCTGCGTGAACGACTTTGCGCTGGACCGTGTGTGGAGGTCGGAGGCCGAGCTCGGCATAGCCGGCAAGGTGAACGGCAAATCCGTCTCCATCTCCGATTCTTTCGCCGACAACAGGGTGGAAATGAGCGGCCCGGGCCTGAGCCTGCCGGCCTGCCTGCCGCTGTCGCTCAATCTGCCTTTCCTCAATCTTTTCAGCTTCGGCAGCCTGTTCCATTGGCCCGACCGCCTGGAAGTGGACGGCACGCTGAACGGCAAGGACGTGAAACTGGTCTGGATCTTCGCCCCGAACACCGTCACGGTGACCGGCGACAGCCTGAAGCTGGCCGACGCTATCCCCGACGCCGCCCGGGTGCCTTTCCTCAACGGCTTCGCTTTCCTCGAGCTGGATTATTCCAAAGACCAGTTGGCCGTTAGCGGTACGATGCGCGGCAAGGCCGTGAGCGTAGTCCAGGACAACGCGGCCAAGACCTTCAAGGTGACCGGCGACGACCTGCGGCTGGCCGATTTCGTGCCTGAAGCCGCGAATGTGCCTTTCCTCAAGCTTTTCGCCTTCGACGCGCTGGCCTACAACAAGGCCGCCGTGACCGTGGAGGGCAAGCTGAACTCCAAGGGCGTGAGCGTGACCAAGGCCTTCGGCTCCGACGGTTCTTTCACCGCCAAAGGGGACGGCCTGACCCTGAGCGACATAGTCCCCGAAGCGGCCGGGCTCAAGGCCTTCGACGCCCTGGCCCTCGACGGGGTTTCGGTGTCGCCCGCCGTAGTGGAAGTGGCCGGGCGGCTGGCCGGCAAAGCGGTCAAATTCTCCAGGACCCGCGACGCCAAGCCCGTCTCCACCATCACCGCCGACGGCCTGACGCTGGGCGACATCTACGCCCCGCTGGCCGGCCTGCCGGCCGTGAACGCCGTGGCCATGACCCGGCTGAGTCTCGACGGCTCTTCCGTGGAAGCGGAAGCCCGCCTCAACGGCGTGACCGTGGACGTGGTCGCGCACGCCGGCCAGGGCACGGACTCCTACACCGCCGTCTTCTTCGACACGCTGGGCGCGGCCACCTTCGTGCCGGCCGCCCAGGGGCACGTGGTCAACGACCTGGCCCTGGAGCGCGCCCTCTTCATAGTGCAGCCGGCCGGCTCGCCCGCCCGCACGGTAGCGGCCGCGGACCTGCCCGGCGACCTGCCCCGGATGGTGGGCTGGGGGGGCAGCGACACGCTGGCCCTTTCGGAAGGCGTGAATTTCGCCGGCTGGCTGAACGTGGCCAAGTCCGGCGCGCTGGCCAAGGCCTTCGCGACGGCGGGCCTGCCAGCGGGCAGCGTGCTTCTTAAGGGCACCGTGGCCCCCGACTCTTTCAGGAGCATGACCGGCGGGGCGCCCGCCGCCGCGGCCTCCCTGTCCGAGACGGACAAGCAGGCCCTGCTCGCCGGGCTGAACCTCTCGGTGGCGCTGCCGCTGCCGTCCCTGCCCGCCATAGCGGGCCTGGTGACCGTGCGCGGTCCCGTCATACTCTCCATCGGCGGCGACGCCAGGGGCAAGAGCAGCCTCTGGGCCAACGTGCCCGCCCCCATAGCCGCCTCCCGGCCCGTCGGGGACCTGGACGTCTCGCTGCAGTTCGGCCTGGACATAACCGGGGCCGGCATCAGCGAGAAACTGGACGCGCTGGTGAGCCTCGATAAGGGCGCTCGCCCCGGTTACAGCCTGCTCGCCGTCTACGAGGGAGCCTGGAAACAGCCCTTCGGCATACAGGGCCTCACGCTCGACAACGGCGGCTTTGAATTCTCGCTGGAAAAAGCGGGGGACCAGGCCAAGAGCGGCCTGGCCTTCTTCGCCACCGCCCAGATAGGGGCTAAGAATGTGGCCGTGACCGCGCAGCTCAAGCGCGAGGGCGGCAAGGTGTCGCTGGATTACTTCCAGCTGGACGGGCAGTTCCGCCCCGGCGACTTCCCCGGCGGCAAGAACATCCCCTACGGAGACAAGTTCGAACTCGACGAGCTCAAGCTCACGCCCAAGGGGATCATGGCCAGGACCGTGATAGCCGGCAACAAGGTGGACGCCTTCCTGTTCGACGCCGGCGCCCCCGGCGCGCCCAACTGGGTGTTCGCCGCGGCCCAGAAGAACTTCAGCGTGACGGAGCTGCTGCCGGCCGCCAAGGCGATAAAGCCGCTGGCCGCCATGACCATTCCAGACGCGGCGCTGATAGTTTCGGAGAAGGGGCTCAAGAACGCGGACCGCAATTCCCTCGGCGTGATCGCCAAGGACCTGTTCGACCGCGTGCTCGGCAAGTCCGCGGTGAAGATCAACATCCCGGACGGGATAGGCGTGCTGGCCGCTTTCGACGCCGGCGCCATGGGGCCCATAGGCAAGGGCCTCAGCGGCATCGGCGTGCACGACGACGCCGTGGTGATGGGCGCCGTGACCGGAGTTTTCGCCGGCAACCCCGGCGTGCTGTTGTCCATAACCATGGACAACCCGGGCGACCCCAAGGGCCTGCCTAAAAAGGTGGTTTCTTTCAAGCCCGGAGTTCCGCCCTCTTACTTCATACAGTGGTCCGGCACCGAACTGGACGCCGGCCTGCGCATGCCGCTGCTGGTCAAGGCCGGCAAGGAGACGCTCTCCATGGACGCGGACCTGGAGCTCAAGTTCGCGGAGAGCGGCGTGGGCGTGAAGGTGCTCGCCGAGATGGACGGTACCTGGCGCCAGCCCTTCGGCATAAAGGGGCTGAACCTCAGCAACGTAAAGCTGGACGCGGCCATCAACGAGACCGGCGAGGTGCAGTTCGGCATCGCCGGCGACCAGCTCTACGGCCGCTGCGCCGACCCCAAGTCCAAGGACTGCCTGGACGTGGACATGGCGATGAGCGTCAAGATCCCGCTCGAGGACGGCCTGCCGGACGGCGTGGCCTTCGCGGGCAGGGTCAGCAAGCTCAGCCTGCCTGCGCTGGTGGAGATAACCGAGACCCTGATGAGCGCCCCGCCCGGCAGCATCGCGAAACTGCCCGCGCCTTATTTCGAGATCGACGACGCCCTGCTGGCCTTCGCCACGCCCGGCGCGTCCGATCCTCAGCTGGGCCTCGTCAGCGAGGGTTTCGCCTTCGGGGGCAAGTTCGTCTTTATGGGCAAGCAGCTCGGAAAAGTGCTGGGCTCCGGCGGCCCCAACAGCGGCGTCAGGATCAAGGGAGACGTGGCCGACATCGACCTGGACATCATCAAGTTCAAGGCGAACAGCATAGACATCTCGCTCAACGTGGACCCCAAGTACGTTATCAATTCCACCGTGGACCTGCTGGGCGCGCCCCAGAAGGTGAAGCTCGACATCGAGCCGCCTTATTTCGAGTTCGACATGACCGAGAAGCTGGGCGCTTTCGGCAACGCGCTGCTGACCATCCGCCTGGACGGCTTCGACCTGAAGAAGGGCACTTTCGACAAGAACGCCGGCATGAGCGTGGTCGGCGAGTTCCAGTCCGCGCTGGTGCCGTGGATGAAAGGCGAGATCACGAAGGGCGTGGAAGAATTGAGGGACTCGGCGCGGGCCAAGTTCGACGAGGATACAAAGGCCCTGGAGGCCGCCGAGGCCAAGGTGAACGAGCTCAACGCCAAGATCAAAAAGCTCAAGGAAGAGGACCAGAAGGCCAAGGACAGGGCAGAGGAAGCCCTGGACTCCGCCAGGCGCCGAGTGGACTCGCTGCGGGACAGGCACGACCACGAGGACCACCAGGCGCATCACTGCGGTTCGCGCTGGACCCACTGGGCCTGCTCGCCCGGCTGGCGCATAGCCGCCGCCTCCACCTGGGTGATCTACGAAGTCGCCGAGGGCACCCTGGAAGCGGCCAAGAAGGCCGTGGCCGCCGCCTCCAACCTGGACCCCCGCGTGGCCGCGCTGATAGCCGAACGCGACATAGAGCGCGCCGGCCTTTCCGTGGCCGAGGCCGTGGTCAAGGTGACCGAAGATATAGAGGACTTCGTGATGAAGGAGCTGGAGACCGTGCTCGAGCGGGCCGTTTCCAGCCTGCCGCTGGAGATAGACAAGGCCATCATCGTGGGCGACCTCAAGGACATGGTCACGCATAACGACCCGCTGGTGCTGGATATGCAGTTCAAGATCGCCGGCGCCCCGATGCACGAGTTCTTCGCGGTCAAAGTGCCGGACCGGGCCGAGAACCTGCAGTTCGACGCGGTCTCGTTCGCGCTCCTGCCGGCGCTGGGCCTGGACAAACTTACCGAGGACGCGCTGAAGAAGGTCTCTCCCGACGCGGCGCGCTGGGTGCACGCGCATATAGCCACCAAGCTGGCCGGCGCCGAAGAGGCCGTGCGCAACCAGGTGTCGGACGAGGAGGAGCGCTTCAAGGGCGTGCTGGCGTCGTTCGACAACGGCACCGCCAAATACAAGAAGGCCTTCGAAGAGCAGTCCGACGAGCACCTGAAACTGGTCGAGGACATGGACGTCACGGACCTGATGCCCGACAGCCTGCAGTACAGCAATATCTACCTGGCCATCGGCCACAGCAACCTCTGCCTGGCCGTCTCCAAGGACGGCCTGAGCGTGGTGCAGCTGCACTGCAAGGACGCGGACGTGGAGCAGTGGAACACCACGGCCCTGAAGGGGGACGACGAGGGCTACGTGGAGCTGCGCAACAAGGGGCTCTGCCTGAAGGCCAGGAAGGGCGACTCGGCGGACAACTTCGAGCCGCTGATACTCTCCGCCTGCGATTCGGCCGACAGCCACCAGCAGTGGAAGATCATCTCCTCGGACGGCTTCTACGACGAGATCGTCAACCGCTACTCGCAGAAATGCCTGCACTTCAACACGGAGAACGCCAACCCGGAGACCGCCTTCGCGGTGTGGACCTCCTGCCTGGGCTCCGACAGCCAGACCTTCAGGGCCATCGCGGACGCCGAGAAGCCGACCCGGCACAACGTGGAGTCCATGGTGAAGGCCGCCAACGGGCTCTGCCTGGACGTGGTCGGGGACCTTCCTAAACTCACCCCTGAGAGCAAAGAGGTGAAGCTCTACGCGCACAAGTGCGGCGAGGGCAGCGAGAAGTTCAACTACATCGAGGAGGTGGACGGCGACATCCAGCTGATCCACTCCGAGACGGGCCTCTGCGTCTACCCGCAGGAGAAGGCCGATTCGCTGGCGCTGCGCGCCTGCGACCGCGGGGCCGACATGTTCTGGCGGCTGAACCCGAAGTCCGCGACGGAGGACCAGTTCTTTAACACCGCGCGCAATTCTTGTATGATACTTCCTGCTCCCCCGAAGGGGTCCGCCCAGGACCTCGAGGCGGGCGTGGCTAACTGCAACCAGATACCCAACGACGGAATGCTGCTGGACTTCGTAAAATGAAAAAAATAACCTCCACACTGCTCAGTGTCGCCCTGCTCCTGCCCGCCTTCGCGGGCTGCGCCTCCACCGGCCGTACCGCCCGGCGGGTTCCGCTGAACCCGTCGGTGGACCGCATGCTGGAGGAAATAGTGAGCGGCCCCTCCGGCAACAAGGTCTCCGCCTCGGTGCGGGAAGGAATAAAGGCCATACGGCGCGGCCGTTACACCGACGCGGGCAAGCGCTTCTCCGAGGGGCTGCGCGCCGACCCGGTGAACGCGAACCTGCACTTCCTCAACAGTCTGGCCTACCATCTGAGTTCCCTGTCCGGCGACCAGGCCATGCTGGAGCTGGCCGAGTCGGGCTACGCGGTGGCGCTGCGCTTCGACCCGGACAATTACTGGGCCTCGTTCTTCCTGGGGCACGTCTACTTCGCGCAGAAGCGCTACAAGGACGCGCAGAACCAGTTCTCGTACGCGCTGCTCTACGCGCCCGAACAGGCTGATTTCCTGCGCGCCCTCGCCGTGGCTTCCTACTACGCGCAGGGCCTGGACGTGGGCAGCTGGGCCGCCGAGAAGGCGGTGCGGCTGGAACCCTGGCAGGCCTCGGGCTGGCGCATAGCGGCGCTGACGCGGGCCGCCCAGGGCGACTTCAAGGGGTCCGAAGAGGGCTTTCTTAAGTACCGGGAGCTGACCGGCAAAGAGAGCGCGGCCGGCAAGCAGGCCGAAGTGGGGGAATGGACCGCGGGTTATCTTTCCGGCAGGCTGGAGGATTGGAAGGCTTTTCACCGGCAGCACCCGGAAATAGCGCGCATGGCGGCCAAGAGCGTTTTCGGCTCCGGCGCGCAGGCCGAGGGGAAACCGCTGGACCTGGGGGACCAGGGCGACAATTACGACGACAGCGCGCAGGCGGCGCCCGCCGGCCAGGCGGCCGCGGATTCCGGCGCCAAGCCGGATCCCAACGCTCCCAAGATGGCGCTGGTGGACGTGGTGATACTTACCACGGAAGAGAGCCGCAGCCAGTCCAAGGGCATCAACCTGCTGGCCGGCCTCAAGGCCACCTTGACCGGTACGCTCTATTCCTACAAGTGGGTCTCCGCGCGCGGTTCCGGAGGGCAGAGCGGCAGGGCCACTACGGTGGCGCCCACCTTCGCCCTCGAGGGCCTGTCCTACAACCTCAATATCTGGAACGACGGTATCAACAAGGCCGAAGTGCTGGCCCGCCCGTCGCTGCTGGCGGTGGATAACCAGACCTCGCAGTTCTATTCCGGCGCCGTGCTGCACGTGCAGCTGAACAGCAACAACTCCGACGGCTCGCTGGTGGACGTGCCGGTGGGCATCAACCTGTCGGTCACGCCCTCGTTCATAGACGACGAGACCGTGCGCCTGAAGGTGCACGCCGACCGCAGCTTCATCGAGACGCGCAGCGAGAAGCTGGGCTTCTCCTCTTTCTCGCAGACCGCGAAGACCTCGGTGGACGCCACGGCCATCATGCGCTTCGGCGAGACCTTGATCCTCAGCGGCCTGTCCGAGAACGAAACTGTGAAATCCCGGAGCGGCGTGCCGCTGCTGCAGCGCATACCGCTGGTGCAGTATTTCTTCTCACAGAAGAACGACGAGGAGACCAAGAAATCCGTGCTGATCCTGCTGGCCCCGCACAAGGCCCGCCGCGCCAGCGAGCATATGACTCCCGCCGAGGCCAGGGAACTGAAGAAGGCGGAGCGCCACGGGGCGCAGGCCGTGGAGCACCTGAAGGCCCTCAAGCGCAAGGAAGGCCTGGCCGGCAAGGACAACCTCGCGGCCGTCTACGAACAGCTGGAGGGCGGTAAGTTCTACCGGGAATTCCAGAGCGGCGACCTGCGCCTGGACGAATGGCATAACTCCGACACGCTGGTCGGCTCCATCAAGCGGGTGCTCGGTTTCCTCTGGTACTAATATGAACCGCGCCGGCCTCGTCCTCGCCGCGCTGCTGCTGGCCCCGCGGGGCCCGGCGGCGGCCGAAGACCGGCTCGGACCCGCGCTGGCCCTGCAGGAGGCTTTCTCCGCGGCGGCCTCCTCCGCTGCGACCTCCGTGGTCGCGGTGACGGCGGTGCAGGACGGCAAGGTCTCTCCCCCGGAAGAATTCCTCTTCTGGGGTTCCGAAGAATTCCTGGAACAATCGGTCTACGGCCGGGCCCCCGGCGCCACCGGCGCCGCGCGCCAGCGCAGGGTGCCCGTCTCGGGCTCCGGCTTCGTGGTGAGCCCCGACGGCTATATCCTGACCAGCGAGCACGTGGTGCGCGGAGCCTCGGAAGTCTCCGTGACTTTCCCCGGTGAGCCGGGCAGGAGCGTGGCCGGCCGGGTAACGGCCCGCGACGCCGCTGCCGACCTGGCCGTGATCAAGGTGGAGGCGGGCCGGGCGCTGCCCGTAGTCAGGTTGGGCGATTCGGACGGGGTGCGGGCGGGGCAATGGAGCATAGCCCTGGGCAGCCCGGCCGGGCTGGAGCAGGCCATGACGGTCGGCGTCGTCTCCGCCGCGCGGCAGAAGATCTCGATCGGAAAAAAAGTTTACCGCGGCGCCATACAGACGGACGCCGCCATCAACCCCGGCAACTCCGGCGGTCCGCTGCTGAACATTCGCGGCGAGGTGATAGGCGTCAATATGGCCGGCTACGCCCCCGGCGGTGAATACGCCGGCATAGGCTTCGCCATCCCCATAAACCGCGCCAGGGAGCTGCTGGCCCTCGCGCTGGCCGGCACTCCGCGCGGCTGGATAGGCGCCGTGCTGGAGGACGACCTGGACGCCGCCGCGGCCGCCGTCTACGGTCTGCCGGACGCCCGCGGTGCCTTGATAATGCGCGTGCTGCCGGGCCAACCCGCCGACAAGGCTGGCCTGCTGCGGGGGGACGTTATAAAAGAATTCGACGGAAAGGTGATAGCCGACAACGCCGGCCTGCTGGCCGCCGTGGCCGCGGTCGCCCCCGGCAAGTCGGTTTCGGTCCGGCTGATACGGCGCAGGGCTGAAGTGACGGCCGAAATAGCGGTACGGGCGGCCCCGGACGCCGCCGGCGAGCCCGGTCTCAACGAGCGGGACCGGGAAGCAGCCTTTTAAAGCGCGCCTTCTTTCTTTAACAGTTTCAGTTTGGCCGCGGGGCCGCCGGCGGCGGAGAAGCCGCCCAGCCCGCCGTCGGACCTGATCACGCGGTGGCAGGGCACCGTCGGGGCGAAAGGGTTCTTGCCCAGCGCCGAGCCTACGGCCCGTACCGCTCCTGGTTTGCCTATCTGTTCCGCTATCCACTTGTAGCTGCGCGTCTGCCCCGCCGGTATGCGCATGCAGGCCCGCCACACCGCCTGCTGGAACGGCGTATAAGCCTTCATCCTCTCAAAAATTTCCTTTTTCTCCATTATTATTTCTCCAGCTTCGGGATCACGGATTTGGGGTTCGCATGCAGACGGGGGATTGGATAAGCAAAACCCTCTCGGAGGCCGACGCTTGCGTAGCGCGGAGGCCGAGAGGGGGAGCGGCGAGCACGGTGTGCGAGACCGCGTTTTTGCGTTCCGGTCCCCCGGCGGCATGCGGGGCTAATCAGCCAATTCAGACTTTCCTCTTAGTTTCCTATGATAGGTGATGCCGAAGCGGTGGGCCTCGTCGCGCAGGGCCTGCAGCAGCCGCAGCCCCGGGTGCGCCCGCTCCAGCAGCAGCGGCCTCGCCCGGCGGGGGGAGTAGATCTCTTCCAGCCGCTTGGCCAGGCTGATCACCTCCACCTTCACCTTGGCCGCGCCTATGGCCTTCATCGCCGCCGCCAGCTGGCCGGGGCCGCCGTCTATCACCAGCAGGTCGGGGAGTGCCTCGCCGCGGCGTTTGACCTGCGCCAGCCGCCGGCCAACTATCTCCTCTATCATCGCGAAATCGTCCGAACCCCCGGCCGCGTTCTCGAACTTTATCCGGTAATGCCGGTAATGCGCGGCGTGCTTCTCGCCGTTGACGAAGCAGACCGAAGAGCCGACCGCATGGCGGCCGAAGAGGCTGGAGGTGTCGAAGCACTCTATGTGCGCCGGAGGCCGCGGCAGCCCCAGCGCCTCTTTGAGCGCCGTCACCGCGCCGGTGCGCGTGACGGCCTTCTCCAGGAAGCCGGGCTCCAGCTTGCCGATCATCACGCGCTCGGCCATGTGGTCGAAGGCGTGCAGGAAGTCGCGGTACATCGCGGCCTCCTCGTAAGAGAGCGCGGCCGCGGCCCGGGCCATGCCGGCCGAGAAGCGGCCCCGCAGCTTTTCGAAATCCCCGGCCAGGAAGTCGGCCAGCCGGGAGGCCAGCGCGCCATAGGCCGCCTTGGTTATCCTGCCGGCGCAGGGCGCCGTGCACTGCCCCGTGTGGAAATACAGGCAGGCCTTGATCTTTTTTTCGTCGAGCGGCTTGGCCAGCGAGAAGTCCCAGCGGCAGCGGCGCAGGTTCAGGAACCTGATGCGCCACAGGTGGGCCAGCAGCTTCTTCAGCGGCTCGGCCTTGGGGTAAGGCCCGAAATACCGGGCGCCGTCCCGCTCGCGCCGCCGCGTATAGACCAGGCGGGGGAAATCCTCCCGCGTTATCTTCAGGTACGGGTAGGATTTGGAGTCCTTCCACATCTCGTTGAAGAAGGGCTGCAGCTTGTGTATCAGCTGGCGCTCCACCAGCAGCGCCTCGCGCTCGCTGGCGCTGGCCACGTAGTCTATGCGCCGGATCAGCGCCACCAGGTTGGGGATCTTGCGGCGCTTATCCGCCGGGTTGCTGCCGAAGTACTGCGCCACGCGCTTGCGCAGGCTCTTGGCTTTGCCGACGTAGAGCACGGCGCCCGAGGCGTCTCGCATCACGTAGACGCCGGGGCCGTCCGGCAGGTGCGAGAGGTCCATCAGAAGCGCCCTCCGGTCACCAGCCGCAGCTCCTCGACGCGCAGCAGCTTCAGCAGCAGGAAATAGACGGCCACGGCCGCGGGCACGGCGGCCGCGGTGACGGCCAGCGGGCCGTAGGGGGCCAGCGCCTCGCGCAGCAGGAGAGCGGCGAGCGCCGAGGCCGCCGCGGCCAGCGCCGGGCGCAGCAGCGGCAGGTCGGCGAGGGGGCTGAAGCCGGCGCGCCGGTTCAGCTCGGCCAGGAAGGCCAGGGCCGCCGCCCAGGAGCTGAGCGAGGTGGCCAGCATCAGGCCGCCGGCCCCCATGCTGCCCATGAAGGCCAGGCAGAGCAGGGCGTTGAGCGCCAGCTGCCCCGAGACTATGGCCAGCGGGGCCTTGGGCCGGCCCAGCGCGTAAAGCGAGGAGGCGGCCACCTTGTTGAAGCCGTAGGCGGGCAGGCCGGCCGCCAGCCAGAACAGCGCGTCGGCCGTGACCAGGCTGTCCTGCGGCGAGAAGCGGCCGTGCTCGAACAGCGCGCGGCAGACCGGCAGGGCCGTAACGGCTATGCCGGCGGCGGCGGGCAGCATGATCAGCCACGAGGCGGCCATGGCGTCCTTCAGGCGGGCGCGGAAGCCTGCCATGTCCCCGGCGGCGCTGCGGCCGGCCAGCTCGGGCAGCGAGACCGCGGCGGCCGCGGCGGCGAAGAGGGAAACCGGGAACTGCACCAGCCGCGCCGAGTTGTAGATGGCGGTGATGGCGCCGGCCGGCAGAAAGCTGGCGTACAGGGTGTTGATGAGCAGCGAAACCTGGTCCTGCGCCAGAGTGACGGCCGCGGGGGCCGCGGCCAGCAGGGCCGGGGCGGCGGACAGGCCGGAGAACGGGTTGGAGAACTTCAGCCTGTAGCCCTCGCGGAACAGGGCGGGCAGCAGCAGCGCGGCCTGTATCAGGCCCGAGGCCGAGGCCACGGCGGCTACCGCTATGATCATGCCGCGCGGGTCCAGCGCCGGCAGCAGGCCGGCCCGGAAGGCCAGCAGCAGCGCCACTACCGACAGCGAGAAGGCCGCGGGCGCCAGACCGGGCAGGAAGAACCTGCGCGCCGAATTGAGGGCGGCCGTGAAAAGGGCGGAGACGTTGACGAAGAGGAGATGCGGCATCAGCACGGCCGCCAGCAGGGCCGTCAGGGCGAATTGTTCCCGGTCGCCGCGGAAGCCCCAGGCCGTCAGCAGCGTGAACTGCTCCCTGAAGAGTATGCCGCAGGCGGCCAGCGCGGCCGACAGCGCGAAGACCACGGTCCAGGCGGAAGAGAAGAAGGCCTGCGCCGCGGCCGGCCCGGCCAGCTTTTCTTTTTCCAGGCGGGGGATGAAGACGGCGTTAAGGGCGCCCTCTCCGGCCGTGCGCCTGAAGACGTTGACCAGGCGGAAAGCCGCGTAGTAGGCGTCGGCCAGCGCCCCGGCGCCGAAGACCGCCACCAGCAGGGCGTCGCGGACGTAGCCCAGCGCCTTGGTCACCAGGTTCGCCGCCGTCATGCCCGCCATGCCCCGCGTGAAAGCCCGGCTTTCGGCGGCTTGAGGCGTATTTGCTTTTTCTGTCATAGAATGATAAACTATGTCCACTATGGCAAAACTCAAGACCGGAAGGCATACCAGCGCTATCAAAGCCTGGCGCAAATCAGAGAAACTGGCCTCTAAGAACAGGGGCGTAAAGACCCGTATTCACGACGCTTCCAAAGAATTCGGCGCGCTCGTCGCCAAGAAGGACATGGAAAACGCTCAGAAAATGCTGCCGAAAGCTTACGCGCTGCTCGACAAAGCCGCTAAGTCCGGTACTATCCACTGGAAGAACGCGGCGAGGAAGAAGTCCCGCCTGTCCGCGCGCATCAAGTCGATCGCGCAGAATCCTTCCGTAAAGTAACTTTCCTAAAAGAAAGAGCGGACCCCGGCGCAGTCAGCCGGGGTTTTGCTATTTGGCCGCGGTGATCTCGTAGATCAGCTGGCGCACCACCAGGCCCGGGTCGCGGCGGGAAGTGGACTTGAGCAGTTCCTCCGCCTCCAGGCAGCGGCGCAGGGAGCGCAGCAGCTTGTCCTCTGTGTAGGAGGCGGCGTCGCGCAGAGCGGAGTGGTACTGGCCGGGGGACATGCCTGCCTGGTAGGCCGCACCGGGGCCTTCCCCGCCCTGTGAGAGGCGCTTGGCCTTGAGCAGGCGCTCCAGCGACCTGGACACCTGGGCCAGCAGGGCCAGCGGCTCCGAACCGGAGGACAGCATGCGGGCGGCGGCCCCGGCGGCCTGTTCGGGGCGCCTGCCGCAGACGGCGTTGGCGAGCTCGAAAGGGTTCTGCGTCCGGGCGAAACCTGCCAGCGCCAGCGCGTCCTCCGCGCTGAAGAACCTGTTCTGCCCGTGCATGTAAAGGGTGATCTTTTCGGCTTCGCCGTCGAGCGTGACCGAGTCGGTGCCCAGCAGTTCCACCAGCGTTTCCAGCGCCTCGGCGTCGGTCTTGACGCCCTTGGCCAGCAGGGCCGAGTTGAGGCGCTCCACGGCCTGCGCCCCGGTCATGGGGGCGAAATCCACCAGGGCGCAGTCGGCCCCGAGCGCGCCCGGTATCGGATCGGTCTTCTCGCGCGGCCAGTCGGCCAGCAGCAGCAGGGTCGCGCTGGGGCAGGGATCCTCCAGGTAGGCCAGCAGGGCCTTCATCGGCTCCTTCTTGAGCTTCTCCACGCGCTTGAGGGCCACGAAGCGCACCTCCGCGAGCATCGGGGAAGTGCGGGCTTCGTCCAGGGCCTGGTCTATGTCCGCGCCCTCGGCGTCGCGCACCGAGAAGTTGAAGGACTCGGGCTTGAAGATGCCTTCCAGCGTTTTGAGCGCCTTTTCCTTCATGGCGGTCTCTTCGCCGCAGAGGTAGTAGACGGGGCGGGTCTTCTTCTTGGCCCATTCGTCCGCCAGGGCCCTGGGGGTAAGCGTTTGCATGATCAGGGGTTGGGGTTCACCGTGCCGGCGGGCTGCGCGTCCTGCGAGCCCGGCAGCTTTTTCTGCGAGGTGCTCGAGACCGAGCCGAAACCGGACACGGTGCGCAGCACCACGTCCTTGGCCAGGATCTCCCAGAGTGCCTCCCGCGCCTGCTCCTCGGTGAGGCCGCCGGGCAGCGTGGCGGCGGAGTACAGCTTGGTGGCCTGCAGGGCCGGCTCTTCCCAGAGGTAGCGGTTCTGCTCGCGGTCGAGCAGGCGCACGCCGGCTATCACGTTGAGCTTGTAGACCGTGGGCACCAGGTTGACGTCGTACTGTATGGGCGTCAGGATGTAATGGTTGATCTCGCCCACCACCACGCCCTGCGCGATGTTCTCGGGCGCCACCGTGTACTCGCCGTTCTTGAGGAATTCGTCGATGACCTTGAGCGTGATCTTCTCCTCGAGGCCGAACTGCTGCGTCTTGTTGGAGAAAGGCCGCACCGCTATCTTCTTGATATGCAGCGGCAGCTTCTGCTCCGCGGGCTTGTAGATGATGTCCGAGGACGCGCCGCAGGCGGCCAACCCAAGGGCCGCCGCCAGTATCGCAAGTTTCTTCATATTACCCCCTGTCATTTGACTACTATGCTCACCAGCCTGCCAGGCACCACTATCACTTTCAGTACCGTCTTGCCCGCGGTATGCGGGGCGGCCTTCTCCAGCGCCAGGCGCTTGATCTCTTCCTGCGGCGTGGTTTCTTTCACGCTCAGGCGTTCTTTTACCTTGCCGTTCACCTGCACCGGTATCTCCACGTCGCGCGAGGCTATCACGCTCTTGTCGGCCAGGGGCCAGGAGCGCGCCATCAGCGTGCCGCCGCCGCCGGCCATCTCCCAGAGTTCGTCCGCTATATGCGGCGCGAACGGGTGCAGCAGCGTTATGAAAGTCTCGTAGTCCTCGCGGCTGGTCTCCTTCTGTTCGGTGAGGCGGTTGAGGTAGATCATCAGCGCCGAGATCGCCGTATTGAATTTCAGGGACTCTATGTCCGCGCCCACCTTGTCTATGGTCTGGTGGCGCAGGATCAGGTCGGGGCCGGCGGCCGCCGCGTCCGTCAGCGCCTCGTGGCGGTCCAGGCCCCACGCGTAGGCGCGCCGCAGGAAGCGGTACACGCCCTCTATGCCGCGCACGTTCCAGGGTTTAGAGTCTTCGAGCGGGCCCATGAACATCTCGTAGAGGCGGAAAGCGTCGGCGCCGTAGCGCTCCAGGACCTCGTCGGGGTTGACCACGTTCTTCTTGGACTTGGACATCTTCTCCACGAAGGGCTTGATCGTCTCTCCTTCCGGGGTCAGGGCCGAGCCGTCCTCGGCTATCTCGAGCTCCTTGTAGCCCCGGTAGACGCCTTTTGAATCGCGGTAGGAGTAGGCCAGTATCATGCCCTGGTGGACCAGCTTCCTGAAAGGCTCGTCCGTGGAGACGTACCCCATGTCGAACAGCACCTTGTGCCAGAAGCGGGCGTAGAGCAAATGCAGCACGGCGTGCTCGGCGCCTCCGATGTAGAGGTCCACCGGCATCCAGGCCTTTTCCAGTTCCTTGTCGACGAAGGCGGAGGGGTTCTTCGGATCTATGTAGCGCAGGTAGTACCAGCAGGAGCCGCCCCACTGCGGCATGGTATTGGTCTCGCGCTTGGCGGGGCCGCCGCAGGCGGGGCAGGAGGTGTTTACCCAGCTGTCTATCGCGGCCAGGGGGGATTCGCCGGTGCCGGTGGGCTCGTACTTCTCCACCTCGGGCAGCAGCACGGGCAGGTCCGCCTCGGGCACCGGCACCACGCCGCACTTGGGGCAATGCACTATCGGTATGGGCTCGCCCCAGTAGCGCTGGCGGGAGAACACCCAGTCGCGCAGTTTGAAATTGACCTTCGGCTTGCCCAGGCCTTTTTCCTCGAGCCAGGCGATGATCTTCCGCTTGGCCTCAGGGGTGGGCAGGCCGTCTATGATGCCGGAGTTGACGGCGGTGCCGTCCTCGCAGAAGGCGCCCTCGCCTTTCCAGCCGGCCGGGGGTTTGAGCACTTCTATGATCTTGAGGCCGAACTTCACCGCGAACTCGTGGTCGCGGTCGTCGTGGGCGGGCACGGCCATGATGGCGCCGGTGCCGTAGGTGGTCAGCACGTAGTCGGCCGTCCAGATGGGGAGTTTCTCTCCGTTGACGGGGTTCACGGCGTAGGCGCCGGTGAACACGCCGGTCTTGTCCTTGGCCAGCTCGGTGCGCTCCAGGTCGCTCTTGTTGCCGGCGGCGGCCACATAGGCCTCCACGGCGGCCCGCTGCTCCGGCGAGGCCAGCTTCAGCGTCAGCGGGTGCTCGGGGGCGAGCACCATGTAGGTGGCGCCGTAGAGCGTGTCGGGGCGGGTGGTGAAAACGGTGAGCTTGCCGCCGTCGGGCAGGGCGAAGTCCACCTCGGCGCCCTCCGAGCGGCCTATCCAGTTCTCCTGCATCAGCCGGGTGGAATGGGGCCATTCCGTGGCGGACAGGCCCTCCAGCAGGCGGTCGCCGTAGGCGGTGATCTTCAGCATCCACTGCTTGAGGCTCTTGCGCTCGATAGGGGTCTCGCAGCGGTCGCACTTGCCCTGGAAGACCTCTTCATTGGCCAGGCCGGTCTTGCACTTGGGGCACCAGTTGATGGGCGCGGTGGCCTCGTAGGCGAGCCCCTTCTTGAACAGCTGCAGGAAGATCCACTGCGTCCACTTGTAATAGGCGGGGTCGGTGGTGTCGATCTCGCGGTCCCAGTCGTAGCTGAAGCCCAGCGAGTCTATCTGGCGCCTGAAAGTGGAGCAGTTCTTCTCCGTGGTGATGCGGGGGTGCACGCCGGTGGAGATGGCGTAGTTCTCGGCGGGCAGGCCGAAGGCGTCCCAGCCCATGGGATGCAGCACCTCGAAGCCCTTCATGCGCTTGTAGCGGCACAGGACGTCCGTGGCGGTGTAGCTGGCGGGATGCCCCACGTGCAGGCCGTCGCCGGACGGGTAGGGGAACATGTCGAGGCAATAGAACTTGGGCTTGCCGGGCAGGCGCGCGGTCTTAAAAGCGTTCTGCTCCTTCCAGTTCTTCTGCTGGCGGGCGTCTATTTCCTGGAACGTGCGGGCGTCTGTCGTTTTCACTGTGAAGCCTCCATGAACGTACCCTTAAAGGGGCGGCCGCGGCCGTCGGCCGCGTAATTATTATATTTTATCAAATATGGCCCGTTGAGGGACGGGGTCAGGGGCGGCCGGGGGAGGGGTGCAGGTTTTCCAGCTCCAGGGCCATTTCTTCCGGTATCAGCGCCACGATCTCGCTCTTGGCGGCGCACTCGGCGGCGCTCATCCCCAGCATGACCGTGATGATGCGGAAGCTGGTGTTTATCCCCACGGCGTTCAGCAGTTCCCCGGCCAGCCTGTCCTTGCCGCCTTCCACGAATTTCGGGACGGTGGGCATGAAGCTTTTCTTCAGGGCGTTGAGCAGGGCGTTGATCAGGGAATTGATGACCACGTTCCCCAGTTCCACCAGCAGCATCTCGTCGGCGGGCGTCAGCTTGCCCGCCTTGTGGAAGGACTGGCCGGTATAGCATTTGGAGACGCAGGAGATGTCGTCGGGGTCGAAGATCATCATCGCGGTCAGCGGGGACATGCCGCGCAGGCCCATGTAGACCGCCACCGCGTCATGCTTGAAATCGTGCCGCGCGAGCGCGTCCCCGAACGTCCCGTAGGAGACCTTCACGTCGAGGACCTGCCAGGTGCCGGCCGAGGCGCGCGAGAGCCTCTGCAGGCAATAGGCCACGCTCCGCGCCGCGAGGCTTTTGAGTGGTTCTTCGGGAAGGTCCATAGGGAACTGTTAAAATTTTTTCAGGAGCGCTTCGAGCTCGTCGTACATGAAAGGTTTGTGCAGGATGCCGGCCGCGCCTTTCTCCATCAGCTCGCCGGTTATCGGGCCCTGCTGCACCGCCGTCACCATGACCACGCGCGCGGCGGGGTCCAGGGCGCGGATCTCCTGCAGGGCTTCCAGGCCGGACTTGCCCGGCATGATGAGGTCCATCAGCACCAGCTCGGGTTTCTGCTGCCGGTAGGCTTCTATGGCTTCGTCCCCGGTCTCCGCTTCGCCGGTGATCTCGTGCCCCATCTCGGACAGCAGATCTTTTATCATGGACCTGGTCAGGATATTGTCGTCCACGATCAGTATCTTCATAGTTTTCCCTTTCGCTCCCGGCCGCCTTGCCCCGGGCCGGAGCGGCCCACACAGATTATATTATAAAAGCGCGTTTACCGGCGCCGGTTAAAGTTTCTTCAGCAGCGCGGCCGTGCGCTCGTTCATGCGGCGGCGGAGGGCCGGGGTGGCGTCGTCCATGCCGGCCAGGTGCAGCGCCCCGTGGAGGCTCAGCACCAGCAGTTCGGTCAGCGGCGAGTGGCCCATGGCCGCGGCCTGGCTCCTGGCCACCGGCAGGCAGACGTAGATCTCGCCCCATGGAAAGCCCGGCACCGGGGCCGGGGGTAGGTTGAAAGCGATGACGTCGGTGAGCCTGTCCTTGCCGAGGAAGCGGCGGTTGAGCCGCTTGATGCCGGGACCGCCGGTGAAGACCAGATTTACCTGTTTGCTGGCGAATCTGCCCAGGCCCAGGGCGGCCGCCCTGGCCGCGAGTCTTTTCGCGCCCTTGGCCCAGACCGGTTCGGGGGTTTCAAAGAATACGCTGACCGGCATCGGGGTGCTCCTCTTCCCAGCTCTCGTAGGCGGCCAGGATATTCTTTACCAGCGGGTGGCGGGCCACGTCCTTGGCGCTGAAATTGACGAACTTGACGCCCTCGGTCTTCTTCAGGATCTCCCTGGCCAGTACCAGGCCGGAGCGGTCCTTCTCGCGGATGTCGATCTGCGTGGCGTCGCCGGTCACCACCACGCGCGAGTGCATGCCCATGCGCGTCAGGAACATCTTCATCTGCTCGGGCAGCGTGTTCTGGGCCTCGTCGAGGATGATAAAGGCGTTCTCCAGCGTGCGCCCGCGCATGTAAGCCAGCGGGACGGTCTCTATCACCTCGTCAACCCGCAGCGACCTGAACCGGTCGGGGCCCAGCAGCGCGTGGAAGGCGTCGTAGAGCGGGCGCAGGTAAGGGTGCACTTTGTCGGAGACGTCGCCGGGCAGGTAGCCCAGCTTCTCGCCCGCCTCCACTATGGGGCGGGTCAGGATGACGCGCTTGACCTCGCCGGCCCGCAAGGCGCGCAGGGCGCAGACGGCGGCCAGGAAGGTCTTACCCGTACCCGCCGGGCCCACGCCGAAGACCAGGTCCCGGGCGAGGATAGCGTCCACGTATTTTTTTTGAGCGTCGCTGCGGGGGCGGATGAGCTCTCCGAAATGCGTCTTATAGAGGGCGCCCTCGGGGAGTTCCGGGTTCTCGGGCTGGCGGCCCTCTTCGGGGCCCAGGCGCACGCTGTAGAATTCCTCCAGCGCGGCGCGGATGCGGGTGATCGTTCTTTCCACGGCGGCCGGCGAGCCTTTTATGGTCAGGTCGGCGCTCTCGGTTTCGGGGTGCTGGCGCACGAAGATCTGCACCTTCAGGCGGCGCTCCAGGTCGCGCAGGCCCTCGTCCCGCTCGCCGAGTATGACCAGGATCTCCTCCCGGCTCTTCAGTTTGAACTTGCGCCCTTCCATCGCCGCCTTATTGCCACTTGGAAATGCCGCGCGGGATCACGACGATGCCGTCGGGGTCTATGTAGTAGCGCTGCGCGTCCTGGTCCTGGTTGTAGCCTATGGTCGTCTTGGCCTCTATGGTGTTGTAGCGGTCCATGATGACCTTTTTCATGCGGGTACCGGCCTTGATCTCGCAGGCGTCCATGATGATGCAGTCCTCGAGCTGGCATTTCTCGTGCACGATCACGTCGTTGGAGAGGATGCAGCGCTTGAGCGAGGACTGGTGGATGATGCAGCCGTCGGCCACCATGCAGTCCTGCAGGTTGGACTCGATGATCTTGGTCGGGGCGGTGGTCTTCCTGGCGTCCTGGATGGGCCACTGTTTGTTGTTGAGGTCCAGCTTGGGCTTGGCGCCGAGCAGGTCCATGTGCGTCTGCCAGAAGGCTTCCAGCGTGCCCACGTCGCGCCAGTAGTTCTTCTCCTCGTAGGCCTTGGTGCCGGGCAGCTTCTGCTCGCCGTAATTGTAGGCGAACACGCGGTAGCGCTTGTGGATGTTGGGCAGGATGGTCTTGCCGAAGTCCAGCGCGGCGGCGTCCCCGGACTCCTCGTGCAGGATCTTCACCAGCGCGTCGTAGCTGAAGATATAGTTGCCCATCGAGGCGTAGGCCGCGTTGGGGTTGTTCGGGATGGGCTTGGGATTCTTGGGCTTTTCCTCGAAGCCGTTCACCTTGTTCTTGGCGTCCACGACTATCGTGCCGAAGCGGCTGGCCTGCTTGAGGGGGACCGTCAGCGCGGAGATGGTGACGTCGGCCTTGTTGGCCACGTGAAAGTCTATCATCTGCCGGATGTCCATGCGGTAGATGTGGTCCGCGCCGAAGACGGCCACCAGGTCGGGCTTGTGGTCGGTGATCAGGTTCATGTTCTGTTTCACCGCGTCGGCCGTGCCGCGGTACCAGACCTCGCCGAGGCGCATCTGCGGGGGCACCACCGTGATGAAGTGTTCCTTCGTTATGCCGCCGAGGTTCCACGTCGAGCGCAGGTACTCGATGAGCGACTGGGACATGTACTGCACCAGCACGTAGTTGGAGTAGATGCCGGAGTTTATGAAGTTCGACAGCACGAAGTCGATGATCCGGTATTTGCCGCCGAACGGCACGGCCGGCTTGGAGCGTTCCTTGGTCAGCGGGTACAGCCGCTCGCCCTTGCCGCCCGCCATTATGATGCCTATGGTTCTCATTATAGTCCCCTTGTCGTAGTCGTTCGCTGTCAGCTTATCGCGTCCATTATCTCGCGCAGGTCCCGGCCCAGGCAGAGCAGCACTGGCTTGTCGGAACAGGTGTAATTCTTGATGCGCTGCTGGCGCAGCTCGTGCGTGGCGGCGGTCAGGTCCTCCAGGGACTTTGCCTCGCGGGCCACTATCATGTCCGGCTCGTCGAGGCCGTAGGACAGGAAGAAGTTCTCCTGGATGTCGCGGTAGCGCGAGACCACCTGCGCGCGTTCGGCCGTCAGCTTCTCCCGCTCGGCGTCGGACAGCTCGTACCAGGTATGCGCCTTGATCACCGGGTGCAGCAGCATGTAGCGGTGCCGCCCGAAGGTGTCCTTGGGCAGGAAGCCGAAATCCAGGTCTTTCCTGGGCAGCGCGGGATCCGGCCCCTGGTGCACGCCGAGGTAGCAGAAAGAGGGGGTCATGTAGCGGCCGGCGCCGGCTGAGAAGGTGCGGGCGCAGACCTCCTGCAGGTAGGGCAGGTCGTCGGACATGCGCCAGAAGAGGATGTCGGAGTCCGAGCGCAGTCCGGAGACCATGTAGGTGCGCAGGAACAGCTTCTCCTGCGCGGTGCCCACCATGTTCTCGAATTCCTGCTTGGCCGCGATCTTCTCGTTGGAGATGAGCCGGCGGAACTCGGGCTGCAGCTTGACCAGCATGAAGCTGGAGTAGATGTTAGCGTACTTTTTTGGTTTTTCCATCTTTGGCCTCCACGGCGCCGGGCGGCTGCAGGTAGACCGAGCTGTGCCCGAGTATCTCGGTCTCCAGCGCGGTTTCGAGGCCGGTCTTGACCTCGGTGATGAGGAAACGCCGGCCGCCGGAACCCACCAGGTGGGCGCGCGGCACCAGCATGGCGTCCTCGCTCTTGCCGACGAAAAGCGTGCCGTCGAACTGCTCGCCGATCTTTATGCCGTCCTTGAGGTCCGTGACCTCCATCCACAGGCGGTTGTAGAGCGGCGAGCCCTTCAGCTTCAGGAAATTGACCAGGCGGGTGTCGAACTCCTCCCCGGTGCGGGCGTGGCTGACCTTGGCGGTCATGCCGGCTCCGAGCGCGGAATAGAGCGGCTCGGTGTTCCTGCCTATGACCACCACTTTCTTGGCTATCGTGAAAAGCCGGTCGCCCTTGTTGACCTTCGTGCGGGGCTCGGCGTAGACGTTGGTGACCACGCCCTGCGTTTCGGGCTTGATCTCGGTGTATTCGTAGACGTCCTTCCAGCGCCGCTCGGTCTGCTTGCGCGAGTCCTCCGTGGAGGAGTCCAGCAGCGCGGCCATCTCGGTGGAGACCATGCGGGCCAGGGTCGTCTTCACGGTGGCGAAGCTGAACAGCTCGGCGTGGATCTCCTCCACGCGGCCGTCGAACGGGGCGAACACGTCGTAGGTCTCCTGCGCGGTGGTGATGCCGGTGACCGGCGTGACCACCGTGATGTCGCCGGTCTTTATCGCGCCCTGTACCGCCCCTTCCCAGGCGGGGGGTTCGGCGGGCTGGGCCTTCTGGGCGGCGCTCGGCGCGGCCAGCAGCAGCGCGGCGGCGGCGTTAAGCAGTTTTCTTTTCATTGAGTTTGGCGTAGGCTTCCCAGGTCCACGGCATTTTAGCCTTGAAGATCTCCTGTACGGCCTCGGCGTAGCGGCGGATCTCCCACTGCGCGTGGCTGTCCGCCCGCAGGCTGATGAAGTTCAGCAGGCTGCGCGCGTTGATGCTCCAGTAGAACTGGGTGTACTGCGCCACCGGCAGCACCATGCGGGCCATCTCGCGGGCGGCGCCGGCGTCCAGCAGCTCCTTGTAGGATTCGTAGGAGGACTTTACGGCCTTGTCGTAGATGGCCAGCATCTTCTCCTGCTGCAGCGACGCGCCGGGCAGCGAGCCCTGCCGGTTGCTGCGGTCCTGGGCCCTGAACTCCGAGGGGTAGTAGAACTCGTCGTGTACCTCGGTGTAGCGGGCGGAGATCTCGTTGTAGGAGGCGATGCGGTGCCGCATCCACTGGCGCGCCACGAAGATGGGGCACTTGATGTGGAATTGGAAGACCGAATGCTCGAAGGGGCTGAAATGGCCGTGCTCGAGGAGGTACTCGATGAGCTTCCTGTCGGCGGCCTCGCCCTTGGAGACCGAGCCGAAGGAAACGCGGGCCGAGTCCACGGCGCGCTGGTCGCCGCCCATGAACTCCACGAGCTTCACGAAACCGTTGTCGAGGACCTTGAAGAGGTCCTGTCCCGCCTTGATCCCTGTTTCAGCCATGCGTCCTCCGCGGGCCGCGCCCGCATAATTTTTTTGTGGAATTGCCATAAAATTATATACTTTTAAACGCGCTTATGAAAGACGCCTCTAAAACCAAACCCTCCGCCAGACCCTCCGCCGCCGGGGCCAGGCTCGCCCGCAGCGGCAGCCTGCGCTCGCTGGACCGCATCATGAAGATCCTGCTGGACCCGGGCGGCTGCCCCTGGGACCGCCGTCAGAGCCACGCCACGCTGGTCAAGTACCTGCGCGAGGAGGCCGGCGAGGTGGCCTGCGCCGTGCGCAAGAAAGACTGGCGCAACCTCAAGGAGGAGCTGGGCGACGTGCTGCTGCAGGTGGTCTTCCACAGCGAGCTCGCCCGCCGCGCGGGCCGCTTCACGCTGGCCGACGTCATCCGCACGGTGAATTCCAAGATGGTGCGCCGCCACCCGCACGTGTTCGGCCGCGCCGGCAAGCTGTCCACCCCGGCGCAGGTGTTGCGCGAGTGGGCCAAGATAAAAAAGGCGGAGAAGAAGCGCGCCGCCGGGAAAAAGGCTTGAATCCGCGCAGGCTGGCGCGCCTGATCTTCCCCGGCTTCCGCTTCGGGAGCAGCGACCCCGAACAGGCGCTGCGGCTCGCCGGGCTGGGTGTGGGCGGCTTCTGTTTCTACGGCGGCTCCGCCGCCGAGGTCCGCTCGCTTTCCGTGGCCCTGAAGGCCGCCTCTCAAACCCCGCTGCTGATAGCTTCCGATTACGAGAACGGCGCCGGCCAGTGGGTGCGCGGCGCCACCGCGCTGCCGTCCAACATGGCCATCGGGGCTTCGGGCTCCGAGGCGCTGGCCCGCCGCAAGGGCGGGATCACCGCGCTGGAGGCCAGGGCGCTCGGCGTGGACTGGGTGTTCGCCCCGGTGCTGGACCTGGCCACCCGCCCCGACAATCCCATCGTCAACGTCCGCGCCTACGGCGCCGACCCGGCTCTGGCCGCCCGCCTGGCCGGAGCCTACATGCAGGGCCTGAACTCTCAGGGCGCCCTTTCCTGCGTTAAACATTTTCCCGGCCACGGCGATACCGCCGCCGACTCCCACCTGGAACTGCCCGCCGTAGCCGGGAACCTGGCCGCGCTGGAAGAACTGGAACTGCGCCCCTTCGCCGCGCTGGCCCGCCGCGCCGACGCGGTGATGGCGGCCCACCTGATGCTGCCGGAGCTGGACCCGGCCGCCCCCGCTTCGCTTTCCAAAGGCATACTGACCGGCCTGCTGCGGGACCGCCTGGGCTTCGGCGGGCTGATAGTCACCGACGCGCTGGAAATGAAGGCCGTCTCGGCCGACCCCGCCGCCGGGGTGCGGGCTTTCGTGGCCGGCGCCGACGCGCTGCTGGTCCCCGACGACGCCGAGGCGCTGCACGGCCGCCTGGCCCAGGCTTTTAACGACGGGATCTTCACGGCCGCCGCCGTGGAGGCCGCGTTGGCGCGGCAGGACGCGCTGGTGCGCAAGCTGGCGCCTTTCCGCTCCTCCCCGGCCCCGGCCGACGCGCTGCGCTGCCCGGAACACCTGGCTTTTAACGCCGAGGCGGCGCCGGCCTGCCTGGCCTGGGCTTCCGGCGGCAGATTCGCAGTGAAGCCCGGCGAGACGCTGGGGTATTTAGAGCCGCTTACCGCCTCCGCCGACTGGAAGGGGGCCGCCTTCGTCGCGGCCCTGGCGGCGCAGGGCGTGCGCGTGGAGCCTTACCGGCCCGGCCTGCGGCTGGCGGCCGGCTGTTTCGCCGGTCCCCGCGCCGGCAGCGGCCTGATTGATCTTTCCCCCGAAGCCCGGCGAGAACTGCAAGCCGCTCTCGCCGGGGCTGCCGATTCGGTCGTGCTGGCTTTCGGCAGTCCTTTCGTGCTCGACGGCCTGGCTCCCTCGGCCGGCCTTTGCGCTTTCTGCCCGCTGGAGGAGTTCCAGCGCGCCGCCGCGAGCGCGCTCGCCGGCAAGATCGAAGCCGGCGGCAGCCTGCCGGTAACCGTGTCCCTACTGGAGAAAATATGAACGAGATAGCTTCTTTGCAGCAGATCACCGGGCTGGCCCCGCTGGATTACGGTATACTCGGGGCCGCCGTCATCGCCCTGTTCGTCATCGCCTTCGTGAAGGGCAAGGGGGAAAAGGACACGAAGGATTATTTCCTCGGCAACCGCAAGACGCCGGTCTGGGTGGGCACGCTTTCCTTCGTGGCTACCGAGATCAGCGCGATGACCATCGTGGGCATCCCGCCGATAGGCTACACCGAGAACTGGCAGTACCTGCAGTTCTTCATCGGCTCGGCCTCGGCGCGCGTGCTGATCGCCTTCTTCTTCATCCCGGCCTTCTACAGGTTCAACTGCACCACCATCTACGAGTTCCTCAAGCACCGTTTCGGCCCGCAGACGCAGTACGCTGGCTCGGCCTTCTTCTTCGTCACGCGGCTGTTCGCCTCCGGCGTGCGGTTGTACGCCGCGTCGCTGGCCGTCTCGGTCATCATGGGCTGGCAGCTCGGCTATACGATAGCGTTCTTCACGCTGGTCAGCATCGTCTTCATCGGCTTCGGCGGCATCAAGGCCGTGATGTGGACCGGCGCTTTCGAGACGGTGATCTTCTACGTCGCGGGCCTCGCGGTGGCCGGCTACCTGGTACTGCATATCGACGGCGGCCTGGGAGGCGCGTGGCAGCTGGCCTCGGAAGCCGGCAAACTGTCGGTGTTCAACGTGGGTTGGGGCATGAAGGACCCGAACCTGCTGTGGGCGGCGGTGCTCAACGGCATCTTCGGCTCGATGGCGGCCTTCGGCACGGACCAGGAGCTGATGCAGCGCCTGCTGACGCTGGAGACGCGCCGCGAGAGCCAGAAGACGCTGATCCTCACCATCTTCACCAGCTTCCCGGTGACCTGGCTGTACCTGGCCCTCGGCACGCTGCTGTTCGCCTTCTACGGGCAGAACCCGGCGCTGCTGCTGCCCGAGAACGCCGACAAGATCCTGTCGCACTTCACCGTGCACGTGCTGCCGGCCGGCCTGAAAGGCCTGGTGCTTACGGCGGTGGTGCTGGCGAGCATAGACTCGCCGCTCTCCTCGCTGTCGTCGTCCTTCATCACGGACATCTACCGGCCGCTGATAAAGCAGGAGGGCAGCGAGGGGCATTACCTGCTGGCGTCGCGGCTGAGCGTGCTGTGCTTCGGTCTGCTGCTGGCCGGCATAGCCTGGCTGTGCGCCTCGGGCTCGGGGCGCATGCTGTGGCTGGCTTTCAAGATCAACGGGGTGACGGCGGGCAGCCTGCTGGGCGTATTCCTGCTGGGGCTGATGACCAAGCGCGTAGCCAACCGCACCAACGTCGCGGCCATGCTGTTCAGCGCGGCGCTGGCCGGGCTGGTGCTCTACCTCTCCGAGACGGGCCGCGCGCCCATCGGCTGGAGCTGGGTGATAGTCATCGGCACCGTCAGCACCTTCTCGCTGGCCTGGCTGCTGGCCCCGCTCGAAGCGAAGTTTAAGAAGTAAGGTGTCCCTGCCCGGAGACGCCGGCCTCGGCACGAGCGATTTTAGTGCGCAGGGCCAAGGTCCGCAGCGGACGGCCTATCATGGAAGAGGGCCCGCCAAGGGTACGCCTTCTACGGGTACGCTCGGCCACACCGTGGCCTCGCTCTTTCACTCAGGCTCGGCGCTACGCAAGCCTCGCCTTCGTGAGGCCCCTCCGAAGGCATACCCTCGTCGGGCCTTGGGCATAAAACAAAAAACCCCGCGTTGGCGCGGGGTTTTCGTTTTGAACCGGGCAGTCTCAGTTCGTGTGCTTGAGGAGGTGGTCTTTGCGCTGCTTGATCTCTTCCTCGAGCTTGGCGAGCTTTTCCTTGGCTTTTTCCTTGGTCTCGTCCATCCAGTCGCCGAGCTGCTCGCGGGTTTCCTTGCCCGCCTTGGGGGCGAACAGGATGCCGAGGGCCGCGCCTATAAGGCCGCCGACCAGGAAAGCGCCGATTATTTCTCCGCCTTTGTTATCAGACATGGTGTCCTCCAGGTAAATTCGGTACTACTTACCCTAGATATTATACATTGCCGCGCCCTTTGTCAAACACTATAATACTCAATAATGAACGGCCTTATCCTGTGCCTGGCCCTGCTGCTGCCGGCCCCCGCCGGGGCCTACCCGCATGACGCCGCGCTGGGCGCCAAACTCAAGCGGGAGTTCGCCGTGCAGCTCTCCTCCTCCGCCGCCGGGCGGGAGCTTTACGCGCGCCTGGAGAAAACGAAGAAATACAAGGCCCTGCGCGTGCTGGTACGCCGCGACAAGGGGGACGCTTTCGCCTGGTTCGACCCGGACGCCAACGCCGTCTATTTCAATTCCAGGTTCATCCTGAAGTTCTTCGACGCCAAGGGGTTCAGCGGGGCGCAGGTGGTGGAGGTGCTGTGGAGCAATAAGAAGGTGCGCGCCGAACTTGTGAAATACGCCCACCCCATCTACCTGCACGAGCTGGTGCACGCGCTGCAGTGCTACCTGTACCCCGAGTACCGGCAGGACGCCGGCGCCAACCCGCTGGAATTCGAGTACGAGGCCTACCTCACCGAGGACATGTATATACACGAGCGCATGAAGGCGGATCCGGCCCTGTTGCGCGAGTTCATCCGCGGCAGCTACACCGATATTTATACCGACACCGTCTTCGGCACTTATTTCGACCTCTCCCTGGACCCCGAAAAATACCGCGAGAAGATCCGGCGCCACTACGAGGAGCGCCTGGGCGGCTACCTGAGCATGCACGAGGCGGCCGAAAAGCGGCAGGCCGGCCTGGCGGATTCCAAGATCCTGGCCTACGCCGGCGGCCGGGTGGGGGAATACGCCAAGGACAAGAAGTCCCTGGAGCGGCTGCGCCGGGAGAAGGCCGCCTACGCCGCCTTCCTGGAGGATTTCTACAGGTCCCGCTGGCCGGCTTTCAGCGCCGACGCGCTGCTTTTCGTGGGGGGGATAGCGCTGGAGGAGAAGAACTATCCGCTGGCGCTGGACTGCCTGGCCGTGGCCGACGCCAACGCCGCGAAGCACGGGCTGACTCCGGAGGCGCTGGCCGCGCTCAAGACCAAGGGGGCCGTGGCCGTCCTGGAGGCCGCCGCCTTCGTGCGTGACGAGCAGGCCAAAATGGACACCGAGACGCTGGCCCAGCACCTGAAGGCGCTGGAGCGGGCCTGCGGAGCCACCGGCCGCCCTTTCCCCGAGGAGCTGCGGACCCTGCGCGCCGCGAACTACCCCAAGGCTATGCTGTTCTACTCCGAAAAACTATCGGCCGAGCGGGACCCCGCGCGCCGGGATTATTACAGGGAAAACCTGGACTTTTTCTCGGCCGGGGCCGCCTCGCCGCAGGATTGACCGCCTTTTCTCTTTTTTTCTTGAAACACGGGGTTTAATTAAGTAGATTATTTTATAGGCGTAGCCGCATACCAGTCAGCGGGAGGAACTTATGATCGACATCGCTAAGAACATCGCCACCACCCCCAGACGCACCAAAGCTTCGGTCATCCGCGAGCTGCTCAAGACCACCAACGTCCCCGGCATCATCTCCTTCGCCGGCGGCCTGCCCGCCCCCGACCACTTCCCCTACGATTTCGTCTCCGACGCGGTCAAGCGCATCATGGACAAGAACGGGCGCGTGGCCCTGCAGTACGGCCCTACCGACGGCCTGCCGGAGCTCAAGGAAGAGTTCATCAAGTTCCTCAAGAAGTATGAGAACATCGACGCCAAGCCGGAGAATCTCATTATTACCACCGCCAGCCAGCAGGCGTTGGACATGGTGGGCCGCCTGTTCATCGACGCCTCCGACCCCGTCCTCGTGGAGAAGCCCAGCTATATGGGCGCGCTGCAGGTGTTCCGCTCCTACGGCGCCGAGTTCATCGGCGTCAAGCTGGAGGACGACGGCATCAGCACCGTCGAGCTGGAGGAGAAGCTGCAGTGGCTGCACGACCAGGACGAGCATTACAAGTTCCTCTACCTCGTGCCGGATTTCCAGAACCCCAGCGGCGTGACGCTGTCCGAGGAGAAGCGCCGGAAGGTCATCGAGCTCTCCGAGAAATACAACGTGGCCGTGATCGAGGACTCTCCCTACCGCCAGATCCGCTTCGAAGGCACCGAGCCCAAGATGCTTTACCGCCTGGACAAAGAGACCCACAAGACCGACAACGTCATCTCGCTGTTCACTTTCTCCAAAACCTTCGCCCCCGGCCTGCGCCTGGGCATCATCCTCGGCCACCCGCAGATCATCAAGAAGATGGAGATCCTCAAACAGTCGCTGGACCTCTGCACGTCGAGCCTCAACCAGCTCATCGCCGCCGAGTTCCTGCGCACCGGCTACTTCGAAAAGCACATCGAAGTGGTCAAGAAAGATTACCGCATCAAGAAAAACGCCATGGTGAGCGCGCTGGAGAAGTACATGCCCGAGGGCGTCACCTGGACCAACCCGGAGGGCGGCCTGTTCCTGTGGGTGCGCCTGCCCGAGCAGATGAGCGCCGACGACATGTTCCAGGACGCGCTCAAGGAGAACGTGGCCTACGTGATAGGCTCGGCGTTCCACTCCGACGGCTCCGGCAAGAACACGATGCGCCTGAACTTCTCTTTCGCCACGCCCGAAAAGATAGACGAGGGCATCAAGCGCCTGGCTGCCACGGTCAAGAAGCGCCTGGTCGGCGCCAGATAAAAATCACTGAATGACCGATCTCTCGGCCGAATTCAGCCGCAGCCTGCGAGCCGCCGGAGTAGTCGGAGCCGGCGGCGCGGGTTTTCCCTCCTACGTGAAAGCGCAGGGCCGCGCCGAATTCGCGCTGGTCAACGCCGCGGAATGCGAGCCGCTGCTCAAGAAGGACCAGAAGATCCTGGAGTATTTCCCGGAGAAGGTCTTCGACGGGCTGGAACTGCTGATGCGGGCCGTCGGGGCTTCCAAAGGCGTGCTCGGCATCAAGAAGAAGCACGAAGAGATCATCCCGCGCCTCAAAGAGATCGCGAAGTCCCGCAAGAACATTTCCATCCTCGAGATGGGCGACTATTACCCGGCCGGCGACGAGCAGTGCCTGGTCTACGAGGCCACGGGCCGCATCGTGCCGCCCGGCGGCATCCCGCTGGAAGTCGGCTGTGTGGTGGCCAACGTGGAGACGCTCTATAACGCCTCCTTCGCCCCGCGCCCCGTCACCGAAACCTTCGTCACCGTGAACGGCGGCGTAAAGAAACCCGCCACCTTCCGCGTGCCCGTCGGGGTGACCTGGCGCGAGTGCGTGGAGAATTTCTGCGGCGGCTTCACGGTGAAGGACCCCGCGTATATCGACGGCGGGCCGATGATGGGTAAAGTGCAGACCGATTTCGACCTGCCGCTGGTGAAGGCCTCCGGCGGCATCATAGTGCTCCCGAAAGACCACCCCCTTATCGTCAAGAAGGCGCAGAGCCGCCAGACGTTCACCCGCATCGGCCGCTCCGCCTGCGACCAGTGCTCCTACTGCACCGAGTTCTGCCCGCGCTACCTGCTGGGCCACAACGTGCAGCCGCACCGCGTGATGCGCACCATGCTATTCGCCGGCGGGCCCGAGCACAAGCTGCACAGCCAGTACGGCCTGCTCTGCTGCGAGTGCTCGCTGTGCTCGCTCTACTCCTGCCCCGAGGGCCTGCACCCGCGCGAGGCCTGCGTCTCCGCCAAGGCGGACCTGCGCGAGCAGAAGGTCGGCTTCAAGAATTCGCCGCTCAATACCGGCAAAAAACCGGAGGTGCACCCGGTGCGGGATTTCCGCAAGGTGCCGGTCTCCAAACTGGTGCGCCGGCTCGGCCTGGAGGACTACAACAAGCCCGCCCCCTGGAACGCCGCCTCCTGCGCGCCGGCAAGCGTTAAGATTTTAATGAGCCAGCATATCGGCGTCCCCTGCGTCCCGGCGGTGAAAGAGGGACAGCGTGTGGAGAAGGGCGCCGTGGTGGGGGACGTTCCCGCCGACAAGCTCGGCTGCCCGGTGCACGCGAGCATCTCCGGCACCGTGCGCAAAGTAAACGAACGCTATGTGGAGATAATCGCTTAAGGTCCATTATGCTAAATGCTATCGGAGGCGTAGAACTTTCCAGCGTGGCCAAGGGCATGGAAGCGGCCGACGCCATGCTTAAAACCTCGAATATTAAATTGATACTTTCGCGGTCCATCTGCGCGGGCAAGTATATAGCGCTGATAGCGGGCGATGTGGGCGCCGTCAACGCCGCCGTGGAAGCCGGCTCCGCGAAGGCGGCCCATTCCCTGGTGGACAGCTTCGTCATCCCCAACATCCACCCCGAGGTGTTCCCGGCCATAGAGGGCACCACCGTGGTGGACGGGCTTGAGTCCCTGGGCATTATAGAAGCTTTCTCGGTCGCGGCCCTGATCGAGGCCGCAGACGCGGCGGTAAAGGCCGGCAATGTGAAACTGCTGGAGATACGCCTGGCCATGGCCCTGGGCGGCAAGGCTTTCGTTACTATGACCGGCAGCGTCGCCGCCGTTGAAACCGCCGTGGCCGCCGGCGCCGCCGTAGCCGGCAAAAAAGGCCTGCTGGTGGAGAAGGTGGTCATTCCCCAGCCCAGGCAGGAACTGCTGCGGGAGATCATTTAATGCCGGGGACAGACGTCTTGTCTTTGGCGGCCAGGTTTTTTCAGACAGGGCAGACGTCTGTCCCCAGTATTGTATAATTGATTAATTAAGGAGACTCGAACATGGCTTCCAACAAACGCGTTCCGATGATAGCCGGCAACTGGAAAATGCACCTTACTTCCAAGGAGGCCGCCGACCTGGCCGCCGCCATGCGCAAAGGCCTGGACCCGGACCTGAAGCACGAAGTACTGCTCGCCCCCACTTTCACCAACCTGCACGCCGTCAAGGCCGCCATCGCCGGCTCCAAAATACTGCTCGCCTCCCAGGACGTGGCCTGGGAAGAAAAGGGCGCCTTCACCGGCGCGGTTTCCCCGGCCCAGATCATAGACGCGGGCTGCACGCACGCCATCATCGGACACAGCGAGCGCCGCAAGATCTTCCTCGAGACCGACGAGGTCATCAACAAGAAGATGAAAGCCGCCATAAAGGCCAATATCGTCCCCGTGCTCTGCATCGGCGAGACGCTGGAGGAGCGCGAGAGCCAGCGCACCTACCGCGTGCTCGAGACCCAGCTGACCGGCGCCTTCGCCGGCATCACCGCCGCCGAGGCCGCCCGCGTGGTCATCGCCTACGAGCCCGTGTGGGCCATCGGCACCGGCAAGACCGCCACCCCCGACCAGGCGCAGGACGCCCATGTTTTCGTCAGGAAGCAGATGGAGCGCATTTACGGCAAGGATTACGCCGAGGCCGTGCGCATGCTCTACGGCGGCTCCGTGAAGGCCGACAACGTGGACGAACTGATGGCGCAGCCCGACATCGACGGCGCGCTGGTGGGCGGCGAGAGCCTCAAGGCCGACAAGTTCCTGCGCGTGATACATTTCCAGACCGTGCTGAGCAGGTAAAATGGACGAGCGGCTGCTGAAAGAGATACTCGAGGACCTGAAACTCCGGCAGGAGCGTTCCGCCCTGCCCGTCCCCGTGGGTATTTCCAACCGGCACGTCCATCTCACCAAGGAAGATTTCAAGACCCTCTTCGGCGCGGACTGCGACGACACGCGGCTCAAGCCGGTAAAGCAGCCTGGCCAGTACGCCTGCAACGAGCGGGTGACGGTGGAGGGGCCCAAGGGCGCCCTCAAGGACGTCCGGATGATAGGCCCGTACCGCAAGTACAGCCAGGTGGAAGTCTCCCTGGGCGACGCGCGGCGCCTGGGCGTGGAGCCCCCGATACGCGACTCCGGCAAGCTGGAGAATACGCCCGGCATCCGGCTCGTCGGGCCCAAGGGGTCCGTAACGATCAGGCAGGGCCTGATCCTGTCCAAGCGCCACATACATTTCAACGTGAAGGAAGGCGCGGCGTATAAAGTTAAGGACGGCCAGGAAGTGCGCGTGCTTTGCGGCCGCGGCACGGAGCGGGAGACCATCTTCGAGCGGGTGCTGTGCCGCGTCTCCGACGCCTACTCGCTGGAGCTGCACCTCGACGTGGAAGAGGCCAACGCCGCCGGCCTCAGGAACGGCGACCCCGCGTTCATAGTCTGATTTTCGGTAATTTAGTTTAGGTTGACTGGAGGATAAAATGGAAGCACTCGGAATGATAGAGACCAAGGGCCTCGTGGCCTGCGTGGAAGCCGCCGACGCCTCGGTGAAGGCCGCCAACGTTAAGATCGTCGGCTACGAGAAGATCGGTTCCGGCCTCGTGACCATCCTTTTCCGCGGCGAAGTGGCCGCCTGCCGCGCCGCCTGCGACGCCGGCGCCGCCGCCGCCCAGAAAGTGGGCGAGCTGGTGAGCGTGCACGTGATCCCGCAGCCCCACGGCGACCTGGAAGGCAAGCTGCCGATCAGCGACGCGAAGAAGAAGTAAACCGGATCCGCGCGGCGCAGGGGGCTTCCGGCCCCCCGCGCCCTTTTCCCTGACGGAGGAATCATGCTATTCGCACGAGTAGTGGGCAACGTGGTCTGCACCCGCAAGGACGACAAGCTCGTCGGCACCAAGCTGCTGATGGTGCAGCCGGTGGGCCTCGACGACAAGCCGCGCGGCAATACGCTCGTCGGCATAGACGCCGTGGGCGCCGGCACCGGCGAGCTGGTGCTGCTGGTGCAGGGCTCGAGCGCCCGCCAGACCAGCAAGACCGAGAACACCCCGGTCGACTGCACCGTCTTCGCGATCGTCGACACGATAGAGAAGGACGGCAAGATAGTCTTCAAGAAATCTTCGGATAAGTTCCAGGACTAATATGCCCCTGAGCGAAGAAGACCTGAAGAAGATAGTGGCCGAGGTGGTGCGCAACCTGGGCGCGGCCCCGGACGCGCCCGTCTCCGCCGCCGGCGGGCCGGTGTTCGACACCGTGGACCAGGCGGTAGGCGCCGCCAACGCCGCGCAGCCCGGCTTCCAGGACCTGGGCCTGGTGGCGCGCGAAAAGATCATCGCCGCCATGCGCGAGGTGTCGCGCCAGAACGCCCGCCGCTGGGCCGAGCTGGCCGTGGCCGAGACCGGCATGGGCCGCGTGGAGGACAAGGTCCTCAAGAACATGGTCTGCATCGACGGGACCCCGGGCGTGGAAGACCTGCGCGCCGTGTCCTATACCGGCGACAAGGGGCTTACCCTGGTGGAATACGCCCCTTTCGGCGTGGTGGCGGCCATTACGCCGTCGACTAACGCCGTAGCTACGATCATCAGCAACGCCATCGGGATACTTTCCGCCGGCAATGCCGTCGTATTCTCGCCGCATCCCGCCGCCAAGGGCTGCGTGGCCGACGCCGTGCGCGTCCTCAATTCCGCGATAGTCGCCGCCGGCGGGCCGGCCAACCTGGTGAGCACGATAGCCAAGCCCACGCAGGAAGCGACCAAGCAGCTGCTGTCCCATCCGAACACCCACATGAACATCGTCACCGGCGGCCCGGCCATCGTTAAAGTGGCCATGACCTCCGGCAAGCCCTGCAAGACCATCGCCGCCGGCCCCGGCAACCCGCCTATAGTGGTGGACGAGACCGCGGTGTTCCCGGACTGCGCCCGGGAGATCATTTACGGCTGCGGCTTCGACAACAACGTGCTGTGCATCGCCGAGAAAGAGGTCATCGTGACCGAGGCCGCGCGCGCCCGTTTCCTGGAAGCCATGCGCTCGGACCCCCGCGCCTGCGAACTGTCCGGCTCTCAGATGGACGCGCTCTCCAAGCTCATTATCCTGGAACCCGGTCCCGAGCCCAAGATCAACCGGGACTTTATAGGCAAGAACCCGTCGGTGATAGCCAAGGCCGTAGGTCTGAGCCTCTCCGACGACATCCGCGTGCTGTGGGCCGAGGTGCCCAACGACCACCCGCTGGTCCACGCCGAGCAGCTGATGCCGGTGCTGCCCGTGACCGTGGCCCGCGACGTGGACGCCGCCATAGAGCTGGCCCGCCGCGCCGAGGGGAATAACCACCACTCGGCCGGGATGTATTCGACCAATATCAGGAACATGACCAAGATGGGCCGCCGCATGGCCTGCTCCATCTTCGTCAAGAACGGCTGCACGCTGCACGGCCTCGGCCTGGGCGAGGGCTACGCCTCGATGTCCATCGGCACCCCTACGGGAGACGGTATCACCAAGACCAGCCATTTCGTGCGCCCGCTGCAGTGCAGCGTAGTCGGCGATCTGAGAATTGCTTAAGGAGCTTATATGCAGGCCAATATAGCCGTGGGTTTGATCGAACTCTCCTCGATAGCCAAAGGCATCGAGACCCTGGACGCCATGTGCAAGGCCGCCGGCGTGAAGCCGGAGGTGCACCAGGCTATCTCCAAGGGGAAATACATCATCGTGATCTCCGGCCCCGTCGGCGAGGTGGAATCCTCTCTGGCCAAAGGCGCGGAGACAGCCGGCAACACGGCCATAGCCCGCCACATCATCCGCAACATCCACGCAGGAGCGCTGGCCGCCCTCAATAAGAAGGTCAAGGCCGCGAAGATAGAGGCCGTGGGCATGGTGGAGACCAAGGAGGCCCTGCCGGCGCTGTTCGCCGCCGACGCGGCCGCCAAGGCCGCCTTCGTGCACGTGGCCGAAGTGAACACCGGCAAAGGCATAGGCGGCAAGGGTTACTTTACCGTGGTCGGCGAGCCGGGAGCCGTGCGCACGGCAGTCGCCGCCGGGGTCAAGGCCATCGGCGAGGACGCGGTGGTAAGCCGCATTGTGATACCCAACGCGCACGAGCATATCGGCGCGGCGATATAACCGGGGGATTTATATGAGAATAGTAATAGGCGCAGATCACGCTGGTTTCGACGCTAAAGAGCGGCTCAAGAAGTTCCTGCAGAAGCTCGGCCACGACGTCACCGACTTCGGCTGCTATTCCACCGAGCCGGTGGATTTTCCGGACATAGCGCTGCTGGTCAGCGAGGCCGTGCGCAGGAAGGAATTCGACAAGGCCGTGCTGGTGGACGGCTTCAACGGGGCCATGCCGCTGGCGGCCAACAAGGTGCCCGGCATCCGCGCCGTGGCCGCCTACGACACCATCTCGGCCCGCTTCGCCGCGGCGCACGAGGACTGCAACGTGCTCTGCCTGGGCGGCAAGACGCACGGCGAGCTGGCGCTCGAGGAAATGATCAAGGTCTGGCTCAACACCCCTTTCGAGGGCGGCAAGTACCAGAAGCGCCTGGACAAGATCACCGCGATAGAGCAGCGCTGCTGCTGAGGCACGATGAAACAGGCCAAGGTCATAGGAAGGGTCTTCTGCTCGCGCCAGTGCTGCGGCATGGAGTCGAAGACGCTGCTTCTGATCCAGCCGCTGGACTGGGAGACCGACAAGCCCGCCGGGGACCCGCTGGTGGCCGGCGATACCGTAGGGGCCGGGGCGGGGGAGACCGTATTTTTCGTGGCCTCGCGCGAGGCCATAGTGGCCTTCGAGGGCTGGGAGGGCGAGACGGCCGCCAAGGCCGCGCCGCCGCCGGTGGACGCCGCGATAGTGGGCATCATAGACGGCAAGAAGCTGGGATAAATTTTTATGTTCGTAGCTAAAGTAATAGGGAACGTCTGGGCGACACGCAAGCACCCGGGGCTCAAGGGGGCCACGATGCTGCTGGTCAAGCCGCTGGGCGCCGACGGCAAGCCCGCCGGCGAGGCGCAGCTGGCCATAGACGGCCAGGGCGCCGGCGTCGGCGACACCGTGCTGATAGTCGACGAGGGCGGCTCCGCCAGGAAGATCCTGAAGAATTCTAAAGCGCCGGTGCGCACCGTGATAGCCGGCATCGTGGACAAAGTGCACATTACCGGGAAGGACTAAAATTATGAACGACGAAGATATAAAGAAGATAGCGGCCGAGGTGGCCAGGATAATGAAGGCCGGCGGCCAGAGCGCCCCCAGGCAGAGCCTGGGCGATTCCGTCAGCATCGGGTCGGCGGGGAAAGTCTTTCAGCACCCGCTCGTGAACCGGGAGGGCTCCCCGGAAAAGAAGGCCTGCTCCGGGCAGGGCGATTGCCGCCTGGAAGAGAACACCTGTTCCTCCTCGTGCCAGAGCTGCAACCCGCTCAATAAATATACGCCGCAGCAGATCAAGGCCAGCGCCGACCGCGTCAGCTTCTGCAACCCCAACGAGAAGAGCTCCTCTATCGCCGGCATGATCGACCATACCCTGCTCAAGGCCAACGCCACGCAGGAAGAGATCGGCAAGCTCTGCGAAGAGGCCCGCAAGTACCGCTTCGCCTCGGTCTGCGTGAACCCCGGCTACGTCGCGCTGGCCAGCCGCCTGCTGCGCGGCTCCTCCGTGATGGTCTGCACCGTCATCGGCTTCCCGCTGGGCTCCACGACCCCCACGGTTAAGGCCATCGAAGCCCGCGACGCCATGGCCAACGGCGCCGACGAGATAGACATGGTCATCAATATCGGCGCGCTCAAGAGCGGCAACGACCAGCTGGTGCTCGACGATATCAAGGCCGTGCGCGAGGCCACCCGCGGCAAATGCCTTAAGGTGATCCTCGAGACCTCGTACCTGACCAAGGACGAGAAGATCCGCGCCTGCAAGATGAGCAAGCAGGCCCAGGCCGACTTCGTAAAGACCTCCACCGGTTTCGGCTCCGGCGGCGCCACCCCCGAGGACATAGCGCTGATGCGCGAAACCGTCGGCCCCGAGATGGGCGTGAAGGCCTCCGGCGGCATCAAGAACGCCGAGGTGGCCGCGGCGATGGTGAAGGCCGGCGCCACGCGCCTCGGCACCAGCGCCAGCATAGCCATAGTTTCCGGCGGCGAAGCCGCCAAGGGCCAGTATTAATTTGCGGTAACAAGGAGCGATTATGTCCGAACCGAAAGAAGCGCTGGGAATGATAGAGACCAAGGGTTTCATAGGCATGATAGAGGCCTCTGACGCCATGAGCAAGGCCGCCAAGGTGCGCCTGATCGGCTACGAGAAGATAGGTTCCGGCTACGTGACCACGCTGTGCGTGGGCGAAGTCGGCGCCGTGCGCGCCGCCGTGGAAGCCGGAGCCGCCGCCGCGCAGAAGGCCGGGGAGCTGGTCGGGATGCACGTGATACCGCGCCCCGCCGACGACCTGGACAAGTACCTCGCCAAGATCTCGGTAAAGGTTTCTTAAGCGCGCCCGCTTAAGACCCGGCGCGCCCCTGGGGCCGCCGGGACAGACCCATGCTGACCAAAGGCGCGGTGGAAGATCTCATCTACGAGCACCTGTCCCGGGCGGACCGGGGCGGCGCCGCGCCCGCGGGTAAAAAGCCCGCGCCCGTAAAGAAAACTTTCATAAGCGACTGGGAACTGCGCCGTCTCTATAAACCGGGCTCCAGCAGCGTCGCGGTACCCGTCAACGCCATACTCAGCCCGCTGTCGCTGGACTGGCTGGACTACAACGGCGTCAAGGTTGTGCGCAATTGAAGCGGCCTGCCGCCGCTTTTTCGGTCTTAACTGCCGGGGGGCAAGCCAACATCAGGAGAAATGAAATGAGGATACTCGCCGTTGTTTTAGCGTTGTCATGGACGGCCGCGCTGGGTTGCGCGCCGCTCGCCGCGCAGCAGTACATCGACCCGGAGGAGGCCGCCGAGCTCCAGCTGCCCGGTGAGGAACAGCCCGCCGCGGAGCAGCCCGCCGCCGCGCCGGCAGCCCGGCCCGCCGCGGCCCCTGCCGTGATACAGCCTACGCTCTCCCCGGCCGAAGCTCTTAAAAAGTACGAATGGGAGTTCCTCAGTTCGCGCGCCGCCGCCACCGACGAGGACGCGTTGAAGCTCCTGTTGCCTCACCTGGAGGACTGGCTGGCCGCGAACCCGGAACACGCCGCCGCGGCGGAGGCGCTTCTGCTCAAGGCCGGGCTGCAGTATAAACTGGGCGACCACAGATCCGCCCTCGTAAGCCTGCTCAAACACCTGCAGGCCTACCCCGAAGCCGATTCCTCGGAGCGGGCCCGCCGCCTTTTTAACGAGATAGCGGCCAAGAAGGCCGACAAGAAGCTCAGGCCCGTGCTGGCCGACGCGGCCGAACAGCCCGAGGTGAACGCGCCCGAGCTGAACATTTCGATGATGCTGGAGAAGCTGGCGGCCGAGGCCGGCGAGGAATATTACGAGGCGCTCGCGGCCGAGTTCCGTTCTTTCTTCGCCCGGTTCCCGGGGTACGCCAGGAACGACGCCGTGCGCCTGTCGCTGGCCGACCTGTACCGTCTTAACGGCGAATACACCGCGGCCCGCCTGGCCTACGAGAAGGCGATAGCCCTGCACCCGGCCAGCCCGCTGCTGGCCAAAGCCAAACTGGCGCTGGCCAACGTGCTGGCCGACAACCTGAAGGAGTATGACAGCGCCATCGCCGCTTACCAGGACATCGCCGCCTCCTTCCCCGGCACCGATGAGGCCTGGGCCGCCTACGGCCGCCTTCCCGCCCTGGCCGAGCGCCAGAAGAAATACGCGCTGGCCGTGGAAATCGACGAGAAGGTCATAGAGCTTTACCCCGACAAGCCCGAGGCCTACCAGGCCTACCGCGCCGCGGCCCGCGTGCTGCGCGAGGACCTGAAGAAGCCGCAGGAGGCGATAGCGGTGCTGGGCAGGCTGGCCGACAAGTACAAGGATGCCGCGGTGATCGACGAGGCGCTGCTGCCGGCCGCCGAGATCTACCGCAAAGACCTGAAGGACTCCGCCGGCGAGGTGGGGGTTTACGAACGCATAGCCGCGGAGTACCAGAAGACCGCGCAGGCCCCGAAAGCGCTGTACGCGGCGGGAGAGATCTTCTTCAAGGCCAAGGACGGCGACAGGGCCAGGGTCTACTACCAGAAGGTGATGGAACTTTATCCGGAGGATCCGATGTCTAAAAAAGCGGAAGCGCGCCTCAGCGCCATTATAGCGGGGAAGATCTAGCCTATGCCCTCTAACCTGGGGATCATCGAGGGTTTTTACGGCGAGCCGTGGAGCTGGGGCGAGCGGGCCGACTGGGTCTCCTTCCTGCGCAAGAACGGCTTTTCCTTCTACATCTACGCGCCCAAGGGCGACGCCTACCTGCGCAAGAAATGGCGCGAGCCTTTCCCGAAAGTGCACGAGGAGAAGCTGGCCAAGCTGTCCGTGCAGTGCCACAACATCGGCCTGGACTTCGGCGTGGGGTTCAGCCCGTACGAGATCTACCTCGGGCCCTTCGACCTGGAAGCCAAGCGGCTGCTGCAGGCCAAGCTCGACGTGTTCAACCGGCTGGGCGTGAATAAGCTGTGCATCCTGATGGACGACATGAAGGGAGACCTGCCCAGCCTCGCCGAGCGCCAGGTGGAGATCATGAACTGGATAGCGGTGCGCTCGGCCGCCAAGCAGCTGGTCTTCTGCCCCACGTATTATTCCACCGATCCGGTGCTCGAGAAGCTCTTCGGCAAGATGCCCGAGGGGTACCTGCAGAAGCTCGGCGCGGAGCTGGACCAGAAGGTCAGCGTGTTCTGGACCGGCGAGGAGGTGTGCTCCAAATCTTACACGCCAGAGCACCTGACCGAGGTGGCCGGCCGGCTCGGCCGCAAGCCGTTCATCTGGGACAACTATCCGGTCAACGACGGGCCGCGCATGTGCAAGTTCCTGCACCTGCGTCCCTCCACCGGCCGCCCGGCCGCGATGCGCGACCTGGTCAGCGGCCACGCCGTAAATCCGATGAACCAGTCCACGCTGTCCAAGATCGTCCTGCTCACGCTCAAAGCGGCCTTCGACAAGGGCGCCGCCTACGACCCGGCCAAGGCTTTCCGCCGGGCCGCCGACGCGGTGACCTGCAAGGAGATGGCGGAGCTGCTGGAGCGCGACCTGCCCGTCTTTATGGACAAAGGCCTCGACGCGCTGACCCAGGCGGAGACGGTCGCCCTGAGGGAGGATTACACCTACTTCCTCGAGGCGCGCGAGAACGACACCGGCAAGGCCGCGCGGGAGATCGTGGACTGGCTGTCCGGGCGCTACACTGTTACTAAGGACCTGTTCCTGACGCAATAGCCTGCGCGCGGCGAATAAAAAAGCCCCGGGTTTCCGCCCGGGGCTTTTTGTATGCCGGCTGTCCGGTTATTCTTCTATAACGCAGTCGTACTTGCCGGCCGCCCTGGTGCAGGAGACGCGGCTGGCCGACTGGGACAGGCTCGGGTCGTCCTCGGAGGGGTAGATGCCGTTGTCGTAGAGGGCGTCGATGATCTTGCCGGCGGCGTCGAGATGCACTATCATTTTCTCTTTGCCGTCCACCGTAACGAACAGGGAGCAAGCGTCGTACATCTCGGAGGCGCAGGTCAGGGAGCGCACCGCGATGGTGTCGGCGTCGCCGTCCACCGTGTGGATCTGTATGTCCTCCAGCTTGCCCATCAGGTTCAGGGCTTCCCACATCTTGCGGGCCGGTTCGCCGTTGGAACGGATCACCGCCGCGGCGGCAACCGAGGCCAGCGCGGCCAGCAGGGTCAGGGTCAGTATCTTTTTCATTCTTTTCTCCTTAGATTATGCCTAGCTCTTTGCCGGCTTTCTTGAACTTCTCCACCGCGAACTCCAGGTTCTTAAGGGTGTGGCCCGCGGTGACTATGGTGCGCAGGCGCTCACGGCCCTTGGGCACCGTCGGGAAGCCCAGCGGGAGCGCGAAGACGCCCTCCTCGAAAAGTTTCGCGGAGAGGGCGCGCGCCTTGTCCATGTCGCCTATCATCACCGGGGTGATGGGCGTCACGGACTCGCCGGTGTTGAAGCCGGCCTTCTTCATCTCTTCCTTGAAGAAATTGGTGTTGTCCCAGAGGCGCTTTAGGTGGTCCGGCTCGGTGAGCAGGATGTCGAGCACGGCCAGGCACGAGGCGGCCACTGACGGCGGCTGCGAGCTGGAGAACAGGAACGGGCGGGCCACCGAGCCCAGGTAGTCGCGCAGGCTAGCCGTGGTGGCGGCGTAGCCGCCGACGGCCGCGAAGGCCTTGGACAGCGTACCGATCTGGATCTCCACCTGGCCGTCCAGGTTGAAGTGGCTCACCGTGCCGCGGCCCTGCTTGCCGATGACGCCGCTGGCGTGGGCGTCGTCCACCATCACGAAAGCGCCGTACTTGTGCGCGGTCGCCACGACCTCGTCGAGGTTGGCTACGTCGCCGTCCATCGAGAATACGCCGTCGGTGACGACCATCTTGCGGCGGGCGGCGCGGGCCTCGGGGCTCTCAAGGATCTCGGTGAGGTGCTTGATGTCCTTGTGGCGGTAGATCTTGCGGGGGGACTTGGCCAGGCGGGCGCCGTCGATGATGGAGGCGTGGTTGAGCTCGTCGGAGATCAGCAGGTCCTGCTCGCTGGACATCAGCGACTGGCAGACTGCCACGTTGGAGGTGAAGCCGCTCTGGAACAGGATCGAGGCCTCGGAGTGCTTGAACGCGGCGAACTTCTCCTCGAGCTCGGTGTGCAGCGACATCGTGCCGATGATCGTGCGCACGGCGGCGGAGCCGATGCCGTATTTCTCTATCGCGGCTATCGCGGCTTTCTTTACCTTGGGGTTGTCGGCCATCGCCAGGTAGTTGTTGGAGGTGAGGTTGACCACCTCTTTGCCGTCGATAACGGAGACGGGGGCCTGCGCGGACTGCAGCACGCGGGGCTTGAGGAAGCGGTTATCCTTCTTGAGCTGGGCTACTTCTTCGTCGGCGAACTTAAGGGTGTCGAAAGACATGTATTTCTCCTTGGTGTCAGGGCGTGAGTATGATCTTGCCGCACTTCTTGTCCTTGGAATTGATCAGCGCGAAAGCCTTCTTGAAATCCTTGAAGGCGAAGCGGTGCGTCACGGCGGGGCGCGGGTTGACGGCGCCGGACTTGAGCAGGCTCTCCATCTTGTACCAGCTGCGGAAGATCTCCCGGCCGGCCACGCCTTCCAGGCGGATGCCGCGCTTGACGATGTCGCCGGCGTAATCCAGGCTGAGGTCCGCCGACGGCAGGCCGAAAGCCACGAAACGTCCGCCGGGGCGCAGCGCCTTCAGGCCCAGCGCCACTGATTTCGCGCCGCCGCTCATCTCTATGACGGAGTCGGCGCCTTCGGGGCAGAGCTTGCCGAGCCTGGCCAGGCAGTCGGCCGCCGTGGGGTCCATGGCCGTGGAGGCGCCCATCTTCAGGGCGAGCTTGCGGCGGTAGGGGGAAGGGTCTAGCGCTATCACGCGTTTGGCGCCGGCGGCCTTGGCGATGCCGGCCGCGAACAGGCCGTGCGGGGAGCAGCCGGAGATGATGACGGAGCGGCCCACCAGGTCTTCGTCGAGCACGGCGTGCACCGCGCTGCCGAACGGGTCCATGATGGCGCCGACGTCCTTGAGCGAGTCGTCGGTGTGCTTCCAGGCGCAGCGGGCCGGCACGGCGGCGTACTCGGCGAAACCGCCGGGCACGTCGCGCCCGATGATGCGCAGGTTCTGACAGATGTGGCGCTGGTCGTTGCGGCACTGGCCGCAGACGCCGCAGAAGATGTGGGATTCCACCGAGACGAAGTCGCCCTTGTCGAAGCCCTTGGCCTGCGAGCCGATCTCCACCACCTCGCCGCAGAACTCGCGGCCGAAGACGAACGGCAGCGTCGGCGCGGTCGCGCTGACGCCGGCGGAATTATAGATGGCCAGGTCGCCGGGGCTGATCGAGGCCGCCGTCACGCGGATCAGCAGCTCGTCCTTGTTGATCTCCGGCACCGCCGTGTCGCGGTAGCTGGCGCCGCGGGCGCGCGAGGTCTTCATTATGGCTTTCATGGTGGCTCCTTAAGGCCCTGCAAATTGAGCGGCATGCGGCCGCACTATTATCATATAAAAATAGCGCCGTTAAAAAAAAGTTCTTAATTACGGTCAAATTTAGTAAATTATTACAGGAAACTATGCCGGAACTCTCCGCCCAGCCGCCTGCCGAAGACAGGCTCGTCCTCCTCCCGAAGAACCCCGGGACCTTCTTCGTTTTCTGGCAGTTCTCGGCCGGCCGCGCCGACGCGTTCCGCTCCGCCTCTTTCGCCTCCGAGATAGAACTCAGGCTCTCCTACTCCGACGACAATTCCCAGGCCGGGACGCACCGCGCCGCCTGGCAGGCCGGGCGCGCCTACCTGCCCGCCGGCCGCGGCGGCGCCTGCGTGGCCGCCCTCTACGCGCTGCGCAACGGCGCCTGGGAGAAGCTGCTGGAGTCCAACCAGGCCTCCGCTCCGGCCCAGGCCGGGATGGCCGCGGACCGCGCCTACGCCAGCATGGAATTTTTGAAGAGGTCCCAGCCATGAGCTCCCGCGGCTCCCTGATGTTCCTGCTTCACGCGCATCTGCCGTACGTGAACCACCCGCAGGATTCGGCTTTCCTCGAGGAGAGCTGGTTCTTCGAGGCCGTGGTGGAAACCTACGTGCCGCTGATCTCGGTGCTCGAGCGCCTGTCCGCCGAGGGCATCAGGCCCGGCGTAACCATTTCCATCTCGCCCACGCTGGGCGCCATGCTGGAGAACGAGGCGCTGGAGCGCAAGCTCGGGATCTACGTGGAATCCAGGCTGGAGCTGCTGGAGAAAGAACTGGAGCGCGCCAAGGACGACCCCGCGCTGCTCAAGATCGTGCAGCTCTACCACGACCTTTACGCCGAGGCCGCCGAGCTGCTGCACAAGTACAGCGGCGACCTCATCACGCCGCTCAAGGCCCTGCAGCACGCCGGCCAGATAGAGATCATCACCACCGCCGCCACGCACGCCGTGCTGCCGCTGCTGGCCCGGCCCGAGGCCGTGCGCGCGCAGCTGGCCGTCGCCGCCGAGGATTACCAGGACAGGTTCAACCGCAAGGCCGCCGGCTTCTGGCTGCCGGAATGCGCCTACGAGCCGCGCCTGAACTCCTACCTGAAGCTTTCGGGCTTCGACTACACTTTCATGGAATCGCACGCGGTGGAAGCCGCCGGCGCTCAGGCGCCCAACGGCGTCTATTCCCCGTACCGCACCTCCAACGGCCTCGGGCTGTTCGCCCGGGACGCCGCCAGTTCCCGCGAGGTCTGGAGCGCCAAGTTCGGCTATCCCGGCGACCCGGCCTACCGCGAGTTCTACCGCGACTACGGCTACGACGGCGACCTGGAATATCTCAGGCCCTACCTCGGCAACGACGGCGCCCGGCGCCCGCTCGGCCTCAAGTACCACCGCATCACCGGCCCCGGCGCGGACCTGTCCGCCAAGCAGTATTACGACCCCGACGAGGCCCTGGCCCGCGTGGACGCCCACGCTTCCGATTTCCTGGACCGCCGCCAGCGCCAGACCGACGATTTTTACTCCGCCCGCGGCGGCCGGCCGCTGATAGTCAGCTGCTACGACGCCGAGCTGTTCGGCCACTGGTGGTTCGAGGGCCCCGCCTTCCTGGAGGCCGTCATCCGCCGCATCAGGACCGAGCGGCTGCCGCTGCAGTTCGTCACGCCCACCGAATACCTGAACTCCTGTCAGGAGCCTCAGGAAATTTCCCCGGGCATCTCCTCGTGGGGGGAGAACGGCTATTTCGACCCGTGGGTCAACGAAACCAACGATTTCATCTACCCCGCCGTCTACGCCGCCACCGACAAGATGATAGAGACGGCCAACCGCTATCGCAACCAGGACCTCAACAGCCTCTCCACGCGCGCGCTCAACCAGGCCGCCCGCGAGACGCTGCTGTCGCAGTCTTCGGACTGGGCCTTCCTGCTCTACATCGGCTCGCACGCCGATTACGCCAAGGGCCGCCTGGAGGACCACTCCGCCAACGCGCTGCGCCTGCTCTCCGAAGTTATCGAGAAGAAGGTGGACGAGCAGGCCCTCGCCGCGCTGGAGCGCAAGAACTGCGTGTTCCCCCGCATAGATTTCAGGATCTTCGCCTCGGTCTCCAAGTTCTGACCGGAGCTGCCAAAGAAAGAGCCTCCCGCAGGGGAGGCTCTTTCTCTTTTGCGCCGTCGGGCTTACTGCGGCTGTACCGGCGGCAGCTGCGGCTGCGCCGGGGCGGCGGGGGCCGGGCCGGCGGCGGGGCGCGCTCCCATGCGCGTCATCCAGGCCGCGCCGAGGCCGGCCATGGCGCCGAAAGCCAGCAGCATCAGCCCTATCAGCGCCAGCAGGCCGCCCACGAACGGGACCAGCTTGCCGACGAACAGCATGGCCGCTATCAGCCCGGCGCCGGCGGCGGCCCTGCCCGCCAGGCCGGCGGGACCGGGCCGCTTTATCCCTTCGAAGAATTTCCGCTGCAGTATCACGCTGAAAGCGCTCAGGCCCAGCACGGCCGCGGCCGCGTAGCCCAGCATCGCGAACGGCACCAGCGGTATGCCCAGTATGGAGACGGTCATCATCAGCAGGCCCGGAAAAAGCGCGACCAGGGCGAGCGCGCCTATGGCGCCGGTTTTCCAGATATCCCCGTCTATCGCGGCCCGCATGTTCTCCACGTTGGCCGGGAAGAAGATGGCGGGCAGCGTCACCACGGCCACCCCGGTAAGCAGCATGGACAGCAGCGCGAACAGCCAGAAGGCCCTGAAGCCGCCGTTGTCCTCTCCCCGCCAGTTGTAATTGATGTTGTAGCGGCTGTGGCGGGGGGCGGCCGTCGAGGAATCGCGGTTGTAGCGGCCCACCGTGCGCGCCACGCCGAGGGCGTTGGTCAGCGTGCCCCTGATGGCGTCGGCGCTGAAACTGTTGACCGAGCCTTTGTGCACCGCGTTCGGCCCCTTCTCCACGCCGCCGCCCAGCGCGGAGATCTCGCCGTCCACCTGGCCGGTGCCCGACAGCGTCACCTTGCCGCCCACGGCGGACAGGTTGCCGCCCACCCTGCCGCTGACGTCCACCGGGCCGCCTATGCTCGACACGTCGCCGCGCACGGTGCCCGGTATCGCCACGGCGCCGCCCATCGAGACCAGGTCTCCGGTGACTTCGCCGTTGACCGTGACCGAGGCGCCGCCCACCGAGACGGCGTCGCCCTTGAGCAAGCCGTCCACCGTGATGGACTTGTCCGTGGCGATGTCACCGCGCAGGGTCTCGCCCTTGGCTACGAAAATGTCCTCGTGCACTATCTCCGGCCGCCCGGCCTGGGCCAGGCCGGCCAGGGCCAGCAGCGCGCCCAGCGTGCCCGTCATGTATATGGTCATCAGTTTCTTCATATGTCCTCCGTAGCTAGATCTTCTGCTCCGCGCGGGCCGGGGCGCCTATCGCCCTGATCACGGCCGCGGTCGCCAGCATCGCGGCCCCGATCTCGTAAACCGGCGGCAGGCCCGGCAGCAGTCCTGCCAGGTCCGCCAGGAAGCCGAACGCCTCGGGCAGCCTGCCTGCCACCAGCGCGGCGCGCGCGCCCAGCAGGCGCAGCGCCTGGCCCAGGCCGCCCGGCTCCAGCGCCAGCGGCGCGTAATCTGCCAGGAAAGCGGCCAGGGGTCCGGAAGCCGCCAGCCCTACCAGGGCGGCCCAGGAGGCCGTCATGGCCCCGGCGGCTTTCAGCGCCCAGGCCAGCCTGGCTTCGGCCGCCGCCTGCGCGGCTATGGCCGCCATGACGCCTGCCCTGAACCCCGCCGAGGGGGAACGGTAGGGCAGGGCCGCTATGGCCGCCGCTATCGCTTTATCCGTCTTCCCGGTCTCCATGTTCATAATACGCTCCAGTCCATCAAATGGTTGCGCCCGCTGCGCGCAGCCTGGCCTTTATCAGTTCCCGCCCCCTGAACAGCCGGGCCTTTACCGTGCCCTCCGGCACGCCCATGACGCGGGCGATGTCGGCCGGGCCCATATCCTCGCGGTACTGCAGCAGCAGCGCCTCGCTGTAGATGGGCGGCAGCGAGGCCAGCAGCGCCTCTATGCGCTCGCCGTCCAGCGCGTCGGCCAGCGAGTCGTCCATAGCGGGTGCGCGGTCCGGCAGGTCGGGGAAATCCTCGTGGTCCATCGAAACGGTCCTGCCGCCGGCGCGCAGCGCGTCCATGCAGGCGTTGTGGGTTATGCGGAAAAGCCAGGGGGCGAAAGGTTGGGCTGTATTATAGGAAGGGAGGGCGCGGAAGGCCTTAACGAAAGCCGCCTGCGCGGCTTCCTCGGCGGCGGCGGGATCCTTGAGCAGGCGCAGCGCGAAGCTGTAGAGCCTGTCCTGGTAGGCGTCCACGAGGCCGCCGAAAGCGGCGTTGTCGCCGGCCAGGCAGCGGCCGAGCAGTTCTTTTTCAGTTTCGCCCATCAGTATACATACGCGCCGGCCCCCCTGCCGGTTGCGCCGGGGGCTGTTTTAAAGCTTCTTGACCGCTTTCCAGGCGTTCTTGAAATCTTCGGGGAGGGGGGCTTCCAGCCGGGTTTTCTTGCCGGTGACGGGGTGCTGGAAGACCAGGCTCAGGGAATGCAGCAGCATGCGCGGCGCGGGCGGGCCGCCGTAAAGCTTGTCGCCCATGATGGAGTGGCCGATGTATTCCATATGGATGCGGATCTGGTTGGTGCGGCCGGTCTTGGGGCGGATCTCCAGCAGCGAGCAGTTGCGGCCCTTCTCGATGACGGTGTACTCGGTCACCGCCTCGCGGCCGTATTCCCAGACCTTGATCTTCTTGAAGCCGCTGGCGCGCCCTATGGGGGCGTCTATCATGCCGCGCTTGAGCTCGGGGATGCCCGAGACGCCGCCGATATAGGTCTTCTCCATCAGGCGGTCCCTGAAGCCCTTCTTCAGCTCGTCCTGTACGTCGGTGTTCTTGGCCAGCAGCATCAGGCCGCTGGTGTCGCGGTCGAGCCGGTGCACCAGGCCGAGGCGCTCCAGGCCGCCTTTGGCCATCTGGGGGCGGGCCGTATAGATCATCGAGACCAGCGTGGGCTCGCCGATAAGCGAGGCGGCCGGGTTGGTCTCCCAGCCGGGCGCGTTGGGATGCACCGCTATGCCGGCCGGCTTGCACACGGCCAGCAGGTACTTGTCCTCGTAGAGCACCAGGTCCTCGAACCCGGCCTGCTCCTGCCCGGCGTCAGGGATCTTCAGTTCCACGGTCTCGCCGTCGCCGAGCAGGTAGGAGGGCTTCTTCAGCTCGCCGCCCACGGTGACATGGCCCTTCTCCACGAGCTGGCGCGCGTAGGAGCGGGAAAAGTCCTTGCCGCTCTGTGTCAGATAAACGTCGAGCCTGCACGGGATGCCGGAATAGGTCAGCTTGATCTTTTTCATTTTTTAGCCTTTAGGAAAACCAGGGCGGCCGCCATGACCGCCAGCGAAATGAGCTGCGCCGGGGAGAGCCCCAGCAGCAGGCCGCCCCTGTCGTCGCCGCGCAGGAATTCCAGCGAGAAACGCAGGGCGGAATACAGGGCGGCGTAAGCCGCGACCAGCGCGCCGGGGCGCAGCCGGCCGGCCAGCGAACGCTTGAGGCCGTAGTTGAGCGCCAGGAAAATTGCCAGGTTGCCGGCCGCCTCGTAGAGCTGCGCGGGATGCAGCGGCACGCCGAGGTAGAGCGGGTTGACCTCGGAGGCGGGGTCGGTGAAAGTGACGCTGACCGGGCAGGAGGTGGGGCTGCCGTGGCAGCAGCCGGCCAGGAAACAGCCGACGCGCCCGAAGGCGTGGCCCAGCGCCAGCGCCGGGGCGAACAGGTCAGCCGCCTTGAGCGGGGCTATGGCCGCGCGCCGCGCGGCCAGGAAGAACGCGGCCGCGCCGAACACCAGGCCGCCGTAGAAGACGAAACCGTACTGGAAGCTCTTCAGGAGGAAGACCAGGCGGCCGGCGAAGTCGGGGCCGAATTCCTCCCAGTAGGTGACGGCGTAGAAGAGCTTGGCGCCCAGCATGCCGCTGACGACGGTGTAGAAGACCAGGTCGGAGAGCTTTTCCTTGTCGAAGCCGGCCGCGCGGGCCTTGTTGAAGACGTACAGTATGGCCGCCAGGTAGCCGCAGGCCACCAGCAGGCCGTAGGCCGGCAGCTTGAAGGATCCCAGCTGGAAGATGACGGGGTGCATCAGGGATGCCTCTTTATATAGGCCGCGGCGCGGGTGAAATCGGTGAGGGGGGAGGCGGGAACGCCGCGCTCCCGGCACAGCTTGAGCAGGCGGCCCGTGGCGTAAGCCTTGTCGGCCAGGGCGGCCGCCTTGAAGTCGTTGGGTCCGTCGCCGAAGAAGACCACCTTGAGGCCCAGGCGCTTCATGCGCGCCACGCGCGAGGCCTTGAAAGAGCTGAGGTCCGTGCGGCGCAGGAAAGGATAATCTATCTTTATGCCGCCCTTAACTACTTTCGCCTTTCCGAAAAAGGATTTCACGCTGACGCCGTGCTTGGCGAAGAACGGGTCCGCGTACAGGTCCACGCCGCCGCTGGCGATCTCGAAGGGCACGCCGTTGGCCTCGCAGAAGAGGATGAACTCGCGGAAGCCGCGCCGGGCTTTTACCCGCTCGCGCACGAAGTCCGCTATCACGCGCTCGCTGAGCGCCGCGCCGGCGAAGGCGCGCTTCATGAAGTCCTCCACGCGCACCTTGAGCGAGTAGGATTCCTCTATGGTCTTCCTGTCGGCGAAGCCGTAATGCAGCAGCAGGTGGTCGCCCACGTCGCGCAGCGTGATCGTGCCGTCGAAGTCGGAGACTGCGCCCCAGCCCTTCACGCGACCGCCTTCAGGAACTCGGCCCTGCGGCCCTGGCGGGCCAGCTTCAGGTAGAGGTTGTATTCCTTCTGCACTCCGAAGGTGGAGGTGTCGCCGTTGTAGGAGTGGCCGGGCCAGACCTTGGCCTCGTCGGGCAGCGCGGCCAGCTTCACGAAACTGTCGTAGAGAGCCTCGGCGCTCGATCCCGGCAGGTCCACCCTGCCGCATTCCCCGATGAAAAGCGTGTCCCCGGTGAAGACCGCGTCGCCGGCCAGGTAGCAGACGGAGCCGGGGGTGTGGCCGGGCGTGTGCAGTACGCCGACCTTCAGCGCGCCGGCCTGCACCTGCTCCCCGTCGGCCAAGGTGCGCAGCAGCGGCGGGCGGCTCTCGAGCATGAAATAGTCGGCCTCGTGCAGGTAGACGGGCAGTTCCTTGTCCGCCGCGGTGAAGAAAGCGACGGCGTTGATATGGTCGGGGTGGGCGTGCGTGAGCAGCACGCAGTGTATCTTGAGCTCTTCAGCTTTGACGAAGTCCGCCAGCGCCTCGGGCTGCCAGGCGGGGTCTATCACCGCGGCGTCGCGCGTATCCTCGTCCCAGACCAGGTAGGAGAAATTCTCCATCGGGCCCACCTTGAACTGGCGCGTCTTCATTTGTCGGTCTCCTTGGGCGGCGGGAACCGGTACTCGGTCTCTTCCGGCCGTATCATGCTCAGTTCCCGGCGGGCGGCCTGTTCTATGGCCGGTTTCTCGCTCACTTCTTTGAGCTGGCGGCGCAGCTGGCCGCCCTGGGCCTCCAGCCTGGCCTTCTCCGACTTGAGGCGGCTGTACTCGCGGTAGTTCTTGACCAGCTTGCGGAAGCCGCTGTTGCCCAGCAGGACGGCCGCCAGCGCGGCTATCAGCAGGTACTTGAGATTGAATTTAAAGCGGAGGGGTTTCATGGCTGTCGACGGCTGTTAAAAAGCCCCGCCCGCGGCGCGGACGGGGCTTTTCTGCGGATCGCTTTACTTGAACTTGAAGACGCTGTCCTTGGCGTAGCGCGCCTTCTTGCCCAGTTCTTCCTCGATGCGGATGAGCTGGTTGTACTTGCACAGGCGCTCGGAGCGGCACGGCGCGCCGGTCTTGATGGCGCCGGCGTTCGTGGCGACGGCCAGGTCGGCTATGAAGGCGTCCTCGGTCTCGCCGGAGCGGTGGCTGATCACGGTGGTATAGTTGGCCTTGTGGGCCATCTCTATCACGCGGATGGTCTCGGTCAGCGAACCGATCTGGTTGAGCTTGATGAGGATCGAGTTGGCCACGCCGTCCTCGATGCCCTTCTTCAGGCGCTCGGGGTTGGTGACGAACAGGTCGTCGCCGACGATGCGGGCCTTCTTGCCCAGGTGCTTGGTCAGGTGGTCCCAGCCTTCCCAGTCGTCTTCGGCGAGCGGGTCCTCGTAGGAGATCAGGGGGAAGTGTTTCTTCCACTCGGAGTATTTGGCGGTCAGGTCCTGGTAGCTCAGGTTGGAGCCTTCGAAGACGTAGCGGTCGTTCTGGAAGAACTCGCTGGCGGCGGAGTCCAGGGCTATCTGGACTTCCTTGAAGGTGTAGCCCGCTTCCTTGATGGCGTTGCAGATGGTCTCCAGCACGGACTCGTGCGTGAAGATCTTCGGGGCGAAGCCGCCCTCATCGCCCACCGCGGTGGTATAGCCGGCCTTGGCCAGGATCTTCTTGAGGGTGTGGTAGATCTCGCAGCCCATGCGGATGGCGTCGGTGAAGCGCGGCGCTCCGGTGGGGACGATCATGAACTCCTGGATGCTGATGCCGGAGTCGGCGTGCTTGCCGCCGTTGATGATGTTCATCATCGGGGCGGGGATGATGAAGTCCTTGTGCTTGAGGCCGTAGGCCTTGCGGATATAGGCATAGAGGGGGAGCTTGGCGTTGGCCGCGCCGGCGCGGGCGAGCGCCATGGAGACGGCGAGGATGGCGTTGGCGCCCAGCTTGCTCTTGGTCTGCGTGTCGTCGAGCTTTATCATCATCTCGTCGATCTTTATCTGGTCGGCTTTCAGGCCGCCGATCTCGCCGGCGATGGCCTTGTTCACGTTCTCAACGGCCTTGGCCACGCCCTTGCCCAGGTAGCGCTTGCCGCCGTCGCGCATTTCCAGCGCCTCGTGCGTGCCGGTGGAGGCGCCGCTCGGCACCGCCGCGCGGCCGAAAGAGCCGTCGGTCAGCAGCACATCGGCTTCCACGGTGGGGAAACCGCGGGAGTCGAGAATTTCCCTGGCGAATACTTTCTTGATTTTAGCGTCCATTGTTTTTTCTCCTGTGTGTGTCCGCCGCCTTAAGCGGCTGGCGGGCCTTAAAATTTGCCGCTGACGATCTTCCGGCCGGCTTCGCAGAGCGAGTCTATCTTCTGCTGCGTCGCGGCCTCGGCGTAGAGGCGCACGGTCGGGTCGGTGAGGCCGGCGGGGCGCAGGCCCAGCCAGCTGCCGTCCTTCATGATGAACTTGAAGCCGTCCGTCTGGTCTATGCGCCAGACCGGGGTGCCGCTGAGATTGAGCGGGGGGTTGAGGCGCAGGCGCTCTATCAGCCCTTCCATGTGAACGTTCTTGTCGAGCTGCAGCGTCAGGCGGGTGTTGGTGAAGACGCCGACCTTCTTGGCGAGGTCCGCGATGATCTTCTTGATCGGCTTGCGCTCGTAGGCCACCATCTCGGCCATCAACAGGCAGGCCAGGATGCCGTCCTTCTCGGGCACGTGGTTCATGATCGACAGGCCGCCGGATTCTTCGCCGCCTATCAGGTACTGGCCGGTGCGCAGCATGTTGCCGATATGCTTGAAACCCACGGCGGTCTCGCGCACTTCCAGGCCGTGCGACTTGGCTATCGCGTCCACAAAATGGGAGGTCATGACCGAGCGGACCACCTTGCCCTTCAGGCCGCGGTTCTTGACCAGGTGCTCGAGCACCAGGCCCAGGACCAGATTGGGGGAGATCCAGGTGCCGTCGGCGTCTATCACGCCGAAGCGGTCGGCGTCGCCGTCGCAGGCCAGGCCCAGGTGCATCTTGCCCTTCACCACGGCTTCTTTCAGGCCGCGCAGGTTCTCTTCGCCGGTGTCGGGGGCGCGTCCGCCGAACAGCACGTCGCGGTCCTCGCGCAGGCCGGTCACCTTGGCGCCGGCGGATTCCAGCATGGGGCGCAGGTAGGACCTGGCCGCGCCGTTGACGGCGTCGGCGGCTATCTTCAGGCCGGCCTTCTTTATGGCCCCCAGGTCCAGCAGCGTACCCAGCTGCTTGAAATAGTCCTCGCGGAAATCTTCCACCTTGATGATGCCGGCGCCGACGCCCTGCTCGAAGGGGGTGATCTTCTCCACTTCGGCTATGGTCAGCGACTGCACGCGGGCTTCCAGGTCGGCGGTGATCTCGGTCAGCGCCGGACCGCCCCAGTAGGGGGTCCACTTGAAGCCGCTGTAATGGGGCAGGTGGTGGCTGGCCGTGATCATCACGCCGCCGGAGGCGTTGTTGCGCAGCACTTCCCAGGCCACCACCGGGGTGGGGGCCTCGCGGTCCGAAATTACGGTGGCTATGCCCTCGGCCGCTATGGCCTCGGCCGCGTTCCGGGCGAAATCCTCGGACAGGTAGCGGGTGTCGTAGCCGATGATGACCTTGGCGGTCTTGGGAGCGGGCTTGCCGGCTTTTTTCATGCTCAGCAGGAATTCCTCGCCCTTGTAGCCGTACTCGCGGTTTTCCTTGACATGTTCGGCGGCGGCGTGGCTCACGCGGCGCAAGGTGGAAATAGTGAAATCCTCGCCGATAACTGCCCTCCAGCCGGAGGTGCCGAATTTGATATTGGGGGTCGCCATAGATATTGAAATATAGCATATAGGGCGATTTAAAGCAAAAAAAAGGGAAAAACCCGGACTGCCCGGTTTTTTTAGTAAAATATATGTATAAGTAAAATGAAAAGAATAATTGTAATCGCCGCCTGCCTGCTTGCCCAGCCTCTGGCCGCCGCCGTTGGCGAGCCGGCGCTGGAACTGTCCGGCTATATTTCCTCCTGGACGCAGGACTGCTCCGGCGGCTCCTGCCGCCTGCCAGTGCCGGGCGAGCGCAACCGGCCGGTGGCCCTGCGCCTGGCCCTGCCCGCCTCTCCCGGAGAGGCCGCGGCCGCCGGCGCCTACGAAAAACTGCTGCTGCCGGGCGGCGCCGAACTATCAGCCGGCCTGAACTTCTACGCCGTCTGCCCTTACGCAGGCCGGGACAACTGCGCCGGCCGCTATTTCCAGGCGCAGGTCTCGCTGTCCGGCCCCGCCGGGGCTTTCTGCGCCTCCGCCCTGAACGCCGCCGATTTCGCCCCTTTCCCCGTCATGATGTGCGCCGGCTCGCTGCCGGACGGCATGCGCTACGGGGTCACTCTGCACCGCTCGCCGCTGTAACCAAGGACCCATGACCAAAGACAAGATAAAGATGTTCTCCGGGCATTACCACACTCCGGAGCTCGCCGCCTATTTCGCCTCCCTGTCCGCCGCAGACGACGGCTTCGCGGCCCACGTGGCCGAGGCCATGGAAAAAGCCGGCGTCCGCGCCGAGTCCATTTCCCCGATGGAGGGGCGCCTGCTGGAATGCCTGGCCCGCCTCTCCTGCGCGCGCAAGGCCGTGGAGATAGGTTCCCTGTACGGCTATTCCGCCCATTGGCTGGCCCGCGGTCTGCCCGAAGGCGCGCGGCTCTATTCCCTGGAGAAGGACCCCGCCTGCGTGAACGCGGCCAAGGACGGCATAGAGGTCTCCGGGCTGACGCGTAAGGTGACCGTGATGGAAGGCCCGGCCGCCGAAAGCCTTAAGACGCTGGCCAAGCTGGGCCCGCACGACTTCTGCTATATCGACGCCGACGCCGCGGCTTACCCGTCCTACCTGCGCTGGGCGGCCGCCAACCTGCGCCCCGGCGGCATGGTGCTGGCCAACGGCGTGTTCTTCAAGGGCAAGGTCTGCTACGAGGGGGAGGACGCCGGCGACAACGCCTCGGCCCGGGCCATGCGCGAATTCTTCCACGTGCTCTACGACGCGGACCGCTTCGTTTCAGCCTCCGTCATTCCCACCGGCGAAGGCCTGGCCCTGGGGATCAAGGCGTGAAGAAACTCCTGGCCGCCGCGCTGCTGGCCGCCCTGGCGGCCTGTTCCGGAGAGCCGGGCCAGCGCCCCGAGCGGGCCAAGACCGGCCTGCCGGCCCCGGAGATAAACCTGCCCAAGGTGCTCAACGCCCCGGTCAAGGAATTGCGCGGCTGGGAAGAACTGCGCGGCAAAGTGGTGGTGCTGGAATTCTGGGCCACCTGGTGCGATCCCTGCGTGGAGTCCATCCCGGTGCTGAACGCGCTGGCCGAAAGGTTCAGGGGCAAGCCCGTGGTCTTCCTCCACATCACCGACGAGAGCGAGGCCGACGTGCGGGCTTTCCTGGAGACCAGCCGCATCGACGGCTGGGTGGCGCCCGAAGGCGGCGCGGCGGTGTTCAAGGCCTTCAAGGTTTACGGCCGGCCGCATACCGTGCTGATAGGCAGGGACGGCAAGGTGGCCGGCTTTCCGCGCGGCGAGCTGTCCCCGGCCGTCATCATGGGGCTGCTGGCCGGGCAGCCGGCCGGGGCCGCCTCCGAGGGGCCGGCGGTCTCCACCGGCCCGGCGCTGGCCGAATTCTACCTGGCTCCGTCTAAAACCCGCTCCGGCTCTGCCGACTACGGCCCCGCCTCCCTCGCCGCTTCGGGCATGCCGCTGGAGTACGCGCTGGAGTGGGTGTACGGGCGCGTGGACCGCTTTGTCGTCAACCCCTCGGCCGCGGCTGCCATGGACGGCGCCTACGATATACGCTTCAGCCTGCCCCCGGAGCGCGCCGCCCTGAAGAAGGAGCTTTTCCTCAAAGGCCTCGAGGCCGCGCTGGGCCTGAAGGTTTCGCGTTCAGAACGGGAGCAGGAAGTCTACGTCCTGAAAAAGGCGCCCGGCGGCCCGGTGAATGTCCGGAAGAGTGCCGCTTACGGCGGATCTTCCCTCAACGGATCCGTGCTGGAGGTGAAAGGCTCCAACTTCGGCGCGGTGGCCTTGCGCCTCAAGGATGTGCTGGGCGAGCCGGTCTTCGACGAGACCGGAGACCGCGGCCCCTACGAGTACGAGTTCGAGCTGACCTCGCCCGACCGCAAGGCCATAGCCGCGGGCCTGCAGAAGCAGCTGGGCCTGCGGCTGACGCGCCAGCGCCGTACCGTCGCCGTGCTGGAAGTGTCCGGGCAGGATAAAAAATGAAACGATTCTCCACAAAACCCACCGTCTACCTGATAGACGGCTCCAATTTCTCGCTGCGCTTCTGGGAGCGCGCGTCCGGGGAGTCAGCCGACGAGCTGGAGCGCGCCTTCCTGGGCTGGCTGGGCGAACTGGCCCGCACCGAGGCGCTGCGGCCCTCCTGCTTCCGCGTGGTTTTCGACGGGCCGTACCGCAAGCCGTTCGCCACCGGCTCCGCCATCACGGTCTATTACAGCGACTCCGAACCTGCGGACGAGATGCTGGTGGAGCGCGGCTATTTCATGGAGCGCGAGGGCATCCGCGCCATCATCGTGACCTCGGACAACGGCCTGAGGGACCGCGCCTCCGAAGAGGGCGTTAAGACGATGACCTGCGAGACTTTCCGCGCCCTGGCCGACTCGGAACTCCGCAAGGAAAGCCGCTGACGTCGGGTGAATGCCGGCGGTTTCCGGTGCCGGCCTCCGGGAAACCGGCAGACGCAAATATTAGCGATTGATTCCGCGTATGCCGTTTATGTAAGATTTGTTTCCCGACGGACGCCTGCCCCTGGAACTGGACCATGTCAACGGCGATAACAGGGATAATCGTCTTGAAAATTTGCGGATACTGTGCCCGAATTGTCATAGTCTTAAGCCGACGCACAGAGGCCGCAATAGCGGTAAAAACGCCCGGGTGCTGTAACTGGTAGCCAGAGCTGACTTAAAATCAGCTGGAGGTTTCCTCCGTGCGGGTTCGAGTCCCGCCCCGGGCACGAATTTGAAGTTGTCGGAGTATAGGGGCGGGCGAGAACCCGCCTTCCGAGACGGGTTCGGGCCGACTTGGCTGTCGTGCTGTGTGTTCCCGGAGGCCTCCCCGTCCCGCCCCGGGCACGAATTTGAAGTTGGTCGTTCGTGTTTATTTAGGTAAACTTACGTCAGTCTCTAACGGAGGATAACATGCGATTCGCACCTGAAGGCGTAAAGCTGATAGCCGGCGGCGTAGCGGTGGCCGCTCTGGGCGGCGTGGCCATGTACTGGTGCCAGGGCACCGGCGTGACGCTGATGTTCCTGGGTCTGGCTTTCGCCGCTTTCTCCTCGTACTTTTACCGCGACCCCGAGCGGGACAAGGTCTTCGCCCCCGGCGAACTGGCCTGCCCCGCCGACGGCACCGTGATGACCGTGCAGAACGAGGGCGTCCCCGGGATCACCGTCGTGCGCATCTTCCTGTCCGTGCTCAACGTGCACGTGCAGCGCGCCCCGATGGACGGCAAGGTGTCCAAGACCCTCTACACCAAGGGCAGCTTCGCGATAGCCTATAAGCCCGAGGCCGCCACCAACGAGCGCAACCTCATACAACTCACCGACGAGCACGGCCGCACCATAGGCGTGGAACAGATCACCGGTTCCATCGCCCGCCGCATCGCCTGCTACGTCAAGGAAGGCCAGGACGTGGCCAAGGGCAGCCGCATCGGCATGATCTACTTCGGCTCGCAGGTGGCCGTCTACCTGCCCGACAGCGCGCGCGTGCTGGTGAAGCCCGGCGACAAGGTGGCCGGCGCCGAGACCGTGCTGGCCCTCTGGTAAAAGGATCCGAACCATGGAAGAGATACAGGAAAAAAAGCGCATAGACATCGCCAAGCTCAAGAAGACCGGCGCCGTGGTGCTGCCGTCCATCTTCACGATAGCCAACATGGCCTTCGGCTTCTTCGCGGTCCTGCTGGCCTCGGAAGGCAAGTTCGTGCAGGCGGCCTGGTTCATAGTGGCTTCCTACGTGATGGACATGCTCGACGGGCGCGTGGCGCGTCTGGTGCACGGCGAGAGTTCGTTCGGCGTGGAGATAGACTCGCTTTCCGACTGGATGTCGTTCGGCATAGCGCCGGCCTACCTGGTCTACAAGCTGGTGCTCAAGGACTACGGCGTCTGGGGCTACCCGGTGGCCTTCCTGTACGTGCTTTGCGCGGCCCTGCGTCTGGCCCGCTTCAACGTCAAGTCCCACTTCGGCGGCGGCTCCAAGGATTATTTCCAGGGCCTGCCCACGCCCGGCGCGGCCGGCGTGATGATCTCTTTCGTGCTGGCCTACAGCCTGCTCGAGGGCAACGGCGGGATCCGCAGCATCCCCGGCGTCTCCGAGCTGATGCCTTTCGCCTACGCGGGCATCCCGTTCATCGTGGTCTCGCTGGCCCTGCTGATGGTGTCCAACGCCCCGTACGCCGCTTTCAAGGGCGACATGGTGAAGCTGAACTCCATCAAGGGCGTGCTGTTCCTGACGGCCATCCTGTCGCTGATAGTGGCCTACCCGCACGACGCGCTGTTCATCTTCTTCTCGGTCTACGCGCTGTCCGGCGTTTTCGGCGGCGTCTACAATATGTTCAAGCGGGCCCCGAAAGAGGCCTGAGCCCCGTCGGGGCGCAAAAAAAGCCCGGGAGGTCCCGGGCTTTTTTATTTGCGGCGGCGGCTAGTTCGTTTTGATGTCCTTCGGCTTCAAGCCCCCTGACGGGGAAGAGGGAGGAACTATATTGTCCAACCCGGCCCGGGCCGGCTTGGACTCGTCCTGCTTGCGCGGGAACAGGGCGGGCACCTTCTGCGGCTCGGTGCCGTCGGCCGGGCGGCCCACGCCGAGCTGCAGGTGCATGCGGCTCGCGGTGTCGGGCATGAAAGGGTCTATCCAGCCGGCTATCAGCCGCAGGCACCAGACCATTTCATACAGGAAGACCTTGAGGGCCTCGGGGTCCTTCTTGGCCAGCTCCCAGGGCTTGCGCTCGTTCACCAGGTGGTTGAGCCGGCTGACGGCTTTCCAGATCTTTTCCAGCGCCTCGCCGAACTGCAGCGTCTCGATGCTGCGGTGTATCTCCGGCGTCCAGGTCTTGAACTCGCCGAAGATGACCGAGCCTTCCGGCTTTTCCGGCAGTTGGTGGTCCAGGTACTTGGCGGCCATGTTCATGATGCGGGAGAACAGGTTGCCCAGGTCATTGGCCAGGTCGGCGTTATAGCGGCGCTTGAAGGCGTCCATGGAGAAGTCGCCGTCCTGGCCGAACGAGACTTCCCTGAAGATGAAATAGCGCAGCGCGTCCACGCCGTACTCCTGCACCACGTCCTCGGCCTTGATGAAGTTGCCGCGGGACTTGGACATCTTGTCGCCGTTGATCGTCCACCAGCCGTGGGCGTAGACCTTGCGGGGCAGTTCCACGCCGAGGGCCATCAGCATGGCGGGCCAGATCACGCCGTGGAAGCGGAAGATCTCCTTGCCCACCAGGTGCACGTCGGCGGGCCACATGGTGTTGAAGTCGGGGGAGACGTGCTCCGGGTTATAGCCGGCGCCGGTGGCGTAGTTCAGCAGCGCGTCGAACCAGACGTAGACGGTATGCTTGGGGTTGGACTTCACCTGCACGCCCCAGGCCACCTTGGTGCGCGAGATGGAGATGTCCTTGAGACCGGACTTTACGAAGTTGAGCAGTTCCTGCGCCCGGTAGCGGGGGGACAGGAAATCGGGGTGCTGCTCGTAGTGCTCCAGCAGGGGCTTTTCGTACTTGGAGAGCCTGAAGAAATAGGTCTCTTCGCTGACGTGCTCCACCGGCTTGCCGTGCACCGGGCAGTTCTTCTCCTTCAGCTCGCCCTCGTCGTAGAAAGCCTCGCAGGAGCGGCAGTACAGACCGTCATAGGAGCCCAGGTACACGTCGCCGCTCTTTATGAGCTTCTCGAAGACGGCCTGCACGCCGGCCTCGTGGGCCGGGTCGGTGGTGCGGATGAAGTGGTCGTACTTCACGTTGAGCGTTTTCCACAGCTCGCGGAAATCGGCCGAGATACCGTCGCACCAGGCCTTGGGCTCCACGCCCTTTTCGCGGGCGATCTTCTCTATGTTCGAGCCGTGCTCGTCGGTGCCGGTCTGGAAATGCACCGGCACGTCCTTGGCGCGCAGGTGGCGGGCCAGGATGTCTGCGGCCAGGGTGGTATAGGCGTGGCCGATATGCGGCTTGTCGTTGACGTAGTAGAGGGGGGTCGTGATGTAGTATTTTTTCGATTTCATGTTGGGTGTTCTCTCCGAAGCGTACTAGCCCGGTTTTACCAGGTCTTCCAGTTTTATGCCCGCGCGTTCGCTTTCCAGCAGCGCGGTCTCCAAGATCAGCATGTAGGAAACGTTCCTGTCCGCCATGCGCTTCAGGTCCAGCGTGCGGCGCAGCAGGGCCGTGAGCCGGGCCTTGGCCGGCCCCTCGGCGTTGCGCCAGGCGCCGCGCCCGCGGGCGAGCAGCAGGTCCAGCAGCGTTTTCACCTCTTCGCGCGCCTTGTGGCTGTCGCGCGGCAGGCCGGCCGCGAACTTGAAGGCCCGCGCCGGGTCCGAGGGGCGCAGCGCTGCGGCGCGCTTGAGGAAAGAAAACGCTTCGGCCGCCTTCTCCAGCGAGCCGCCGCCGAGTGAGGCCAGCGCCTCCGCCTGAGCGGGGTCCGCGCCGCCGCGGCGCAGTATGGCCGCGAGGGCCTCCCGCGGCAGGGCGCCGAACTCTATCAGGCAGGACCGCGAAAGGATGGTGGAAAGCAGCGAATTCTTGCGCGAGACCGTGAGTATCACTATGGTCCCGGGCGGCGGCTCCTCGAGCGTCTTGAGGATGGCGTTCTGCGCGTTGGTCACCATGGCCTCGGCGTCGCGCACGATGAACACTTTCCACGGGGAGAGCATGGGCTTCTGCTGGGCCCAGCGCGTCATCTCGCGCATGGTGTCGATCTTGAGGTTGGCGCTCTCGTCCTCGTCTAGGAGGGCCGCCTGCATCTCGGTGTCCACCACGCGGATGTCGGGGTGCGCGCCGCTGGCCGCCTGCAGGCAGGAGAGGCAGACGCCGCAGGAGTCCGACGGGTCGGTGTGCGGGGGGACGGGCTCCGGCTCGGGGGCCGGCGGGGGGGGCGGCGGCGCGGCGGCGGCGAACAGGTCGTCGGGGTCGGGCTGCGGCGGCGCGGGCGGCTTCTCCCGGTGCGCGGCGTGCGAGCAGTTGAGCGCCTTGGCGAATTCCTGCGCGGCCAGGAACTTGCCGGTGCCCGGCAGGCCGTGGAAGATCAGGGCCGGCGGCACACGGCCGGACTCTATCATCGCCCGCAGGCGTTTGACGGTCTTATCGTGGCCGAGGATGGAGGAGAAGGACATGGTTTACTTCTTGAGCAGCCGCGCCACTTTGGCGCGGATGTCGCCCTGTATCTCGTCTATGGACCGGCCGGCGTCCACGCGGGTGACGCCGGGGCGGCGGGCCAGCAGCTTGTAGGCGCGGTTGACGCGCCGGCGGAACAGGTCGGACTGGCGCTCCATGCGGTCGCGCCCGGCGCGCAAATGCTCGCGCTGGGCGAAGATCCTGTCCGGAATGTCCAGGACCAGCGTGAGGTCCGGCTTTAAATTCATCGTGGCTATGCGGTTGAGCGTCTCGACGGTCTTGAGGTCCAGGCCCCGGCCGTAGCCCTGGTAGGCGGTGGTAGAAAGGGTGTAGCGGTCGCAGATGATCACCTTGCCGGCTTTCAGCGCGGGCATTATCTTTTCCAGGGTATGCTTTATCCTCGACGTCTCGTAGAGGAAAAGCTCGGTCATCGGCTCGATGCTGCTCTTCGGGTCCAGCAGGATCTTGCGGATCTGCTCCGAGAGGCGGGTGCCGCCGGGCTCGCGCGTGACCACTACCTCGCGGCCGCGCTCCTCCAGCCAGGCTTTGAGTAAGGAGGCCTGCGTGGACTTCCCGGAGCGGTCGGGGCCCTCGAGAACGATGAAAATTCCTCGCTTCATATCTATATGATAGCAAAGCCCGGGGCGGGGGGGCTAGGAAGGCGAAAAAAGAACCCCGGCTTAACTGGGGCCGGGGCAGCATCCGCTAGCGGGGACTAGGGGAAGCCTACCGGCATGGGGGCCCCGGGCGCCGGGGCGGAGTCTCCGGCGGACTTGCCGGTTATGCCGTTATAGATGGTGCTGTTGACGGTGCCGGCGGCCTGCTCTTTGGCGTTGCCCTTGATCTCGTCTACCACGACCTTCACCAGCTTGCCGCCGGCCTGGGTCTGTACGAATTTGGCAGCGCCGATGGCGTATTCCTGGTTGCCGTATCTGGCTACCAGTTCCAGCGCTTTGCCGCCGGCCGCTTTGCCTGCGCGGACGCAGAGCTTGTTTAAGCCGGGGGCCTTGCACCAGGGGAGCAGCACCACCACGGTCTCGCCGGCGTCCAGCGCCATGGCGACGGTATCCGGTGTGCACTGGAAAGTTTCCTGCGTTATCTTCATGCCGCCCAGCAGGACGAAGCCGGGGGGGCCGGCCAGGGCCAGGCCTACTCCCGTCAGTCCGCGGCCTACGGATGTTCCCGTAAGGCCGGCGCCTATGGCGTCTACGAAGCTGGTGGCGCAGTACATCCTGGCCCCCTGGTCGCAGACCCAGGCGCTGACGCTTCCGTGCAGGTCGTAGACGTCCTTCCAGGTTATCTGCACCGGCTCGCCGCGGCTTTCGGCGAGTTTCTTCGTTACGATGTCGGAGGCCATATCGCGTACTATGGAGTTGATCTGCTGCATGGAGCGGCCGCCGCGCAGGTCTTTGTATATCCCCTTTTGGTCTATGTTGCCGGCCTGCACCATCTGGTCCACCGCCTGGTCCATGGAACAAAAACTGCGCGCGCCGGCGTGGAGCAGGTTCGGGGCGGCCAGGACGGCGGCCAGCAGCAGGGCGGTCAGCTTGTTCATAGTGTCTATTTAAAGTATATCAGCCGCGGCCTTGACGTGTCAAGGGCCTGTTGTCAGGGCAAAAAAAGAGCCCCGGTTTCCCGGGGCCCTCTTTGGCGCGGCGCTGGTTTAAGAACACTCCGAGTATCCGCAGTCGTGGCAGGTGGGGCCGGAGCAGCCGCTCTCGTAACTGACGTTGGACGAGTAGCACTTGGGACAGTACTGCGTGTGCGAGGCGTCCCACAGCTCCAGCTTGGCCTGGCCGTTGATCTCGGAGTCGCTGGCGATGACGCCGGTGCGCTTGAGATGGCTCCGCAGCGCCACGGCGAGGCCGTGCGCTATGGAGTTGATGCGGTTCTCGCCCAGCCCCACGGGCCTGTCGCCCTTCACGGAGTTGAGGTGCTTGATCACCTTTATCGGGTCGCCGCCCTCTTCGAGGTACTTCGACAGCAGGATGCCCATAAGCGAGGTCAGGCCGCTGATCTCGGTGCCCAGCGGCGGCATGTTGGTGAACACCTGGTACGGGCCGTGCTCGTTGTAGTTGATGTGCACGTGCAGCGGGCCGTAACCGGTCTTGAGCTGGAAATATTCCGACGAGACGCCGAAGGACTGCACCGGGCCCTTCTTCTTCTTGGTCTTGGCCTGCGCCTGGGCGCCGGCGCCGATGTTGAGCACCTGCTGCGCCTTGCAGCCGTCGCGGTAGACGGTCAGGCCCTTGCAGCCCAGCTTGTGCGCCAGCAGGTAACAGTGCTTGACGTCCTCCACCTTGGCGGAGTTGGGCATGTTGATGGTCTTGGAGACGGCGTTATCGATGTGCTTCTGGAAGGCCGCCTGGATGCGGATATGGTTCTCCACGCTGACGTCGTGCGCGGTGGGGAACAGGTCCTGCACGCGCTTGGGGATCTCGGGGATGCCGCGCACGGCCTTGTGGTTGGACTCTATCTTCTTCCACAGCGTCTTCTCGTCCAGGCCGAAGAAGTTCTGCTCCTTGGCCAGCTGCTTGAACAGCGAGTTCACCTCGTAGAAGGTGTCCCGCGCGTCCGCGTCCTTGTTGTTCTTGATCGCGTCCAGCGCGCGGGCGTTGTAGCGCGTGTAGGCGATGGCGAAGAAAGGCTCTATGCCCGAGCCCTGCAGCCCGGCGGCGATGGCGATGGTGCCGGTGGGGGCGATAGTGGTGCGGGAGGCGTTGCGGGGCCTGGCGGAGACGCCGCGGAAGTTGCGGCTCTCGGTATCATAGATGGAGCCGGCCCAGTTCTGGAACACGCCGCGCTCTTTGGCCAGCTGTTCTGAGGCGTCCATCGCCTTGTCGTTGATGAACTTCATCACCTCTTCGGCCTTCTTCAGGCCCTCGGGGCTGTCGTAGGGCACGCCGAGCTTTACGGCGGTCTCGGCCCAGCCCATGAGGCCCAGGCCGATCTTGCGGTTGCCCTTGGCGATCTTCTCTATCTCGGGCAGCGGGTAATTATTGATCTCGATGACGTCGTCGAGAAAGCGCACGGCCTTGCGCACGTCCGCCTCCAGGCGCTCCCAGTCAAGCGTGCCGTGCGTCAGCTCGCCGGTCACGTAGTTAGCCAGGTTGAGCGAGCCCAGGTTGCACGACTCCCAAGGCAGCAGCGGCTGCTCGCCGCACGGGTTGGTGCTCTCTATCTGCCCCAGCGCCGGGGTGGGGTTGGAATTGGTGTCGTTGATGCGGTCGAGGAAAACTATGCCGGGATCGCCGCTGGCCCAGGCGGATTCCACCATGCTGGAGAAGACCTCGCGGGCGTTGAGGGTGCCCGCGGCCTGACCGGTGCGCGGGTTCAGCAGGTCGTAGGTGCCGTTGGTCTCCACGGCCCGCATGAACTTCTCGTCGAGGGCTATGGAGATGTTGAAGTTCTCCAGCGCGCCCTGCTGCGACTTGATGGTGATGAATTCCTTGATCTCGGGGTGCCAGTACGGGATGATGCCCATGTTGGCGCCGCGGCGGGTGCCGCCCTGCTTGACCACGTCGGTCAGCTTGTCGAAGAGCTTCATGAACGAGATGGCGCCGCTGGCCACGCCGTTGGTCTTCTTCACCACGTCGCCTTTCGGGCGCACGCGGCAGAAGGAGAAGCCGGTGCCGCCGCCGGATTTCTGTATCAGGCTCTGCGCGGTCAGCGCCTTGGCTATGCCTTCCATCGAGTCGGGCACCGGCAGCACGTAGCAGGCGGACAGCTGCTGCAGGTCCCGCCCGGCGTTCATCAGCGTGGGGGAATTGGGCAGGAAATCGAAAGCGGCCATCAGGTTGTAGAATTCGTTCTTCCAGCGGTCGGCGGCCTCGCGGGCGTCGGGATAATCGCGGTAGGCCTTCTCCAGGTTGGCGATGAAGCGCATGAAGTTGGCCTCGCGCTCGGAGGATTCGGCTATGCCCTCGTGGAAGAGCAGGGTGCGGGTCTTGCCGCCGGCGACCTCGGTCTCCAACTGGCGCACGGTCACGCCCTCGAACAGACCCCACTTGGCGGAGTTGGGATGGAAAATTATCTCGGAAAGGGCGATGTTGCGGGCTACCCGCTCGAACAGCTCCTCGGCGGACTTGTCGTCGCGCAAATACTTGTCCTTGATCACCTTGGCCTGGTTGTCGCTAAGGTGTATCTCTTTCCTGCCTGTGGTCATGGTCTTCATGGGCTTGTCCTCGGGATCGATTTGCCAGGACTCTCTGGTAAAATTGTTCGGACTGCGCCCCCGCTCAGGGTCCCCCGGGCCGCCGCGAGCGAGAGTCTGTTGTCGTGAACCGTACACCAAAAAGCTTTGGAATAGGGTTAATCTATGAATACTCGCGGGGGGTTGTCAAATCTGCCGACGGCGGCCCCGGCCGCCCGCCCGGAAACGGCTAAAATGTTATAATTCCGCCGGGGCATCTCCAATGGAAAAACGCAAAAAACAGGTCCTGGGACTATCCCAGGAACAGAGGCAGAGCCAGGACCTGCGCCTGTTCTCGGTGCTGGCCGCGCCGGAGGCGGATTTTCTGCGGCAGGCGGCCGAGCTGGAAGCCGACCCGCTTTTTACCCGCCTCTGCGCCGCCGGCCCGGACGGCGCCGCCCCGGTGATACGCCGGCGGCTGCCGGGCGCCTCCTACGCCTTTTCGTACGCCTGCGGTGACGCCGCGCTGGCCTCCGCCGCCGAGGCCGGCGGGGCGGGCGAATGGCTGGCTGACCGCCCGGCCATGCTGGAGCTGGCGCGCCGTGCCGGCCAGGCCAATTTTGAAAAATTCTTCCTCTCCGCCTCCGTTTTCGACCCGGCCGCCGCCGGCCGGGCCTGCGGTTTTACCGCGGCCGAGGCCTCAGCCCTGAAGAACTTCTCCGACGCTTTCACGCTGGCCCACGAGCGCGTTCCGCCGCGGGCGCTGCCGGCCCTTTACCTGCGCTGCGCCGCCGTGGTCACGGCGGAGAACGGGAAGCTTACCGCCGCTTACACCCACCCCGGCTACGTGCGCGGCGTTTACCGCATAGACCGGCGCGCCCTGGCCGCCCTCGTGCGGAGCGGCGACATCAGCGGCGCCGAGGCTTCCAGGGCCTCCTCGCTGCTGTCGCGCGCCCAGCGCCTCGCCTGGCGCAAGGCCGGTTTTCATAAGGTCCTGACGGCTATCCTCGAGGCCCAGGCCGGCTATCTGCTGCGCGAGTCCGGCCTTAAACCTCTGACCCAGCGGCAGATAGCCGCCCGCGCCGGGCTGAACCCAGCCACAGTCTCCCGCCTGATAGCCGGAAAAAGCATCCTGCTGCCCCGGGGGGAGGAGACGGCCATAAAGGGACTTTTTCTGTCTAGAAACGCGTATATAATTGATAGAATAAGGGAAATTCTGGGGGCGGGCAGCAGGGAAATGACCGACAGCGAGATCACCGAGGCCCTTAGAACTACTTACGGCGTGCGCGTTTCCAGGCGCAGCGTGAACCTCTACAGGGCCAAACTATGATGAGCAAGAAAATGGCTGAAGCCACCAACCCCATACACCGCAGCCTCGTCGACGCTATCTTTTTCCAGGCGCAGGAACCCATGCTGGTGCTGGACCGGGCGCTCACCGTGCTGCTGGTCAACAACAGCGCGCTGCGGCTGCTGGGCTGGGAAGGCCAGGAGATCGGAGGCAAGCCGGTCTCGGAGCTGGTGCTCGAGAAAGACCTTAAAGATTTCTCCGAGCTCACCGAGCTGGCCGCCAAGAACGGCATCGTGCGCAATTACCGCTTCTACATGCTGACGGCCTCCAGGAGCATCGCCCGCCTGTTCCTCACCGTGCAGGCCCTCAAGGGCGCCGAGGGCGCCGTGAACGGCTTCTGCCTTTTCCTGTCCCCGGTCTCTCCCGACGAATGGTCCGCGCTGAAGGACCCGCACGTTTTCAAGAACGCCGCGCGCAAGCTCAACCGGCTCACCTCCATGGGCCAGCTGACGTCGATGTTCGCTCACGACATCAAGAACCCGCTGCACGTGATCCTTTCCACGTCGGAGCTGCTGCGCGCCCAGGAAGGCCAGCCCGAGGGCGTGCGGACCGGCGCCGAGCTGATAGAGCGCAACGCCCGGCGCGCCTCGCGCATAGTCAAGACGCTGCTGGATTTCTCGCGCAGCGGCATGTGCCGCCTCGAGCCCTACTCCGTGGACGCCGCGGCCGAGACCGCGCTGGAGCTCATCGACAGCTCGCTGAAGACGGCCAAGGTCAGGATTGAGAAGCGCTTCGACAAGGCGCCCAAGGTGTTCCTGGACCCGCATTACATGCACAGCGTGATCTATAATTTGCTCAACAACGCCGCGCAGGCGCTGGAGGGCGCCGAGGAAGGGCGCATCACCGTGGCCGCCGGCTGGCTGCCCGACGAGAAGGAAGTTTTCCTTACCATCTCGGACAACGGCCCCGGCCTGGAGCCGGCCATGCTCGACAACCTCTTCCAGCCCTTCTTCACCACCAAGGAGAACGGCACCGGCCTCGGCCTGTACCTGGCGCGCCAGATCATGGACGAGCACGGCGGCCGCATTCTGGTCTCCTCCTCCGCCGAGGGCGGCGCGGCGGTAAGCCTGCGTTTCAGGAAGATCGTTTAACTCCGCCATGGGAAACATCCTCATAGTCGAAGACGACGCCGACACGCGCTACGTGCTCAAGGCCGCCCTTGAGAGCGGCCGGCACGCCTGCGCCGCGGCCGCCTCCGGCGCCGAGGGGCTGGCGCTCGCCGACTCGCTGACCTTCGACGCGGTGGTGCTCGACATGGTGCTCGGCGACGCCGACGGCCTGGAGATACTGAAAAAACTGAAGACCGAGGACCCCGGCCTGCCGGTGGTCATCCTTACGGGCCACGCCAACGTGACTAGCGCCGTGAAGGCGATGAAACTGGGCGCGCTGGACTACCTGATAAAACCCTTCGGCAACGACGAGCTGCTGCTGATCATGGAGAAGGCCGTAAAGGAACGCCGCCTCAAGCGGGAATTCGACGCGCTGCGCACCCACGTCAGGCGCGCGCACGGCGCCGAGCCGGTGACCGGCGCCAGCCGCGAGATCAAGAACGTGCAGGCGCTGGCCGGCCAGGTGGCCTCCACCGACCTGACGGTGATACTGTCCGGCCCGTCGGGCTCCGGCAAGGAGGTTTGGGCGCGCGAGATACACCGCCTCTCCTCCCGCGCCGGCAGCCCCTTCGTGGCGCTCGACTGCGGCGCCCTGCCCGAAAACCTCGTCGAGAGCGAGCTGTTCGGCTACGAGCGCGGCGCCTTTACCGGCGCCGACCGCCGCAAGCCCGGCCTGTTCGAAGCGGCCTACGGCGGCACGCTTTTCCTCGACGAGATCGCCAACCTCACCCCCGGCACGCAGGCCAAGCTGCTGCGCGTCTTGGAGGAGCGCCGCATACGCCACCTGGGCGGCAAGAAGGACATCCCGGTGGACACGCGCGTGATAGTGGCGGCCAACCGAGACCTGCCCGCCTGCATCAAGGAGGGCTCTTTCAGGGAGGACCTGTACCACCGCCTGAACCAGTTCACGCTGCGCATCCCGTCGCTGGCCGAACGCAGGGAGGATATCCCGGCGCTGGCGGCCTTCTTTCTGCGGGAAGCCGAGAAGCTGGTCAACAAGAAGATAGAGACCATCTCCGACACGGCGCTGGCCGCGCTGGAGGCCTATGCCTGGCCCGGCAATGTGCGCGAGCTCAAGAACGTCATTATCCGCGCCGCGCTGCTCAGCGGGGGGGAGATAAAGCCCGAGCATCTCGGCCTGGGCGGCGGCGCCCCTCAGTGCGCGCCGGCGGCTTCGCCTGTGCCTGAAAATTTCAGCCTCAAAGAAAACCTGCGCCAGGCCCGTTCCGAAACCGAGCGCCGCCTGATAGCCGCTGCCCTGGCGGCCACTGGCGGGAATAAATTGAAAGCAGCGCAGCTGCTGGCCATAGACCGAAAAGCCCTGTACAACAAGCTGAAAGAATACTCTATTGAATAGTTGTGGATATTTATCTACACTTTATGTGTGGATTTAAATCCACAATGTGGATTATTATCTACAGGGCCATTTAACAACTATTTTACTTTTCGGCCGCATTTCCTTATCTATAGATTCCTATAATATTGGTATGCCAAAACCGCTCACGGCTATGAGAAAGGTCCTGAAGCTTTACACATATAACCTTATTTCCAGCCAAAGCCGCCGGAATACCAGGGGCACCGCCCCGGGATTAGCGCTTGCTGTGGTTTTGGCAAAGTCGTTGCTATACCTTGAAGGTAGGAACATTACGAATTTTTTGGGTATATTTTCGGAGGCACTATGAAAACGCTGAAAGCCCTGAGCACTAAAATCTTAGCCGTGTTGCTGCTGCTGCCCGCTATGGCAAGCGCCGCGCCGCTGCTGATAAACTACCAGGGACGCCTGGTGGACACCGCCGGCAACCCGCTGACGGGGGCACAGAGCATACTCTTCAGCGTCTACGACGCAGCGAGCGCCGGCTCGCTGCTCTGGAGCGAAACCCAGAGCGTCACGCCGGACAACGGCATCTTCAGCGTCAGCCTGGGCGGCGTCCAAACCCTCCCGGCCGCGGTATTCGCCTCCGACGCCCTTTACCTGGAAGTGAAGATCGGCGCCGACGCCCCGCTGACCCCGCGCACGCGCCTGCTCTCCGTGCCTTACGCGCTGTCCGCGGCCAACCTCGGTTCTCCTTCCAGTGTGGTCACCGTTTCCACCCACATCGTCGTTTCCGCCAGCCAGCTGCGCCTGGGTAATTTCGCTTCAGCTCCCTCCGCCTCCATAGGCGGCGGCGCGATGTTCTATAACACCACCGACAATCAGCTCTACTATCACAACGGCACCACCTGGAACGCTCTCGCCGCCGGCGGCATCAGCCCCTGGGGCCGCAGCGGCACCACCGTTTCCCTGAACAATGTCGGCGATAAGGTAACGATGTCCAATACCGCCGCCGATGCCTTGACCGTGTCCGGCGGCATCGTGGCCGGCTCCGGCAGCGTGGGCATTGTGGGCGCCGACGGCCGCATCCCTGCCCTGTCTTCCCTTTATCTTGCCAACCTGAGTGGCTCGGCCCTGACCGGCCTAAGCGCCGCGCAGGTCGGCCTGGGCAGCGTGGACAACACCGCCGACGCCGACAAGCCCGTGTCCACCGCGCAGCAGACCGCGCTGAACCTGAAGGCGCCCCTCGATTCCCCGGCTTTCACCGGCAACGTGAGCGGCGTAACCGCCGCCATGGTCGGCCTGGGCAGCGTGGACAACACCGCCGACGCCGACAAGCCCGTGTCCACCGCGCAGCTGGCGGCTCTATCCACTAAGGCGATACGTGCAGACGTTTCGGCTGACACGATGACGTTGAGAGGATTAATAGACGGCAAGGCTATTATGGCGGACGTCTCTGCCGACACGATGACCCTGAAGGGTCTGATAGACGGCAAGCAGGCGACCATTATCGGCGCGGCGACTACGATAACAGCGTCCGATCTGACGGGTGACCGGGCGCTGTTGAGCGACAGCTCAGGCAAGGTCGCCGTCAGTGCCGTGACCAACACCGAGCTGGGATATCTGGCCGGTGTTAGTTCCGCGCTGCAGACGCAACTGGACGCGAAGGCTATTATGGCGGACGTCTCTGCCGACACGATGACCCTGAAGGGTCTGATAGACGGCAAGCAGGCGACCGGAGACTATATAACTTCTCTAACAGGTCCTATAACTGCCAGCGGTCCCGGTGCCGCCGCAACCAGCATCACCGCCGGAGCTGTGGGGACTGCTCAACTTGCCGACGCCGGGGTAACCAAGGCAAAACTCGCTGTAGAAGCGGGTTGCGATGCCGGAGATATTTTAAAGGTGGCTGGGGGCGTTTGGACCTGTGACCTTGACGCCGGCGCCGCGGCCGGGGTGTCGGGAACTGGCGTAGCTAATCAGGTATCTTTTTGGGACGGGGCCTCATCTATAGCCGGTGACACCGATCTGACTTTTAATTCCGCTACCGGCATCCTGACGGCTACGGGTTTTGCGGGACCCTTGGCGGGCAATGTTACTGGCAACCTGATTGGTAATGCCGACACCGCAACGGCCGCTGTTAGTGCCGGCAGTGCCGATACTCTCAGCACCCCGCGCGCTATTAACGGCACCAATTTCGACGGTTCCGCGGCTATCACCGTGCCGGTTAATTCGGCCGATGACAATGCGACCTCGGCCACGATGTATCCTCTGTGGACGACTGCGGCAGGCAATAATGCGGCGAAGGTTTCCACGACCAAGCTGACGTTCGCGCCTGACACCGGCATCCTGACGGCG